>Ga0310786_10000009_pt1 | contig 354383 bp, 298 predicted proteins | sample AusTroGonzalo_MG_FD_203881 | JGI IMG/M metagenome (GOLD analysis project Ga0310786, IMG submission 203881) | Bovine rumen microbial communities from tropical cattle in Woodstock, Queensland, Australia - Gonzalo_03 (v2) (version 2) | ecosystem: Host-associated > Mammals > Digestive system >... | reverse complement strand
ACAATACCGTTACTTTGGCTGATGTTCAGTTGGAGCGTCGTTTGGAGCTGGCTTGGGAAGGCGTTTCTCGTGAGGATGATATCCGCTTCGGATGCTACGACAAGGATATGTGGGAAATGTTCCGTGCTGGTGTAAGTGCCGACCTTGACAACAATGGTATGCCTAAGACTGTTACTCCAAATGCATACACTTGGAGCCGCAAGTCTGACAAGTACCTGGAGTTGTTCCCGATCCCATTCAATGCTTGGCAGACCAATCCTAAGATTGAACAGAATCCTGGTTATCCAGCATTCAACTAATTCCAATATTTAATGGAATTCATAATGACGGGAGGGAGGCAATAGCCTCCCTCTCCTTTTTTTGCCACTACCCTTACTTAGCTATATACAGCATCAGCCACGCTAATATTATACACCACTTGTGCCAACAGCATGCACTACCCGTGCTGAAGTCTAACATTGTCCATGCCAGAGTCTTGCACTGCCCGTTCCAAAGCCTGGAACGGCTGGTTCTAAAGCCTGGGACCAATCATGCTAAGCCTTGGAACTACCCATACCATAGTCTCGAACTACAACAAGGAAAACTAAGGCTATCGATACAAAAAAAAGACGAGGATGTTTTCCCCGTCTCTTTCATTTATTTGATTATATTTAATCTTTCTTTTCTCGAACATTCGTACGAGCCTCAACGACATTCACTACATAGTCACCAAGCTTTTCGCACTCATTGATGATATCCATATAAACCGTACCAACGCCGTAGGTGTATTCATTGTTCTCAATATCGAGAATATTCTGAGACTTCAACAAGTCACGATAGTTGTTAATCTCATTCTCCTTATTGAATGTGCGGTTCACATCAAATTCACTCTTACGACCTGACATCAGCTCATTCATTTGCGTCAATGCCTGGTCAGTCAACTGCATCATATGATGAATATGCTCATAATGTTTTTCATTGAAATGATCATGTTTGCCGTGAAACTTACGGTTAATGGTACGAGCCATATTATAGCAAGCATCGCCAATACTCTCCAACTCTGATATCTCTCGCATCATGGCACGAATCTTTGCCTTAGTGTCATCTGACAAGTGAGCATCACTCACCGACTCCAAGTATTTGGCTATTTCAATCTCCATATTGTCAGAGATACCCTCATACTTTTCGATTCGAGAATATAGTTGGGTGAATTTCTCATCATTCTTTTCTGTCAGCAAATCAGTCACCATACCAAACATACGTTGCATACGTTCTGCAAAGGCCTGGATTTCTTTCTGTGCTTCCAGTACCGACAATTCCGGTGTCTTCATGATACCAGAAGTAATGAAATGCAAACGGAAATCTTCTTCCTCGTCCACCTTCTTAGGCTTGATAATCCAACACACTAATCGTTCAATCTGCGGAATGAACCATATCAATATAAAAGTATTAGCCACATTGAAGCAAGAGTGGAAGGCCGCCAGCACAAACGACAGTTTAGCGGCATTAGCAAGGAACACATCGTGACTAACAACATCTATACTCATCTCGGTATCATAGCCTACCAAACCGCAAACCATATCTACAAACGGACGGAAGACAAACAATATCCACACCACGCCAAACACATTGAAGAACATGTGTGCCAATGCTGCCCTTCGGGCTTGCGTATTCGCAGAGAGTGCTGCTAAGTTAGATGTAACGGTTGTTCCGATATTCTCACCCATCACCAATGCAATACCTTGATAAATAGGCAATACACCGCTAGAGCAAAGAATCATGGTGATAGCCATTACCGCTGCCGATGACTGCACGCAGAAAGTAAGCACACCACCTAGAAACAAGAACAAAATCGTTGTAGAGAACGCATTAGGATCGAACGAAGCAAAGAAGTCGAGCACCGCTTGTTGCTCACCCAGATGCATATCTATACCCGTTTGTCTCAATGTGCCCAATCCCAAGAACATAAAAGATATACCAAATAAGAAGTCACCGATAAAACGGCGTCTTTTCATATATATCAAAATGATTCCTAAGAAGAAAGCAGGATAAACGAAGTCAGTGATGTTAAAAGAGAAACCAGCCGACATAATCCAAGCCGTCAGCGTAGTTCCAATATTGGCACCCATGATAACGGAGATAGCCTGTGCTAAGGTAAGCAAGCCAGCATTAACAAAAGATACTGTCATGACGGTTGTAGCCGTCGATGATTGCACCGATGCCGTAACAAGCATACCCGTCAGCAAACCAGTAAATCGATTAGTGGTCATTGCGGCCAAGACATGACGCAACTGTGGACCAGCCATCTTCTGCAGCGCCTCACTCATTGACTTCATACCGAACATCAAGAGAGCCAGCGAGCCGAGAAGCTTGAATAGAATCCAAATAGACATAAAATGGAATATTAATAAACTAATGTGTTGCAAAGATAATGCAAGTCGAAGACAATACCAAATATATTTGAGTATTGTTGAGACGAAGCTTATCTTATCTAAAGATAGAAGATTGACGCTACATTTGCTTGCATTCTATAAAACAAATTGCCCCCTCACCATCAAAAAGCAAGGGGGCAAGAAAAATCATTTAAGTGCTACTTCCACAGCATTGCCGTCATATTCAATGACTTTGGATGCGGAATTTAAGTCAAAAGGTAAAGGGTTTTCTTTGCTTACTTTCACCAACTTAAACGTGCGTTTCTGCAACATTCCAGGAAAACTACCTTCACGCTGACCGAAGGTCAACTTGCCATCAGCTTCGCTGTAGTGCATCTGTATAGTAGCGTACCTACCCTGTTCATAGCCGTAGTTATCACCTTCATCCTCATACAGGGTAAAGTCTGCATCGTCACCACCATACACATAAAGGGTAATTACATCAGGTTGTTTCTCCATCGCATGCTGCACATCCGGACCAAAAGGCACAATGCTACCAGCTTTCACGTAAAGCGGCATACGCTCGTAGGGAGCTTCAACATTGAGTTGCTGGCCACCTTTCACAAATTTGCCAGTATAAAAATCATACCACCCCTTGCCTTCTGGAAAATACATATCCCTTGTACGAGCACCATATTCATATACAGGAGCCACCATGATAGACGGACCAAACATATACTGGTCGCCAATATCATACACCCGTTTATCAGCAGTGAAGTCCATCGCCAAAGGACGCATAATGGTATAATCCTTGAAATACGTCATCCCCGTCAATGAATAGATGTAAGGCATCAGGCTATAACGCAGCTTGGTATATTCCACAATACTCTTATAGGCAGGATGGTAGTCAGGTGCAATGTTCCATACTTCACGCAACGGATATTGCCCATGTGCACGGAACAACGGACAGAAAGCCCCGAACTGGTACCAACGAGTATTGAGTTCGCGCCACTCTTTAAGGTCTGAGTTTTCTACCCCTATACGGTCAAACAACTGCTGAGCAGCCACATATCTATTTTCCACACAGAAACCACCAATGTCCATTGTCCAATAAGGAATGCCAGAAGCAGCAAAATTCAAACCTGCCGATATCTGCGCCTTCAAATCTTCCCAACGGGTAGCGATGTCACCACTCCATGTAGCCGTTGAGTAACGCTGCAAGCCTGCAAAGCCCGAACGGGTCAGCAGGAACACACGCTTATCGTTATCCACACTGCGTTGCCCATCGTATATAGCCTCGGCATTCATCAAGGCATAAGCATTGAAGTACTCGTCGGAAGATCCCAATGCCGTAGGGCCACACAACAGCTTGCGATATTCCATATCCGTGCAATCGCGGATATTGGGTTCCGAAGCATCCATCCACCAAGCATCGAAGCCCAACGGATAGAGATGTTCCTTCATTTGATTCCAGAACAATTTGCGAGCCGGAGCAGAATAGGCATCATAGAAAGAACCTACATAGCCAGGACCCACCCAATCGCGTATGCCATCCTTCACCGCTTGCTGATACATCCAGCCGTTGGCGTCAAACTCCTTGTAATGCTCTGTATTCACATAGAACTTGGGCCATACCGATATCATGATATGTCCACCCATATTGTGCACATCATCCACCATCTGTTTAGGATTGGGGAATCGAGCAGGGTCGAACTCATGACTACCCCATTGGTCTTCACGCCAATAGAACCAGTCCTGTACAATATTGTCGATAGGTATCTGACGCTTACGAAACTCCTTAAAGGTAGAAACCAATTCCTCTTGGTTGTTATATTTCTCACGGCTCTGCCAATAACCCATCGCCCACTTCGGCATAATGGGCGACTTACCCGTCAGGGTACGATAGCCACTGATAACCTCATCCATCGAGTCGCCATCCACAAAGTAGTAATCCACCGCATTGGCCACCTCGCTCGACCAATAGATGAAACCGCTTTGGTCTTCAGATGTTGGTTCGGCTGCTTGCAAACCGCAATACGAAACAGCTCCGTCAGGTTCCCACTCGATGCGAATGGGTACACGGCGCTCTGCTTCAATTTCGAAATCAAACTTATATGTATTTGGATTCCAAGCCGTACGCCATCGTTCAGGCACCACCAGCTCGTTGTCAAGATATACCCTCATATAGCCAGCATAATATAGGCTAAAGTGGAACTTACCCGATTCAAACGATTCCAACTCACCCTCGTAGGTCACTTTCGAACCACTGAAGTTGAAGTCCCGAGGCAGGTTCACTACCGTCTGCAAACCGTTGTCACGATCCAGGTGCGAGAAATTGATATCTGATTCGTTGCGCACCAAGGTCTTTCCCTTAGTTGGCACATAAGTACCTGTCAGTGATCCTTGCTCGCCCTCTTTGTTATAAAGCTGAAACCACTCGCTCAATGGCTTATAGTAATTAGTGCCAAACTGCGAGAGCGAATAATTGTCCCACAAGATACCATAGCCCTTGGTAGATATGATGAAAGGCACCGATACCTTTGTGTTATACTGGAACAGTTCCTCGCCTTTCCCCTTGTAGTTGAACTCATCCGACTGATGTTGCCCCAAACCGTACAAGGCCTCATCCTCTTGGCCATAGAAACCTTGAGACACATTAAACTTCCACTCATCACCCACCTCTATGGGTTGAAAATATCGTCCACCCTCTAATTCCTGCAAGATCACCTCGCCCGTTACAGCATTTTGGAATCTCACATTTCCCGTCTTTCTCTCCACGCCAGCTATTACAGCGTTGGTCATCACAAACACTGAGTCTTCCGTGCTCTCCACCTTGAAAGGCACTTTAGGTAGATTGGGAACAATAATCAGACTACTATCGAGCGGGAATGCCTCATTCTGCTTCTTACCTGGTCCTTCGCTCTCAAAGTCAAGGTCCTGCACAGCCCTTACATGAATCAGCTTCTCACCCATCACCTCCAGCATCACCCTACTGGTCTGGTCCACACGGTCGTAATTGCCACTCATATCTATGTCCACTATCACCCCTCTCTCAGTTCGGTGATACCCCTTGTCGCAACCAACAAGGCACAATGAAAACAAAGTCAGAAAACCTAAAACCTTTCTCATATTATATTTAATTATCATTTGCCATAAGGAATCCAAACCTCCATATCACTTACGCCCCGATGCGCCCACGCATAATACGGAATCAGTGTCACCCCGTCATTGGTAACAATCTGGTTGATACCATGCAGTTTCTCAGGTTGCCACTCCACTTTCAATTGGGTTTGCTGATTAATGGAAATATCGTCGATTAGCTTCGCATTATCAGGCGATTCCGCACAATACACAATCGGTCCACACTGTACAGCCACCAAGCCCCTATCAGCCTCCACCTGTTCATTAGCCTTTACCAAACGAGGTTGCAAGTCGAAGCTCAGTTCCACCACATCACCCGCTTTCCAATCACGACTGATGGTGCAATAACCCTGTTGCAAATCGGCTTTCATCACCTCGCCATTCACCTTTACACTCCAAGTACTTTGCTTTTGGTCAGCGAAAGTGTAGAGATCCGATGGCATCGCCTCGTTGCGTGTCCAACCAGGAATACGCACCTTCAACGTAAATGGCTGAGCAGTTTGTTCCACCGTCAGTTTCACATCCCCACTATACGGATAAGCCGTCTCCTGTTTCAGCGTCACAGGTTGTCCATTTACCTGCAAAGTAGAAGTATTCCCCATGTAGAGATTCACATACACATCGTTATCCTTTACGGCATAAACATACCCAGGCAACGAAGGAATGAAACGGGAGATATTCGACGGACAGCAAGCACAACCAAACCAAGCCTGACGCTGGTATTTACGTTCTTTGCTTACCTTCAACGGATTGGGATAGAAGAAGGCGTCACCTTCCAAAGACACACCCGATATCAGTCCGTTATACAAGGTACGCTCCAACACATCATAGTATTTAGAATCACCATGCAACAAGAACAGACGATGGTTTACATATACCATACCGATAGCCGCACAAGTCTCGTTATAGGCAGTAGCGTTGGGCAATTCATAATTAGCACCGAATGCCTCACCCTCATTGGTAGATCCGATGCCACCCGTGATATACATTTTCTTCGAGACGATGTTGTCCCAAATGGTATCAATAGCATTGATATAGCCTTGATCACCTGTTAAAGCCGCCACATCCGCCATTCCGGCATACATATAAGTAGCCCTCACGGCATGTCCCACGGCCTCTTTCTGCTCCAATACAGGCAGATGCGTCTGGTTATAAGGGTCACGATGCTCGGTCTTGCCACGATAATCGAGGAAGAACTTGGCCTGATCCAAGTATTTTTTGTCGCCCGTAGCCAAATACAATTTTGTCAAACCCATCTCCGCGATCTGATGTCCAGGCACCTTGATTTCCTGTCCTGGGTTAGGACCCACCTCACGGATTACACAGTCGGCATAACGAATCGCGATATCCAAGAAGTTACGTTGCCCCGTTGCCTGATAATGTGCCACAGCTGCTTCCAACATGTGCCCCAGGTTATAGAACTCGTGACTCAGCTCCTCCACTTTCTCCCATCGTTGTGAGCCTGCCCACTCGTGTGGATGCTTGGGGTTCATGGTGCGTGCCGTATAGAGGTAGCCGTCAGGTTCTTGCGCTCCAGCCACAATCACCAGCACATTATCAATATATCGTTTCAGTCGTTCATCGGGATAGGTTTGCAGCAAGTAGCTGGCACCCTCGATGGTCTTATACACATCGGTATCATCGAACGAGAAGCCTCCCACATGAATGGTATCGCTCGGATGAGCCGCATTCTCAAAGTTTCGATAGCGTCCTGTTTCCTCACACTTACTGAAGGCCAACGGCACCGTTACCTCACGACTTGCCTGGAGCCTCTGCCCCCAGAATCCTTCGCTCACCTTCACGCTGGTAAAGGGAACAGGATTGATGGGATACCCCGATTGCCCCTTGTCCGCTGAACGTTGACCATTATCAGTACAACCAGTCAGCAGTCCTATCAAACCCAATAATATCAAACTCTTCCTCATAATATATTTCTCTAAAAACCCATATCGCGATTCCCAATCTTCAACGTACAAAAATAAAGCTTATTCATGAGAAAACAAAAAAAAGACCCCTGCAAATGCAGAGGTCTCTCCATATTAATCATATCGATTAACCTAATTCCAGTACGCGACGAGCATAGTTCATGCAAGTGCCTACTTCCTTTACAGAGTTGCTCCAAGGAGCTACCTGATATTCCAGCTCACAATCGCAGTAGATCTGAGGATATGTGCTCTGAACCAGCTTCAGCACATCGTCCAGAGGAGTTTCACCCTGACCCCATACCTGGTTCTCATTAGGCTTAGCAGCATTAGGACCAGTCTTGTCCTTGGTATGCATAGAGAAGATGCGGTCGTGGTACTTCTCGATGAACGCCAGAGGGTTCTTGCCCGTTGAGCCGAAATAGTGACCGAAATCGAAGTTCAGCATGATGTTTGGAGAGATAGCCAATACCTCATCAGGACCAGCCTCGAACTCAGGAGTAGCATACTGGAAGTGGTTGTGCATGCAGTAGAACATGTCGTACTTCTCAGCAAATGGAGCGCAACGCTTAGCAGCTGCGATGGTCATTTCAGCGGTTACACCCTTAGCACCCATAGCCTTAGCCAACTTGAATGCATATTCGCAATCCTCGTCGCTTGAATTCTCGCCTGGCTGGGTCTTAACGATATGGATGTCGATGTTCTCGCTCTCGAAGCGCTTGCGAACCTCTTCCACCTTGTCCCAATCCATGTTCTTCTTGAAGTTAGCATAGCCCTCGTTGTAGTCGTTCATCTGCTTCTTCTCGTCATCGTTCATCATGTCCATCAAGCCACCAAAGCCACGCATGCCCTGACGCTCTTCTGGAGTCAAGCGACCCATAACACCCTGCATAATGGCCATCATTGGACTCTGAGGTGCACCCAGACAAGCCTCCAGGTCATTGCCCATCAGCTCGAGGTTGCTCACGTTAGCATCCTTGCAATACTTAATCAGGTTGTCCAAACCACCCTTCTGATCACGCCAGCTATAGGTAATAGTACCCATGTGAACACCACCAAAGTTAGAATTTGGCTTGTCGCCATCACGCTTAGCCACCTTTACTTTCTCACCGCCTGCACAAGAGGTCAGTGAAGGAACAAGTGCCATTCCTGCCAAAGCAGCTGCACCCATACCCAAGAAATTTCTTCTATTCATTTGCTGTATTAATTAGGTAAAACATTCTTTTCAAAACACGGCAAAGTTACTTACTATATTCCACTCTTCAAAGAAAAAACGCCAACTTTCTGCTTCTAAATGACATTTATCTGTCCAATTATTTATTATATTTGCATCATCAGAACCTAAAAACATAGCTTTATGAAAAAAATAACCCTGCTTTTTTGCATGTTGACAATGATTTGCTTTGGACTGAATGCCCAGAACAAGCAGTTCACTAAATTCACAGTAGCCAGCTGGAACATCGGCCACTTTGCCTTGGGCAAGGCGGGCGACACCACCCTTAAGCACAATGTACTCGACTTCTACAAGCAGACATACAAAGCCTATTTCAACGATCTCAACGCCGACATACTGGCATTGATAGAATATAACCCCATCATGGTGAATGCCACCGATAGACTTCCTGCCATAAAGGCACGCGATGCCATCCTCTCCAACTACCACGAGGTCCAGGAAGGCCCCCAATACGACTATAACTGCAATGCCATTTTCAGCAACGGCTTCGAGGTACTGAGCACTGATACGGTGATGTTCACGAAGATGGTGCAGACACGTTACTACTTAGTGTCCACCATGCGGATGGACGGCGACATCGTAAAGGTGGTATCTACCCACCTCGATTGGAACCAAGGAGAGAACGGAGCACCCTATCGTGCCATCCAGATACAGGAAATCATCGAGGCGTTCAAGAACGATAAATATGTCATCCTGTGTGCCGACTGGAATGTGGGCAAGACCTCTGAATATAGCGCATTCACCAAGGCGGGCTACGAAATGGCGAATCATGGCTACTTGGGCGACCTGCTTACCTATCCCGCAGGAAGCAGTCCTCGCAGCTGCTTCGACAACATTATCACCAAAGGCTTCGCCATCAGCAACGTAAAAGTCATCAATGATGCCATGCTGAGCGACCACTGCCTTATCAAGGCCGACCTGACGAAGCTCCCATAATTGAAACCATTTTATCGATTATCAATATGAAAAAGACATTAAGACTCATCACATTGGCTATCGCCCTTGTAACCACTTTCTCTGCCTTTGCGCAGGAAATGAACTCACTGATGTTCCGTGCCGGTGTTAAATCACCCGAAGTAGTGAACGATACCGTCACCTTCCGCTTTGTGGCTCCCAAAGCCCGCAAGGTCAGCGTTTCTGCCTCCTGGTTAGGCTATGACGCTTCGAAGTTGCAGATGAAGCAAGACCAAAACGGCATCTGGACCGTCTCTACCCCCAAACCTGCTCCTGAGCTTTACACCTATAACATTGTGGTAGATGGTGTGACCATGCTCGACCCATCAAACGTGCAGGTACAACGCGACGGCTCTCGCTATATGAATGCCCTCTTGGTGCCAGGCGACTATGCCAGTCTTTATGCTGAATGCAGTAAGCCAGGCAATGTGGAGCATGTATGGTATTACTCCGCTGAGAACGGCATGACTCGCCGCATGTATGTCTATACCCCAGCAGGATACGACCGCAACAACAAGAGTGTGAAATATCCTGTGCTCTATCTGTTGCATGGTGGTGGTGGCGACGAAGATGCATGGTCCACCCTTGGACGCACTTGTCAGATCCTCGACAACCTCATCGCACAAGGCAAGGCCAAGCCTATGATTGTGGTAATGCCTAATGGCAACCCAAACCAATATGCCGCTCAGACCTTGGGTATCCCAGTAAAGACCGATGTGAAGCAGTATGCCTCTGGCTTCGACAACTACTCATCTTTAGTAGCTGATATCCTGCCTTATATTGAGAAGAACTATCCCGTTATCAAGAACCGCAAAGGCCGTGCTGTGGCAGGTTTGTCTATGGGTGGCGGTCAGTCGTTCTTCATTGCCTTCCGCAATGTCGATGTGTTTGCCAATGTGGGCATCTTCTCTTCAGGCCTCATCGGTGCCTCAGCCATCGGTGGCGCTCCCTTCGATGCTGAACAACATTTCCCAGGCATGTACACCAACCCAGCCAAGTACAACAAGTTCGATGTTATCTATCTGGCTTGTGGTGAGCAGGATAACCGCATTGACGGCATGCTCGACTTCAAGCAGAAGCTAAATGACAAGGGTTATAAGGGCGTTGTTTGGGAACAATATCCTGGTGCCCACGAGTGGAAAGTTTGGCGTCGCAACCTCAGCTCTTTTGTGCAGCTTATTTTCAAATAAATAAAAGAAATAATAATGAGGTAATTTCTTTGGTTACCCTCCGCTATCCTCCTACTATGTTGCATAGTGGGGGTAACCTCATGCTCTCTCGACGATGACCCGACCCCAGTGCCACAACCAGATGTGCCGCTGATTATCCTCGATACGGATATCGGCTCATCGACTGACGACCTTTTCGCTTTGCAGTTGGCCTACCGCTACCAAGACAAAGGACTATGTCGTATATTGGGTGTGGTAATCGATCGCGAAGGAGAGGAATTGGCAGCCTGTACCGAAATAATGAACACCTACTATGGCCACGCCGACATACCTTACACAAGAACCTGAGTACAATTTTGAGCAAGCACTTGATTTTGCCAAGACATTCTTCCGTCTGTGGCCCTCAGAAGTAGATGTTATTTTCTCTCCTTGTGAGGTAGGAGACCAGATAGAGTATGCCCCTGAGCAAGTGATTTCCGACATCAACTGGACCGATATTCATCCCATCAAACAAGTCTATATGAACTTCAATTGCAACACAGGCCAAAAGATGTGGGATCCCTTGGTAATCATCAATGCTGTTGAGGGCAATAGCCTCTTCAACCTCTCTGAGCGAGGAATTGTCACATTCACTGATGAGGCTGTCACCCTTTTTTCCCCATCCCCCACTGGTCCACATCGTTACCAGCTCCCAGGCAACGATGCTTGGAACACAACTATGCTCAACATAATCAGAAATAGCAACTGATAAAAGTTTTTATAACTATATTTCAAACGATTACATGACTTTTGCGAGATTTTTCGCATAGCAAAAATAAATGAATTTTAATTTCACCCTTCACTCTTCACTTTTGCCACCTAACGCATTGTTTTTTAGAACATTATAACGGTGAATAGTGCCGTCAACTCTTCACCAACTCTTCACACTCTTCACTTGTCAATTGTTGGCTTATTATCCTTTCGTTGTGGTGTAGGATAGTGAAGGATTAGTGAAGGGTTGGAAAGACTCTTCACTCATTTATGTATCAATATAACAACAAGTTATAACATAAAAGTGAAGAGTGAAGAGTTTTTTGCAAAAAACTTTTTTTCATATATCTTTAGTGTCCTAAATTCCCCTTGGTTTTGTTGCAACGTTAGCAAAAAATTTCTCCCTAACTAGGAATATATTTTTCCCTAACTAGGGAGAAAAAAACGAGGACGTAGCTCATCGCCAACGAGAACGGTTCTCGTTCCTTGCGAGAACGTAGCTCGTTTAAAAATTCTCTAGAAAATTTTGAGGTTTACTAGTAGTAAGAGGAGGGTTTACTAGTAGTAAACTATCGGCTTGCCAGTATCTGAAAGAATTAAGCGCAAAATATTTGCTTATTCAGAATTATGGAGTACCTTTGCATAGATAGAAATACTAAAATTTTATATAACTACAGACTATGAAAAAGACATTGAAAATTTCAGTCGTAACGCTGATAGCCATGCTAACCTTTAGCACAATGACTTATGCGCAGTTTGGATTAGGTACAATAATTAGTTCAGCAAGGGCTTTGGCAGACAAGGATCCTGATGCTGAAATTCCTCAACCCGTGAAGAAGGGCAAGCCTATTATCCTGAAATGGCAAGGCGAAACGCCTATTGGCACTTGGAACCCACAGACGCTGGAGATTACTTTCGCACAGAAGTGGGACGAGGGTGAGTTGGCTGGCAAGAATGTTATTTATAAAGTTGACCCTGAGACGGGTGCCGTTATCCGTAATGATGGCGTGCAGAAGGGCTCAATGAGCAACGATGGAACCATTGAGTCGCCTAACCTGGGTACTTTGCAATTTGATACTGAAAAGAATACCGTCAGCATGAATGGCGAGGTGATAGGTACAGCTGGTCCTGGTGGCGCTAAGAGCTTCGACCATACCATCGGTAGCTTTGAGAGCAAGGTGAGTCCGCTGCTTTCTGCATTTGTTTGGTTCGGATTGCTGACATCAGAGAACCAAGTGACTACTTGGAAGGCCGAACAAGCAGAGGCTGAGGCGAAAGCTGAGCAGGAACGTGCTGAGCGTGAGGCACTGAGGGCTGAGTTGGAAGAAAAATACGCCGAGGACCTGAAAGAATGCAGTGTGACCATAGAGAACTCAAGCCGCATGACCGCTGGTCGTGTAAGGAAAGGCACTGTGGAGAGCTCTAGCTACAGTACGATTGGCTATATCAAGAAGTCGTCTAATTCCAGTCATACTTTCGTAGTGGAAAACTCCAGTCAATCAACCATTGGCTACATCAAGTGCACAGGCATCAGCGGCGATAGACTGAAATGGCGCATAGAGAACTCAAGTCAGTCAACCCTGGCCACCTTCGATGGTAGAAGATTTGACGGCTCTAACACCTTAACGGCCGGCTACTACAAAAACGGCACCGTAGAGGATAGCTCACAAATGACCATCGGCTATATCAAGGGCACCGATAACCCTGTTATCATTGCTGCTTGCTGTATCTTCTTCAATTATTTTGATAAAAAATAACGTTTGATGTTATGAAAGAGCAGAAAGACAAGCGAGTGCTGAACATTCAACTCGACAACGAGGTAAAGAAAGTTTCCATCACCGGCAAGAACGGTGAGGAGCAGGTGGTGATGCGACAGGAGCTGAATGAGGACGACCTAGAGCAGGCAACTGGTGGGTATGCAGGTAAAACTATTGACAGTATTTTTAATTGTCAAACTGATGGATCCACTTATTTTTGCAATACAAAAAGCTAATATTTTATGGAAGAACAAAAAGAAAAACGGGTGTTGAGCATTGAGCTGGACAACGATGTGAAGCGTGTTTCCATCACTGGTATTAACAGCGATGAAAAGATAGTGATGCGCCAAGTGCTGGATGAGGATGATCTTGAGCAGGCCACTGGAGGAACAGTTTGTCTCAAAGCGGTATCTACGGCCATGGAACCTTGTTTCACCTACGCAAGATTATGAAAGTCGGAAAAACGAACAAGTGATGAGCACGGAAATTGACAACGATGCAAAGAAGGTATCTTTCTCTGACTCAGACAGCGATAAAAAAGTTGTAAAGCAGGAACTCAGCAAGGAAGAGCTCATCCAGGTAACTGGAGGCGTAGATCGAACAGGGGATAAAGTACGATGTATGACTGTTGGTGAGGATGGTCGTTGTCAACACGTAGTTACAATACCATCATATTCGAGACTTTTAAAGTTCGCATCTAAATAGCAAATTATTATAAATTGAGGATAAAGAAAAATCCCTTGCAAACTTAGTTTACAAGGGATTTCTTTTTCCTGGTACCCAGACCCGGGGTCGAACCGGGATGGGTTGCCCCACTGGTGTTTGAGACCAGCGCGTCTACCGATTCCGCCATCTGGGCATTTGAAAAATGCGGTGCAAAGATACAAACAATTTCTGAATTAGCAAGCATGGAATGCAAAAAAAACTTCAACACAGTAAATTATTGAAGAAAATTATACTTAATGAGAAAAAAGATGTATATTAGCAAAACGATTAAAACTAACCTACACTTTTATGATTGACATAAAGAATAACTACTGTGTTATCATGAGCGGCGGTGTGGGCAGCCGTTTTTGGCCCTATAGCCGAAAGAACATGCCCAAGCAGTTTTTGGATTTCTTTGGAACAGGTCGTTCGCTTTTGCAACAAACATTTGAGCGCTTTAACAAGGTGGTACCTACCGAGAACATCTTGATTGTTACCAACGAGCTATATGCCAACTTAGTACAAGAGCAACTACCTCAGCTGAATCCATCGCAGATATTACTCGAACCCACGAGAAGAAACACTGCTCCCTGCATAGCTTGGGCATCCAAGCACATCAAGGCTATCAATCCAAATGCCAACATTGTGGTAGCTCCATCTGACCACCTGATACTAAAAGAGGATGAGTTTCTGACGGCCATCAAAAAAGGACTGGAGTTTGTAGCGGAAAACGATAAACTGCTAACCTTGGGTATCAGACCTAACCGTCCGGAAACGGGCTATGGATATATTCAAATAGCTGAACAGGAGGGCGAGAATCTATATAAGGTGAAGACTTTTACCGAAAAACCTGAGCTGGAATTGGCAAAGGTGTTTGTATCAAGTGGAGAGTTTTATTGGAACTCGGGCTTGTTTATATGGAATGTGAACACCATTATCAAGGCTTTGGAGAAGTATCTGCCTGATGTAATGAGCAAGTTGGCTTCCGACACTTACGGCACGCCTCAGGAGGTTGATTTCATCAATGAGCACTTTGCATCTTGTAACAATGTATCTATCGACTATGGCGTGATGGAGAAGGCCGACAATGTATTTGTATCGTTAGGCGACTTTGGTTGGAGCGACTTAGGTACCTGGGGATCGCTGTATGACCTCTCGGAGAAGGATGACGAAGGCAATGTGACGCTGAAATGCAACACCATGTTGTATGAAAGCAAGAATAATATTGTGGTATTGCCAAGTGGGAAATTAGCGGTAGTATCTGGAATGGAGGGCTATCTGATTGCTGAGTCGGATAATGTGTTGCTTATTTGTCCAAAGGATGAAGAGAGTGCCATCCGCAAGTATGTGACGGATGTGCAGCTAAAGTTTGGTGAAGAGTTTATCTAAATAAATAACCCCGCCGGCGGCGGGGTTATTTATTACAGTTCCTTGCGTATCTTTGCTGCAATCTCAGCAAGTTCTTCGTTTGTGAGCTTTAGCTTAGGGTTGGAGAAAATAAGGTCTTTCTCACTCTGCATAGGCACCAGATGGATGTGAGCATGTCGCACCTCAAGGCCTAATACAGCCATACCTACTTTGATGCAAGGGAAGGCTTTCTTGATAGCCACAGCAATGTGCTTGGCAAAAACAATCATCTCAGCCAGATCATCATCTGGCACATCGAAGATATAGTCAATCTCTTGTTTAGGAATCACCAGTACATGACCTTTTACCAATGGATTGATATCAAGAAAAGCATAGAACTTATCGTTTTCGGCAATCTTGTGAGAAGGGATCTCTCCTGCTACTATCTTACTGAAAATGCTTGCCATAATATATCCTCCTTTTATTATAAGGTGATCTTAAGAATCTCGAACGTCATCACGCCACGTGGTACCTTGATTTCTACCACATCGCCCACCTTCTTGCCCAACAAACCCTGGGCAATAGGGGTATTGACAGAAATCTTACCCTCACGCAAGTTGGCTTCAGTATCAGACACAATAGTATATGACATCTGTTGATTGGCCTTGACGTTCTTCAGGGTAACAGTGGTTAATATCTGCACGGAATCAGCCTTAAGCATAGAAGTGTCAAGAATCTTAGAATCTGCAATAGTTTGCTTCAACTTATTGATCTTAGCCTCCAGCATGCCCTGTGCCTCCTTGGCGGCATCATACTCGGCATTCTCAGAAAGGTCGCCTTTATCGCGAGCCTCGCGAATAGCCTCTATGATCTTTGGACGCTCTACAGCTTCCAACTCTCTTAATTGTGCTACGAGTTTGTTGTAGCCTTCTTCTGAAATGTATCCCATATCTATACGTTTTTATTTATTCTTTTTCACAAGTCTCCCTGTCCATCGGGAGTAAAAAAACGAAAACGATAAAAAAGAATTCCAACACATTGAAGTGCGTTGGAACTCCTTTTTACCTTAAGTTCACTCTGCAAATATAAGCCTTTATGTAATAATAAACAAAAAGTTACGCTTTTTTTTGCAGGTTATGACCATTTTTTCTTGCTCAGAGCAGTTTCTTTACTGTGGCCTCAAGATTTTCCATATTGTCAACACGGGCACTCAACTCGCTGTTGCGGTTGATGACGAAGACCGATGGCAACGCCTGGAAATTGTAGAGGTTGAGCAGATCGGAGTTAGCTCCTCTTGGCTCGCGAACACATACCCAAGGCAGGTTGTCAGCGGCTGTCTTCCAATAGTGTTCACTAGTATCAAACGACACCTGATAGATCTCCATACCCTTGTCGGCATACTTGGCATACAGTTCACGCATAGCCAGGTTATGGTCGGCTGAGTAGTCTGTTTGGTAAGCGGTGAAGTCAAGCACTACCACCTTGCCATTGAGGTCGCTCAGCTTACGGATGTTGCCATCAATATCGCGCAATTGGATATCGATGATACCTGTTTCAGCTACCTCATTCCTGTTGATGTCAACAGCTGCATCGGCCTGACGAACATTACGCATACCCTTGATGGCAATGTTATAGATGTTTTTGGCACGCTCAGAATGTGGATAGAGGTTGTTGAAGCTGGTAGCCACAGCACCAAAGGCTCTCACATCGTCCTTGTTGTTGAGAGGATCGAACAAGTTGTACTGACCAACACGCTGGAACAAAGCATGGTAAGCATAAGGTGTATTAGGTGCGGCATAGATATACTTGGCCTTTACCTCTTCCTTATAAGCATCCACCATACGGTCCAAGCTGTCGTTAAACAGCACATTGGATATCTTGTTGGCATTATAACTCTCAGTAAGGCGATCAACCTTGCCCTGCAATTCAGCCAGCATCAAACTGAGTTCTTTGATTTTTAAATTATTATCGGAGTCTGCAATGGTATAGTCGGTGGCAAACTTGGCAAAGTCGGCCTGTACCTTGATGGTTTCGGTAGAATCGACGCAGAAATTGATGACCTTATCCTCTATGCGAAGGCGATAAAAATCGGGTGCCTCGGGTGCCGCATGGCGGAACTTGAACGAGCCACTGCTACCCAACTTGACGGAGTCGGCCAACAGAATGCCGTTGAGGGCAGACTGTTCAAAATAAAGTGTCTTACCGTTAGCACCTTCTACTTGTCCTTCAACTGTAAATTGCTGCTTGTTGCCTCCACAGGCAGACATCAACGCTGCAAAAAGGACCAAAAACGCTGTTTTCTTCATAATTTTCAGTTCAATTATACAAAAATCGGTGCAAAGATAAGGTTTTGATAAATATAATGTGTAACTTTGCGCGATTTTTATTAAGATATACACAGTTTTTTAAAGATTTTATGATTAATCCAATTGTTAAGACGATCGAGTTACCTGATGGAAGAACCATCACACTCGAAACGGGAAAGCTCGCAAAACAGGCAGACGGATCTGTAATGCTGCGTATGGGCAATACCATGCTTTTGGCTACTGTTTGTGCGGCAAAAGATGCAGTTCCCGGAACCGATTTCATGCCTTTACAGGTAGAGTACAGAGAAAAATACGCTTCGTTTGGCCGCTTCCCTGGTGGTTTTACCAAGCGTGAGGGCAAGGCTTCAGACTATGAGATTCTGACCTGCCGTCTGGTGGATCGCGCTTTGCGTCCTTTGTTCCCAGACAATTTCCACGCTGAGGTGTATGTGAACATCATTCTTTTCTCTGCCGATGGCGTTGACATGCCAGATGCACTGGCTGGTTTAGCAGCATCATCTGCTTTGGCAGTGTCTGACATTCCTTTCAATGGTCCTATCAGCGAGGTGCGTGTAGCACGCGTAGATGGCCAGTACGTTATTGATCCGACTTTCGAACAGCTTGCAAAAGCTGACATGGATATCATGGTAGGTGCTACCTATGACAACATCATGATGGTGGAAGGTGAGATGAGCGAGGTATCTGAGCAGGATTTGCTGGGTGCCCTCAAGGCTGGTCACGATGCCATCAAGATAATGTGCAAGGCTCAGATGGAGCTGGCTGAAGAGGTGGGTTCTACCGTGAAGCGTGAATATAACCACGAGGAGAACGACGAAGACCTGCGCAAGGCAGTGCGCGACTTCAGCTACCAGCGTCTGTATGATCTGGCTAAGGAAGGTTGCGCCGACAAGCACAAGCGTGAGGACAACGCTACCGCTATCTGCGACGAGTTCAAGGCTCAGTTCACTGAGGAAGAGCTGGAGGAGAAAGCAGCTATGATTGACCGCTACTTCGCTGATGTTACTCGCGACGCTATGCGCCGTTGCGTACTCGACGAGGGTACCCGTCTGGATGGCCGTGTTCCTACCGAGATCCGTCCTATCTGGTGCGAGGTAAGTCCACTGCCTGGCCCTCATGGATCAGCTATCTTCACCCGTGGTGAGACACAGTCACTGACCACTTGTACATTAGGCACCAAGCAGGATGAAAAGCTCGTTGACGATGTGCTAGACCAGAGCAAGATGCGTTTCCTGTTGCACTATAACTTCCCGCCATTCTCAACAGGTGAAGCTAAGGCACAGCGTGGCGTGGGTCGTCGTGAGATTGGTCACGGACACCTGGCATGGCGTGCACTGAAAGGCCAGATTCCTGCTGACTATCCTTATGTAGTTCGCGTGGTTTCTGACATCCTGGAGTCTAACGGTTCATCATCAATGGCTACCGTATGTGCTGGTACACTGGCACTGATGGATGCCGGTGTAAAGATCAAGAAGCCTGTGTCTGGTATCGCTATGGGTCTGATCAAGGACTCAGAGAGCGACAAGTACGTAGTGCTGTCAGATATCCTGGGCGACGAAGATCACTTGGGTGATATGGACTTCAAGGTAACTGGTACTCGCGATGGTATCACCGCTACTCAGATGGATATTAAGGTAGATGGTCTGAGCTACGAGATTCTGGAAAAGGCATTGTTGCAGGCTAAGCAGGGACGTGAGTTCATCCTCGGCAAGATTACTGAGACCATTGCAGAACCTCGTGAAGACCTCAAGCCTCATGCTCCTCGCATCGTCACCATGATGATTCCTAAGGAGTTCATCGGTGCTGTGATTGGCCCGGGTGGAAAGATTATCCAGGGTATGCAGGAAGAGACCAAGACCACCATCTCTATCGAAGAGGTAGAAGAAGGCGGACGTGTAGAGATTGCTGCCAACAACAAGGACAATATCGATGCTGCTTTAGCAATGATCAAGGCTATCGTGGCTGTGCCTGAGGTGGGTGAAGTTTATACCGGCAAGGTGCGTTCTATCATGCCTTATGGTGTATTTGTAGAGTTCCTGCCTGGCAAGGATGGTTTGCTCCATATCTCTGAGATTGACTGGAAGCGCTTGGAGACTGTTGAGGAAGCTGGCATCAAGGAAGGCGACGAGATCCAGGTGAAGTTGCTGGACATCGATCCTAAGACGGGCAAGTTCAAACTCTCTCACAAGGTGTTGCTGCCTAAACCAGAGGGTTATCAAGAGCGTCCTGAGCGTCGTCCTCGTCCAGAACGTGGTGATCGCCCTGAGCGTGGTGAGCGTCAAGATCGTGGTGAACGCCGTGGCAATGGCGAACGTCGTCCACGTCCTGCATTCAACCAGCACAAAGAAGAGGAGTAATAGATTTACATACTTCCATTCCTATGCTCCTGGCTTTCGAGTCAGGAGCATTTTTTATAGCAAATCATCGTGATTTTTTCTGTAAGAGTTGTAACTTTGCAGACATAAAACAATAACGTATGGCAAATAACTTCACATATCCTCCGTTTTTGCAGAAAGGCGACAAGGTGACGGTAATATCACCTTCAAGCATTATAGAGCCCGATATTCTGAAAGGCGGTATCCAATGCCTCAAGGCTTGGGGACTGAAGGTGAGCAAAGGGCGTTTTGTTAGCGCGAAGTATGGCAACTTTGCTGGCACGGTGCAGCAACGATTGGGCGATTTGCAAAGAGCGATGGATGACCCTGATTGCAAGGCTATCTTCTGCAGTCGTGGGGGCTATGGTGCCAACAACCTGTTGGGGATGATGGACTTTACCAAATTTCGTCAGTGCCCAAAATGGCTGATAGGCTTCAGTGATATCACAGCTTTACATTGTCGAATACAAAGTGAAGGCTTTGCCTCGTTGCATGCGCCTATGCTGAAGCACTTACTGGAAGAGGGCAAGGAGGATTACTGCAACCAAGCTATCCACGATATTCTGTTTGGGGTGAATGCCTCTCAACGCTATGTTTGTGAGGGCAACAAACTAAACCATGTAGGCAAAACGGAAGGTATCATCAGAGGGGGAAATATGGCTGTATGGCACGGATTGATAGGCACGCCCTATGACATAAATCCCGAGGGTACTATTCTCTTTGTAGAGGATGTGGGAGAAAAGCCTCATGCCATTGAGCGCATGTTCTATAACCTTAAGTTAAGTGGTTTCCTGGATAAGTTGTCTGGCTTGATTATCTGCCAATTTACCGAGTTTGAAGAGCACAAGCAGTTGGGCAAGGAACTGTATCCTGCCTTAGCCGATATGTTAAAGGAATACTACTACCCCATCTGTTTCGGCTTCCCTGTAGGGCATGTACCTATGAACCTGCCCATTATTGAGGGGGCAAAGGTGGAGCTGAAGGTGGGCAAGAAAGAAGTAATGCTGAAGTTTAAATGATATGAGAATACTTATTTTTTCAGTTTTGTGGCTAACGAGTTTCGTAGCATGTGGCGGTCAAAGTAAAGCCGAGGCAAGCGATGAGGCGACCAGCCGAAACGAAGTGAACGTACCACAGTTTGATGCCGACAGTGCTTTCTATTTTGTGAAGGCACAAGTGGATTTCGGTCCTCGTGCCATGAACACAACTGCCCACGATGCTTGTGGTGATTACCTCGCCGACAAGCTGGCACAATATGGCGCAAAGGTGTATAACCAACGTGCCGACATCCCATCGTACGAAGGTAAGATGCTAAAGGCCCGCAATATCATCGGAGCATTCAATCCCGAAGCAAAAAGGCGTGTGGCTTTGTTTGCACATTGGGACAGTCGTCCTTGGGCTGACAACGATCCTGATGCCACCAAACATTATACGCCTATTCTGGGAGCTAACGATGGAGCCAGTGGCGTAGGTGTTTTATTAGAGGTGGCTCGTCTGTTGCAACAACAGCCAACGACGATAGGCATTGATATTATCCTGTTAGATGCAGAGGATGTGGGCAACCATCGTGATTCCGGACTGAGCGACGAAAACTCATGGTGCTTGGGTTCACAATATTGGGCACGCACACCGCATGTGCCCAACTATAATGCACGCTTTGGCATCTTGCTTGATATGGTGGGTGGCACCAATGCTCGATTCTTGTATGAATATTATTCCGAGCAGTTCGCGCGCGATATTAATAGAAAGGTATGGAAAGCTGCCAGGTCTATAGGCTACGATAACTATTTCGTGGCTCAAGGCGGTGGTGGGGCTACCGACGACCATCTGTTCATCAATCAGATTGCCCGTATTCCTACTATCGACATCATACCTACCAGTCAGCAATACACCTTCTTTGAGCATTGGCACACGGTGAAGGATGATATGGATGTAATTACGGTGCCAACACTCAAAGCTGTAGGACAGACTATTTTGCAAGTTATTTATAACGAGAAATAAGCTATGACGATAAACGAAATACAAGACAGTATCATTGAAGAGTTCAGTGAATACGACGACTGGATGGATAAATACCAATTGCTGATTGACCTGGGCAACGAACAGGAGCCTTTGGATGAGCAATACAAAAACGAGAGCAACCTGATTGAGGGTTGTCAGAGTCGTGTGTGGCTACAAGCTGACTTGACTGATGAGGGTAAAATCCACTTTCAGGCTGAAAGCGATGCACTGATAGTTAAGGGAATCATCACCTTGCTTATCCGTGTTCTTGACAACCAAACACCTGACGACATCCTGAATGCCGACCTCTACTTTATCGAGCAGATAGGTTTGAGAGAACACTTGTCGCCCACCCGTAGCAACGGACTATTGGCCATGATGAAGCAAATGCGGATGTACGCCTTGGCTTTCAAAGCAAAACTTTAACCTCTACAAAATAAGACTCCCCCAAAAGGGGGAGTTTTTTATATTACTTCGATTCCCTGCTTCTTGCAGAGCTCCAGACTTAGCTCACGCAACTTGTACTTTTGCACTTTACCACTACCAGTAAGCGGATATTCATCTACAAAGAAGATATACTTGGGCACCTTGTATCGGGCAATCTTTCCCTCACAGAACTCACGGATATCCAATTCCGTCAGCTGGCAATCGGGATTAAGGATGATGAAAGCACCCACACTTTCACCATATTTCTTTGAAGGCACGCCTACCACCTGCACCATCTTGATTTCTGGCATCCGTTGCAGATAAGCCTCAATCTCACTTGGATAGATATTCTCACCACCACGGATAATCATATCTTTGATACGTCCAGTCACATGGAAGTTGCCCTGTTCGTCCTTGAAACCGATGTCACCGCTGTGCAACCACCCTGCTTTATCAATCAGCTGAGCCGTAGCCTCAGGATCTTTGTAATAGCCCAACATATTGCTGTAACCCTTATTGCAAAGCTCTCCTTCTATGCCAATAGGACACTCATTGCCGTCCTCATCCAGTACCTTTACCTCTGTATGTTCAAACTCACGACCTACCGTTGTGCATCGTACCTCAAACGGATCGTCCCAACGAGTCTGTGTCATACCTGGAGAAGCCTCTGTCAGTCCGTATTCGCTCGTCACAATCATGTGCATCTTCTTTTCCACTTCTTTCATCAATGGCACAGGACAGAGAGAGCCAGCCATGATGCCTGCATGCAGACTACTCAAGTCAAACAAGTCGAACATAGGATGATTCAATATATTAATATACATGGTAGGCACACCATAAAGCGAAGTGCAACGTTCCTTATGAATGCTGGCCAAAACCATCAGTGGATCAAATCTTTTTACCACAACCATCGTACAGCCATGTGTCAAACAGTTCAGCACGCCCAGCACCAAACCGAAGCAATGGAACAACGGTACACAGATGCATAGTCGGGTGTCGGGCGTGAAATCCAGGTGTACTCCTGTCAAATGACCATTGTTGCAGATACCAAAATGAGAAAGTGTTGCCCCTTTGGGGAAACCTGTCGTTCCACTGGTGTATTGTATGTTGATGGCATCATAGCAGCTACATGCATTCTTCGCCTTCTGATAAGTACCTTCACCTACGGTCAGACCCATCGTCATCAGTTCGTTGATGGTGAACATGCCACGGTGTTGCTCAGTACCCATGTATATCACCGTCTTCATGGTAGGGAATGCCGCACTGTTAAGATGCCCTTTCTCCTGCGTCTTCAATTCAGGCAGCATCTGATAGGTCATCTCCATGAAATTATTGTCTTTCTCATGCTCTACGATACAAAGTACCTCCATATCGCTCTTGCGTACCATATCCTCAATCTCAAATTGTTTGAAATTGGTATTCACCATGATGGAGATAGCGCCAATTTTGGAACATGCAAAGAACATGGTATTCCAATCAGGTATATTGCTTGCCCAAAGGCCCACATGGGTACCTTTTTTCACACCAATAGCCAACAAACCCATGGCAAGTCGATCCACGCGTTCGTTGAATTGCTTGAAGGTCCATCGCATATCACGGTCTGAATACACAATATATTCTTTATCGGGAGTTTTGGTTGCCCAGTATTCCAGCCACTGACCTATGGTCTTTTCTGATAGTTGCCACATAGTATAATTATCTTATTAAGATTAAACTTGTAAATGGTTGCACGCTTTGTATGTATTTGTGCAATAGTCGTTTGCGCAAAATAAAAACAGCAGCAAAGATACGATAATCTATATAAGGTGTGGCATTATAAATGTGAAATGATGTTAATCTACTCAAGATTTATTGCACAGTGTGCAATAAAAAAAAGGAAGTCTCAAACGACTTCCCTTTCTAAACGGTGTGCTGCAAGAATAATTACTTGCGCAAGCCAAGAGCTTTGACAATAGCACGGTAGCGATTGATGTCGCGATCCTGCAAGTACTTCAGCAGGCGGCGACGCTTACCTACCAGCATAGTCAGAGATCTTTCAGTTGTATAATCCTTCTTGTTGACCTTCAAATGCTCGGTCAGGTGAGAGATACGGTATGAGAACAATGCTATCTGGGCCTCAGGTGAGCCAGTATCAGTGTTGGACTTTCCGTACTTCTCGAAGATTTCCTTCTTTTTAGCAGCGTCTAAATACATAATGTTTAATTAAAAATTGATTGTAAATCGTTAAATGCGGGGCAAAGGTACGCATTATATTTGAATTAGCAAGCATATTTTGCAAAAATTTCGTATCTTTGCAGCCAATTTAATAGGTATAGTATGCAGAATATAAGGAATATTGCCATTATTGCCCACGTTGACCATGGTAAGACTACCTTGGTGGACAAGATGTTGCTGGCTGGTAACCTGTTTCGTGAGAACCAGCAAGCCGGACAACTGATGCTGGATAACAACGAACTGGAACGTGAGCGTGGCATCACGATTCTCTCGAAGAACGTATCAATCAATTATAAAGATACGAAGATTAACATTATCGACACCCCGGGACATAGCGATTTTGGTGGTGAGGTGGAGCGAGTTCTCAACATGGCCGATGGCTGTCTGCTGTTGGTAGATGCTTTTGAAGGTCCTATGCCTCAAACCCGCTTCGTGTTGCAGAAAGCCCTCCAGATTGGTCTGAAGCCTGTAGTGGTGGTGAACAAGGTTGATAAGCCCAACTGCCGCCCTGAAGAGGTGAACGAGATGGTGTTTGACCTGATGTTTAACCTCGACGCTACAGAGGAACAATTAGACTATCCTGTGATTTATGGTTCTGCCAAGAACGGTTGGATGAGCACCGACTGGAAGCAACCTACCGAGGACATCACTCCTTTGTTGGATTGTATCATTGACAACATCCCTGCCCCTGAACAATTGGATGGTACAGTACAGATGTTGATTACCTCTTTAGATTATTCTTCTTATACAGGCCGTATCGCTGTGGGACGTGTACATCGTGGCGTCATCAAGGAAGGCATGAACGTAACACTGGCACATCGTAACGGTGAAATGACCAAGACCAAGATCAAGGAGTTGCATACTTTTGAGGGTATGGGACGCAAGCGTGTAAGTGAGGTAGGCTCTGGCGATATCTGTGCCATCGTTGGCTTGGATAGTTTTGAAATTGGCGATACCATCTGCGACTTCGAGAACCCTGAAGCTTTACCTCCTATCACCATTGACGAGCCTACCATGAGTATGCTGTTTACTATCAACGACTCGCCGTTTTACGGACAGGAAGGTAAGTATGTAACATCCCGTCATATTCAGGAACGTTTGGAAAGGGAGTTGGACAAGAATCTGGCTCTGCGAGTGGATAAGGCAGATGTAGAAGGCAAATGGATTGTCTCAGGTCGTGGTGTGTTGCACCTCTCTGTGCTGATTGAGACCATGCGTCGTGAGGGATATGAGTTGCAAGTGGGTCAACCTCAGGTGATTATGAAAACCATCGATGGCGTGAAATGCGAGCCCGTTGAGGAACTGACCATCAATGTGCCCACCGACTTTAGCAGTAAGATCATAGATATGGTAACGCGTCGCAAAGGCGACTTGTTGAAGATGGAAGATGGTGGTGCCGATCGTGTAAATTTGGAATTCAGCATTCCGTCACGTGGCATTATCGGCTTGCGTACCAATGTTCTTACAGCCTCAGCTGGCGAAGCCATCATGGCTCACCGTTTCAAGGAATACCAACCTTATAAAGGCGACATTGTACGTCGAATCAATGGCTCTATGGTAGCGATGGAGGCAGGTACTGCCTTTGCTTATGCCTTAGACAAACTGCAAGACCGTGGTCGCTTTTTCATCTTTCCACAAGATGAGGTATATGCTGGTCAAGTAGTAGGTGAGCATGTACATGAGCGTGATCTGGTCATCAACGTTACCAAGTCAAAGAAGCTTACCAACATGCGCGCTTCTGGCTCTGACGATAAGGTGCGTCTTACTCCTCCTGTTCAGTTCTCGTTGGAAGAAGCTTTGGAGTACATCAAGGAAGATGAGTATGTAGAGGTAACGCCCAAGTCGATGCGTATGCGCAAAATCATCTTGGATGAGACAGAACGCAAACGTGCCAACAAAGAGTAATTTTGATGTACGATATTGATAATAGGTGTCCGAAAATGGACACCTTTTTTATTGTCCTTTTTCTCATTATCAGCAAGTTAACATTATGGCACAGCATTTGCCAAAAATTAAATGACATTTCATATATTAATATTCTGTTTTCAATTAAAGAAATATGGATAGACAGATAACAAAAGAAGAAAAAGACCTGGCACGCCGCAAGAAGCTTATCAAAGGTGGCATCATTGGTGGTTGCGTTTTGGTAGTAGGCATCATTGTGATGAGTCTGATGCGTACCAGCGTCAGCCGTGAGGACCTGACGGTAAGCGAGGTGAGTCGAGGCACTATCGAGGTGAGTGTAACAGCTTCCGGCAAAGTGTCTCCTGCTATCGAAGAAATCATCAATTCCCCCATCACTACACGCATTTTAGAGGCTTACAAGAGAGGAGGCGACAGTGTTGATGTAGGTACTCCCATCTTGAAACTCGATTTACAGAGTGCCGAGACCGACTTTGGTAAGCTAAGTGACGAGCAGCACATGAAGGCTTTGCAGCTGGAACAGTTGCGAGTGAACAATGAGACGTTCTTGAGCGATCTCGCCATGAAGGTGGAGGTAGAGGAGATGCGTCTGGGCAGTATGGAGGTGAACCTGCGCAACGAAAAACGTCTGGATAGCCTGGGCTCTGGCACTACCGATAAGGTGAGACAAGCAGAGTTGGAATACAACACCGCTCGCCTCGAACTACAACAGCTTCGCCAGCAACTCGCCAACGAACGCCGTGTAAAGGAAGCTGATTTGAAGGTGAAGGAGCTCGAACTGAACATCTCTACCAAGAGTATGAATGAGATGCGTCGTACCTTGGAAGATGCGCAAATCCGTTCTCCTCGCAAAGGCATTCTCACCTATATTAATAGTCAGGTGGGTGCCCAAGTGGGACAAGGAAACCAAGTGGCCATCGTGAGCGACCTCAGTCACTTCAAGGTGGATGCCGAGATAGCTGACAGCTACGGCGATCGCGTGGTACCTGGTGGTAAGGCCATCGTGAAGGTGGGTAGCAAGCGATTGGAAGGCGTGGTAAGCAGCGTTACACCTTTAAGCCGTAACGGGGTGATTAACTTCACCGTGCAGCTTAACGAAGATAATGACGAGAACTTGCGCTCAGGACTAAAGACCGATGTGTATGTGATGAACTCCATTAAGGACGATGTGCTTCGCATAGCCTCGGGTAGCTATTATCAAGGCCCTAACAACTATGAGTTGTTTGTGTTCAATGGTGATGACGAGTTGGTGAAACGTGATGTAAGGTTAGGTGAAAGCAGCTTTGAATACGTGGAGGTGCTTTCAGGACTGAAAGAAGGTGATCGTGTAGTAACCAGCAGTATGAATAGCTATCGAGGCAAGAACTCTTTGAAAGTGAATTAATTAAAAATAATTAGATATGATTAAAGATTATGTAAAACAAGCCTGGGAGCTGATGAAGCAGAACCCATTGTTCAGTTCTCTCTATATAATAGGTACAGCTCTGGCAATATGTTTCACCACAGTAATGGCAGTGGCATATTATGTAAAGTTAGCGCCTCTGTATCCTGAGTACAACAGGAATAACACCTATTATATTACTCAGATGAAATTAGAATCTGTTGACCAAAAGAACAATATTAATTCAGCTTTCAGCTACAATTCTCTACGTGACATCGCCTACCCACTGAAGAATGCAGAGGCTGTTTCTGCTATCTTACAAGAAGGTAACGAGCATTGGGTGCGTCCTTTAACAGGCAATGACTTCTCTATGAAATTGATCTCTACCGACCCTGCTTTCTTCAAAATCTATGAGTTTGACTTTATCGAGGGTTCCCCATTCAGTGAGGCGGATTTTGAAAGTGGGGTGCGCTCAGTAGTCATCAGCGACAAGCTAGCACAAAAGGCATTCCATCAAACAAATGGCGTAGTGGGCAAGATGCTGAGTATGGACATGAATGATTACCGAGTGTGTGGTGTCATAAGAGCCGGCAATAAGTTGGGTAGCTATAGCTATGCTGATGCATATATACCCTACAAAGCCAATCCTAACTATCAGGCAACATTCTATTATGACTACATGGGCCCCTATGAAGTTCTCTTCTTGGTAAAGGACAATGAGCAGAAAGAGGCTTTGCAGGCAGAACTTGATGCAGTAATTGCCAATGTGAACCAACAGCACAAAGATGAGTGGCAACTGAAGCTACGCCCCTTGCGTCCACACATCACTACGGTGTTCTATTATTTGTATGTTGACAATGATTTTAAGTTGACACCCTGGATTCTATTCAAGAAGTTTTTGCCGATTATCTTGGTGTTGCTTCTGATTCCCGCTTTTAACCTGAGTGGTATGATCAGTAGTAGGATGGAAGACAGATTGGCAGAGATGGGTGTACGTAAATCCTTTGGTGCCAGCAAGAGCGCGTTGCTATCGCATGTGATGTGGGAGAACCTGATACTGACATTGGCAGGCGGATTGGTGGGCCTTATCATAGCGTGGAGCATCTTGTACTTGTGCAAGAGTTGGGTGTTTACCCTCTTTGATGACTTCCCCGATTTCCTCTATGACAGTAGCATTTCTATTACTGGCGAAATGCTGTTCACCCCTGTTGTATTTATTACAGCTTTGTTGGTATGTGTCATCATCAACTTGCTCTCTGCTCTGATTCCTGCATGGAACTCCTTACGCAAACCTATTGTTTCATCCCTTAACGAAAAGAAGTAATTATGTTTAGTTTGATATTCAAGAATATTTGGGCTCGTCGCAAACGTAATGGATGGCTCTTTGCTGAACTTGTTGCGGTTGCCATTGTATCATGGGTTATCTTTGACCCCGTAGTAGTGGGACTCTACGTGCGAAGCTTGCCTACCGGCTATGATGCAGATCGATTGTGTCGTATCTCTTTGGGCAGGTATTATGAAGGGGCTTCTGAGTTTAGTGCAGAAGCTGACTCTACCCTTTTTGAGGATATTGACCGCATCATGTATCAGGCTCGTAACCTGAACGATGTGGAGAGCTCCACACAGTTGTTAGGCTTTGCGTATCCAGGTTCAATGGGCAATTCAAGCTCAGCGTATGTAAACCCCAATGACACCACCAAACTCTTGAGAGTGACGAATATGTTTTATAAGCCTCGTACTGATTTCTTCAAGACTTTCGGTATCCAACCCACTGAGGGCTATACAGTGGAACAATTAGAAGAGGCTGCATTGCCAGCTCAAAGTACATTACTTTCCGAAGATGGAGCGAAATACCTGTATGGCAACAACCGCAGTGATATGCGCCTATCTATACCTCCCCAATATCTAGATATGGTACCTGAATGGCAAGACAAAGTGGTAACAGGCATCTTTAAGCCTTTCAAGATGAACAATGGCAATCGTGCCATACCAGTAGCCTTCTATAAATTCAATCCAGATGACAACGGAGGAACAGATGTTCCTGAGCAAACTTATATCTTGGTAAGGGTAAAAGAGGGCTTGAACTTAGACAGGTTCATCGACGACTTCAACCAAAATGGTATCAAGCAACTACATAGCGGCAACCTCTATGCCCGTAGCATTATGAAGTTTAGCAGCTTGATGGAAGAAAGAGATACCTTTTACCTCAATGCGATGCGTATGCGATATGTTTTAGCAGCGTTCTTCTTGATCAGCCTCTGCCTGGGTGTGATTGGCACGTTCTGGTTGCAGACAAAAGTGAGGAAGGAAGACATAGGCGTGATGCTGTCGTTCGGTGGTACACCTAATACTATCATGCGTATGCTGATGGGCGAGGGAGTAGTGCTCTGCACCATAGCCGTTATTATCGGTTGCCTTATCTACATGCAGTATGGCATCAGCGAGGGCTTGGTCAACGACTATATGTGGGGAGGTGCTCGTGCCGACTCTCCGATGGTGGCAGACTCGTGGATAGACAGCTTCCCCCTGCACTTCCTCCTGGTAAGTGGCATCATTTGGGTGATTATGATGGTGGTAGTGTTAATTGGCATTTACATCCCAGCCAACAAGATCAGTCATATACAACCTACAGAAGCTTTAAGAGACGAATAATAAATAAAAAAAGAAATAGAATTATGGAAACAATCATCAAGTTAGAAGGTATCAACAAGATTTACCGTACCGATGAGGTAGAAACGCAGGCTTTGGAGAATGTCAACCTGCAAGTGAACAAAGGCGAGTTCCTTAGCATTATGGGACCCTCAGGTTGTGGCAAATCCACCTTATTAAATATAATGGGCTTATTGGATGCTCCCACATCAGGCAGCGTATTAATAGATGGAACGGCTACTGAGAAACTAAGTGACAAGGCATTGGCTGCCTTTCGTAATGAGAAGCTAGGCTTTGTGTTCCAGAGTTTCCACTTGATTAACTCACTCAATGTGATAGACAATGTGAAAGTGCCTTTGCTCTATCGTAAGATGTCGGGTGCCAAGCGTGAGGAATTGGCAAAGCAGGTGTTGGAGCGTGTAGGACTGAGTCATCGCATGCGCCACATGCCTACCCAGCTAAGTGGAGGTCAGTGCCAGCGAGTTGCCATTGCCCGAGCTATCGTGGGTAATCCAGAGATTATCCTTGCCGATGAGCCTACCGGTAATTTGGATAGCAAGATGGGTACTGAAATTATGGAACTTTTGCATCAGTTGAATAAAGAAGATGGCCGTACCATTGTGATGGTAACGCACAACGAGGCACAGGCCAAGCTCACCGACCGCACCATCCGCTTCTTCGATGGCCGTCAAGTAGAATAAAGATTGATAATTGATGATTGATTACTTAAAGCTCATAAACTTCATCATATATCTATGAAAAAAGTAGTCCATTCCTTATTAACCTTGGTAATGAGCACCCTTTCGTTGCAAGCTCAGGTGGAGACCTCGGTGCGGAGCATTTCGCTTGAAGAGGCCATCCGCCTGGCTAGGGTGCAGAGTGTGGATGCAGCAGTAGCCCTCAATGAGCTGAAAACTGCTTATTGGAAATACCGTACGTACAAGGCAGAACTACTGCCTGAGGTAATTTTCAAAGCTACATTGCCATCCTATAACAAGAGTTACACTGCTTATCAAAACGACGCTGGTGAGTATAGCTACCTGAGAGGGGACTACATGCGGATGAGTGGTGAACTGAGCATCGACCAGAATATCTGGCTCACAGGTGGTACGCTTTCTTTGAACACTTCTTTAGATTACTTGAAACAATTCACAGGTAGTAAGGATCATAGTTTTATGACAGTACCTATCGCCCTGACGCTGAACCAACCCATCTTCAGTGTAAACCATATCAAATGGGATCGTCGCATTGAGCCTGTGCGTTATCGGGAAGCTAAAGCAGCTTTTCTAAGTGCTACTGAAGATGTGACCATCGCCACCATCAACCATTTCTTCAACCTGCTTCTGGCGAAGGAAAGAGTATCTATTGCCCAACAGAACCTCGACAATGCCAACAAACTCTACGAGGTAGCAAAAGTGAAGCGAGAGATGGGGCAGATTAGTGAGAACGACCTGTTGCAACTTCGCCTGAATGTGTTGGATGCCCAATCATCGCTGACAGACAATGAGACTACTCTCAAAAGTTGTATGTTCAAGTTGCGTTCTTTCCTGGCGATTGAAGATAATGTAGATTTGGAACCAGTATTACCAGCTTCAGCCCCTTCGGTAGAGCTGTACTACGATGACGTATTGGAGAAAGCCCTTCTGAATAACTCGTTTGCCAAGAATATACAGCGTCGTCAGTTAGAAGCTGACTATGAAGTGGCAAAAGCACGTGGTAACCTGCGTGAGATACAGTTGTATGCTCAGGTGGGCTTGACAGGCACAGACCATACCTTCCGCTCTGCTTACGATGGTTTGAAGTCGAACCAGATTGTGGAGGTGGGTTTGAAGATACCTATTCTCGACTGGGGCAGACGAAAAGGACAGGTACGTGTGGCAAAGAGCAACAGAGAAGTGACGGAAAGCAAGTTGCGTCAAGAAACACAGGAGTTCAACCAAAATCTTTTCGTGCTGGTACAGCAGTACAACAACCAGCTGGCACAATTGGATATTGCCGACGAGAGCGATCAGATAGCACAGAAGCGATATGCCACTAATGTGGAAACGTTTATGATAGGCAAGATATCAACTCTCGACCTCAACGACGCACAAGTGCGTAAGGATGAGGCACGAGAAAAGCATGTCAACGAACTGTTCTATTATTGGTATTACTATTACCGCCTGCGTAGCCTCACGCTTTGGGACTTTGAGAAAGGCACGAACATAGACGCTGACTTTGAGAAAATCATCAAAGGATAAGCGTCAATATGTCAATAATAATGATTAACTTTGCTGTATGATATTGATAATAGATGACGATAGCGCGATACGGACCTCGTTGGGCTTTATGCTGAAACGAGCAGGATATGAGATACAGGCAGTGTCAGGCCCCAAGGAGGCAATGGCCATCATTCGGGAAGAAGCCCCACGCCTGGTGCTAATGGACATGAACTTCAGTCTCTCTACTTCTGGAGAAGAAGGACTGACCTTGCTCAAGCAAGTCAAGTTATTCCGTCCTGATGTACCAGTGATACTTATGACGGCATGGGGTAGCATTAACTTGGCAGTGCAAGGCATGCGTGCCGGAGCATTCGACTTTGTGACGAAGCCTTGGAACAACGTGGCACTGATGCAACGCATCGAGACTGCTCTGCAACTCTCTGAGCCTAATGATAAAAACTCATCTACAACTGAAAATGTGAAACCAACGGCCAAGGATGATTTTGATCGTAGCTTCATTATAGGCCAAAGCAAAGCCTTGACGGATGTACTTAAAGTGGTGCAGCGCATTGCCAAGACCAATGCTTCTGTATTGATTACAGGCGAGAGTGGTACGGGCAAGGAACTGATAGCTGAGGCTATCCATCGTAACAGTCTGCGAGCCAATAGACCTTTCGTAAAAGTGAACTTAGGTGGTATATCGCAAAGTTTGTTTGAGAGCGAGATGTTCGGCCATAAAAAGGGTGCCTTTACCGATGCAGTAGCCGACCGCAAAGGTCGTTTCGAGATGGCCGACAAGGGTACTATCTTTCTCGATGAAATAGGAGAATTGGATTTGAGCTGTCAAGTGAAACTGTTACGAGTATTGCAGGAACAGACTTTTGAACCGTTAGGAGATAGCCGCCCAAAGAAAGTGGATATTCGTGTGGTGAGTGCCACCAATGCCAACCTGCAACAGATGGTGAAGGACAAGACTTTCCGAGAGGACTTGTTCTATCGCATCAATCTTATTACTATCCATCTTCCTGCATTGAGGGAGAGACATGAGGATATTCCGCTTTTGGCTGCTCACTTTGCAAAAAAACAATGTGAGGCAAATGGATTGCCACCCGTAAAGATATCTCAAGAGGCAAACGATTACTTAGCTTCGTTGCCATTCCCTGGCAATATACGTGAGCTAAAGAACTTGGTGGAGCGCACGATTCTGGTCAGCACCAACAATCCCTTGCAGGCAGCTGACTTTGAACAGCAACAACGAACTGCACAACCTACTTCGCTCAATGCAGAAGGTATGACCTTGGATGAGATAGAAAGGACAACAATAGAGAAAGCGTATGAGAAATACAATGGTAATGTGTCGCAGATGGCAACAGCATTAGGCTTGACGCGTCAGGCACTTTACCGCAGAATGGTGAAATACAAATTGATTGAGAATTGAGACTCAGGCACCTGTTTTACATATTGGCATTCCTGCAACTGGTACTGCTTGGCATGATGTTCTACTCTGCTGCCAAGAGTCAGAACTTGCTGTTCTTTATTGCAGAGGGTGTAGTAGTACTGATACTGGTGTTCTTGGTCTATTTTTATTATAAGGTATTGAAGCCGTTAGATGCCATAGGCAATGGCATGGATTTGCTGAACGAGCAGGATTTCAGTAGTCGCCTTAAGCCTGTGGGACAGCAAGAGAGCGACCGCATTGTGCGAGTGTTCAACAAGATGATGGATCAGTTGAAAGACGAGAAGCTACGCATTCAAGAGCAGAACCGTTTTCTCGACTTACTAATCAGTGCCTCGCCTATGGGCGTCATTATCTTAGACTTCGACGGTCATATCACCTTGACGAACCCAGCGGCCTTGCGTTTCTTGGAGGAAAATGATGAGAGCCGCATACAAAAGAAGTTGTTGAACCAACTAGACTCACCTTTGGCGCAAGAGATAGCTCGCATACCGATGGGCAAAGCAGAAACTATACGGCTGAGCGACTCGATGATTTATCGTTGCAACCACTTGAGCTTTATGGACAGGGGTTTCGCTCATCCTTTTATCTTAATTGAAAGTCTCACGGAGGAGGTGATGAAAGCGGAAAAGAAAGCATACGACAAGGTGATACGAATGATTGCCCACGAAGTGAACAACACAGTTGCCGGTGTAACATCTGCTATTGATTCTGTATCTGACGCTTTAGCCACAATACCTGACACAGATGATCTGAAAGAGGTGATGGCATCCAGCAGTGAGCGATGCATGAGCATGAGCCAATTCATTACCCGTTTCGCCGATGTGGTGAAGATACCAGAGCCTCAACTGCAATCTATTGACTTGAACCGTATGGTGCAAAACTGCATGGTATTTATGGAAAGTGTTTGCGCAAATCGTAACATCCATATCAGCATGAACCTTTCCCCAACAAATCCGAATGTCTTCATCGACCCCACCCTCTTTGAACAAGTCATCGTGAATATTGTTAAGAATGCCGCTGAGAGCATTGACTACGACGGCGAAATAACCCTTACAACTACCTCAAAGGCTGAGGGTGATACAGCCCCAAGTCTCATTATTGCCGACAACGGCAAAGGCATCAGTCCTGAAATCGAACAAAAGCTATTTAGTCCATTCTTCTCTACCAAGCCCAATGGTCAGGGCATCGGCCTCATGTTTATCCGTGAGATACTGATGAAACATGGATGCACATTCTCTCTACGTACTTATCCTGACGGACTTACCCGCTTCAAAATTCATTTTTGAGTAGTCTTCCTACTTGTAGTAATATCTTTCTTTATAGCAAAACAACTTGTTTTGGTTTCAAAAGAAGCATTCCGTTAAGTGAAAGAGATTATCTTAACGACAGCAAAACAAGTTGTTTTGCTGTATCGAAAATAGTCGTCGTATAGAAAAGTAATATAAAAATAAAGGGTGAACCGTTAGTTCACCCTTCATTATGATTATTAATCAAACTGCAACTTAGAGCTTAGGACCAGCAGCTACCAGCGCCTTACCAGCTTCGTTGGTAGTGTACTTCTCAAAGTTCTTGATGAAGCGGCCAGCCAAATCCTTAGCCTTCTCTTCCCACTCAGCACGGTTCTGATATGTGTCACGTGGGTCAAGAATACCCCAAGCTACACCATCAAGCTGTGTAGGCACTTCGAGGTTGAAATAAGGAATCTTCTTGGTAGGAGCCTTGTTGATAGAACCGTTCAGGATAGCGTCGATGATACCACGGGTATCCTTGATAGAGATACGCTTGCCAGTACCGTTCCAGCCAGTGTTCACCAAGTAAGCCTTAGCACCGCTCTTCTCCATTCTCTTAACCAGCTCCTCACCGTATTTAGTTGGATGCAGCTCCAGGAATGCCTGGCCGAAGCAAGCTGAGAAAGTAGGAGTAGGCTCAGTGATGCCACGCTCTGTACCAGCCAACTTAGCAGTGAAACCACTCAGGAAGTAGTACTTAGTCTGCTCAGGATCCAGGATAGATACTGGAGGCAATACACCGAATGCATCAGCTGACAGGAAGATAACCTGCTTAGCAGCTGGACCAGCACTCTTACCATTCACCTTCTTAACGATGTTGGTGATGTGCTCAATTGGGTAAGAAACGCGGGTGTTCTCGGTAACGCTCTTGTCGTTGAAGTCGATAACACCATTAGCGTCAACAGTTACGTTCTCCAACAGAGCATCGCGCTTGATTGCGTTGTAGATATCTGGCTCAGACTCCTTGTCCAGCTTGATAACCTTTGCATAGCAACCACCCTCGAAGTTGAACACGCCATTGTCGTCCCATCCGTGCTCGTCATCACCAATCAGCAGACGCTTAGGATCGGTTGACAAAGTGGTCTTACCTGTACCAGACAGACCAAAGAAGATAGCGGTATTCTTTCCTTCCATATCAGTGTTAGCAGAGCAGTGCATTGAAGCGATGCCCTTCAGAGGCAAGTAGTAGTTCATCATTGAGAACATACCCTTCTTCATCTCACCACCATACCAAGTATTCAGAATCACCTGCTCACGGCTCTTAACGTTGAAAGCAGCGCAAGTCTCTGAGCGCATACCCAGTGCCTCGAAGTTCTCAACCTTAGCCTTAGAAGCGTTATAGATAACGAAGTTAGGCTCGAAGTTCTCCAACTCCTCAGCGGTTGGCTGGATGAACATGTTCTTTACGAAGTGAGCCTGCCATGCTACCTCAACAATGAAGCGAACAGCCATACGAGTATCAGCGTTGGTACCGCAGAATGCATCAACAACATACAGTTCCTTGTTGCACAGTTCCTTGATAGCCATTTCCTTTACAGCTGCCCAAGTAGCCTCAGACATTGGATGGTTATCGTTCTTGTAACCTTCGGTTGTCCACCAAACAGTGTCCTTAGAAACGTCATCCATTACGATATATTTGTCCTTAGGAGAACGACCAGTGAAGATACCAGTCATAACGTTAACTGCACCCAGCTCAGTCAGCTGACCCTTGTCAAAACCTTCCAGACCTGGTTTCATTTCAGCTTCGAACAATGCCTCGTAAGAAGGATTGTGACCAATCACGGTTGAACCTGTGATACCGTACTTAGTTAAATCTAAATTTGCCATTTCTTTTTACTCTTTTAAGTATTAATATAATTTATTTTTCTTTCTCACCTTTTACAATCGAACGCAAAATTAATAAAATTCTTCGAAACATTGGTGTATATTGACTAAATATTTCGTTTCTTTGCATAGTTTAATACTTTATGCATATGAAGATACATAATTTCGCAGAGACAAACTCTGTACTTAACCATTACATGGCTGAATTGCGTGATAAGAACTATCAGAAGAATCGCCTAACTTTCCGTCACAATGTAGAACGTATTGGAGAGATTATGGCATATGAGGTATCCAAGACTTTGGAGTATAAGCCCAAGACCGTAAAGACCCCATTGGGTACTCTCGATATTCCTCTGACGAAACAAGAGGATATCGTTGTAGCCACCGTGCTTCGTGCCGGTCTGCCCTTCCATCAGGGTTTCCTCAATGTGTTCGATGGTGCCGACAATGCCTTTGTGTCTGCTTATCGTATGTATATCAACCGTGAGCATACAGAAGTGGGTGTCCATGCTGAATACATCGCCACTCCCAGCGTGAAAGGTAGGACTCTGATATTAGCCGACCCTATGCTGGCTACAGGTGGCAGTATGGCTGCCGCCATTGAAGCGCTTTGCCAAGCTGGCAAGCCCAAGGCCATCCATGTTTGCTGTATCATAGCTGCCCCTGAGGGTATTGAGGTGGTAAAAGAGATTTTACCTGACAATGCCAACATCTGGTGTGCCTCTATCGACAAAGGCATGAACGAGCAGAAATACATTGTGCCAGGCTTTGGCGACTGTGGTGACCTTTGTTATGGAGAGAAACTGCAATCTTTCCGCAAGATAGCTGATAAGTAAATAAAAAGTGAGGCTCCTCCGAGCCTCACTTTATTTCTTAGAAATTCTTCCTTACCACCGTCCAGTCAGGATGTATGTATTTTAGGTAGGCATCGTCAAGGAAGAAGGCTGCATTACTAATCTTCCCCTTGAACTGCCAATCGAGCCATCTTACCACAGCCTTGGCATAGTTGCCACCGTTCTTCTCGAAATAGGTGCCGCTATGACCATCCTTTGAGTTCATCATCACCACTGGAATATTATCTGCTATGCGGTCATAATCCTTCTGTGCATTGGCAAACGCCACATCACCAGGACCGCCAATCATATAGAACATCGGCTGATGGAGGCTCTTCAGTGCCTCCTGCGTCACTCCCTGCATCTCCATATCGCCAATACCTGTATTCAGCATCACACAGGTCTTGATGCGTGGATCATGTGAAACGCCCAGCACCTGTGCACCACCACACGATTGTCCCATAGCAGCCACTTTATCTAAGTCAAGGCAATGATAATAGTCTGATTTTGGATCTGCATTCTGGTCGGTCAACCAGTTCAACACTTCTAACAGCATCTTGGGATAGGTTTGTCCTGGAGCCTGTTGATTGCCCCTGGCATTTCTGTTTCCTGCTGCTGTAGCCTCCTGAATGGCCTTCTGCATCGCTTCTCTCCTTGCCTGAACCTCTTCATTCGAAGCAGGCACTACCCTTTCACCATTAGCCAAAATTACATCGCCCTTAGTCTCAGGATAAGAGAATCTAAGCACATTGCGCCACATCGCAATCACATCCTCCTCATCGTAAGGGCCAATGGCAGCAGCCACATAGCCATATGATGCCACCTCGCTCAGCAGAAAGCGCATCTCTACGTTGTTGTTGGCGCAAGCACCATTGGCATATACAATCACTGGCAGTTTCCCATTCTTTGCCACAACATCCTTTATGTTCTGAGGACGATACATCGTGAATGCTGGGCATGATAGATCTTCTACCACCTCTGCCTTAAACGGTCCTGTTCCGCCTTCTTCCACTACTTGTTTCCTTGCTGTCTGGGCATTCATCGGCCCCATGCTAGCAGCGACCAACATCGCTGTCACCAAAATTCTTTTCATAACTACCATATTATTAATCATTTTTATAGTTCACCATATGTGTATCCTGTTCTCCGGACTCAGGTATAGATAGTCGCCCCACTGTACATCAAAGAGCTCATACCAGCGATCCATATTCATCACCACCCCGTTTACGCGCTCTCTGTCGAATGTATGCGAGTCATCCCTGAAATAGTTATAAAAATCGTAGCCGTATTTGGAACGGAAATATTCCGCATAGCTTTGGAAAAACTTGCGTTCCATTTCGTCCAGGTCCTCCCCTTTGAATCCCTGCTTTTGGCAATAGGCCACAAAGGCACTGTGGGCAACTCCCAGTCCACAGAGATCGGCCATGTTCTCCTCCAGTGTCAATTTACCATTGGTGTGGATGTCCGGATAATCGGGAAGCGGTGTAAAGCGGTTATAAAGTTCTATCAGCTGTTGCTGCAAGGCCTCGAATTCCATCCGGTCCTGTATCGGCATCCAATCATAATCCATCCCCCACTCATCAAGGGTTGAGCCGTATGTGCCAATGGCGTGTGTCAATTCGTGAGCGATAACATTCATCAGCATACCGTATTTCATAGCAGGATGCATATTTTCCTCATAGAAAGGAGGTAAGATGAACGGTGCAAAGATGATGACGTTATTGCATCTTTCCTCGTAAAAAGCCTGATCTTTCAGCAAGTGAAATCTCTTCAATGCCTCGTAATTCATGGTATTTTCTTTATAAGAGGCACCCACCAGACTGACACGCATCAGAGTATTTTCCCGGAAGATGGCCTGCATGTCTTCCAGCATATTGACGCAATGGCTCATGTCAGGGAAATCCGCCACCCAACGGTCCGGATACCCAACAAAGAATAGGATGTTTTTCAACCTGTTTATGGCATAAGCCTTGACAGCGGGGCTTGCCCAGGACACGTTTTGGATATGCGCACAGTAGGCATCCCGAATCTCTTCGCACAGCCTTTCCACCTCATCTTTGAGTTGGGGGGATACATAACGCTCAATCACCAGACGGTTATCCAGGTATTTTTTTAGTTCTTCGCTAATAGCCTCTGCAAAATTGCTAGGCGATGAACAGAACCATGCCCTGGTGCGCATATATTCAAACCCTTGCTGGTTGGCGAATGCGGCATAGTCCCGGAAGACACACATCTTCATATAGGCCCTCAACTCTTCAAGAGGCATTAAAAGCCAGTTCTTGAAGCCTTCTTGATAATACAAATCCACCGCTTTCAAGCCCATAGCCGGAAGCATGTATTGCCTCACCATCGCTTCAGCCCTGGCTTCATATTCTTCAGACTCTTCCTCGTGTTCATACCAATCTTCTTCCTGCTCATAATAAGCTTCTTGATAGTCAATATTTGTATGGGTCGCTATGTATTGGTACACATCATCTGGATTATCGCTCTCCAGGAAAGCCAAATGCTCGCCATCGAAGTCGAACGGGCCCGTTGTTTCAACCTTGAGCCTAATCTCTTTATTTGTTGATATAGAAAGATCAACAATCTTCTGCGTTCCAGCCATTCTCAGTTCGCCGGCCACACGGAAGGCGTCTTCATAGCTTTGGATGCCGTCTATCTTTTCAAAGAAAGGCTTCAGGAAAGCATAGAACTGGTCGTTGCTTACTTCCACATTCTCATGCACCTTCAACTGCTCGTACACAGGGTTCGTCACGCTGGACGTCAGCACTTTCAACGCCTCCACCATCTCCGTATCGTAAAAACCAACGATTTTCTTATTCCCCATGTCAGCGGTTTTCCAATAGTTGCCGTTGCAGTACATAAAGAAATCATCGCCCGGTCGGTAGTTCTCGGTGTCCATGTTCTTGTAAAGGGGCCATGGAAGGTTATCTTTGGCAGAAGGGACTTCTTGCTCCTCGGGGATAACAGGGGTAAAGTCGTCATCTTCACAGGAAGTAAGGGTCAGAATCAGCAAGGCCAAAAGACCATATATCTTCAATAGTTTCTTCATTATCTTACCTTGTCTAACAAAGCGGTGAATTTTTTTTTGCACAATAAATACAAAAGTAAGAATAAAAACAATAATAACAGCTTAAAAATGTGATATTCCTTTTTTTTTTACAATAATTGTCACAAAACGCCTTACTTTGCGTATTATTATTGGAACAGGAAACGAACTAATGACAAAAAGCGAATATGAAATAGCCATGCAACAACTCCGTCCAGCATTGTTGGCAGAAGCCAACAGGTATCTGGGCGATGTTGACAATGCGGAAGATATGGTGCAGGATGCCATGATGAGACTATGGCAGATGTGCGCCCAACTGCAAAGTCCGGTGGACGGATTGGCTCGGGTATTGGTGAGAAATCTCTGCCTTGATGCCATTCGTCGCAGGAAACCACGAGAAACCATTGAATCCTTGCCCTCTGAGATAAGTAGTGTCAACAGTGAAAAAATGGAGCACGAACGCATAGAGCGGATGATGACAATAGTAGAGAACTTGCCCGATGTACCGCAGACAATCCTCAGACTCAGGCACATGGAAGGAATGGAAATGAAAGACATAGCCCGATTGTTGCAGATGGAGGAAGCAGCTGTTAGAAAGGCTTTAAGCCGAGCCAGGCAGACAGTAAGGGAGAAACTAAAAAGTAATGGACAATGAAAGAACTAGTAGAAATAAAGGCATTGATTGAGCGATTCTTCGAGGGTGACACTACCTTGGCGGAAGAACAATGGCTCTACGACTATTTCAAGCAGACACAAGACTTGCCTGAAGAGCTGGAGGCATATCGAGATACCTTCTTGGATTTTGATGCTATCGCCCTGACTGAAACACCACCAGTAGAAATATCAATATCAGAACTTGCAGTTAAGTTGCCTGTGGTAGAACAACCTGTTAGTTCGGCACCACCCAAATACCGCAGATGGTGGATACAGGTGGCAAGCATCGCTGCTATGGTAGCCATTGTCATTGGTGGTGTATGGACATACCAAAACTATCAGGACATCCAACTGGAAAATCTATATGGTGGAAGCTATATGATTGTGGATGGCCAACGCATAGATAACCTGCGAGAGATACTTCCACAAATCAAAAGTACGCTGAGCCTGGCTGATGCCATCGAGACTACCTCGCCCACCCTATTCATCAACCAAGCAGAAGAAGATCTGCTGAACAATATACAGGATGCACAAGAAAGAGAACGCATCCGAGCATTGTTGAATCAATAAAAATAAAGATATATGAGACTAAAGACTTTAATATGCACATTGGCACTGCTCATTGCCCCATTGGCACTCTCTGCACAGAATGCTATTGATAAGGCAGTGGATGAGTATTCATCTATCGGCAAGAGCTCGTTCACCTCTGCTGTAGAGCGTGACCCCAATACCCGCAAGGTGCTGAAGGTGGTAAAGGTATTACAACCTACAGACATCACGATTAATAGATTGCGTAGGGCTTTCCTCAACGAGCAGAAAAATGGACAATTCAGCCTTGTCACCAACGAAGAGGAGGAGACCATAACGCTGACCGTTGAGAGCTCAAAGGAAAACCGTGTCTATATGATGCAATACATAAAAAGAGGTGCATCATTTACCAATGGGAAAGTAACAATCATTATTAAGTACAAATAATTTAATAACTATAGAAAAATGAGAAGAATGATTTTATGGGCAACATTGATGTTGTTTGCCATCACAAACGCAGTAGCCTCTACCCATCATAATAATGAGTCTGTGGTAACCAAAGAATATCATCTTAGTGGTTTCACTGGTTTACGTAATGATCATGCAGTGACTATTCACTATACACAAGGGAATACCTACAGCATAAAGGCAGAAGGAACTGAGCAGCAGATTGAACGCCTGAAGATAGAGGTAAAAGACGGCGTTTTGGTAGTATTTCATGAGAAAGACAAGAAAGGTAATAACGAGAAACACAGTGTTTCTCTATATATCACCTCTCCCGAAATGAACAGTATAGAGAACAAGGGAGTGTTGAACTTCCATGCAGAAAATATCAAGACGGGTGATTTCCATCTCACTAACAATGGGGTCTTGCACATGGACATTGACGAGATAAGTTGCAAAGATGCCGAATTTAACTTGAAGGGGGTATCTAAACTAGACATAGAGATAGAAGCTAAAACGCTGAAGATGAATGACAGTGGCGTGACCAAAGGCGACTTGAAAGTGAAGGCCGACCAACTGGATATTGAATCGAAGGGAGTTGACAGTACCGATATAGATTTTAAAGGTAAGGAAGTCAAGGTAAAGAAGAGTGGTACAGGCACCATTACCCTTGACGTGGATTGCCAACGCCTGGATGCCACCAACTCTGGCGTAGGCAAGTTAGTCATCTCTGGTACTGCTGACGATACTTCCATCCAAAACTCTGGCGTCACCAAGATTGACGTTTCCAAACTCAATAAGTTCTGAGATTATAAAGTGGTAGTCGCAAATTTTGCGGCTACCACTTCTTTATACTTACGAGATATGGGAATAGAAATTTCGCCAAGCATTATGCAATCGTTATTTACTTGCGATATTTGCTGGGTATTTACTAAAAAAGAACGATGAATACGAAGAAAACCGTCTTCCAGGATCTGTTCCCACTGCGATATGCTGGTTTTGTTGCGATAACGCTCACCGTCAAGAGTGTGTACCCATGTTTCCGTGTCGTTCGACTCGACATAGAGAATCTGCTCCGTCAGCAAAGTCACATTTTTGCGTTCCGATATAAATGTGATGCTACTTGGTGCCTTGTCACAATGTTTGTCAAGTTGCTTACCTATTGCAGTATCAACGACAAATAGTATAGTCAATATCAATACTAGGAACACAGGATTGAGTAATACCGACGGCATCTGATCTTCATAGCTCATCATCCACGAATGGCACAACATCAGCAAAAGATAAACCATCACCAAGAACGAGAGGAAAAGGCATCCTACACCAATTATTTTATTAAGATGACGTTCTATCTTAATCTGAGGCAAAAAAAACTTCATAGCCAGCAGCACGGGTAGGAACATGGTGGCAAGCATCAGAGCTTGCGCAAAGCGGTAGCCCAAACTTACCATGATAGTAGCCAACAGCATTAGCTCTACCATCCAGCATCCTATGACGATAAGGTATTTCATACTACAAAATTAGCAAAACAGCTTGTTATCTCCAAAACCATCACTTATTATAATCTTGGCTTTTGCACCAGAATAATGATAAGTGAGGCAAGATAGATTAACATACCATACATCGCAGGTACCATCGTTACCTTGGCTCCACCATAAATAACAGACATAGGAACGTCAGTCATAGTCTGCAAAACATCAAGCATCTGGTAGATGCCGGCAAATTGCCAGAAAAAGCCCCATACTAATGCGGCCAAACCTATCTCCTTTACCCAAGCAGGAGCCTTCCATGCTGCAAAGAGCATTAACACCAGCAGGATGGTCAATATAGCCATACCAAACAAACCACCTTCAGTAAACAATTCAAATACTTTCATAATAATCAAGTTAAAAGTTAAACAATTTGTCTCGGGTCGCGACCGATGATGCAAAGATAAACACTAATCTTCGTAACCACACTATTTTTGTTCCGACATATCCCCCTCTCGTATATGTTGAATCCCCCTCTGGCAATAAGAGGGGGATTTGACATATAATTAACGCCAAAAGGCGTTTTAGAAATAGAGATAGCAACCTTTCCCCATACAGATAGGAGATATTACTCCTGCAAGGCATTGGATTTAGGTATGATATTTTTCATACGTTTGTTGTATTCCTCACGGGTTCGCTTCCATCGATTGTGTGTCCAAAGCCAATAAGCAGGTTGGCGAAGAATCGTCTCTTCAAGAAGATGGGCATACTGTTCCGTAAGCTGATAATCCGGAAAATCAGAAGGATTCTCCGTCATCAAACGGAAGGTAGCAACATAGTATCCTCTACGTTCGCGGCGAGGGTCGATATACACCATAGCATAATTCAACCTCTTGGCAATACGTTCGCCGCCTGTGAAGAAAGGTGTTTCTGGATGTGAGAGGAAGTTTATCCAAACATGGATGGCCTCCCATAGTGGCACTTGGTCTGCTATGAAACCAGCCACACATGGTACTCCTCGTTGCTGAGCACTAACCATAGTGCGCAAGGTATTTCTCATAGATATATTGTGAACACCCATGCGGCTACGGATATCTAAGAACAAAGTATCCACCACGGGGTTTTCCAGTGGGTGATAGACTTGCATGGGATACCAATCTGGCTCCTGAACATCTACATGCAGAGGAACGGATGAAAGCCATTCCCAATTGCAGTAATGCCCCACCATAAGAATTACAGACTTGCCTTCATGCACCAGACGATTCAGCAATTCTGTATTCTCGAATTTCATGTGTCGCTTCAATTTCTCGGGAGTGATGGAGGTAAGTTTTATCGTCTCTCCTAAATAATCACAAAACCAATGATAGAAGTCACGCTCAATGCTACGACGCTCAGCCTCACTCTTTTCGGGAAAGGAAGCTGCCAGATTTTTCTTTACAATATGTCGGCGATAACGTATAAGGTAATAAATAATGAAAAAAAGTATGTCGGAAAGTATGTAGTGAACCCACAAAGGCAATAACGACAACCCGTAGAACAGGCCACGTAGCAGTGTCAAACAAAAACGCTGCCATACATTCAAATTGCTATACTGAAGTTCTTCTGCCATACTATTCAAGGTATCAGTTATTAGTCAATGGTTATTCTTTCCAAATCGTATGGCACAAAGACGCTGCCACTAAACTCGGCTTGAGCCTCAGCGGTATAACGTTCCTTACGGGTTTCGATAGTCTTGTCCTCAGTATGGTAGAGGATGAGGTTTTTCACTCCTAAATTGTTGGCCAAACGAGCAGCATCGAGGGCGGTGCTGTGATGCTTTTTATAAGGCTGGAAGCGTTCACGATCGGCATAGAGGCAGAACGCTTCGCTCATCATCCAGTCGGCTCCCTTGATATAAGCCTCGTTAGCTTCACAATAAGGCTCGTCACCCAAACAAGCAAGGCGTGTACCATTGGCGAAGGTGATGGTAAAGCCAAATTGTTGTTCCTTAGTAGAACGAATGTCAAAGCATTGTAAGTGCATGTCACCGACTTCGTAGCTGTCGCCGTCGTGATGCTCATGATACACAACATTAACACCGATTCTATCTACCAACTTCTTTGGCAGCATCTGACGGCACATGTGGTCTAATAGGTCAAGCACCTTGCGATGGCTATGAATGTGGAGTACCTGTGGCTTCTGGTATTGCAACGCCATGCGCATGATCCAAATCACACCCAAGATATGGTCGGTATGGGTATGGGTAACAAAGAGGTCGGAGATTTGCTCGCAGCCTACTTCGACCTTTTGCAGTTGGTTGAGGATGCCGTTACCTCCGCCAGCATCCACCAGCATCATGTGGCCAGATTGTGACTTGACAATGAAACAAGTGTTATAACACTTGGTGACCATCGCATTGCCTGTACCCAATATTATTATCTCGTTTTTCTCCATATTTAGTTACTTGTTGGTCATCTTTGCGTAAAGACTTTATTGAACAGATGTCCAATAGCACCTCACCCTTTCATATAAAATCTTCTTAAGTTTTCTGCTAAATTACACACAAAAAAAGAAATTGCCAAACTTTCTTCTATTCTCTTCGTCTTTTTCACTCTCAATTACGTCTTATGTAATGAAAGGCAAAAAAGAAATGAAGATTGGGAAACAATATAAGAGGTTAGAAGCGGTAATCGAACAGAACCAAGATTACCTTTTTCGTTTTGCTTTCTTCCGCATAGGCAATAGGGAGGAAGCAGAGGATATATTGCAAGAGGTGTTCTTAAAGCTATTCGAACATGATTTTGAGATAGAAAATGATGAGAGTATGCGGATGTATCTCTATCGAATGGTGTATAACAGCTGTAATGACTGGCATCGTCGAAAACATCAAGAATCTATACCAATAGAGCAAGTGCAAATAGTCGAAGATGAGGATGAACGGACTTTACAAGAAGAATACAAAAGGATTTGGAAATTGCTGAGTGCTTTACCACCCGAACAAGCTGATGTTATCACTATGCATTTGACTGACGGGTTAACTTTCGTGGATATCGCCAAAGTGACCAAAACGCCAGAAACTACGATTAAGTCGAGGTTCAAGAGTGGAATAGAGAAACTGAGAAATAAATTGAAAAGGGAGGAAATGTTATGATAAGCCAACAGGAAATAGATATGATTAAGATGGAACTGTCACCAAGGTGTGAAGTACACATCTCAAACGACTTCAAAAAGCGTGTAATGGCAAAGGCCAAAAAGAATAAGAAAGCTGGCAAGGTCATCAAGATGTGGCACTGGCTATCAGTATCAGGTATTGCAGCTTGTTTGCCTGTTATCTTGATGCTAAGCCCTTCTCGCCTTACCGCCAGTTCGCTTTTGCAAAATGCTATCAGCTACCTCAACAACATACGCTCGATGGTGATGGAAGTAGAAATACGCACCTTACCCCAAGAAAACTTCAAGATGATAGATGCTGAAGAAGCTTTTGTTAACCATCAAATTGAAGTGGTATATGGTGACGAGTTGGCTTGGCGAGTAGATAAACAAGGCAGGGTAGCCACTGGTATCAATGACAGTGCTTTTACTTGGGTACCAGCTTACCAAGTGGGCTGGGAAACAGGAAAAGGCAAAGAAACATTTTTGGATTACATCAGTATCTTATTGGAACCAAATAAGATATTGGAACGTGAATTAGAACTTTCACAAAAGAACGATGGCGATGAGTACTTGGTAAAGCGTGTAGGTGATGAAATACATCTGACTGTGCATGCATACCTCCATTATAACTATATCAATGACTTCATGCTCAACAAATCACTGAAAGATGCAGAACATATCAGGCGCTACATATTTGACAAAGCTACCAAGCAATTGAAGCAGCTATCTGTAAGTATCATCGTAGATAACCAAGAAGTAGAAGTGATGAGGACTCGACATATCGACTATTCAGTAGCATTGGGAATGAAAGAGGTATTAGCTAAGCCCATCGACATTGAGTTCAGTAATGCCGATTCCTCACCCAACAATAGGAAATCTATTCTGGCTGAAATGTCAGCCAAAGAAGTCGCAGAGAAATTCCTCAAATCATTAGGCGCATGGGATACTGAGACGTTAGAGGAAATGATGCCTGCCAACATAGCAGAAATGTTTGGTCCAGTCTTTAAAGGTTGCAGACTGCTCAGTATTGGAGAGCCTTTCCAATCTGGCTCTATGCCTTGCGAGTATGTGCCATATGTATTGAAACTTCGTGATGACAGTACAACTGTTCAAAACAACCTGTCATTAGGCAAGAATGAAAAAGGTGAATGGATATTTATGGGAGGTCTATAATTAATTATTAAATAATCATCAATGAAAGCATTAAAACTATTGGTGCTGGTGCTCATGAGTATCAGCACAGGGGCAACCTACGCCCAAAATGTCATTAGTGGCAGAGTGACTGACACGAGAGAAAAACCTATCAGCTATGCAAATGTGGTGTTGCTGCAAGAAAGAGATTCTCTCTATATAAATGGTGTGGTAACAGATAGCGAAGGCCTATTCAGATTGGAAACTGATAAAGCTGGTTTCATTCGTATATCATGTATTGGTTATGACGATGTGTTTGTACATCAGGCCAATGGTGAAATAGGAAATATACAAATGTCAGAAAGTGAAAACTTGCTTGGTGAAGTGACAGTAAAGGCTAATCTTCCCAAAACAGAACTGAAACGAGACGCTTTGGTGACTACCGTACAAGGTAGTGCCTTATCAAGGGCAGGGACCGCTAACGATGTATTGGCAAGAGTACCTGGGGTTATCAGCAGTAATGGCGGCATTGAGGTGTTTGGCAAGGGCACTCCACTTATCTACATCAACGGCAGACAAATGCGTAATACTTCTGAGTTAGATCAGTTGAATTCGTCACAAGTGAAAAATGTGGAAGTAGTAACCAATCCTGGAGCAAGGTATGATGCCACCGTCAATGCCGTCATCCGTATCACCACCATCAAGCCTATAGGTGAAGGATGGAGTTTTGACAATAGGGCGGTAGCAGGCATCAGGCATTATTTCTACGGACTAGATGAATTCAACTTCAACTATCGAAAGGGAGGATTTGACATCTTCGGTATGTTGGAATACAGCAATATAAAAGACCGCGTAACAAATATTACTTCACAAGAAACATTCCTCTCACCTCGCTTGCTGCAAGATGGTATTGCCAAACGTTACAATAAGAACCAGACATTTGCCGGCAAGATTGGATTTAACTACGTCTTTAATGAGCATCATTCCATTGGTGCCATCTATCAACCTGTATACCGTCCTACGAAACAGGACAATGAATCGTTTGCTACAATGACGATTGATGGAGTGCTGGACAATGAGACCTCAAATAACAGTCATGCTGATATAAACAATACCAATCATTTATTGAGTGGATATTATAATGGCAGTTTCGGGAAATGGACTATGGATATAAACGTAGACGCTTTGTGGAACAAAGCCAATACCGACCAGCTATTGAAAGAAACATCCACCCAGGCAGATGATAGGATTGTAACAACAGAGAGTGATGCCAAGAGCCGTATGTATGCAGGTAAAGCAGTTGCAACAAGGCAGCTTGGCAAGGGCAGTTTCTCATTCGGCGGAGAGTTCAGTCATACCCATCGCACTGATAATTACAGCAACTTGGAACATCTTATTAATGACAGCAAAACACGTATCGAAGAATCTAATAGTGCTTTGTTTGTCGAAGTAATGCAAAATATAGGCAAAGTGATGCTAAGTGCTGGATTACGCTACGAACACATCGATAGTCGTTATTATGATCACGACGTGAAGATGCAAGAACAAAGTCGTATATATGACAACCTGTTTCCATCGGCTATGCTGATGTTTCCTATCAAAAACACAAGAGTGAGATTGAGTTATAACCGAAAAGTGGAACGCCCTGCCTATAGTCAGCTGAGCAGTAACGTGGAATACATTAATCGTTATACTTACCAGAGTGGAAATCCATTCCTGCGTCCATTCTATCGCGATAATATCTCTTTGGCAATAGGCTACAAATGGCTGAATATGATGCTCGAGTACAGCCACACATCGGATTACATCATCACTGCTTATACACAATATGGCGACAATCCTAGCATTGCTCTCTTGCAAAAGCAGAATGCCAAAAGTTTGAACCAGTTGCAGGCAATGGTATCTATCTCCCCGTCTTTCGGGATCTGGCATCCTACATTGATGACAGCCATGATGGCACAACAATTCAACTTGACTTTTTGTGGCAAAAAGAAAAACATGAACCACCCATTAGGTATCATCCGTTTCAACAATGCTATTCAGTTGCCAGCTGACACATGGATTAATGCTGACTTTGCTTATCGTACAAATGGCAATACGGAAAACCTTTACATGAAAGGGATGTGGAAGTTTGATTTGAGTATCTATAAGGCATTTGCTCACGATAAATGGAGCTTGAAACTCTCTTGCGAAGATGTATTCAACACGAGTCGCAGCAAGGCTTGGCTCTATAGTGATGTTCGCAAGATATTCATGCACAAGATAAACGATACGCGCGCCATAGAACTAACTTTCCGCTATAACTTCAATGCAGCAAAGAGTAAATATAAGGGAACGGGTGCTGCTAACGAAGAGCGTAACAGAATACAATAAATAGTTTTTAAGGTTACTTTCTTGAACAAATAAACGGCAGGCCTTTGGGAAAAGGTCTGCCGCTATTTAGTATAATCACTCAAAGAATTACTTTACCTCCCAAGTATCGTTGGTAAGCAACAACTCCTCGAAGTTATGATAGTTCTTCTTGGCCTTGATCTCCTCCACCTGTGCATTGACTGCATCGTTGTAGGTAGGAGCATCCACATCGCGAATAACGCCCAAAGCTACTGGGAAGTCAGGACCTTCCATCAACGCCAGTTTCAGTTGCACGGTATTGTCTTCGCAATGAGCATCGTGTACCAAGATATCCTTCTCAGTAATGCCATTCTCTCCTAACTTCACTACCTTCAAACCAAAGCCTTCCTGCATCAAGCCATACTCGTTGTTCTCACCAAAAAGCATAGGTTTACCATGTTGCAGGTAGATAGCATTCTTGGCACGGTCTTCCTTCTTTGCCAAAGCATCATAAACACCGTTGTTGAAGATCATGCAGTTCTGCAGAATCTCGCAGACAGCGGCACCCTTGTGCAGGGCAGCTGCCTTCAAGATCTCTACAGTTCCGGCAGCATCAACAGCAGCTGCACGAGCAAAGAACCTGCCACGTGCACCAAAGCAAAGCTCTGCTGGGTGGAAAGGATCCTCGACTGTGCCGTAAGGAGATGACTTGCTGACAAAGCCACGAGGTGAGGTAGGTGAATACTGACCCTTTGTCAAACCATAGATGCGGTTGTTCAGCAGGATCATGTTGAGATCAACATTACGACGGACAGCATGGATGAAGTGATTACCACCAATAGCCAAGCCATCGCCGTCACCTGACACCTGCCAAACGGTAAGGTCGGGGTTAGTCACCTTAGCACCTGAAGCAATAGCAGCAGCACGACCGTGGATGGTCTGCATAGCGTAAGTATTCATATAATAAGGCAAACGGCTGGAGCAGCCAATGCCTGAGATTACTGCAATATTCCAAGGGTCAACACCCAGTTCTGCCATAGCCTTATGTAAGGATGCCAGGAAGAAATGGTCGCCGCAACCCGGACACCAGCGGGGTTGTCCTTTCTTATAGTCTTTTGCTGTAAATTCGCTCATGTCTTTACTTCTTTAATGGGTTACTTGTTGATTATTTCCTGGAAAGCATCTACCAATGCACTTACAGTGAAAGGCTGACCTTTCACCTCATTATATTGATAAGGTGCAAAATTGTCAATCTTCATGCGCAGGTAGCCTGCAAACTGACCAAGATTCTGCTCAGCCACTACCACCTTCTTGTAACGCTTCAGTACATCAGCCGTGTTCTTAGGCAACGGATTGATGTAGCTGAACTGTGCCAAAGCCACCTTGTTGCCAGCATCGTTAAGCTCCTTCATGGCTGAATACAGATGTCCATAAGTGCTACCGAAACCAACAATCAACAGGTCGGCATCATCGGCACAACCTTCAACCACCACATCAGGTACCTCAATCTTAGCAATCTTCTCAGCACGCAGACGAACCATCAAGTCATGGTTCTCTGGGTTGGTAGAGATGGCACCCGTCTTGCTATCCTTCTCCAAACCGCCCACGATGTGGGTATAACCTTCCTGACCAGGAGTTGCCCAATAGCGTACACCCGTTTCAGGATTACGGAAATAAGGTGCATAGTTATCTTTCATCTCCGGAGTGACGTAAGGAGGATTGATAGCTGGATAATCAGCCAACTTAGGCAACTTCCATGCTGAAGAGCCATTGGCGATGAAACCATCGGTCAGGAGGATAACAGGAGTCATGTGCTCCAATGCAATCTTACAAGCCATGTATGCCTTGTCGAAGCAATCGGTAGGAGAAGTAGCCGCAATGACTGGCAATGGACTCTCACCGCTTCTGCCAAACAACGCGAGTAGCAGGTCGGCTTGCTCTGACTTGGTTGGCAGACCTGTTGATGGACCACCACGCTGAACATCTACCAATACCAAAGGCAACTCGGTAATAACTGCCAAGTTCATAGCCTCTGACTTCAGGCAAACGCCAGGACCAGAGGTAGAGGTAACAGCCAAAGCGCCAGCAAAGGCAGCACCCACAGCTGATGCACAACCTGATATCTCGTCTTCGCACTGCATGGTGATAACCCCCATTGACTTGTGCTTAGCCAACTCATGCAGAATATCGGTAGCAGGTGTGATAGGATAAGATCCGAGGAACAGCTTTTTGCCCACCTTCTCAGCAGCCGCCATCAAACCATAAGCTGTAGCCTTGTTGCCAGTGATATCCATATACTTGCCTGGAACGGTTACCTTGCTTTCAATGCGATAAGTATGAGCCACTGATGAATGGGTATTATGACCATAGTCATAACCAGCGTGTATCACCTTGATATTAGCCTCAGCAATGGCTGGCTTCTTAGCAAATTTCTCGCGGATGTAGTTCTCGGCCAATTTGAGATCACGATTGAACAGCCAGCATACCAAGCCAACGGCAAACATGTTACGACATTTCATCATCGACTTCACATCCATACCGCTATCAGCCAGGCATTCCTGCACCAGTTTAGAGATAGGAGCGGCAATCACATCTTGCTTGATTCCCATCTCCTCGATAGGATTGTCAGTCTTGAATTCTGCCTTCTGCAAATCAGTAGCCTTGAATGCGTCTGTATCAATGATGATGCAGGCAGTAGGCTTAGCGAACTTATACTGTGTCTTCAGTGCAGCAGCATTCATTGCCACCAACACATCACAGAGGTCACCTGGAGTATATACCTTATCAGCACCTACGTGTACCTGGAAACCAGACACACCCGTCAGAGACCCTTGCGGGGCACGGATGTCGGCTGGATAGTCGGGGAATGTGCTGATGTCGTTACCAACAGTAGCTGATACTGTTGAGAAGATATTGCCGGCGAGCTGCATACCGTCGCCTGAGTCTCCTGAGAAACGAACCACTACTTGTTCGAGTTCCTTGACTTCAATCTCATTAGCCATAAGATAAGTATTTGATAAATTATATTCTCGTAGTCCCGCCGAGAATCGAACTCGGATCTAAGGTTTAGGAAACCTCCATTCTATCCATTGAACTACAGGACCATCAAACAAAGTGGGGCCAATGATAAGCCCCACCTTATTATATTATAAGAAGCATCACGCCTTAACTTCTTCCTCCTTCTCGCTCTTCTTATCGGTTATCTTGATTATCTGATAAGCGATAGGAGATGCGATGAAGAGTGATGACATAGTACCAAAGATAACACCCAGGATCATAGCGAATGCGAAGCTGCGGATTGACTCACCACCGAGGATGAAGATACACAGCAACACAATCAGCGTACTGATAGAGGTGTTGATGGTACGTGCCAATGTAGAGTTCAAAGAGTCGTTGAATACCTGCATCATGCCACGTTTGCGATATAACTTGGTATATTCACGCACACGGTCGAAGATTACCACCTTATCGTTGATAGAGTAACCGATAGCGGTCAGCACAGCACCGATGAAGGTCTGGTCAATCTCCAATGAGAATGGCAGGATACCCCAGAACATAGAGTATGCACCCAGGATGATAGAGGTATCAAGAATCAATGCACCAGTAGCACCAATCGAGTATGCAATGTTGTAGAAGCGGATGAGGATATAGATACCGATAGCAATCAGTGCCAGGATGACTGACCAGATAGCTGAGTAAGTGATATCTTCTGCAATACTTGGACCCACCTTCTGAGAACTGATGATACTACCACCAGTGTAGTTATCACGATCGATGAAGGTATCCAATGTGATATTCTGTGTCAGCAAAGGCTTCACTGCCTCATACAGACGACTCTCAATCTCAGAATCCACGTTTTGGTTATCTTCGTTAATGCGGTAGTTGGTACTGATACGAACGGTACGACCGTCGGTACCTACTGCAATCACGCTTACATTAGCATCTTCGAAGCTGTTAGCTACCAAAGCACGAACCTCCTCTGGCTCTACTGCATTCTCGAACTGCACGTTGAAGTTACGACCACCCGTGAAATCGATGCTTCGACTCAAGCCACGAGTAAACATGAATCCCATGCAAATCAGGAACACAATACCACCGATTGACAACCATCGCATACGAGGGCCCATGAAGTCGAAGTGAACATTGGTCATCAGGTTCTTAGAGATACCAGTAGTAAATGTGAGGTTCAACAATTTATCCTTACCCATGAAGAATTCATATACCAAACGGGTCATGAACACAGCAGTGAAGAAGGAAATACAGATACCGATAATCAAGGTGGTTGCAAAACCACGGATAGGACCTGTACCGAAGTTGAACAAGATAATACCAGTCAGCAATGAAGTGATGTTAGAGTCGAAGATAGCACTGAATGCATTCTTGTAACCAGCAGCCAATGCATCCTTGGTACCCTTACCGGCACGCAACTCTTCCTTGGTACGCTCATAAATCAGCACATTAGCATCCACAGCCATACCCAGTGTCAATACCATACCTGCAATACCTGACATGGTCAGAGCAGCCTGGAATGATGACAGGATACCCAATGTGAAGAACAGGTTCATGATCAATGCACCATTGGCAATCATACCAGGTACGAGACCATACATTGAGCACATATAGATCATCAACAAGATCAATGCCACGATAAATGAAACGATACCTGCATTGATAGATGCCTGACCCAGTGATGGACCCACGATATCTTCCTGAACGATGTGTGCAGGAGCTGGCATCTTACCAGACTTCAGCACGTTGGCCAAGTCCTTTGTCTGCTCAGGGGTAAAGGTACCGGTAATCTCAGAGTTACCGCCTGTGATCTCGCTGTTTACGCGAGGAGCTGAATATACATAGTCATCCAATACGATGGCAATGCTCTTGCCAATGTTCTGCTTGGTCAACTGAGCCCAACGGCGAGCACCATCGGTGTTCATGCTCATGTTCACAGCAGGCTTTCCGTACTGGTCGAACTTATCACTTGCATCCACCACAACGTCGCCCTCGAGAGGAGCCTTGCCGTTGCGCTGGGTTGCTTTAATAGCATACAGCTCGTATGTTTGCTTCTTAGGATCCAATTCTGATGGAGACACTCCCCACTTCAGGCGCAAATCCTTTGGCAACTCTGCCTGAACCTCTTCCATAGCCAAGTAACGGTTCACCTCAGCAGTATCCCTTGCATTGGCGTATGCCACAATGCTACCCTGACCAGAGAACACTTGCAGGATAGAGAGCAACGGATGCTCACGCTTCAGCTGAGCCATATCGGTTGTAGCAGCCTCTCCACGGATAGCGGCAGCCAAACTGTCAGAAGCGCTAACTGGAGCAGCCTCAACAGGAGCTACATCATCAGTAGCGTCAGATGTGGTGAGCAAATTGTGAAGTTTCACATCGGCCGACTGCAAATATGGAGCGACATCCTGTGCCTCATAGGTCTCCCAGAACTCCAAGTTAGCAGAACCCTGCAACAACTTACGTACACGAGCTGGTTCCTTGATACCTGGCAACTCGACCATAATACGACCCAGGCTACCGGTCAGTGTTTGAATATTGGGCTGTACCACACCAAAACGGTCGATACGGGTACGCAACACATTGAAAGAGTTGTCAACAGCTGCCTTCACCTCATCACGCAACACACGCTCCACCTCTTGGTCGGTTGAACGCTGTGTCACCTTGTCCTTCAACTGCTGGGTAGCAAAGATCTGAGCAAGTGGTTGACCAGGAGCCAGATTATGATACTCCCTAATAAATAATGTAATGACATCTTCCTGGCTGTTTACAGCTTCTTTAGCCGCATTGCTCAATGCTTCATTGAACGCAGCGTCAGTCTTGTTGTCAGACAGGACCTTGATAACGTCGGGCACAGACACCTCGAGGATGACGTTCATACCACCCTTCAAGTCCAGACCCAAACTGATACCCATCTCGCGGCAATCCTTCAATGTCCAGTTACCGAAGTAAACTTTCTCATTAGCAAGAGAATCCAAGTAAGCCTGCTCTACAGCTGCATCTCCATTAGCAATCTGCTTTGCCTTGTTGTCGTAATAACGAACAACGGCTGAGAATGACAAATAGAACAGACAAACCAAAATCAGCAAGACGGAAATGATCTTAATAAATCCTTTGTTCTGCATCTTAGATTTGAGTTAATTTATTTATTTTTATTGTTTTCAACTTTACAAAGCCGCAAAGTTAGTTGTTTTTTTTCATTTAACCGCAAAAGTCGGCCAAATATTTAATTTTTTTCTACATACGCCCATATTGGATAGTGGTCTGAGGCGTCAATCGAGGAATCAACGGTACAATTTGATGCTTTAAGGCCGGCACTGATGAGAATGTTGTCGATTCTGAACAAAAACTTGTTTTTGTGATAGGAAATACCCAGTCCGCGCCCCGACTCAGTAAAGGCATCATTTAAGGAACGGGTAAGCGTGTAATGGGTGTATGAAATAGGAATATCGTTGAAGTCACCACATACCATAGTATATTTAAAAGGATGACGAATCAGGTAGTTAACGATAGAATCGGCTTGTGGCGCCCTGATGGCAGAAGCCTCAGCCAACTTCTTCACCAACACCTTGGCACCAGCCTTCATTTGCTCTTTCTCATGCTTCTCAATCATTTGCTCGTACATCTCCTTATCTTGCGAATTCAGCTTGTTGGATTCCAAATGGCAATTAATCAGCAACAAGGTATCCAATCCCCATTTCAACTGATAAGCCATCGCTCCATTGCTACCACTCTCCATTGCTATACGCTCCGTTTTCAGTACGGGCAACTTAGAATACACCGCCATATTGGACATAGGCTTCTTACCATCGGCCGTCTTGCCAGCCCTATAAGGATAGTCAGCAAGTGCTTTGTCCACATCCTTTTGGGTAACATAACGGTTATTGCCACTAACCGTATGCTCTTGCAGACAGATAATATCGGCCTCACTGGTTTGCAGATAGTCCAATACGGCATTCTTCCCCTCTGTCTTTTCCATGTTGCTAAAACTCATGGTGTTATAGGAGAGTACCTTCAACCCTTCCTCTGGCTTGCTGACTATGGGTGAATTAAATGGAAGATAGGTAAAAAGCTGAGCATAACACAGCCCCAAAGCTGTCAAGGGCACTAAAGCATACTTAAAGCCCCTGAAAAGCAGGAAGAGCAAGAGCAACAACAGGTTGATGACAACCAACAACGGAAAGACGAAGCCAGCCAACGACAACAAAGGATATTTCACGGGTTGGATGATGGAAGGACTGAATGCCGAAAACAACAACAGCAAAGCCATCAGCAGACTGACCGTCCACACAATGAGCGACAAAAATTTGCCCAATCCTTTCATCCTTTAACGAATACTTGCGTTAAACAATTCTTTCTTCTCCTCCTCTGTCAAGCCTTGATAGCCCGATTGCTTGATCTTTTCACGAATCTCGTTGATGCGAGCTTGTTTATCAGCTGACTGAGGTTGAGGCTCTTCGACCGTCTGCTGCTCTGGTTTTGTATAAGAATCCTTCTTTTCATTGACGGTCTTCCGTGCTTTCCCCCCATAATTTACCTTCATTTTGGGTTTTCGAGGCTTAGGGCAGAAAGCCGATGGGTGACAGCAAAAGTCGATGATATTGTTGATATAGCGTGTAAGGTCAGTACCCTTGTTCAAGAAATAGGCAAAGAGCAAGCCACCTAAGGCACCACCCAAATGAGCGATATGTCCTCCGGCATTGTCGGCTGTTACGAAAAGTAAGTCCAAACCTATCACCACGAGGGCAAAATACTTCAAGGGGAAACTACCCAGTAAAAGAAGGTTCACACGGTAGTCAGGCTCCCTATAGGCAACAGCAGCCACAATGGCCAGCACCGCTGCAGAAGCGCCCACCATAAAGGTGTAGTCGGCAGACGGCATAAAGAAAGGGAAGACATTGTAGGCAAAGAGGTAAAGCAGAGCGCCACAAATGCCGCCCCAAAGATATACCCCCCTGAGGTGACGAGCAGAGAAAAAATACAGAAACAGCTGTCCAAACCAATACAACCACAACATATTGAACAACAGATGCATCACACCCGCATGCATGAACATATAGGTAATGATGGCCCAGGGCTGATTCAAGAATTGGGCAAGCGAAGCTGGCATCTCCAGCCATTTGAGCCAATCACTGATGCTGATATTGAACAACATCAGCACTATTTGCACCACGGCAAAGGCCAAAAACACGGCCACATTGACGAAAATCAGTTGGACGTGTAGTTCGCCTCTTCGGAACACCTCTTTCAGGTCATTGATAATAGTAGCCATTGTTTTTGCGTTTGTTTCGCCAATACCTAATCAATATATAGCCGAATATCATACCTCCCAGATGAGCGAAATGAGCCACATTGTCAAACTGGCTCAGTCCCTCCAGCAACTCAATCACAGCATAGATAGCCACGAAATACTTGGCCTTGATGGGAACAGGCAATGGGAATATAAATATCTTCTCTTCTGGAAAGGTCATACCAAAGCCCAGCAAGATGCCATATACAGCGCCCGAGGCACCCACTGTAGTCAGCATATTGAGGTATTCATCCATACTCACTACGGCATAACCTACATTTACCTGAGTATATTGCGAAAGCTCCACTACATACTGCACATATTGCACCAGCTCCTGCACCAATCCGGCTCCTACGCCACACACCAAGTAGAAGAACAGAAAACGGTCGCTCCCCCACACTTGCTCCATGATGCGGCCAAACATCCATACAGCAAACATGTTGAAGAACACATGCATGAAACTGCCATGCATGAACATATAGGTAAACAATTGCCAAACCTTGAAGTCGCTGGCCATGAAGAAATGCAAACCCAAGTAGTCGGCCAAATCTATTCCGAAGCGCGATTCCAGCACCACGGTAGCCAGATACATCAGCACATTGATGATCAAAAGATGTTTGGTTATTTTCGGTAGATTATTCATTCAAATACACTATAAAAACACTGCAAAAATAGCAATAAAATCCATGTAAAGCTAAAAAACAGCCCCAGAATCTATTTTTTTTCATTCTTAGATGAAAAATTTTACTTTTTTGCTTGAAAGTTTGAAAATTAAGCTATACATTTGTTGCGTTAAAAAAGGAATTGAATTTCATATAGAGTTTTATTGTAATCTTTTTTTTAATAATATTATGAACAAATCAGAACTTGTAAGTGCAATTGCTGCTGAGTCAGGTTTGACCAAGGCTGACTCAAAGAAGGCGCTGGATGCTGCTGTTGCAGCTGTCAGCAAAGCGTTAAAAGGTGGTGACAAAGTTACCTTAGTTGGTTTTGGAACATTCTCTGTAGCTAAGAGAGCTGCTCGTCAGGGCATCAATCCTGCTACTAAGAAGGCTATCAAGATTCCAGCAAAGAGCGTTGTTAAGTTTAAGGCTGGTTCAGAACTGGAGCTGTAATATTTCAGCGTCAGTAAAATCTCTAAACAAGAGGCGCCATCGGATTATGGTGCCTTTTGTTTTACTACCTTGTTATGCGGGTACTGCTCATCAACACATCTGAACGTATAGGAGGCGCCGCTATCTCATGCGGACGACTCATGGAGGCTTTGAGAAAGAATGGCATCAAAGTCAAGATGCTTGTGCGCGACAAGCAGACAGATGAGATTGCTGTTGTACCCTTACCCCATAGCTGGAAACTTCTTTGGGTATTCCTTTGGGAACGTCTCCGTATCTGGATGACCAACGGTTTTCATCGCCAGAACCTCTTTAAAGTGGACATCGCCAATGCTGGCAACGATGTAACACAATTCCCAGAGTTCCAACAAGCCGACATCGTTCACCTGCATTGGATCAATCAAGGAATGCTCTCACTGAAAGGTATCCGCAAGATACTGGAATCTGGCAAGCCCATCGTATGGACCATGCACGATATGTGGCCATGCACAGGAATCTGTCATCATGCGCGCGATTGCGAAGGCTATTGGCACGATTGCGGCAATTGTCCTTATCTGCTCAAGCCCAGTAAGCACGACCTCTCATATAGCGTTTACCAGCAGAAGAAGAAATACTTGGCAGGGCATCGCATCAGCTTTGTGGCATGCAGTCAGTGGATGGAACAACAAGCCCGGAAAAGTTCGCTTTTGCAGGGTCAGAACATCGTGAGCATTCCCAACCCCATCAATACCGGCATCTTCCGTCCGAACAACAAGCAGGAGGCTCGCGAACGTTGTATCCTGCCACAAGACATGAAACTCATCCTCTTCGGATCAGTAAAGATTACCGATAAGCGCAAAGGTGTCCTATACTTCATTGATTCATGCAAACTATTGGCAGAGCAACATCCTGAACTCAAGGAGCAGATTGGCGTGGTGGTATTAGGCAATCGCTCGGAATTCTTGGCCGACCAACTGCCGTTTAAGGTTTTCCCACAAGAATTCCTGATGAATGACCATAAGATTGCAGATATATATAACAGCGTTGACCTCTATGCCACTCCGTCTTTGGAAGAGAACCTTCCCAACACCATCATGGAAGCAATGGCTTGTGGTGTGCCTTGTGTGGGATTCAACGTGGGGGGTATTCCTGAGATGATCGACCACCTGCACAATGGCTATGTAGCAGATTATATGTCGACCGAGGACTTTACCAACGGCATCTATTGGGTTCTTAACGCCCCCGACTACCAAAGGATGTCGGCCGAGGCTACTCGCAAGGTGCAAACGCACTATTCAAGTCGGGTTATTGCTCAGAAATACATACAAATCTACAACAAACTGTTGGGTTCTTATGACTGAGTCGGCTCCTATATTCAGCATCATTACCGTGACCTACAATGCCGAGAGCACCATTGAGGCCACTATGCGTAGCATCAAGCAACAGACTTTTCGTCCTATCGAGCATATCATCATCGATGGAGCATCGAAGGACAACACCTTATATATTATTAATAAGTATATGGATGAAAACACGAAGGTAATCAGTGAACCTGACCAAGGGTTATATGATGCCATGAACAAGGGCATCCGCATGGCCACAGGCACCTACCTTTGTTTCCTCAATGCTGGTGACACCTTTCACGAGCAAGATACCTTAGCGAAAATGGTCAACGGAGCAGGTTTGATGGCCAACGAAAAGTTGCCTGCTATCTTGTATGGTCAAACCGCCATCGTGGATGCAGAACGTCATTTCCTTCGTATGCGACATCATACGGCTCCTGAGGTGCTGACCTGGAAGAGTTTCCAACAAGGCATGTTGGTTTGCCACCAGGCTTTTTTCGTAAAACGCACATTGGCAGATCCCTACGACTTACAATACAAATACTCATCCGACTATGACTGGTGCATACGGATGATGAAAAAGGCGGATGTCATTAGCAACACCCACCTTATTTTGATTGATTACCTCGACGAAGGCATGACCACCCGTCACCACAGGGCCTCTCTCATAGAGCGCCTTCGCATCATGGCCAAACACTATGGTTGGGGCAAAACCCTCCTCATGCACCTCTGGTTCGTCATCAGGCTTTTAAAATAGACTTCAGCTCCTTCACTCCCTCTGAAGCACCCTTGCGTATCACATGAATGTTACGGAATGAGTGGGTTTCCACTGGCTTAGGGTCAATCAAGTAAATCTCGGCATCTTGTGGTGCATAATGCAGTAAACCAGCTGCTGGATAGACATTCAGACTCGTACCTATAATCACCAGGATATCAGCCTTCTCCACATAGCGAATGGCTGTCTCTATCTCAGGTACAGCCTCACCAAACCAAACGATGAAGGGACGCAATTGTGAACCGTCACCGGCCTTGTCGCCAATATGAATCTCTTCGCCTGGTTTCAACTCACGAACATAGCGAGGATCGTTAGGGTCACGCTCCGAACAAGCCTTAGTAAGTTCACCATGAAGATGCACCACATGGGTACTACCAGCTCTTTCGTGCAGGTTGTCCACATTCTGTGTCACCACCGTCACGTTGAAATCTTTCTCCAATTCTGCCACACCGATGTGTCCTTCGTTGGGTTTCACAGTACCCAACTCATTGCGACGCTGGTTATAGAAGTCGAGCACCAGCTTGGGGTTGCGCCAATAACCTTCTATCGAGGCCACGTCCTCCACCTTGAACTGCTCCCACAATCCACCAGAATCCCTGAATGTGCTGATACCGCTCTCAGCGCTCATACCAGCACCTGTTAGAAACACCAAATTCTTCATACTTGTGCGTTTTTAGTCATTCAAAAGTACAAAAAACTATCAAGAAAAGCAATGATAAGATAATTTAAATGCATAAATCTCTCATATTTCAATAAAAAGAAGTAACTTTGCACGCTTTTTAGAATGAAAAATATGGATCAAAAACAAGTAAGTTATGCTTTAGGCTTGGGTATCGGCCAGAATCTACTTGGCATGGGTGCCAAAGATATCAATATCGATGAGTTTGCTCACGGAGTGAAGGATGTGTTGGAAGGCAATAAGTTGAAGATGGACCATAAGACCGCCCAGATTATTGTCAGTCAGTACATTGACGAACTGGATCAGAAGATGACCTCAGCTCGCCAGGAAGCCAACAAGCAGTTCCTCGACGAGAACAGGAAACGTCAGGGTGTCGTGGAATTACCCAGTGGTTTGCAGTATTATGTAGTGAACAAAGGCAATGTGGACGGCAAGCGAGCCAAAGAGACCGATCGTGTTCAGTGCCACTACGAAGGTCGTTTGCTGGATGGCAATGTGTTCGATAGCTCCTACCAGCGTGGTGAACCAGCGGTATTTGGTGTGAACCAGGTAATCAAAGGCTGGACAGAAGCTTTGCAACTCATGCCAGAAGGTGCCAAATGGACACTTTTCATCCCATCCGAGATGGCTTACGGAGCACAAGGTGCTGGTCAGGTAATCCCTCCTCATAGCGCCTTGATTTTCGACGTTGAATTACTGAAAATATTATAAATCAATTAAATAAAAAAAGCAAAATGAAAAAGTTATCAATTATCGTCGTGATGGCCATCACAGCATTGATGTCATCATGCACAGCACAGGGACAATCTGGAAACTTCAAGTCCGACATCGACACATTATCTTATACCATTGGCTATTCTCGCGTAGATGGTTTGTCAGATTATCTGCTCACCCAAGGCGTTGACAGTACCATGATGGTAGATTTCCTCAAAGGTTTTGATGAGGGTATAGGTAAAGCTGACGACAAAAAGTTCTTGGCACGTCGTATTGGCCAGCAAGTAGCTTATATGGTAAACGGCTGGGTTCCTGGTCTTAACGAGGCTATCTTTGGTACAGATTCAACTATGACCATCAACCGCGACCTCATGGTTCGTGGCTTCCTTGATGCAGTAGCTAAGAAGACCGAACTGATGGACTTGGTAAAGGCTCAGGCATATTCAAACGAGAAGATGAAGGAGCTCAAGGAGCGTGTTACAGAACAGAAATATGGTGAAAACCGCATTGCCGGCGAGCAGTTCTTGGCTGAGAACAAGACCAAGGAAGGTGTGATTACTACCGAAAGTGGTCTGCAATATAAGGTCATCACCATGGGTAAGGGCGAGAAGCCAACTGAAAACAGCGAGATTAAGGTGAACTATCGTGGTACAACCATTGACGGCACTGAGTTTGATAGCTCATATTCTCGTAACGAACCAACTACTTTCCGTGTAGGTCAAGTGATTGATGGTTGGAAAGAAGGTTTGCAACTCATGCCTGTAGGTTCAAAGTTCATGTTCTATATCCCACAAGAACTGGCATACGGAAGCCGTGAGGTGAGCGACGAAATCAAGCCTTACTCTGCTCTTATCTTTGAGGTTGAGTTGTTGGAGATTACCAAATAACAACCCTCCCTATCCTCATAAAAAGCCACTCTTGCTCGTCAAGGGTGGCTTTTTTATACTTCTTCTGCATTTTTTTTGTCAAAATGATTGTCAAGAATAAAAAAAGTCCTATATTTGCTCACAATATGTAACAACTTACTAACTATTTTGTAGAGATTATGGAGAAAATTGACAAACTTGACAAGAAGATACTGACTATCATCTCTAAGAATGCCCGCATTCCTTTCAAGGATGTAGCAGCTCAGTGTGGTGTGTCTCGTGCAGCTATTCACCAACGTGTGCAACACATGGTTGATTTGGGCATCATCGTAGGTTCTGGCTACGAGGTTAATCCAAAGTCATTAGGCTTTATGACCTGCACCTATGTAGGCATTACCTTGGAGAAAGGTTCCATGTACAAGGCAGTGGTAACAGAGCTCAACAAAATTCCTGAGGTAGTGGAATGTCACTTCACCACAGGCCCTTACACCATGCTCGTCAAGCTGTTTGCTCGCGACAATGAGCACTTGATGGACTTGCTGAACAACAAACTGCAGGAGATTCCTGGTGTAAATGCCACAGAGACACTCATCTCTTTGGATCAGAGCATCAAGAAAGAGGTGCCTATTGAGATTTAAAAAACTGAGCAAACCTGTATGCAGTTTCTCACAGAATACCACCTGACAGGCTTGGTCATTGGTATCTGTACCTTCCTGATCATCGGGGTGTTTCATCCTGTTGTCATCAAGGCAGAATACTATTGGGGTACTCGTTGTTGGTGGCTTTTCCTCTTCTTGGGCTTGGCAGGAACGGCAGCTGCCATCTGGATCGATAGTCTTTTTCTGTCGTCCCTGTTTGGTGTCTTCGCCTTCTCGTGCTTCTGGAGCATCCACGAGATCTTCGAACAAGAAGAGCGTGTGCGCAAGGGTTGGTTCCCCAAGAATCCCAAACGCACGTATAAGTTTTGAAGCAAAACACTTGCATATTTCTAAGGAAAAGACTAATTTTGCAGTGCTTTTACAAAACGAAGGAAAAAGTAGGACTTGTAGCTCAGTTGGTTAGAGCAACAGACTCATAATCTGGAGGTCCCTGGTTCAAGCCCAGGCTGGTCCACAAACAAGATAAGGCGTAAACGGCATTTATTAAGCTGTTTGCGCTTTTTTACTAATAAAATTCATATGACAAATTATCCGCAAATAGACCTCAGTGAATGGACGCAAGTGGGCGAAGGCTATAATGGTCAGGCTTTCGTTTCTTCTGCTCACCCTGGCATGTTGTTGAAGATAGTGAGAAGCGACATGGGCTCTGCTGAGAAGGTGGAGCAAGAATTCTATGCCGCGCAAACAGCTTTCAATACAGGATTGCCTACACCCAAAATGTTTGAAATGGTAAGGGATGGCAATAACCACGGCTACCTATGTGAAAAAATTGAAGGGAAAAAATCATTTGCCAGACTCTGTGCCGACCATCCTGACCATATAGCGGAGTATGCCACCAGAATGGCACAGTTAGGACATGAGCTGCATCAAACAACCATTGAGGAAAACGACTATGTGGTACCCATGAAACGACTATTGCTGAATGCATTAAAGACATCTCCCATCGTATCTGAAGCGCAGAGAGAACTACTGACAAAGGTAGCAGAGTCCATGCCAGAAACTAAAAATTGCTTGCATGGTGATTTTCAACCAGGCAATATCATCGTTGCCAACAATCAGCATTACTGGATAGACTTGGGCTGGTTATCACAAGGCTACTACATGATGGACTTAGCCCATCTATATAAAATGATGGTAGAAGACAGCATTCTTCCTGCCGTGCAGAACCTTACCCACATGAGCCGTGAACAAATGCTGTATTTCTGGAGTGAATTTGCCAAAGCATATACAGGTAACACCAATGTAGAGGCATTAAATCAAGAAATACACCCTTATGCCGCTCTTGACATGGTGCGTTCTTTCTACCTTCACCCTAGTGAAAATCCAGCCCTGCTGGGATATATGAAAGCACGTTTAGAGGACGAACTACGTGACATAATATAAGTGTCATCTTACAGCAAGTACTACTTTTCTATCAGCCAATACTCCATGTGGCCTGACATACGACGATGCTTAAAGTTGAATTGCACGTCGTTCCAAGTATTACCTATATAGTTTGAGAAGGAGAAATAGTCAATAATTTGAGCAACTCGGTACAACCCTCAAGGACATCACGCCAAGTGGCTTCAAAATCGCCTGTGTACCAAGGGTCGGCAACATTGCCACGACGAGAGGTGTAGTCGAGGAGTTTGTGAATCTTGTTTTCTGGGTCGCCTCCTGCTATGCGAGTCATGTTGCGGATGTTCCAGTCGTCCATGCCGATGAGGAGGTCAAAGCGCTGGTAATCGTTTCGCGTCATCTGACGAGCCGTCTTACCCTTACAAGAAATATTGTGTTCTGCCAACTTACGTTTGGCAGGGGGATAGACCTCATTGCCTATCTCTTCAGTTGAGGTAGCTGCCGACTCGATATAGAACTCATTGTCCAAACCTGCCTTGTGCACCAAGTCCTTCATGACAAACTCAGCCATCGGACTTCGACAGATATTTCCGTGACAAACAAAGAGAATCTTTTTCATCTATCGTTCAGACTTTTGATGGAACAATATGCCTATTAGCCGACTTGAACTAAACTATTGTACAATTCACAAATGGATTTCTTCAACACAGGATGAACAACTGTTGGAGCTATCTCTACCAATGGTTCCAGTACAAAGAGTCGTTCGTGCATCAAGGGATGAGGAAGCGTCAAAACATCTGTTTGCACCTCTAAATCATCCATCAACAAAAGGTCGATGTCGATAGGGCGATCAAAATATTCCCTATTCATCGATTTTTTCTGCCTTCCTAACTCACGCTCAATGTTTTGAGTGATGCTCAGCACCTCAAGGGGAGAGAGCGATGTCTCCACCCCTAAGGCAGCATTCAGATAAGTATTGTTGGAAGCATAGCCCCAGGGCTGGGTTTCATAAAAGCGAGACAAGCAGACAACCCTGCCCACCCGTTCGCTTATCAAGGCAACAGCTTGCAACAAGTGATGACACTTGTCGCCCAAGTTAGAGCCTAATCCCAAGTACAGCATCACTTATCGGTTATGAGCATCGCATCGCCGTATGTACCAAAGCGATAGCCCTCCTTCAGGGCCACATGGTAAGCCTCCATTACTTGTTCGTAACCGCCAAAAGCAGCTACCACCATCAATAAGGTGGATAATGGCAAGTGGAAGTTGGACACCATAGCGTTGGCTACCGTAAACTGATAAGGTGGGAAGATGAACTTGTTGGTCCACCCTGAGAACACCTTCAAATGTCCGTCAGTGCTCACACTGCTTTCGATCGCACGCATGGTAGTAGTGCCAACGGCACAGATCTGACGTTTGTTATCCTTAGCACGATTGACGATATCGGCAGCTTCCTGGGTGATATACATCTGTTCAGAGTCGGTCTTGTGCTTCGTAAGGTCTTCCACATCTACCCCACGGAAGTTGCCCAAGCCAGCATGCAAGGTAATGAAAGAGAAATCGACACCTTTGATCTCCAGGCGCTTCATCACCTCACGACTGAAATGCAAGTTGGCCGTAGGAGCCGTAACGGCACCCTCGTTCTTGGCAAAGATAGACTGGAAACGTTCTGCATCTTCAGCCACAGGCTCGCGTTTGATGATCTCATGAGGCAGGGGTGTCTCACCCAAAGAATAGAGCACGCGCTTGAACTCATCGTGCGGACCATCATAGAGGAAACGAAGGGTACGACCACGAGAAGTGGTGTTGTCGATTACCTCGGCCACCATCGACTCATCCTCACCGAAATAGAGTTTGTTGCCAATACGGATCTTACGGGCAGGATCGACCAAGACATCCCACAAACGCTGTTCTTCATTGAGCTCACGGAGCAGGAAAACCTCGATACGAGCACCCGTTTTCTCCTTATTACCATACAAGCGAGCAGGGAAAACCTTGGTGTCGTTGAACACAAAAACGTCCTTGTCATCGAAATAATTGATGATCTCCTTAAACACCTTATGCTCAATCTCACCTGTCTGGCGATGTAACACTAACAAGCGACTCTCATCGCGATACTCTGTAGGGAACTGAGCAATTTTGTCCCCTGGCAGACGGAAATTAAACTGTGATAGTTTCATCTTATTTAATTAAATATTGAATATTGAAAATTGAGAGTAAAACCTCAATCCAATAATCTGTTAACTACTTTCATTTATATAAGGAGCCACTTCCTGCTCCTTCAGCCAAGACTCAAATTGTTCTGGGTCAAGGCACTGTTCCACCCTAACGTCACCTACCCTAGTGCGACGAAGGGCCGTGAGATGTGCCCCACTATGCAAAGCCTCACCAATGTCTCTTGCCAACGCACGGATATAGGTGCCTTTACTGCAAACCACCCTAATCTTCAGTTGGTAGAAATTGCCTGTCTCCATCAGTCGGGCCTCATCTTCAGTAGGTTCCTTCCTTCTGTGGGGCGATGGCTTATATTCCGTAAGCTTTGCAAAGTCAAGCAATTCAATCTCATCTATCACCAACAACTTGGGTTTCAGTTCCACCTCTTGTCCTTTGCGTGCATAAAGGTAGGCACGTTTGCCATCCACATTGCAAGCCGAATAGACAGGTGGCACTTGCCAAATCTCACCCTTGAAATGCTGCAAGGTTTGATCTACCAACTCACGGGTGATGTGTTCCGTAGGATAAGTAGCATCCAATGGGTGCTCCTGATCATAGGAAGGTGTGGTGGCACCCAAGCACAACGTAGCCACATATTCCTTGGTGTGATATTGCAACTCTTCTATCTGCTTGGTAGCTCGGCCTGTACATATCGTTATCACTCCTGTAGCCAAAGGGTCGAGGGTGCCGGCATGACCTACTTTGAGCTTCTTTACTCCCAATCGCTTGCAGATGAAATGCCTCACGTGATTCACCACACGAAAGGATGTCCACCCATAGGGCTTATCGAATGACAGTATTTCACCTTTCTGGAAATCAAGCATTTTAATTAATTGATAATTGACAATTGATAATTGAGAATTATATCAAACTAAACAAAAGCGTGGCGATTCCCACAAAGGCACAATAAACGGCAAAATATATCAGTTTGCCCTTCTTCACAATGTCGATCATCCATTTGCAGGCTATGCAACCAAAAACAAAAGCTGAGAGGAAGCCTACAATCAATGCCACCAAAGACACATCGGCATTTGCCTCAGCTGCTCCTTTCACTATCTTCAAGCCGTCAAGGAGAGCCTCACCCAAAATGGGAGGAATGACCATTAGGAAAGAGAACTGTGCCAGCTTTTCTTTCTTGTCGCCCAACAGCAAACCTGTGGCAATGGTACTACCACTACGGCTTAAGCCAGGCAACACAGCACATGCCTGTGCCAAACCAATGATGAAGGCATCCTTCATGCTGATATGCTCTTTCGTGCGAGGTTTTGCATAATAAGAGAAGGCAAGTAAAGTGGCTGTTACCAACAGCATCAGACCTACAATAAACAAGCCCGAACCAAATATCTCCTCCACCTTATCTTTAAAGAATAAGCCCACAATACCAATGGGTATCATGGAGATGATGATATTGATGACATACTTGGTCTCATCGTTCATCTGGAACTTAAACAAGCCTCGGAAGATCCAATCGACTTCCTTCCAGAGGATGACCAACGTACTGAGCACCGTTGCAACATGTACTACAATGGAGAAAGTCAGGTTATCCTCTCCCTGGATGCCAAATAAAGCCGAACCGATAGCCAAATGTCCGCTACTACTTACAGGCAGGTACTCGGTAAGGCCTTGAATCATACCCAATATCAATGCTTCTAACCAACTCATTGCTTATCCTCCTTTGGTTTAGTTATAACGGCATATACCATCAGCACAAAGCCGATAAGGCATATCACAGGGGCAATCTTCACTCGTCTTATACTGAAAATGTCGGGTTCAAAATGATTGACGGTAGTACTGGGACCCGTCATCAACAAAAAGCCGATGATGACCACTACCACACCGATGGCAATCAGTATCAGATTGTTCTTGCCAAATGCAAAATTTTTCTTGTCCATATTTTGTTTTATACGTAATACAATTTACTTGCCTTCATCTTCAGGAAGCGGTTCACCGACCAGTAGGCACAAAGCAACGTGAGAAGCACACCTGTAAGAAGTACTACCCCACTGACGGTGAGCAACACATCGGGCGAAATCACCTCGATAAGATGAGGTTCATTCATCACCAGCCAAACAGCTGCTCCCCACAAGGCCAGGTTGGCCAACAAACTTGCCATGATGCCTATCCAGAAGTTTCTGACCATGAAAGGACGACGGATGAACGAACGACTGGCACCCACCAGTTTCATGGTGTAAATGAGAAATCGTTGTGAATAGACCGTAAGGCGGATGGTATTGTTGATGAGGGCAAACGAGATAAGTCCCAACACCAAAGCCAAACCAATGAGCATCAACTCCAATTGGGCAATATGACGGTTCATACTCTCAATCAGGTTTTTCTGGTAAAGCACTTCCTGAATATTGATATTGGTACTAAGCTGCTTTTCTATCTTGGCAATGCTATCGTTGTTGGCATAGTCGGCACGAAGTTTGATTTTTACGGATGCAGGGAAGGGGTTGTAGCCCTGAAACTCTTCAGGGTCAGTGTTCAGCTCGGCCTTCATCTCTTCCAACGCCTGTGCCTTGGATATGTATTCGGCACTTTTCACAAACGGCTTCGTCTTCAGGTCATCAATCAGCTTGGCAATCTCTGGCTCTGGCATATCATCGCTGATGAGCAAGGAGAAATTGACATTCTCCTTTACATATACCGAAACGCTTCGAGCTGCCAAGGCGAAGAACACCACCACTCCTAACACAATTAGCACCAGAGTGGTACTAACGGTAGCCGTAGCCGTCTGCAAATTGAAAAATCTTGTTTTCTTTGTCATGTATTTATACTTTCTTCTTTAATACATAAATCAGAGAACTGCTTCGTTCCTTATGCCCCCAACTGCTTATCCAAGCAAGAAAACCCTGCCAAAGTCCACGCAAAAAACTCAGTTTGTGTCCTAATTGTTGCTCAGTGAGCATGCTCACATAGAAACCGTCGAGGGGCATCGGGATAGTCTTGATAATCTTGAATCCGTGCTTCTCGGCAAATAGTTGCATGGTCGCAGGAGTGAAATGCCACAAATGACGAGGGACATCCCAAGCGGCCCAGTCGGCTCCATAATGGCGGGCATCAGTAGAGAGATGGTTGGGTACAGCTATCAATACGGCTCCTTCATCCTTAAGCCAACGAAACAGATTTTTGCCCATTTCATCGAGGGGTTGTAAGTGCTCCAGCACATGCCATAAGGTAATGCAATCGTAGGAATGCTCATCAAGCGTAGCAAAAGCTTCATCACCATCACTCTTCAAACCAAAGTGGTCTTGGGCAAATTGACGAGCTTGTGCATTCTTTTCAATGGCACGAACCGTCCATCCCCATTCTGTCATAAGGTGTGCAAAATAACCCGTTCCTGAGCCTATATCCAACAACCAACCTTGTCGTAACCCGGTAGCTCTCGTTACATGACCAGCTTTAGCTGTGAGCATCATATTGCGAGCCAAGTGATAAAGTCGGTTCATCAAACCTTTCTCTGTATCCGAATGAGAAATGTAATCGGTGGATTCGTAATACCTATCGATCTCTGTCTCATCTGGAACATCTTGAGTAAACCTGAAGCCACAATGGTCGCAATACCATACATCAAAAGTTTCCTGGCTCACCATTCGGTCAATAGCAGGAAACTCCTTGTGTAAGCTATTACTACCACAGATAGGGCAACTATCAGTATGAAAGATTTTACTCATAAGGGTATAATACACCTAAAATTGCTGCAAAAATACAAAAAAAATGTACTTTTGCTATAAATTTAAGGAGTTTTAAGACAAAGGCAGAACAGCACCGTTATTTGGCCCTGTCTTCCTCGATAAACTGTAAGAGGCGTTCAACCGCTTGTTCTTCTGGAATATTCTTTTCGATACACTGTTTTTGCTTGTAGAGGCTCACTTTACCACGACCAGCACCCACATAACCATAATCGGCATCGGCCATTTCACCAGGACCATTGACGATGCAACCCATAATGCCAATCTTCAAACCTTTGAGGTGGGCAGTTGCTGCCTTGATACGGGCTATCGTTTCTTCGAGATTGTAGAGTGTGCGACCACAACCAGGACATGAGATATATTCGGTCTTCACCATTCGTAAACGTCCTGCTTGCAAGATACTGAAAGCGGTCTGATCTACCACAGGATCAGCTAGACGGCCATTGTTATACAACATAATGCCATCGCAGAGACCATCGAAAATTAAGGGACCCATATCAGCAGCGGATCGTATTTGAAGGTCTTCCAACTCTTTTTCGGCATAATGCTGGATAAAAATCAATGGATTTAGTAAACCTTTCATCATCAGCTTATGTGCCACAGCACGCTGTTCTCCTACTCGGTTAATATGGTTGCTTTGGCTTATGACCACTACCTCAGGATGGTACTTCAGACATGCTAATACTTCGTCGTTCAGGTCTCGGTAAGTAATGAAAAGGAACTTCAACGATGCCGGGTTCATGCTGATAAAAGGCAAGAACTCTTTCTTATAAGCAGGGAAAGTATTGGGCAAACCCGTCCACGCATCGGCATCCAGTATATATTGAACACCTTCAGGCCTTTCTGCAGGCAAGTTACGACCCACATACACATAGTCGGGCATAAAGTCTGGGTTGTACGTATATGGTTCTGAAAACCTAGCTGCTATGACTACTGGTACTTGCTCGCCACCGATGTTGTGAACAGCCATTGTTTTACGTCGCACTGGATGCAAGTAGTCAAAAGCCGGAGCTGCTTCTGCCTTAATAGGCAAATGCAGTTGACGAGCCACAACATAGTCGCGCAATTTCTTGGCAACAGGGATCTCTGCCTCAGGGGCCTCGCTAAGCGACACACGGATGGTATCGCCATAACCATCAGCTAACAATGCACCAATGCCCAAAGCCGACTTGATGCGACCATCCTCTCCCTCACCTGCTTCTGTAACGCCCAAATGCAGGGGGAAATCCATGCCTTCATGGTTCATAACATCCACCAGCAGGCGGACAGTACGAACCATCACAGAGGCATTGGAAGCCTTGATGGAGATCACCACATCTTTGAATTGCTCCTCAACACAGATGCGCAAGTATTCCATGCACGACTCCACCATACCCTCTGGAGTGTCGCCATATCGAGACATGATACGATCGGACAACGATCCATGATTAACACCAATACGAATAGCCGTATGTTGTTCCTTACAGATATTGAGGAACTGCACAAAACGTTCGCGCAAGCGTTGCAACTCCTGCGCATATTCCTCATCAGTATATTCCAGTTGCTCGAATTTACGGGCAGGATCGACATAGTTGCCTGGGTTGATGCGAACCTTCTCAGCATAAAGTGCAGCTACATCAGCTACGGCAGGGTTGAAATGAACATCGGCCACTAACGGAACCATACAACCATCCTTACGCAACGCAGCATTGATGTATTGAAGGTTTTCAGCCTCAGCTACACCCTGAGTTGTAAGACGCACATATTCGCCTCCTGCCTCAACGATGCGCTTCGTCTGGTCCACACTCCCCTCTGTATCACGGGTGGAAGTGTTGGTCATACTCTGCAGGCGTATAGGATAAGAGCCGCCCAAAGGGGTGGCTCCTACATTTACTGTGCCTGACTTGCGGCGCTGATAATTGAACAAGTCCATCAGATAACTCTGCAATCGTACTTGACATTTGCCAACACTTCATTGGCCTGTGTTACCTTAGAAGCTGACTTCTTCTTGTACTCATCCAGTTTGCCTGACAACTTTGCATCTGACAAAGCCAAAATCTCAGCTGTCATCAAAGCTGCGTTCTGGCCACCGTTAACTGCCATCGTAGCTACAGGTACACCAGGAGGCATCTGTACCATTGAATAAAGAGCGTCAACACCCATCAGTGGACCGCTATTAATTGGAACGCCGATAACTGGCAATGTAGTATTTGCTGCTATAACCCCTGGCAGAGCAGCAGCCATACCTGCACCTGCTATGATTACCTGAATGCCACGACCCTTAGCCTGCTGTGCAAACTCAGCTACGGCATTTGGAGTGCGATGTGCTGAAAGTGTACACATCTCGAAAGGAACTTCCAACTCGTTCAGGAAATCGGCAGCCTTCTCCATTACGGGCAGGTCACTGATGCTGCCCATTACGATACTTACCAATGCTTTCATATGTTTATATTTATAAGTTAATTAATTTCTTGTATCCTTCTGCATCCAACAGAGAATCATAGTCAGCTGCTGGGTCTGGAGTTATCTTAATCAGCCAGCCTTCACCATACGGATCTTTATTCACAAGTTCAGGTTGGTCTTCCAATGCCTCATTCTGCTCAAGTACCTCACCACCTACTGGCATGAAAATATCGGAAATGGTCTTTACAACCTCAATGGTACCAAACACATCACCTGCATTGAGCGTTTCACCCACTGTCTGGATGTCAACAAACACAATGTCACCCAACTGGTCTTGTGCATAGTCAGTAATGCCTATATAGGCAACGTCACCGTCCACACGAATCCATTCGTGCTCACTGGTGTACTTGATGTTTTCAGGAAAATTCATATCAATTGTTTTTAGGTTATTCAAAAATGCATTTGGCAAATATACCATAAAAAGGGAATACTTGCAAATATTTTACTACTTAAAAGAGCAGAAATCTGAGTAAATCGTTGTAAAAAGGATGTAAAACCATAAAGGAACAGGCTAAGCCAACTGCAAAACCCGCCAACACTTCGCCCAAAGAATGATGTCCTAACACGATGCGCGCAGAACCAACGATGCCTGTTACCATGATTAAAGCACAGAGCCACCATACGGGATTATAACCAAAGAGCATGCTAAAAGCCACCAATCCACCAATGGTAGCTCCCGCCCCTGCCATGTGTTCACTGATACGCCATCGCAAGTTAAGAACAAGGCAAACCACCATCATCAATAAAGCCGTCAGAATGATGCCTTTCATATACCAAGGGATATTGAGACGACGCATGATAACCAAACAAAAGATGTAGGAAATAAGATACAGGAATAAAGGTACATATCGCTGGCGACGTTGTGCCATATCATCATGCGAATAGCCATTGACCTTTCTAAATATATATATGGTGAGATGTGGTATCAAGATGGTAAATCCATAAACCACCCCTAAGACAATGAGCTTGTACTGCAAAGGCATGATGCGCAGATATGAGAAGATAAACAAAATGAGAAAAGCCACAAAAGCTATGTAATACGGCGAGAAAAAGGCCGATATCAACCTGGCTATTCGTATAAGCGCTACCTCTGTCTTGTTATGGTCTGCCATATTCCCTGTCACTTTATTCTCTTCTCATCCTTGCCACAGGAATGTTAAGCTGCATACGATACTTGGCTACTGTTCTACGAGCCATAGGATAGCCTCTTTCGCCCATGATCTTGGTCAACTCATCATCCGTCAGCGGATGACGTTTGTCTTCATCATCAATCACTTCCTTCAAAACCTTCTTCACCTCACGGGATGATAATTCCTCACCATCTTGTGTGACAAAGCCATCAGTAAAGAAATAACGCAAAGGGAAGATGCCATACGGTGTCTGGGCATATTTACTGTTGCACACACGAGAAACAGTAGAAATATCTAATTTGGCACGTTCTGCCACATCTTTCAATATCATAGGCTTCAACAATGACTCGTCACCTTCCCGGAAAAAGGGGTATTGCAATTCGATGATAGCCTTCATGACATTAGTCATGGTGGTTTGTCGCTGACGGATAGCATCTATAAAACCCTGAGCAGCATCTATCTTTTGTTTAAGGAAAAGAGCCGCTTCTTTCTGCTCTCGCGTCTGTTTGACACTATTTTCCGTTTGCTCTTTTAACTGACGGTTGAAATCTGGATTCAAACGTAATTCTGGTAAATTGGGATTGTTGAGACTGAAAGACACATTACCTTCATCATCAGTATCCACAATAAAATCGGGAGTGATTTGCTGCAGGTTCTTCCCTATTGTCTCGCCCATGGATGCTCCTGGACGAGGATTAAGACGGGTAATTTCCTTGATGGCTTGCTGGCACTGTGCCTCGCTGACACCCAGCTGTTGGCATATCTTGTCCCAATGTTTTGTAGAGAACTCTTTATAGAATGAGCTGATAATCTTTTCTTCCAAAGGTAATGATGCGTCTTGCTTTCCTTCGGGCATTTGTGCCTTTCGCCTTATTTGAATAAGCAAACATTCCTGTAAATTACGAGCACCTATGCCAGCTGGATCGAACTGCTGAATAATCTGCAATATATCCTCTAACTCTTGAACGTTGGTTTCTACACCTATATAGATAAGTAACTCGTCAACAATTGTATCAAGGGACTTACGCAACAATCCATCATCGTCTAACGAACCAATCAGATATTCTGCCAACTGACGCTGATGTTCATCCAAGTCGTGTTCTCCCAACTGGTCTTTTAATGTTTCATAGAAAGAAGTAGTATCACTGAAAGGTATCTCCTCCATCCTTTCGTTACGAGAGTAATTATGCTCTTGGAGTCTATAATCGGGGATGTCGTCATCATTGCGGTAATCATCCAAGGCATTGTAGCTGGTATCGCCCTCGTCTTCAGGATTTGACAATTCATCAGCCACATTCTCGGGAGTTTCCTCTTTACCCTCCTCTAATGCAGGATTGTCGAGTAACTCAGACTTCACCCTATCCTCCAACTCCACCGTAGGCAATTCCAACAGTTTCACCACAAGAATCTGCAAGGGTGAGAGGGTCTGCAACTGCTGTTGCGACTGCACTTGAATCTGATTGGAGTTCTGAGCCATTTTTTATTGACGTTTATCGCTATCAGCATGCAAAAATACGTTTTTTTCTTGTATCTTTGCCCATAATAACTCAAAAAACTAAGAATTATGTTTGCAAAAGAGACCTACATGCAGCGCAGGGCCCTGCTGAAGAAAACCGTTGGCTCTGGCGTGTTGCTTTTCTTAGGCAACGACGATATGGGATTAAATTATGAGGATAATGCTTTTCGTTACCGTCAGGATTCTTCATTCTTGTATTATTTCGGCATCTCGCAGGCAGGACTGGCTGCCATCATTGACATCGATGAAGATAAGGAGATTATGTTTGGCGATGAAGCTTCCATTGACTATATTGTTTGGACTGGTGTGTTGCCAACATTACAGGAAAAAGCTGCTGAAACAGGAATAAGTGATACCCGTCCTTTCCTGAAGGTGATTGACTACCTGAAAAAAGCACAAAACAAAGGTCAGCAAATTCATTACTTACCCCCCTATCGTCCCGAGCATAAACTGAAATTGATGGACTGGTTAGGTTTAGCTCCAGGCAACCAACCTGGCAGTGTACCTTTCATTCGTGCCATCGTACAACAGCGCAACATTAAGAGTGCTGAAGAAATTGATGAGATTGAAAAGGCTTGCAATGTAACAGCCGATATGCACATTGCTGCTATCAAATGTTTACGTCCTGGCATGCATGAATACGATGTGGCTGCAGAAATTGAGCATGTTGCTGCCTTGAATAATTGCGAATTGTCATTTCCCACCATCGCCACCATACACGGCGAAACCTTGCACAACCATTATCATGGGCACCTTGTAAAACCAGGTGACCTATTTTTGATTGACGCAGGCGCAGAGGTAGAGAGTGGTTATTGTGGCGATATGTCTTCCACCTTCCCCGCTGACAAGAAATTCACACAGTGGCAAAAAGACATGTATGAAATACAGAATGCCATGCACATTGAAAGTGTAAAGGCTTTACGCCCTGGTGTACCATTTTTGCAGATATATGAACTTTCTGCCAAAGTGATGGTAGAAGGTCTGAAAGAATTTGGATTGATGAAAGGCAACGCCGAAGATGCTGTAAGAGAAGGTGCTCATGCTATGTTCTTCCAATGTGGTCTAGGTCATATGATGGGATTGGATGTGCACGATATGGAAAACCTCGGTGAAGTATGGGTAGGATATGACGGACAACCAAAGAGCACGCAGTTTGGCCGCAAGAGCCTACGTTTGGCACAACCTCTGAAGCCCGGTTTTGTATTGACTATCGAACCTGGTATCTATTTCATCCCAGAGCTGATGGATTTATGGGGAAAGGACAAGAAATTTGCCGATTTCATCAATTACGAGAAACTGCAAGAATACCGTCATTTCGGAGGCATTCGCAACGAAGAAGACTATCTGATTACAGAAGACGGCGCTCGCCGCTTAGGAAAGAAAATACCTTTGACACCTGATGAGGTGGAAGCAATAAGAAGCTGAAAATAAATTATCCCCGCCCATTCGGACGGGGATAATTATTTATACATGTAAGGTAATAACAAATCGCGTTCCCTTGGTATATTTCGGATCTATCTCCAAATCACCATTCATCTTCTTTGCCATCTCTTTACAGATCGGCAACCCAAGTCCATCGCCAGCACATAAATCCTTAATTTCCAAGAAAGGTTTGAACACATCTTCCACCATCTCTTCTGGAATACCACAGCCTGTATCTGTAACTACAAACTGTTGCATGTGTGCACCACGTTTCTTATAGTCCAACCAGATATGACCTTCAGCAGGTGTATATTCGGCGGCATTATTCAATAAGTGAATCAAAATGTGTGATAAATACTCACGATGAATCTTTGCTGTCATTTTAGGTGCATTGACCATAATCTCCACATCTGGCTGAACTTTGTCACGAATCTCATCAATCATTTCTTCGCAGAACTGATTAACTTGCACTTCTTCCATTTCCAGATTGGTCACTGGCATGTTCTCCAGCACTGAGAGAGTTTGAATATGCTGAGAGAAATCAAGCAAGGCCTGTACCTCAGGAATGCGACTGTCCAGCTTCTCCAATGTAGGATCCAATTGAGCAGATATGTTGCTGATAAATTTAGCTTTCAATGCATTCTTATCTTCAGAGAGTTTGATCGCTTTCTTCTGTTTACGCGTCAACAAAATATAACGCAATAATACGATGATACCAATTACCAAAGCAGCAGCTAAGGCAGCAGCCAACACACATAATCCTATTATAATCAATTGACGTGATCCCAAAGAACTGTCTTTCTCAGCAATGATGGCTTCATTTTCTGCAATCTGCTGCTTCAACACACCCGTTTCATCTGCCAATTTCATCGCATTAGCTGAATCTTTCCAGACGATGTAGTTGCTATAGGTCTGAGCTACCAGATTGACATTATTGCTCTTTTTGCCATTAGCAATCAATGTCTGGTACACTTCATCTATTTTGTCATATTCTTTCTGGGCAGTCAGTTTGGATGCCATTTCCTTAAACACGGCATCACCTTGAGAAATCTGTCCAAAAGTGTAATGATAGATGGCTTTGTTATACAACAAATCGTTTAACAGGTTGTCATCATTGGCTGCTTTCACCTGATTCTCCATCGTGTTGATCTGTTCCATGGCACGTGAAGTATTTCTCATCTTGATATACATCTGCAAACGTTCCTTGGTCGCCAAGTAATGTAACGCAGGCATCGCATTACCACCTTTCTGTTCTTCAGCACTAATAGCCTGGTCAACACGTCGTAACAACTCAAAACCTTCTTTGTAGAAGTTTTCCTTATAATATAATGCAGTGGCTTTTGTCCCACACTCTACCCCCAACTTTATCTGATCCTTGCTTACATAGTCATCAAAAGCACGGATAAACAACGAACGGGCAGCTGCAATATTATTCCTAGCATCTTCGGCCTCAGCACGTTGATGAAGCTCACTCTTTTGCCCTTCCTGTGCATTTACAAGCATGCAGCAGAAGAGCAGACTCAAAAACAAGGTAAATAACTTTTTATTCATATCTTTTAGCTTTTTATTATCAATAAACAAAACTGCTTCCTCCAATAAACTCACGAATCAGAGAAGTATGTGGTATTTCATTATCACGGATAGCATAAAAGTATCTCATGAATTTCAACAAACGATACGCTTCCGCATATTCACGGCAATTCTGCGGTACCATACTTAATATGGGTTCCACATGACTACGGAATGCTGCAAATTCAAACAACAAAGCTGAGTTGAACATCACATCAGCATTCTCTTGGAAGGGGAATATCCACTTGTCCTCACCAGCACGTACACTCTGCCAGCGAGCAATGGTTTGTTGGGCAGAATAACCACGATAGTTGAAGTCACGTATAATGCGACGCACCAGACGGTTATCAGTTGTAGGTATCCAGTTATGATGATCGAGTGCTATAGTGGTTAAGGCCGAAACATAAATCTTGAACTTGTTATCATCAGGAATCTGAGGTGTCAGTTCAGGATTCAATCCATGATTGCCTTCCATCACCAGTAACATATTGTCTCTTAGTTTTAACTTCTGTCCACGGTATTCACGTTTACCCGTCTGGAAGTTATAATAAGGCAATTCCACTTCTTCACCCCGCAAAATAGCCTGCATCTGTTTATTAAACAGATCTAAGTCGAGCGCATAGATAGATTCGTAGTCATAATCACCATTTTCATCTCTTGGCGTTTCTTCACGGGGCAGGAAATAGTTGTCGAGCGAAATAGCATAAGGCAAGATGCCATTGGTGACCAACTGCACTGACAACCTTTTGCTAAAGGTAGTCTTGCCCGACGAAGAAGGTCCTGAGATCAACACCAACTTCACTGGTCGGCCTTCAACAGAGCGATTATAAATCTGTTCGGCTATATGAGCAATTTTCTTCTCTTGCAATGCTTCGGCTACATTAATGATTTGCGTAGCATAACCTTTCTGACAAGCATTGTTCAAATCACCTACAGTTTCCATGTCCAAGATGTGGTTCCAGTGTAAATGTTCCCGGAAAACGTCCAACATTTTTTCCTGTTTTACAATATCGTCTAACTTATCGGGATTCTTATGACTAGGAACCCTTAACAACAGACCATCATAATATTTTACGATATCGAATATACTTAAAAAACCGGTAGAAGGAACTAAATTGCCATAATAACTGTCCACTGTATCACCCAACATATAATAATGGGTATAAAGGCTACCTGATGTCTCTAATAGCTTAACCTTGTCGCGACGGCCCCTCTCCTTAAATATACGTATGGCCTCAGTAGCTTGACTCTCGTAACTTTTGAAAGGGATATCAGCTGATATGATTTCTTTCATCTTAGCCTTGATAGCATTTACATCCTCTATGGTTATAGGTCTGTCAATGTTTAGGGAACAATAATAACCATTCGAAACAGGATGCCTGATAAACAGTTCCCCGTTAGGGAACAATTCGTTTACAGCCTTATACAGCACAAAACACAACGAGCGAACATAGGTGCGCATAGCGGAAGGTTCACGCACATCCAAAAATTCGACATCCTTATTATTATATAACTTATAGTTAAGACCTTGAGCTACATTGTTTACCCTGGCACTTATCACAGGATAAGGCAACTCAACACCTGATGCGGGATAGACGTCCTGCAAATCACAACCTGTAGGAAACTCTAAGGTCTTATCATTATTAATACAATGTATCTGAATCATATCCTTTGTTTTCGTAGTATCTCCTGTTTTGACCTGTAAAGATATGACAAATATTTGAAATACTACCAAAGAAAATACAATTTTTGCTCAACTATTCGTATCTTTGTAACATAAACTGTTATCAATGTGAAGTATGGATGAAGTAAAATGCATAGAAATGTTGTTGGAACATGACATCAGACCTACTGCCAATCGAATCACATTAGTGAAAGCACTGGGAGAGGCTGAGCATCCATTAACAATGTCGGAATTGGAGGATGCAGTGGATACAATTGACAAATCAAATGTATTCAGGGCATTAGCGCTGTTCCGAGAGCAACACCTGGTGCATGTGATGGAAGACGGAGCAGATGCCGTTCGTTATGAATTATGTCATAGTCACGATGATGAGCATGATAACGACGTACATGCCCATTTTTACTGTGAACGATGCGGTAAGACCTATTGCCTGAACGATATACCAATACCAACGGTAGCCCTACCAGAGGGCTACCGCATGACTACCATCAATTATTTGGTAAAAGGAATATGTCCTAAATGTAGTTAAAACATGAACATTGCCGCAAAGAGCAGGCGATGATTAGTTACATCATAAGTATTCTTCACCCGTCCCTTTTGATTGGGAGTGCCATACCAGGCTGTGGTGATATTATACTCAAAGCCAAATTTCCAACCAGGGATATTGTAAGTAATTTCGCCAGCGACAGAAGCTATCTGGTCAACATTTGTACCAACACCTACCAAATCGGTTACATTCTTTGATGCTCCCAGGTTTTTGAGATAACCAGCAAATATACCACCACGCCATTTCTTGCCATACATAACATTCACCCAGCTATGGGACATACGAAGAGGGGTATATTCCTTCACACCTGTTTGGGGATCAATGCTACTCACACCATATCCACCTAGAGTATTGGCATGATTAAAGTTCTGGTTCAAGATGGTTTTAGCAGCAATCATGAACAAGTCTTTTTGATATCGTCCATGCGCCTCAAGGGTTAAGCCATTTACGCGCGCATTAGTCTTATACCCTTGTTCCGTCTTTGTTTCAGGCATAAGCGACATAAAATGAGCTGCTACACCAAAGGTAGATGTCTCATTATGGATATCGATACTGGCAAATAATTCAGGAATCTTACTATTACGTATGTATTCACGGCTACGCACATTGCCAGGACCCATAGAAGCCACTTGAGCCTGCCACATCATAGCAAAACGAACCTTCAGCAGTTTGTTTTGATATTGAAAATGTAATTGTGGTGTACGCAACAGCAACTGGAAAGGAGCACCCACATTAAGATTCATCAACTCAGCCGTAACCGTGTTCTGCAAAGGATGCCAAGTTTGACCCGCCAAGACGGAGAAGCCATTCTTTGCCAACTGAAAATAAGCATGCCGCATGCGTATAATACCTAAGTTGGTACTATTACCTCTGAAATCGAACTCAATCTTGGCAGATGTCTTCCATCCCCATAACGACGGTCCTGTAACATCCACACCCAGACGGGAGTGCATATTATACATATTTAGGTTGGCAATGCCATTCAAGTCCTTGCCTGCTGGGTCCAAATCCTTCCCTTTGGGATAAGACAACAATGCACCATCCACACTCTCGTTGTTCTGACGGCTATTGAAATAAAAGTCCGTTCGGACTTGACCATAAAACTTATAGCTAAAGCCTTCTTTTTGGGCTAAAGCATAAAAGGATGGCACCATTAACAGCGCCACCAAAAATAAAAGCTTTTTCATAAAAGGAGGGTTAGGCTTTGTTAAACTCGTCCTTGCCTACGCCACAAATAGGGCAAACCCAATCTTCAGGAAGATCCTCAAAAGCTGTGCCTGGAGCAATGCCGTTATCTGGATCGCCTACAGCTGGATCATACTCATAGTCGCATACTGAACAAATGTACTTATCCATAATCGTAATCTTTAAAAGTTATTCAATCTGTTTATTCCTCATTTTCTGCAAAGTTAACAATCTTAGGCCGAAAACAAAATTATTTGGGATATTATTTGTATTTTTGCATCATTATTTGAACAAAGAAAGCTGCATGACAAGTAATAACCATATATTTAAAGGTCTTACTGATATTGAAGTACAACAGAGCAGGGAGAAGTATGGTCTGAATGTGCTCACTCCTCCCAAGCGAAAACCAATTTGGCAACTATATCTGGAAAAATTCGAAGACCCTGTTATCCGCATCTTGTTGGTAGCTGCTTGCTTGTCACTGGCTATCTCCATCTTTGAGAACGAATATGCTGAAACCATCGGCATCATTGCTGCCATTTTGTTGGCTACAGGTGTAGGTTTCGCATTTGAGTACAATGCCAATCGCAAATTCGATTTGCTCAATACGGTGAATGATGACAACGCCGTAAGGGTTATACGCAACGGACATGTATGCGAAGTACCACGTAAAGAAGTAGTGGTGGGCGACGTGGTACTATTAGAAACAGGTGAAGAGGTTCCTGCCGATGGTAAATTAATGGAAGCTACCTCACTATTGATCAATGAATCATCCCTGACAGGAGAGCCTTCTACGTCAAAGACAACCGATGAGGCTCATTTCCACAAAGACGCCACCTATGCCGATAATATGGTAATGCGAGGAACGACAGTGCTTGACGGTAATGGTGTGATGGAAGTCATATCAATAGGTGACGCTACTGAGATTGGCAAGGTAGCCCAACAAAGCATGGAAGAAACGCATGAAGAGACACCCTTGAACCAGCAATTAGCTAAACTGGCCAAGTTAATAGGCAACGTTGGTTTTGCAGTGGCAGGTATGGCTTTCATCATTTTCTTTATAAAGGACGTATTGATGGTATATGACTTTGGCAACCTGCATACCTTTGAAGAATGGTTGGCACCCATCAAAGATACGTTACAATTGTTTATGATGGCAGTTACCCTGATAGTGATGGCCGTGCCAGAGGGATTGCCTATGAGCGTGACCTTGAGCCTGGCACTGAATATGCGCCGTATGCTTTCCACCAATAACTTAGTTAGGAAGATGCATGCATGCGAGACAATGGGTGCCATCAATGTAATATGTACCGATAAGACAGGTACTCTCACACAAAACCAGATGCAGGTGCAAGAGGCCTGCTTCTTCGGCTTGCGAGGGGAGCGAAAGGTGAAGGATGACGAACTCAGTCACTTGGTGAAAGAGGGCATTAGTGCTAACTCCACTTCTTTCTTGGAGATTCCTGTTGATGGGGGCAAGCCAACTGGCATAGGCAACCCTACAGAGGTAGCCTTGCTTTTATGGCTCCACAGTCAAGGTATCGACTATATGAAGCTAAAGTTGAATGTGGAGTCGTTAGACCAGATTGCATTCTCTACCGAACGTAAGTACATGGCTACTTTGGTACATTCCCACACCCTGAACAAAGACATATTATATATAAAAGGTGCCCCGGAAATTGTGAGTGGCATGTGCAATCAAGTGGCTACTGCCAAAGGACTGGAACCTATGAATGATTACCAGGAAACCATTGAGAGTGATCTGCTTGCTTTCCAAAGCCAAGGCATGCGTACTCTAGGCTTTGCCTACAAAATCGTTGACCGTTCATCGTTGACTGATGACCGTAACCTTACGGATATCTCTCATTATTTGGAAGATACCGTTTTCCTCGGCTACGTTTCCATTAGTGATCCTGTTCGTTTAGATGTTCCTGCAGCAGTGAAACGTTGTCAGTTGGCTGGTATTCAAGTGAAGATTGTTACAGGTGATACACCAGCTACTGCTACTGAGATAGGACGCCAGATAGGCTTATGGACCAAAGAGGATACAGACCATAACCGTATCACTGGCACTGAGTTTGCAGCTTTGACGGACGAGGAGGCATTAGACAGGGTGCTTGACATAAAGATTATGTCGCGTGCTCGCCCTTCCGACAAACAACGATTGGTACAGCTCCTGCAACAAAAAGGGGCTGTTGTGGCCGTTACTGGTGATGGCACCAACGATGCTCCAGCTCTGCACCATGCCCAAGTAGGGCTGTCTATGGGTTCTGGCACTTCAGTCGCCAAGGAAGCCTCAGACATTACCTTATTGGATAACTCTTTCAACAGCATAGGTACTGCCGTAATGTGGGGGCGTTCGCTCTATCGCAACATCCAGCGTTTCATCTTGTTTCAGCTCACCATCAACCTGGTGGCATTGCTCATTGTGCTTTTGGGTGCGTTCTTGGGTACCGAATTGCCTCTTACGGTAACTCAGATATTATGGGTGAACCTCATCATGGATACCTTTGCGGCATTGGCATTGGCCTCCATTCCTCCAAGCGAGAGTGTGATGCAGGAGAAACCTCGTCAACCCGACGATTTTATAATTACTCACGGAATGGCACGGTTTATATTAGGATACGGATTTACTTTTTTGGTACTGCTGATGGGACTGCTTTATACTTATAATCATGCAGATGGAGGCATGACCCTGCATCGACTTACCATCTTCTTTACGGTATTTGTGTTGTTGCAATTCTGGAACCTGTTTAATGCCAAAGCATTTGGTTCTGATGAGTCAGCCTTCAAGAACTTAGGACATTCTTTTGGCATGTTAGGAGTAGCACTGCTCATTTTCATGGGACAAATACTGATTGTGGAAATAGGTGGAGAGGTATTCCGAACAGAGCCTCTAAGCATCAACGAATGGTTGGTAATAGTAGGTGTCACTTCATGCGTTTTGTGGATAGGAGAAATAGAACGCTATATTAGGAGGGTGAGAGGTTAAGATGGAAACAAGCTATGTTGCAACAATAGGTTTTTTTGATGGTGTACATCTTGGACACCGACACCTGCTAAGGCAAGTGATAGAGGTGGCACAGGCACACAACCTGACTCCTATGGTGGTCACTTTCGCCCAACTACCCCGAAAGGTAGTACACCATGATTCCAGTCGTTTCTGTCTGCTCACCACCACAGAAGAAAAAATCAGTCTACTAAAAAAGGTAGGTATCAGCCATTGCGAGGTGATGGATTTTACCCCGGAGTTGGCTTCCCTCACTGCCTATGAATTCATGCAACTACTTCGTAACAAATACCATGTGTATGCTTTACTTATTGGCTATGACCACCGCTTCGGACACAATCGTTCAGAGGGTTTTGAGGATTATGTAAACTATGGTAAGGAATTGGGCATCGAAGTAATACAGGCTACAGAACTGCCATTCGTCAGTTCTTCAAAAATAAGGGAACTGCTCTTGTGTGGCGACCTGCAAGTAGCCAACAAATGCTTAGGCTACCCATATATGCTAAGAGGTCAGGTAGTCAGTGGCTTTCATGTAGGACAAACTCTTGGGTTCCCTACAGCCAATCTGCAAGTGACTACTGAAAAACTGATACCTGCCAATGGTGTATATGCCGTAATGGTTGAATTGGATGGGAAAAGATATCAAGGGATGCTCAACATCGGCACTCGTCCAACATTGGCCAATGGCGATGAGCGAAGCATTGAGGTACACATCTTTAACTTCCACGATGACATATATGATAAAGAGTTGAGGCTCTCACTGATAAAGCGTACTCGAGGCGAGGTAAAGTTTGATACCAAGGAACAACTGACGTTGCAACTACAACAAGATGCTGCAGAGATTAAAATAATTTTAGCGTCATGAAAAGGTCTATTTTCTTAGTGCTTTTATATCTGCTGATACAAGTAATAGCAGGAGGCATATTGACGTTATGTTTCAGTCAATGGCCATCAATACAGGTGGAATCTGCCATGGTGGTCGCATTAATAGTGGCCGATGTCGTCATGGCAGGCATCCTGATACAGAAAGGCTATCTTACTAACAAAAACCTGTGGCATCCCACAACAGTCTCTTTCTTGGGATGGACCTTCTTAGCTGGCCTCTCTGCTATCTTTATCTCCGATGTCATTGCATCATTGACAGACTTCTTACCCAACTGGTTAGAAAGTACTTTCTCCAACATGGAAGGCTCTTGGTTGGGCATCTTAGCCATTGCTATTGTAGGTCCTATTCTGGAAGAAATACTATTTCGTGGCGCCATCACCTCAGAATTACTGAAAGCATATTCTCCGAAGAAAGCCATCTTCTTTTCAGCGCTAATCTTTGGCATCTTCCACATCAACCCCGCTCAGGTACTGAATGCTTTTTTACTGGGTTTGCTATTGGCTTGGTTGTTCTATAAGACACATAGCCTGATACCAGGCATCCTTATTCATATCCTTAACAATAGTTTGTCGGTTTATTTTACACGTACCTATCCAGAAGCCGATACGCTGGCAGATATTATGGGCACTACCCCCTATTTCCTTTGCCTCGCCCTGGCTGTATTGCTAGTGGTTGTTTCCATCTGGCAACTGGATAAAAAGAAGGGATAACTTTTCGTTACCCCTTCTCTTCCATTTATCTTAAGCTCTTTCTGCTCTTTCCTATTTTAGCCTTGTCACTTGTTACATTGAAGCCCGTGACTTCCAACGTTGGTTTTTCACCTTGTGTATCAGCATTAGCCAAAGTGATATGAATCTGCTTACTCTCGCCAGGCATCAGACTGAAGTAATTCTCATTGTACACTACTGGTGCCATCATGCATGCAGTTTTGTCACCCTTAACAGCCAAGCGAATCATCAGAGCAGGCGTGTCACTATCATTCTTCAGTGTGCCATCCAATACCCATTCATCACCTTCACGAACTATCTTAATGTCATTACCTAACTCAATATAAGGCAATTCGAGCAACGACTGATAGTTACCATCCTCCTTGCCTCTTACATAGAAGTTTTCTGACAACAACTTATCACCTTGCTTCAAAGTCAATTTAATGAAATAGGTATTGCTCAATTCGGCTGGTTCTTCCAAGAGGAACAAAGCCACCGTCTCATCATTCTTCACATCAAATGATGCCTGCTTCTCCCATACAACCTGGCCATCCTGACTGATCAACTGAGCCGTACCCGTCACAACGGCAAAATCGCCAGCATAGTAGTTCACCACCTCAATATCATCACGCACTGGGTTCCACTGGATATGAATAGGTTCGCAAGCCTTCTTGCTACCAAAGTAACCACCCGTTGGGTTGAGGTAATAGTCGTAAGTCTGCCAAACCATTGACGGCCATGCTGGATGACTCATCCACAACAGCAAACCACGACGATGTTCACCACGACCCTCAAACATAGCACGATAGCCGTTGTAGTTCACCCACTGTGCCCACTCGGCAAATTCCTCAGCATTCTTAGGCTTGTCAAACATTTTGGCAATCATCTTGTTGAAAGTCTCTGTTTGCTGAGCCGAAGGACCGCTTGAACCTCCCAAAGCATAGTCGTGCAATCCATATATAGCATTAGGAGTAGCCAAGGTACTCACCGGTTCTAAGTTCTCTTCACCAAAGGCCAGCTTCATACTCTCGTAGGTCATCACATTAGGCATACCCCTCTCGCTGTGGAAACGATCGTGTCCATAATTACGGAAATACTCTATCGGCTCCAACGCATTGTAAGGACCTTCGCCACTTACCACACCATCGGCCGAGTGAGAGATGTAACGCATTCCAGGATGCAACTCAGCCACCAGGTCGTGTAATTGACCGTCCAATGAAGCAGGTGGGTTGCCTTCATTTCTACCCACATAAATACCCAAAGCAGCATGATTGCGGATGCGTTTCACATAATCGCGTGCATTCGCCACAAACATATCCTCATAATAAGGATCTGGTCCGTCAGCAGGATTTGCCAACCAGAAGTCCTGCCAAATCAACACACCATACTTATCGCATGCCTCATAGAACTCTTCGTCGCCAACCATACCTACCCAGTCGCGAATAATGGTAAAGTGCATGTCGGCATGATATTTCACCGCTGCGTCATACTCACGACCACGATAGTTAAGGTTAGATTCTGGCATACCCCAGTTGCCACCAAAGCCTACGGCACGCTTGCCATTGATATAGACCGTCAAACGTATAGGATTCTTGAACTGCTCCTTACCTCTCAGGATACCTCCAGCCTGTACGTAGGGCTCATCTACAAAGGTCAGCTCACGAACACCCGTCTTGAAGGTCTTGGCATCACTCTCAAGATTATCCACTGTAAAGGTAAACTTGCTATCATAGAGATTTTGCTCGCCATAACCCACTGGCCACCACAGTTTCGGATTGTCTAATCTGGCAGATGGCAACTTCACGAGTTTACTTTCTCCAGGTGCCAACTCCACCTCCATCTGTTCAGTCAGACCAGTGCCATCGTTTTCCATGTTGAAGCTCAACACACCCTTCACAGCCTTATCGCTATAGTTTTTCAGGGTGGCCTCAGCCAAAATATCAGCATAATCGGTATCAGGCAATGGCAGGTCGGTCTGTATGAATGGATCTTCAATGGTTACAACACCAGCGTAAGTGAGGTACACATCGTTCCAAATACCGATGTTTCGTCCACGGATGGTCGGAATCCAGTCCCAACCGATAGAAGCATGGAAGGTAGGATTATCGGCACCTAAGACACCACCGTTATAGTCGGGAGACCAAGCTGTCTGCTCCTTCACCACACCAGGATGGGCATTTTTGATAATCTTTACAGCCAATACGTTCTCACCTTGCTTCACCACATCCGTCACATCAAACTTGCCTCGTATGAAAGCGCCATCGATATTACCAATCTGCTTGCCATTCAAATAGATGTTAGCTTTCCAGTTGATGCCATCGAAGTTCAAGAACGTACGCTCTCCTAGCGCTTCAATATTGAATGTATGACGATACCAAAAATCTGAATAGAAGAATGATTCCGACACCTGCAACTGATTATCAGCTACATTTGGATCGGCAACGGCACCTATATTCACATAACTCGACAATACAGTACCAGGAACAGTAGCTGCTATCCAAGCTTCATCGTCAAAACCAGACTGAGCAATAACCTCGCCAGAAGCATTCACTTCTGAAGCACGTTGCAGTTTCCAATTGCCCCCATCCAATGACAGTTGGCCGTTCAATATCTGGCCATTATCTACTTGCAGGTTCGTCCAGGTTGCCTCAGCCACTTCGTTTTGAGCTACCAAGCCACCTTTGCCCATCACTTCCATCTCACTCAGCACGTATGGCTTGCCACCAGCAGCTTCTGTCAAATTCAGTCGAACATAGCGGCTCTTCACAGTCTTGTTCAAGGCAATCACATCATTTAGGTCCTCGCCACCAGGCAATTCTGCCACTTGTTTCCAAGTCTTGGCATCGTCGGATGCCTCTATCACACCTTTCACGGCCTTATTGATCCAGTGCAGGTTCACTTTATCAAACTGCGCCTTAGTACCCAAGTCCACCATCAGCCACTCATTACCAGCTGATGCACTCATCCAAGCACTATTGAAGCGGAAAGATGGGAGCGCAGAAACGGGTTCGTCACCCTTGGCAAAATCCCAGGAAGTAATCGTCCAGCTCTGTGCACTCGGCATCTTCATCTCTATCTTGAAATGGCTATAAGTCTTGGCCGCAGGAAGCTTCACTACATAATTGATAGTACGCGTCATCATTGGGTTTGGTCCTGCATTTGTAGCTGGAGCCACCACAGGAGGATTCTTCACGGCTCCATGCTCGTAGAGGAATCTTACAGGTGACTCACCCGTAGCTACTTTACGAGGAGGATATCCAGCCCAAGCACCTCCTTCCACACCAAAGTAGTTGCTGCCACTTTGTGCATCCAGTTCGTCCCACTGAGTACCATCAACAGAAGCCAGTATCTTCACTTCGTAACCACGAGTCTTACGGGTGTCCAGGACAACCCTGCCTCGCAAGGCTATCTGGTCGATATCCAGCTGCATATCAGCCATATCCAACTGTAGGAAAATATCGTTACCATTGACAATATATGAGGTTATGTCATTGGAGTCGAAGATAATCTCCTTCTGTATACGAGGCACCTCACCGTCTTGCGTGAACAATTGAGTAGTTGGCGGCATCGTTTCACTCACGATACCATCTGTCGCCAACTGAGCCGTCAGGTTATAGTCAAAACTCGAAGAGGCGTATGCTGCTCTGAGTTTCGCTACATTACGATAGGTGTTGTCTGTTACCAACTTAGGTGCAAACCACTCTTCGGGATTGCCAGGATAGTTACCCGGCTTTCGGTTCATCCCTTCCTGCGAAGGCTGACCAGCACAACCAGTCATCATTGCCACACAAGCCACTATTACAGTCAGCTTGCCAAAAGAAAAATGTTTCATACCACTTTGTTATTATATCTACTGCAAATATAGGAACAAACATTTGAAAGACAAAATAAAACTTATCTTTCAAGCCTATCTCTTTAATGAAAAGATGAAGACTACAAAAAAACAGGGGATGCTTCTCAGCATTCCCTGCACTGTAGAAATAGTTAATAAACTACTAAATCCCATTATTGTATTTCATTGTTATGGTTGTAGTGTTATACCCAATATTAAATAAGCTTTCTTTGAGTTTGGGTTGGCCGTCAGTCCTGCAAAAATAGGAATACTGAATTTATCAGTTATAGTAATGTCTTTTGTTGCTTTCAGCGAAAGATTCGTTACAGCAAATCCCGTTGCTTCATAAAACGCTGTTGTATATGGCACACAACCTATGGAAGCATTCCAATCGATAGTACCCAACTTGAAAGGAACACTTAGTTCAAAGTAACTGCTATAAGCTCGTTTCCCTTTCTTGGTTCTTTTGTCATTACCTGCAAAATTAGTGTACCATTGCAAATTTGCCACACCAAAGTCATAACCCACGTTGGCTTCAAAGATATGATTGGTACAATGGGCATCATATTTGAAATAACGTCCCTCAGGATCACCTCCATCACTGAACCAATAGTCAGTTATGCCTATGTTAAAACCACCAACAGTATAACCAATAGTCAGGTCAAACTCTTTGGTATCGGAAGGATTACTAATCCCAATATTTCCCCATGCTGAGAGGGAAAGACCTTTGTAACTAACCCCCAATGTAGGTTGCAACGAAACATTTCCCAAATCTTGTCCACGCCAGATGTATTGACTGACAAAATCGGCTGAGATAGTGGTCTCAATATGGTTATTCTGAGCTTTCACAGCTGTCACTGACAGGAACAGCGCAGCCATGAAGAGTAAATTTCTTACCTTCATCATAATACAATCCTATTAATAATTAAACCTTAATAGATAATTAGTTGTAGCAACTCTCTCCGTGCTCGTAGATGTCAAGACCTTCTTCCTCAATGCGAGATGTCACACGCAGTCCATGCAACTTCTTAATGCCATAGAACAAGGCAAAACCACAGGCAGCCGCCCAGAGGTCGATGCACAGGATGCCGAAGCACTCTGCTCCGAAGAATCCCCATCCGTAACCATAGAAAGCTCCATTAGAGGTAGAGAGCAGTCCTGTCATCAGCGTACCAAGAATACCACAAACACCATGCACAGAAGAGGCACCCACAGGGTCATCGATATGCAACTTACGGTCGATGAACTCGATGGCATATACCAGTACGGTACCGCATACCAAGCCAATGATGACCGCACCGACAGGAGATACCAAATCGCAACCGGCTGTGATGCCTACCAAACCAGCCAACACACCGTTGAGCGTCAAAGAGAGTGAAGGCTTGCCATATTTCCACCAAGTGATGAACATCGTTGCCACACCACCAGCAGCAGCTGCCAGATTAGTAGTAAGGAAAACATGTGATATCGCCACACGGTTTACCTCTCCTGATGCTGCCAACTGACTACCCGGATTGAAGCCAAACCAACCCAGCCAGAGGATGAACACACCCAAGGCAGCCATCGTCAGGTTATGACCAGGGATAGCACGTATCTTACCGTCTTTCCCATATTTGCCCAGTCGGGGACCTAATGCCATAGCACCTATTAAGGCAAGTACACCTCCAACGCTATGAACAATGGCAGAACCAGCAAAGTCGTGGAATACATCGCCAAAGGTGCTCATCATAAAGCCGTCAGCTGCATCGTTGCACAACCAGCCCCCACCCCAGGTCCAGTGACCTTCAATAGGGTAAATAATCAATGATATGAATGCACTATATATTAAATACATGGAGAACTTCGTACGCTCAGCCATCGCACCACTCACGATGGTAGCCGAAGTAGCACAAAACACAGTCTCGAATATCAAGAATCCCTCTACTGGCAGATCGCTCTGGTAAAAAGAAAGGTCGCCCCAATTGGGCATGCCCACAAACCCAGCACCATCACTGCCAAACATCAATCCAAAACCCATGAAGAAGAACAGCAATGAGCCAAACATAAAGTCAACGAAGTTCTTCATCAATATGTTCGCCGTGTTCTTGCTGCGCGTAAATCCAGCCTCAGCCAAGGCAAAGCCTGGTTGCATCCAGAAAACCAGCATGGCTGCCAACAACATCCATACAGTATCAAGTGAAAATCCTATCTCGTTCATAATCTTACATCTTTAGTTGTTATACTTGTAGCTACTTCTTATCACGTAGCACGGTATCGCCATTTTCGCCAGTACGGATAGACCAAACGTCAATAATGTCGCTGACAAAAATACGACCATCACCAATCTCTCCCGTGTGAGCCACCTGCAGAATCACCTTTATGGTGGGTTCTACAAACTGGTCGCGGCAGACAATAGTCAATGCTACTCGTTCAATTACATCGGTGCTATACTGAACGCCACGATAGATGCGTTCCTCCCTGCTTTGTCCAATGCCATGTACATTGTGGTACTCGAACCAGTTGATATCCGACTGGAGCAGAGCTTCTTTCACCTCCTCAAACTTCGTTTTGCGGATAATCGCTTCAATTCTTTTCATCACTTTTACCTTTAAAAATTAATACTTACTGAAAGCTTTCGTGGGCAAAATTAGGACAATGGTAAGTATTACACAAAAACAACAATATCATTTGTAGATAAAAATATGTTTCAACTTACTATTTGATTAAATAACAACACAAACAAATTACATATTAAAATCACAAACAGCTATTTGACTTACTCTCTGACAGAATATTCACGAATTCAATGATTAATTCTTATTTGGTTTATTCATAAAAAGACGCAGAAAGAAGCTACGGCTGAATGTTTTTTATTACCTTTACAGCAAAAACCAGAACATACCTTAATTAAATATAAGGACTATACCGCCATGAAAAAGAGCATACTTTTGGTAACAGTGATGATATTGTCGTGCCTCACAGGCAAGGCTGACCAGGTAGATGACAAGACGACATACGTCAACCCGTTAATAGGTACAGAAGGCATGGGACACACGTTCCCAGGTGCTTGTGCCCCCTTCGGCATCGTACAACTCAGTCCGGATACCGACACCATCCCCCATAATATCAATGGGGTGTATCAAGGCAAGGTGTATGAGTATTGCGCTGGCTATCAGCATACCGACAATACCATCGTGGGATTCAGTCATACCCACCTCAGCGGTACGGGTCATTCGGACCTAGGCGATTTACTCATCATGCCACAGACAGGTGCTTTACAGCTCAATCCTGGCACCAAAGATGATCCCGACAGAGGCTATCGTCAGCGTTTCTCACACGATACAGAACAAGCCTCACCTGGCTATTATACGGTAACCTTAGCCGACAATGGCGTGCAAGTACAACTCACGGCTACCCAGCGTGTAGGCGTTCACAAATACACCTACCCTCAGGGCAGTGACCAACGCATCATCCTCGACCTCCTGCATGGTATCTATAATTACGATGGCAAGGTACTTTGGTCCACCCTGCGGGTAGAAAACGACACCCTGCTCACGGGCTATCGCCTTACCGATGGTTGGGCCCGTACCAACTACACCTACTTTGCCATCTCTTTCTCCAAGCCCATCAGCAGCTACGGCTATCAAGACAGGAAGCAGGAGAAATATGTGGGCTTCTGGCGCAAGTTCGACCGTTACCACAACTTCCCCGATATGGCAGGACGAAGCATGGTGGCATACTTCAATTTCGACCCTGCGGCATCTTCAGAACTAGTAGTCAAAGTAGCCCTTTCTGCCGTTTCCACCGAAGGAGCACTGAAGAACCTACGTGCCGAGGCAGCAGGCAAGTCGTTCGAGGCTATCTGTCAGGAAACACAGAAAGCCTGGAACCGCGAGTTGTCAGTCATTGACTGCAACGGCACCTCCGATCAACAAGCAATGCTCTATACCTCGCTCTACCACACCATGATCAACCCCTCCATCTATATGGATGTTGACAGACAATACCGTGGGGTAGATGGTAACATTCATACTGCCAATGATTTCGACAACTATACTGTCTTCTCAGTATGGGACACCTACAGAGCTGAACACCCCCTGTTGGGCCTACTCAAACCATCACGAAATACCAATATGGTAAAGTCGATGATTCACCACCAACAACAGCAAGCATTAGGCATGTTGCCCGTCTGGAGCCTCATGGGCAACGAAGGATGGTGCATGACAGGCTATCATGCTGTGACGGTGTTGGCAGATGCCATTGTCAAAGGAGCTGACATTAACAAGCAAGAAGCCCTGCAAGCAATGGTGCAGACAGCTACCAACCGCTATTTCCCCAGCGTGACAGACTATATCCGTTTGGGATATGCCCCCTTTGACAACGATGATACAGCAGCTTCCAACACGTTGGAATATAGCTTTGATGATTGGACCATCTATGCAGCTGCCAAAGCAATGGGCAACGAGCAGGTGGCTACAGAGTTCCAGAAACGTGCTTTGAACTATCGCAATACCTTCGACACCTCCATTGGTTTTGCCTCCCCTCGCTACTTGGATGGAACATTTAAGAAAGACCTCGACCCCTACCAGACCTATGGTGAGGGATTTATAGAGGGCAACTCATGGAACTTTTCTTTCCATGCCCCCCAAGATGTATATGGTTTGATGCAATGCATGGGAGGCGAACAGGCTTTCCTCGACAAACTGAATGCCCTGTTTGCGATGGATTTGCCAGAGAAATACTATGCCGACAACGAAGATATCACAGCCGAATGCTTGGTGGGAGGCTATGTGCATGGCAACGAGCCCTCGCACCATGTGCCATATCTCTATGCCTGGACCTCCACCCCTTGGAAGACACAAGAGTGGCTTCGTACCATCTTGAACAAGATGTATCGCAACGATATCCGCGGCTTGGGAGGCAACGACGACTGTGGACAGATGTCGGCTTGGTATATCTTCTCAGTCCTGGGCTTCTACCCTGTAGCCCCCGGTACCGACCAGTACGTCCTTGGTGCTCCCTATATGCCCTATATGAAACTGACCTTAGAGAATGGCCGTGAGGTAGAGATCAAGGCGCCCAATGTGAGCGACAGAAACCGCTATGTGCAGCGTGTTCGCATCAACGGGCAGCCCTACTCTAAGCTATACATCACCCACAGTCAGCTTACCGAGGGTTGCGTCATCGAGTTCGACATGGGACCCAAGCCCAACAAAAAACGAGGGCTTGCCCCAACGGACAAGCCCTATTCACTTACGTCTCAAATCAATCAATAAATACTATGAAAAGATTCATTATCGCATCATTGTTCGCATTGGCATGTTGCATCACCATCGAGGCACAGCAGCCATTGACACATCCTTGGAGTGGAAAGCGAATTGCCTATTTTGGCGACTCCATCACCGACCCAAACAACAACACGGCCACCGTGAAGTTCTGGCAACTGTTTGAGCAATGGTTGGGCACCACCTCCTATGTCTATGCCGTGAGCGGATATGAGTGGAACACCATCCCCCTGCAAGCCAACCAACTGAAGCAACAGCACGGCGACGATTTCGATGCCATCATCATCTTTATCGGCACCAACGACTTCAATGCCGGCATACCTATCGGACAATGGTTTACCGAGAGCGTTGAACAGGTAGAGGCAGCAACGGGGCAGCCCAAGACACTTCAGCAACGCATCATGCGACAGCCCGCTATGGACCCCAATACCTATCGAGGCAGAATCAACATCGCCCTCGACAGCCTCAAGCGGATGTTCCCACAGAAACAAATTGTACTACTCACCCCTATCCATCGAGCTTTTGCCAACTTTGGCGATCGTAACCTCCAACCTTCGGAGGCCTACCAAAACAAGTGTGGTGAATGGATGGATGCCTATGTGGAATCGGTGAAAGAAGCCGGCAATCTCTGGGCATATCCAGTGATAGACATGAACGCCCTCAGTGGGCTCTACCCCTTGCAAGAAGAGAACCTAATCTATTTCGCCAACCCCGTTACCGACCAGCTACATCCCAACAACTTAGGGCATGAGCGCATGGCCAAGACACTCTACTACCAGCTGCTCACACTCCCTTAACGTGTCGCTCTCACGAGCACCTGAACTCAACGGAAGGATGTAGTCGAAGGTGTTGGGTATGACACTTATGATAGGGCTTTGACTACTCCCTTGGATTGCATCTCCTTGGGCTAGGGTTGAAGCCCTATTCTCTTATCAGTTTGATTAGTTTTGAAATCATTGATATCTAGACACAAGACAGGTATTCAAATACAGGGATGTTTATTCTCGTAGTGATCGTTTATTTAAAACGTCTAGTGAATGAAAAGCCTCCTCCAATGCTATCTCATAGATATTATCTTCGTCACCTTTCTGGATTTGTTCTATATAGAAAGAATCTTCACTTTTCTTTATTACCCTGAACCTACAAATAAGGACATAACTGCGATAAACATAAAACCAGCCATCATCGAGATAGAATCCATAACGATTGTCCCAGTCTGTATAGAATGCTTTTTTCAATAACTGATAATAAGCATTGTCCATCATCATATTTTTATATTTACTCTTTGCATTCGTCCAATGATGTCGCTCAACATTGGTCATTGCTTTATTTTTAGGAAAGAAAGAAACCAGTGTGTTCTTCCTAATAAAATAAAGTTCATCACGGTACTTATTTTCTATGTGTAGAGGTGGTTTAATCTCAAACGACCTGATATTATTCTGGTATTTTTTCTTCAAGAAACCATATTCACACCCATACATAGCTTCTGCTAGGGTACCTGTTATTGCAGCTGTGAGGCGAGGATTAATTGGAGACTTCACTGCACTATGGATAGCCGAAGTAAAATCATAAGAACGATAGAAAGCATCCCATGCCCTGGCTATTGCGCTAAGAGGTGAATCTGTATTTTTGTATTTCCATTCTATGATAGTATCTCCCACATGGCCTATCAATCCTTGTATAGCTTCATCTTTTGTCAATCCCTGACGTAAATTCCATATTAAAATAGGCAAGGATAGAGAAGCATAGAAATCTTCTTTCTCTAATAGAAAAGAATGAAACAACGCATCTGATGTTTTCTGTGCCTCGTCAGCAGATTCACCGCACCATCCAGCCAAAGCATTCATCATATTTACAATGAGTCTTACTTTGTTGAAAGACATATTGGATTTATACGACTTCATCCATTCTCTTACATCCTCAGCTATATCATGCTCATTTCTAAGATAATCAAATAACTGTTTTTCTATCGTATCAAATCCAATTTTCTCTTTCTGATAAATCGGTTTGGCCAAAGCAATAATCGTAGCACCGTATTCCGACAACTGTGCATCATCTGCTATTAACTTTTTATAGAACACATCTTTGTTATGTTGCCAAGTATAAGCAGCCAAATCACCAATGATAGCTCCTAACATAAAAGTCTGATAGGCTTAATCTTGCTTATATATCTCCAATCCACATTTGCTGCATTTCCATTCAGGATTATCATCGGAAACACAGCATCCACCATAGATTACATGCTCATGATAGGTGTTATAATACTCTTCTTCCGACATCATAGGCTCACCATACAATATGGTGAAAACAGGTGCCCCACATTTAGGGCACTTGTCAGGCTTCACCTTTGCTATATATCTTTTCTTCATATTACTAGATTTTTATTTCCTTAACCTCTTTTGAAAACACATTATAGAAGCATATTGTCTGCTGGACAAGCCAGTTGATAGCTTCTTCCATTTTATCAGGATCCGTCAAGTCTGTATCATGAGAAATGCCGATTGTCTTGTCTCTCGCCTCAGGATTAGCATCCCAAACGGGTTCACATCCCAAAGCATTGTTAATCTCTTCTTTCTTTGCTAATAAAGCAGGATAATACATATCTACAACATTGCTCCTAATATATAGACGGACACCCACAATATTCTTCTGCGTGCTACAGAAATTTGATAAAAGAATATTAGACCTTCCGATTCTGACATCATACCAGTAGCGAGGTTTAGGTGTCTGCAATGTCGGAATCTTCTTCGTGTTTTGTAGCTTATCTCTGAATTTTGTCCAAAACTCCAATTGAGTATTCCTTGATTCACTCTCATTATTGGATTTGCTCTTTATGGTTTTGACATTCGTACTAGGTCTGCTGACAATGTTTAATCTCATAGAAGCAGTCTCTTCCGATATCTGCCATAACTCCAATTGAATGCCCCAGAAAACTAAGTCCTCATTGGTATTGTCGTTTAGCCAGTCAAGAGCTTTCTTGTGTTCATCAGTAAAATCTGTAGCTATCCACACGATGGTCTTAGCACCCAAAGCAGAGGCATAAGTGATGCTCTTTCCCAGATGGTCGTGATTGGTTTTCTCCAATTGGTTCTCTATCACAACATAAGCTTCGGTATCTATATCTTTGGCAAGAATATCTGCAGAATATGGCCCCACTTGTACTTCCTGACCTACGACTTCAAGTTCCATACCTATCTTCTCACCTAACTCTGTAATATTTTCTGCTAGCCAGGGTGTGAAGTTCAGAGCTTCATTAGGCCACATCTTTCGTGGATTAATTTGTTTTTGTTTAATCAGTTTCATATTTATTGGGATTTAGTTACTATTTCACGTTCTTCTGGGGTGAGACCATAGAGGTCAAACACACGCTGGTCAATTTCGGTATCGGTGGAAGCTATCTGGTTGCTAATTTCATTGCAAGCAGTCTTATACTGGGTAAAGTATTCTTCCCACTCGTCTTGTTGTACCAACGACAGCTTTATTTTTTGTTTCTTCAGTTCAGTCAAGAAAGCCTTGAAATCCAGTTGGTCAAATATTTGCAGGGCTCCATTTATCTTTATGCCCTCTAAGTTCTCGGTCAATCTTTTCAAGAACCTACTACGCTTCTCTTGCAACTGCTCATGCAATGATAGCATCGTATCGGCAAGGACAGACAAAACACTATCTTCATTACAGGAAGGGATAGGAATTTGTCCAAAATATTTCCAGATTAATTGATATCCATTTTGAATCTGTGTGCAATACTTGGTAATTAGCCACCAACCCATTTTAGAGTTGAGTATTGCCAATAAGGCTTTACTTTCAGTTGGAATAAACCACATAGAATTATTGGAGTAAAACCCTTGCTGATCGTAAATAAAACAAGGCTTTACTTGGAAAGCTTGATACATTATTTTGGGCTTTGCAAATTGGTCGTAATAATCACAAGCACGAAGTTCCCACCAAAAGTCGCCTTTATCAGTGCGTTTTCTCCCCTTTTCTGCAAAAGGTTCCAACCATTCAGCTATAGATGGATATAACTCTTTTAAATAATTCCAAGCTTCAGTTTCGTTATCAAATGACTGTTCTTGCTGAGTCCAACCTTTTTCAAACAAAATAAGATAACTCACTACTTCTGCTTTACCATACGGAGTAATATGCCGTCCTTGTAAAAAAGGAAATATTTTCTCTTTGGCTCGTTCATCTACAGTAATAATAGTATTGTAGGTATTACCATCAATAAGGAACGCTTCTGAAAGTCCCGAAAGCACACCTCTATATGCTTCACCTCCAATGAATTGTTTAAGTGTTAGATGGTTCTTAGAAAGTTTTTCTAAAAGTGTTTTTTCTCTTTGAGAAGAAATAACCCAAGTGTCTCCACTAAATTGTGAAAGGTTAAACACTTCTTCTGTTTTTAATACATTCTGGATGAAATCAAAAGCACTTGCTGTGTTGAGTACAGACACTAACAACTCCTTTGTTGGTTCTGCGTTTCTCCCTATAAAAATACATGGATAAGTCGTGGCACCTTCAAATATCTGAATATCACCAAAATCGATAAGTCTTTCCAATCGTTTCGTTAAGAAGTATTCTCTTAATTCTTTTCCATAACCAGCTTGTAGCCATTTGTTTGACATAATATATGATATGATACCATTGGGTTTGGAAACTTGAAATGCTTTCTCTACAAAAACACAATAAATATCACCTCTTTTATTATATGTCTTATATCCTACTTTTGATAATTGGGACGAAGTTTCGCTGACACTCTCAAGATGTACATAAGGCGGATTACCAATAACTACATCAAAGCCTCCACGTTCAAAGACTTTGGGAAATTGTTCTTGCCAATTGAAAGCCTTGTCGCCGGCAATAGCAGGGTCGCAAATTAGCGAATTGCCACACTTGATGTTTTGATTTAAGGCATTAAGCTTACGATGTGGTTTGGCGGTGCGAAGCCATAATGACAGTTGGGCAATTTCTACACTCTCCTCGTTGATGTCAACACCATAGAGATTGTTTTCCAAAATGCTCTTGTCGATATCGTGGAACACCAATGTAGAATCGGTAATCTTGGCTTCCAATGCATCTATCAAGTTGTGCTCTTTTACCAAGAACGTCAAAGCCGCATTTAAGAAAGCACCACTACCACAAGCGGGGTCAAGGATGGTGATTTGTAATAACCATTCACGATATTTGTAAAGATTGTCGAGTAACTTTTGGCGAGTTTGCAGCTGCTTGCGCTTCTCCAACGTATAGTCTTCTTCCTTGATGTTCAGTTCGGCTTTCTTCTCTTCGCAAAGGCGACCAACAGTATTCTCAACAATATATTTCGTGATATATTGAGGTGTGTAGAAGACACCATCTTGTTTGCGTTTGGAGGTTTGCGGAGCTTCGCCATTTGTTATCTGTTGAGTCACTTCCTCAATCTCTGACAAAGAGTTCTCGAAGATATGACCCAGAATATTCACATCTACCTCACTGTCAAAGTCATATTCCGACAATTTGCGAGTATGCTTTACCAGCAAATCATCGCTGATTTTGATTTGGTCTAAAATTTCATCAGGCTTGAACAAGCCACCATTATAGGCAAATATCTCATATTTTTTGCCTTGGAAGCCTGTATTCATATAGCCAAAATACTTCTTCACACGTTCGTAGAACGGACGGTATTCGTCCATCTCCTTCAACTTCTCCCATTGGTCGATGATTTGCACCATAGAGTTAGGTGGCAGCAAGCCACAATCTTCAGCAAAGAAGATGAACAACATTCGGTCGAGCAACTTCTGTGTTTTTTTGAACAACAACAATTGCCATTCGCGTTCGTCTGTCCCTTCAGGAGCAGGATTTAGTTTTAGGATATCGGCAAAAAGTAATCGCTTGAACTGCGAATAATCTTTATAAAGAGCATTGGTTATCTGGTCTTCTGATGAAACCGACTCACTCTTAATCTGAATAGCTACACCTTTCTGAACCTGCGACCACGCCAAGCAAAGGAATAACTCTTTGAAATCAGACTCATTAAGTGTAAAAAGATTCCACTCGCGGCACTCCACAGCTTTGTCGATATAGAGGCGCAACTTCTCAAAATTGGAAATAATAACTAGCCTTGAATCAGGATGTTGGCTCTGGTAACCAAAAGCCTGGTTCTCTATTTTTGATAGGTCGGTGGTCTTGTGGTCTTTCAGTTCAATAACACCTATTACTTTTCCATCCAGCAAGATAGCACCATCAGCTTTTTTCGAGTTGGTTTCGTTCTTCTGTTCAGTGATGAGGTTATAATTAGGTGAAGGGTTGAGTGTATAACCCAATATTTTTACAAATAGTTCGCGCAGGAAACCTTCTTGGAACTGCTCTTCTTTGCTTTGTTGTATGTTAGCTTGTATGGCAGGATCAAGGAAATATGCCTGATAGCGACTCCAAGCCTCTGCGACCTGCTCTTCTGGTAGGGGAGCCAGGAATTTCTTTACTATGTTTTTCTGGAATAGCATATAGGTCTATTATGAATTTTGTTATTTGCAAAATTAAAGAATCTGAATTATAAATCAATAGATTTATAGCGTTTTTTTCAAACAACTGCTTGTTGATACAAGAAATTGTAGTATCTTCGCAACCGATTACTAACTTTTAAAACATTCATGGCAATGAACGACTTGATGCTAATCCAAGATAAAATTTATGAGATTCGTGGTCAGAAGGTAATGCTGGATTTTGATCTAGCTGTGCTTTATGGTGTGACTACAGGTAACCTGAACAAGGCAGTAAAAAGAAACATCAAAAGATTTCCCCCAGATTTCATGTTTCAGTTAACCAAGGAAGAGTTGAAATCATTAAAGCATTTTTTGGTATTCCAAAATGGAATATCAAACGAGGAAGCGAAGAAGGGAAGTGGTATTCTTAGAGTTGGACGAGGTGGCACACAGACCTTACCATATGCTTTTACAGAGCAAGGATTGGCGATGCTTTCTGGCGTTCTTAAAAGTGACATTGCCATAGAAGTTAATATTGCTATAATGCGTACTTTTGTAGCCATACGTCGCATGACTTCCGTCCTCCCTCAGTTTGCAACCACTTCTGAATTAATACAATTACGCAAGGACTTTGAGGAGTTAAAACAAGACATTGAAGATATTCTTCATAACCAAAATGACATTAACGAGGATACTCGTGCCCAACTGGATGCTATCAGTCTGGCACTCTCGGAACTACAGGCTAAAGAACCTCCAAAGCCTAAACGAAATCCTATTGGTTTCAAATAGTGGCAGAGGGTTTCCCCCCTGCCACATTATCCTACTTCAAAATGAACCCTATTTTACGCCGGTTATCCTTTGGCCTTGCAGCAAAGTGAATCCAATAGACGGAGCCTCGCTTTTCAAGAAAGAGTTCGTCAAAGTCTTGCTTCTTCTGGTCGGCTATGTCTATGAGAATGGCCATATAACGGATGGCTTGCTCTACCCCTGCGCAGCGGATATCGACGGCACAGCCTGTCATGTGGTTGCTGGTTCTGCTGGGGTTTAACCCGGCTTTCTCCATGGCCAGCATAACCTGATAGGAACGGAAGCCCTGGTTAATGACTAACGGTTCTACATCCTTCGAGGTGTAATAGTCCTCGATTGAGTTTAACACATAAATGGTGTTGTAATTGAACCGCAGTTCCTCTAACCAGTTCTCGCAGAGGTCAATCAAATTCTCAACCACCTCTAAAGGAGGATCGTTATTGTCTTCGGTCTTGAAGCTCGTTTTCGTTAACTCTCCGAGCGAAAAATGCTCGGAGAGGTGTCTTGTTCTATCTAACATAATCTTTAATTTTTGATAATAACAAATGTTGCGCTGTTGCGCTGTTGCGCTAAGCAAGCATGAGGTGACCCGTTTTGCAATAAATTGCTTGTTTATGACCATCTTTGACCATATCCCCTGTTTTCTCAGCTAATCTGTCTTTTACCAACCTGGTAATTTTCATACGTGCAGAAGAATTGCTATTCAGGTCAAAGCAACGCATCACATCATCAACCGTAAATTCTTCAGGTAATCTTCCATAAGATTCTACGGTCTTTTGCTGACGCTGACGGTTAACGGCGGCATCCCTGGTCTTGTCATCAAAATACTTCTCGGCCATAGCCCCAAAGTAGTGCTTCTGACAAGCGTACTGGATGTTAACAATCAGTTCCACCAATCGCCAATCAATTTCATCCGTCTCGAACTCGCCACACCAGAACTCACCGTCTTTCTTCAGTTCGTTCCAATGACGCATCACAATGAACGGTGCTGCAAAGTTGACACCATGATAGGCACATCGTTTCAACAACATTTCATCGGCTTTCGACTCATTGTAAGCGGCATCTGCCATACGGCGTTCAGTCCAGTCAAAGAGCGCATCCACTATCTTTTGCATGGGCAACTCGCCCTTCATGCGGTCAAGCTTGATAGCCCACTCTTTCAGGCGTTCATCGCTCTCGTAATCTACATGATCTTCGCGTGTCAGCATCTCGAAGTTGGTGCTGGGTAGTGGGATGCAAGTAAGGCGTGTGGCCAAACCGGAGCCAAAGTTGCGTTCATTCACTTTCTTCTTCAATGCGATGGGCGTACCTGTATAGACATAGATCCAAGTAACGATAAAGTCTTGCATAATGGAATCTACATTCGAGTAGGCTTGACCATCTTCTTCATTGTGGAAAGCTTTGAGTTCCAAAGAGATTTTGTCAATCCAAGAACCACCCTTTTGGATGTTCAAGGTATTGTCCAACTCGGTGTCAAAGGTCAGCATGTGCAACTGCATTTCCTCACCATCCACCACCTCAACAGCATTTACCATATCTTGTATGAACTGCGCGTTGGAGGTGCGGGCGGGGTGAATCCTGACTACCACTTTGGGCTTGGTGGGTTTCTCCTTGTTGGCACCCTTGGTTTTCATCAATTCTCGATAAGCATTGATGGCATCCCTTCCCACCTTATCGGCAGTAAAGATAGGTGTCATCAAAATCTTATAAAGCCTGGTGGCGAAGCTTTTACCGCTTGCTGGGTCACCTTCGATGATAACGGAAGCATTGAGTCGTCTCTTTTCTTCCGGTCGATGGTAGAACCTATACCAGCAACGTGTCATCAGTGCCATAAAGAAGGCTCCTGCCACAAAGAAGGCTGATGCATACTGATTGGGCTTCAAGCCTTTGGTGATATCCTTCAGGATGGGATAATACTGTGAGAGTTCTTCAAACTCCCTGCCCCAGAGCCACAACTTTTTGTCGATGCTGTCATCGTACTTCTCTACAGGAACATCCTTGCCTTCCAAAATCTCACGCATTACTTTTGAAATACCCTTGGGCTGTTCCTTGCAAGCAGAATCAATGATGCTCTGAAACTCTTGGTCGCTCAGCCCTAACCTTGGCATGATCTGCAACAGCAGCTCTTTGTTGTTGTCGCAAATGGCTCGCAGATTAACAGCTAAATTGTAAAGTTTTACATTGCGCTCACCTTGCGAGGGTGTGCCGCCGTGACGGCTCCACCACTCATCAATGATTTCACTATAGGGTTTGCCCTTGAAGCATGGAACACTTAGTTGCTCCGCCACTTGCTCAGCAGCCATCGGCCTACTCTCTGCAGGCAATGATCCATCTTCCTGATGGGCCACACTACTATGATTAACAGGGTTACTATTGCCATTGCGGTACTGATCATTGTATTTCTCAGCAAATTCTTTGTTTTCATAAGTAAATAATTCTTGGTTAATAAATTGGATATCTTCTTCTTTGCAGACAAATGCCATACGGCTGGCATCTTTGCCGCTTTCATCGGCTTCGACGCCTAAGAGCTTGGCCATCTCAATTTGATTATCAGCCAGGTTACCCCACTCCGTACGTGCTTTGAACACCACCTTCAGACCTTTGCCGCTGGGGGTAACATACACCAGCAAAATGCCTAGGTCATTGAACTTGCTGCCATAGACTTTTGACCAGGATTCATACACCTCTTGGGGGTTATCCACATGGTCAATATCTAAAACCACCAAACCGGTCAGCCTTGTGGCTGCTTGCTTTCGCCAAGCTCCCAGCTTGCCACTCTTGGAAGTAGTTTCGTCAAAGGTTGCTTGGAAGATAAAGGCGGGCAGTTTCTTCTTTAGGTTGGCATCGCCTGTTTGTCTAAAGCCGTCAATCAGGGCTTTGTTTTCAGGGTTTCTCACCACTTGGTAGAACATCTGTTCATCTACTGGTGTGGTAGGGTTGAAAAAGTTTTTCTGTAATCCAAACATAGGTTAGTAAAGTTTTATGTCTGACTTAATTTCTCCGTTCTCGATCTTCTGGAAGAGTTCTTCGGTCACATATTGCAACTCGTCATCCATAGTCTGACAAGCGCACACCGCCCCTACTCGCTTGCTTACTGAAGCGAAGAACTTCAGGTTGTTGTCACTTTCCTTCAGCCAGCCGTTGGAGTGGTAGCAAATCACTCTGTCTTTCTTGCTAGTATTGGGCTTGCGTTTCCAGGCATTGAATATAATCTTGCCAGTTTTTTTGTCCACGTGCAGTGTACCTTCTACAAACTTGCCGTCTTTCAGGCTTTTCAGTGCTTCCTCTGGAAGCTCAATGTACTTCTTTACAGTACTTTCAGTTTTTTCTTTCATAATGAATCGTTTTTAATGAGCATCCGAAAAGCAAAGTTTTAGTTTGAGCTCAATTACATCCGGATACTTTTCTTCGCTCATCTTCCGACTCGGGTTAATAAATTGTTTGTTCTTCAGAGAAGGCTGTTGATGAAGTCAGCACCCTTCTGCGTCCATACCAAATAGGTCTGCTTTTTCTGCTTTCCTTCCTTGGAGTAGTAGATAAAGAGGCGGTCTTCCGTAAGGTGGCGCCCCTCGTAGTTCTCGGTGAGGCGAAACTGCCCTCGCCTCCATTTCTGAATGCCCCTGTCCACCAGGAAGCTGTTCAGGTCTTGCACATCTATGCCGATGGTCTTGGCAATGTCCGAAGCTGTGAAACAGCCATCGGCATTTCGGTTGCTGTTGACCAAAGTGTTGGTTACAATGCGCTCGGCTTCGTTCATGATGTCGGAGTCGGTTACCAACAGGTGGCGCACGGCGCCCTGTGTGATTCGCTCCTTTTCCAATTGCTCCCAACGCAGAACGAGTTTGGCTCGTGCCTCGTCGTTAAACTTGGTGGCGATATATAAACACTCGGTTTTGTTAAGCAGATAACAGGGTAATGTCCTCCCCGTAACATCTGAATATTCACTGAGCTGAAATTTCAGCCCAGTAACTTTTGCCCAGGATTCTTCCATGTTTCTAATGCTTTGCATCACATTCTTGTGTTGCTTGCCCGTAACCTCAGCAATCTCTAGCGAGGTCATCATATTGTTTTTTAAAGCTATTTCGTTCATTTTCTTTTATTTATTTATAATGTGTGCTTGCGCACACAGGATGATTACTAATGTTTTGTTGCGCCCCTGCTGGGGTGCATGGTTTTTGCCCCCCGGCCTTCCGGGGTGGCGTTTGTAGCAACATGTCAAAGGGCGCTTGTCGGTTGCGGTTTCCCGCTTTCGACGATACAAAGGTAGGGGGATTATTTGGGGGGATAATGGATTTGGGATGGGGCTACTCTGAATTACTCTGAAATACTCCGATTTTCTCTGATTTACTCCGATTTTCTCTAATTTTCTCTGTTTAGGATAAAAAAAAGAGCATTAGATTATCGTCTAATGCTCTCTTATGAAAAATGTATTATACTAGCGAACTATCTCCTATAATACTTTTGGAATGTTCTTTCATTAAACCCATCTTTACTGGGCATGCCCATTCGTACCAATTCATTATATGCAACGCTAAGGCTTTGGGGCAACAACACCTTTTTTTCATTCTTCATTTGCTGAAGATAGCGGCATATCTCCTGGATGCCATTTCTCCTCACTAACCGTTTCACCTCGTCGTGAATACGCCATTCATCTTTTGACTCTACCGATGGATGCACAAAGTGAAATAGTTCTTCGGTGTGTACAGAAGAGGCCATATCATGACTTGACGGCACGTTTGAGGGTTCTTCCAATGTAGCATCCTTTTCAGAGTCTGGTTGTGGGACATTGAAATGGATGTGCTGATTGTCGTGAATATCAAACATGGGGCCATTAACCGTAATGGGTCCAGTAAAAGACACGCGGGGAAAGCTATTTTTCATTTTCAATTCTTCCATCACTTTGTAGATTTATGTTATTATTATCCTTGATTTCATAAATCGGCCCCTGGATGTGGGGCTTTTCCATTGTGATGACGGGATTCTGAAATATATTATGAGTTCGCTGCTTAAAATCCTTTTCCACATTGTCGAGCATGTCGTATTCTTCTGCGGTAGCCTTGTTTCTCATAAGCTTGTTACTCATGTTAACTATGGGTTGAGCATCTTTCCATTCAACGCAATCAATACAGTATTGGGTTATTTGAACCAATGAAAATGATAATGGTAGCGCAACAGGAAGATGCTCGTCACGTTGTGTCTGGAGATCATCTCCAGAGAAGTTGTTTTTCATCAAAAAAAGTTGTTTTTAGTTAGATACTAATTTTATGATGTGGAGGGAGTGGGAATGGCAAACGACTCAGTCTAATCGCCAAATTATTACCATCGTCGCCATCCCCACGCTCCACAATGCGGAACATGAGATCTGGCAGTGTCTCTGGTAATTATTCTCTAATTGGCGATTAGACTGTGAGAACTGCAGTCCTATGTAAGTTGTCGTATATAATATGGTGGCTATCGCCACCGCCGAAAGAGCCGCTTACTCTTTCTTTTATTATAGAAATGTTATACTGTCTGTTTCGTAAAATGTAATTGTTGAGGTAAATACTCTAGTTAATAATCTCTAGAGCAACCTAGGGCAATACCCTACTGCCAACTTCTTTATGAAGTCACCTGCAAAGGTAGCAAAAAATATAGGGCATAGCAAACATTTGTTTGTCAATTTTCAAAAATAATTAACCGATGTATATTAATGTCTATTTCATGCATACATTTAGTAAAAATCATTAGGGGTATAATACTGCCCGAGCAACAGCGCAACAGCGCAACAGCGCAACATGCAACATCTTGGAAAATCAAATTGAGGATGAAGAAATGTGATTTGTACTTTATATTATTATATATAATATATATTATATATAATAATATAAAATTTAATCTTCAACATCCTGGTCATGTTGATAACAGTAAATGTTGCGCTGTTGCGCTGTTGCGTTGTTGCGCCAACAAAGTTGTAAATATACCGTATATACAACATGCCTTGAAAAATGTGCTCCAATAGGGGCTGGAAGCAAGCTTAACGCTTACTACTAGAAAACGGGCGGCTTACTACTAGTAAAACCTCCGTTTAGTACTAGTAAGTGAAATGAGGGCTCCCAGGGGCTTAAAACAAGGCTCTGCGGTGTTGTATATTTATAAGTAATTTGCATCGTGTAACTGGAGCCCTACAATTGGCACTGGAAAGAAAAAATTTATATTTTTATATAAAATAATATATATTTTATTTGCACATATCATATATTTTATGTAACTTTGCAGTACAATTGAAATTGCACTGCGATTGCTGGCTGCGGCTCAGCATAGCTCGAGCGAGCTCGGCTCTGCGTTCGCCTTGCACATCAATTGTAAAGTGATCACAAGAGCGGGAGGCGGTGACCCGATGTAGATTGCCGCAAACAAAACAATTACAACTAAACTTTAACTAAAATGGCAAAAGAAAAAATTGCGCTGGGTATCAACCTGCGCCAAAACAAAATCACTGGAAACGCCGGTTACGGCAAGTACTACCCTGAGGTAGATGTTCAGAAAACCCTTTCATTGCGTGGCTTCGCAAAGCACATGACGGATCATGGAAGTATGTTCGGTCGTGACATCCTCGAAGCCGTGCTGATCAAGATCACCGAGTGTCTACCCGAATTGGTTTCACAGGGCGTTCCTGTGCAGCTCGACGGACTTGGCACCTTCTATCCCACCGCACAGGTGAAGAAGGATGCGGGGGTGGCAAGCATCGAGGCGATGGATGGTCTGAACCCTAACGACATCGTGGAGGCAATCCACATCCGTTTCCTGCCTGACACCTCGAAGCTGGACAACATCAGCGGTAAGGCTTTCAAGGAGGCTTGCAGCCTGGAACTCCGCAACATCGTGGATACCCAGAAGGTGAGCATCAACGGCAAGGAGAAGGTATTGCAGACCTTGGTTCCAATCGCTACGGCTGTAGCTCAGACTCGTGCTGGTGGCAGTCCAAGCTCTGGCAGTGGGTCTAACACTGGTGGCAATACTGGTGGTAATACCGGAGGCAACGACGGTGGCGGTGACAACGGTGGCGACGACGGCATGCAGATCTAAACCGTAAAGCTCGATAGCCTTAATGGATGTGTGTAGGCGCTAACACATCCATAAGGCAAAGAGCAAGTAAACAATCTTAATCTGACTTAACATCATGAAAAACAAAGACCTTTGGAAGACGGTGATTCAGTTCGCCATCTCGATACTGACGGCAGCACTGACTGCAATGAGCACGACCTCGTGCATGGGACATGGTCCCATGTTTTTCTAAAAATAGATATATTTTAGAGAAAATATTTCGAGCTATGGGACATGGACCCATATTTTGAGTTATGAGGCTTGAACCCAACTAAAAAAAGGCAGACCTTTTGGCCTGCCTTTTCTATAAATAATCTACTTGGCTTTGCCTTCACGGCCGACAGCAACAAGCAGGTCACACCTACTTCCTTAGCTGGATGCGGTCGCCTTCCAAAGAGTCGATGATGGCCAATGACTCGATGCAAAAGACACCATTTTCGGTGAGGAGTTCACGCCCATGCTGGAAGGCCTTCTCGATGATGAAGCCCATGCCCTCGATGGTGGCTCCTGCTTGCTGACACAAGTCGATAATGCCCAGTCCGGTATTGCCATAAGCCAGGAAATCGTCGATGAAAAGGATATGATCTTTAGGCGTGAGGTATTCCTTGCTGATCACCATGGTATAGTCGCGCTGCTTGGTAAACGAGCGTACTTCTGCCACATACATCTCCTTTATGGTAGATGGCTTTTTCTTCTTGGCATACACCACAGGCAGTTCCAAGAGATAGCCCAGCAGGACAGACGGGGCAATGCCTGATGCCTCCACCGTGAGTATCTTGTTGATGGGCAGGTCGGCAAAGCGACGAATGAACTCAACAGCTACTTGCTTCATCAGATTGGGGTCCATCTGGTGGTTGATAAAGCTATCTACTTTCAGGATGCCGCCTTCCAAGCAGCGGCCGTCTTGCAGGATTCTTTCTCGTAGTATTTTCATGGATTAATGAGTTATTTGTTTAACCAAACTTCAGGATTCAACTTGTCTTTCTCCCTACGGAGCTGGAAATGGAGGACGGTGCGGTTGTTGTCGGAGGCATCGCTATAGATGGTGCCAAGGACCTGACGGGTACTGACATCGTCGCCTTGCTTGACATCGCTCTTGGAGAGGTTGCAATAGACGGAGATGTAGGAGCCGTGACGCACCAAGACATTGAACAGTCCGTTGAGCTGGAAGACCGCTGCTACCTTGCCGCTGAACACGGCACGGGCCTGGGCACCAGGCTTGCCTTGGATATCGATGCCTTTGTTGTCGAGGGTGACATTGCGAAGACCAGCCACATTATACTGTCCGTAGTGGCTCACGATGATATAGGAGGTGGTGATGGGCATGGGCAACTTGCCTCGGTTGGAGGCAAAGTCGGTGGATAGTTCACGGTCGGCCTTGCTCATGGTATAGACCTCTGTCTTGGCGGTAGTGGCTGGCTTGGCAGCAGGGGTAGTGGTGGCAGGCTTGGTGGTAGAAGCATCGGCCACCTTGTTCTCAGCAGCTTTGGCCTTGGCTGCTTCCTCAGCTTTCCTCTTGGCTTCAGCTTCCCTGCGGGCCTCCTCCTCTGCTCGCTTACGGGCATTCTCTATTTCTATAGCTATCAGCTTGTCAATCTGGTTGTTCAACTGATTGGCCTCACGACGCTTCTTGTTGATCTCGTCTTGCAAGCCCTTTTGCTTGGTACGTAAATCTTTGATGACCTGCTGGGCTTGTTGCTCCTGTGCCTCCAACTTACGTTTCTCTGACGCTCGTTCTGCCAAGAGGCGTATCTTCTCATCGCGCACGCTTTGCAACTCTTCTTGTTTCTGTGTCACCTCTGCCTGCTTGCGGATAATCTCGTTGCCCTGCAAACGCTGGTAGGTGGCATATTCACGCACATAACGCAGGCGGTTATAGGTCTGCGAAAGGGTCTCAGCACTGAAGATGAACATGAGCTTCTCTTGGATGCTATGGTTCTTATAGAGGTATTTCAGGGAGGACTCATATCGGCGTTTCTTCTCTGCTAAGCTGAGCTTTAAGGTGTCTAACTGCTGGTCGAGGATGACCAACTCGCTATCTACCTCCAGCAAGTCGGTGTTGATATTGTCGATGTATCGACGACGCTCCTCTATCTGTCCGGTCAGGGCATTCAGGCCATTGAGCTGACTACCCACATTCTTGTTGGTGGTCTTGAGCAACTCCTCCGTCTCTGCTATCTGCTTCTGCAAAGTAGAACGTCTTTGCTCCAGCTCCTTGATGCGCTTGTTGGATTGCGCCAACAGCAACATAGGCACACACATCAACAGTAATATGAGGAGGACACGTTTCATAGATTCATCAATAGTTGCAACATTTCATCTATGGTGACCTGACGATAGCGGTTACCAAGGATGGTAGGTTCAATGTTGAAAGGCTCGTCAGAGAAGTCATACAACTCAATCCTGGCCTTGGCCAACTGCCTGATGCCTAACTCCTCGCCCGTCAATATGGCCTTGCCGTCTGGCATGGCAGCATCCTTGATCATTTTCTCCAAACGCTCGTAGCTGTCGGCTGGCAGGTAGTCGCGCAACTCATAATCGGTGGCCTTGACAAACCTGCGGTTCATGCGATCGACCATCAGCAGGTAGGTAGGTGCTGCCTCGATGCGGGCCACCTCGGTACGGAACAAAGGCATGAGCAATGACAGTTGCACTATCTCGCCTTCCTTCATCTTCATGGTACCGTTCACGGTAAAGGTAGCATCGCCATGTGGGATGGTGAGCTCGAGCTTGGAGGATAGGTATTGCTGAAGGCCGTCTGTTTCTTTGACTATCGACTTGCTGCTCTTGCAACTTGCCAGTAGCAAGACAAAGCATACCAGCATCACAAGATGCCATAGTCCTCGTTTATTTTGCGCAGTCACTCTTATATGGTTTGAAAAGTCGTACTTCATCTTACGTATTTCTTTTGCCGTATTTTCTGGTTGATGGTGGGGGAGGTACTGCCATTGTCCTTCGCCTTTTGCCAGAACTCCACTGCTTTGTCGGTATCACCCGTATGGTAATAAATGTCGCCACAATGTTCAAAGACCTCGGCACTCAGACCATCATCGTTCTGTAGTGCCTGGTCGATATAAATCTTCGCCTGTTCGTAGTTGGCTTTCTCGAACAATATCCAAGCGTAGGTATCGAGATAGGTGGCGTTGTTGGGCTCGGCCTTGACGGTCTTGTAGCTCATCTCCTCTGCCTTGTCCAAATCGCGTCGCTCCAATGACAGGTAGTAGGCATAGTTGTTGAGTGCCATGATGTTGCTGGAGTTATATTCTAACGCTTTCTCGTAAGCTTCATACGTTTCTGTCATCATCTTCTTGGTGTGGTAGGCATCGCCCATGATGGCGTAGAAATCGCTCACCACCTCCCTATCGCTCTCATCGGTTACTTGTTGCAAAGCCCGCTGACAAACACTGATGACGCTGTCGGGGCGTTGTGTCTGGTTATAGCCGATGGCCAGGTAATAATAGAACTCCAACCTGTCGGGATTGGCCTCCGTGCCCGTTTGACAAAGGTCAATCACCCAGTCGTAGTCTTTATTGTTTACTGCCTCGCCCAACAAGGTCATGCGGGCAGCTGTGTTGGTGGGTTCTATCTGAAGGGCCTGCTTCATAATGGGGATGGCCTCCTCCTTCATGTTCTTGGAGTACAGGTATTGTGCATACAGAATGGGCAACTGGGCCTCATCGGGCTCCTGCTCCATGATACGGTTGAAGAGGTTGATGATAATGGTACTGTCTTTCTTGCTGTTCTCGTTGCGCACGATCAACCGACGCATCACATCTGCCTTGGTATCGGCATCGACCTTACGGTTCAGCAAGACAGAGTTGAGTTGTTGGTCGTATTTCTCGGTCTGTCCTGTCTGTTCGTAGTAGGCTGCCAGCGAGTACATGGCCATGGCATTGTCGGGCTCTGCCTTCAGTATCTTCTGATATACATCGTAAGCTTTCTGGTATTGCTCTTTCTGCAGATAGGCATCGCCCAGGATAACCTGGTAGCGATAGTCGGTAGGAAACTCTTCGGCCAAGCTCTTCAACTCAGCCATTGCCTTTTCAGTCTCCCCCTGCTGGTCGTAGATGGCATATTTCTGCATGGAGATCTGTTCGTTCTTGCCCAGACGAACCTCCAGTTTATCGAGGATTTCGATGGATTTCTCAAAATTGCCCTGTCGGTTATATACCTGCAACAAGCTATAGGTGATGTCAATCTTACTGGGGAAACGAGCCGCCATATCCTCCAACAGCGCAGCGGCCTCATCAACCTTGTTCTGCTGCATATAGAGGTTGGCCAACCCTTGTCCATACCAGTAATTGTCGGGGTCGTATTTTACGGCCTCGGCCATAGTGGCGGTGCCTCGATCGTTCTGCTTCAACACGATATAATACTGTGCCAGTTCGTAGAGGGCAGAAGGTGAGTGTGGACGGATGGCAAGGCAATGCATCAGCATGTCATGAGAAGCGTCATACTTCTTCTGTATGCGCAGACGGGTTGCTTCGTGGAAGTAGTAATCGTACTTCCTGTTCAATTCGTCAGCATCTTGGGCTTGTGCCAGCATAGGCATCACAAGACCCAGACAAAATAACAATATTGAAAGTTTGATCTTCAATTTTTCAGCTCTTACCTGTATGTCCAAAACCACCGGCACCACGATCGGTCTCGTCGAGGGTTTCCACCTCTACCCATTCAGCTTGCTCATGACGGGCTATGACCATCTGTGCCACACGCTCACCATCGTTCACCACAAACTCTTCCTGTGAAAGATTAATCAGAATGATGCATATCTCGCCACGATAGTCAGCGTCAATCGTGCCAGGAGAATTCAAAACTGTAATGCCCTTTTTGATAGCCAATCCGCTACGTGGACGAACTTGTGCCTCATAGCCTGCAGGCAGGGAGATAAAGAGGCCAGTAGGTATCAAAGCTCTCTGCATGGGAGCCAGGACTACAGGCTCGTCAAGGTTGGCTCGCAAGTCAACGCCAGCTGACTGGATAGTAGCATATTGTGGCAACTGATGGTGCGATTTATTGATTATTTGTACCTTCATAACACATAAGTTTTACTAATTAGTTGCGAAAATAATGCTTTTCTCCCATATATTTTATACTTTTGTAGTTAATTTACACTAAGAGGATGAAAAAATGGAATGGAGTAAACTGATTTCCGCCAAAAGATTCGGATTAGAAGAGTTTCATGAGGAGAGGCATGAGAACCGCACGGAGTTCCAGCGTGACTTCGACAGACTGATTTTCTCGCCTCCTTTCAGGAGACTGCAGAACAAGACACAGGTATTCCCTTTGCCAGGGAGCGTGTTCGTTCACAACCGTCTGACACACAGCATAGAAGTGTCGTGCGTGGGTCGCTCGTTGGGCAATGATGTGGCCAAGGGTATCTTGGACAGGGAGCCTGCCCTGCAAAGTACCAACCTGCCTGAGATAGGTGCCATCGTGTCGGCTGGATGCCTGGCACACGACTTGGGCAATCCGCCTTTCGGTCATTTTGGCGAGAAGGCTTTCTCCACCTTCTTCTCAGAAGGCAAGGGGTTGGTACTAAAAAGTCAACTGAGGGAGGACCAATGGAACGACCTTACCCACTTTGAGGGCAATGCCAATACCTTCAGATTGCTGACCCATCAGTTTGAAGGACGTAGGAAGGGTGGCTTCGTGTTGACCTACTCTACCCTGGCCAGTATCGTAAAATATCCCTTTTCATCGAATTTTGCCAACAAAAAAGGTAAGTTTGGATTCTTCACTTCCGAGCGTAGCAGCTATGAACTGATAGCCGAGGCATTGGGCATCAAGAAGCTGGGCGACCAGATATATGCCCGTCATCCATTGGTGTTTCTGGTGGAAGCTGCTGATGATATCTGCTATGAGATTATGGACATAGAGGATTCGTTTAAGTTGAAGATACTCTCGTTGGAGGAAACGAAAGAATTGCTGTTAAGCTATTTCACGGAAGAGCGTAAAGCCAAATTGGAGAAGATGCTGAAAATGGTGAGCGACGAGAACGAACAGATAGCTTACCTGCGCTCTAACGTGATAGGACTACTGACGAACGAGTGTACTCAAACCTTCTTGGACAACGAGGAGAAGATTCTGAATGGTGAGTTTGAAGGTTCGTTGATCAGTCATATCTCCGAACAGCCTGCCAACGCCTACAAACACTGCTGCAAGGTGGCTTACGAACGTATATACAAATCGCGTGATGTGGTGGACATCGAGGTGGCTGGTTTCCGCATCATCGGTACGTTGATAGAGTTGATGACGGATGCGGTACTTTCGCCCGACAAGGCTTATTCGCAGTTGCTTATCAACAGAGTATCGAGCCAGTATAATATGAAATCGCCTGAACTCTTCGACAGAATCCAGGCGGTATTGGACTATGTGTCGGGCATGACGGATGTCTTTGCGCTCGACCTTTACAGAAAGCTTAACGGCAATAGTCTGCCGGCTGTCTAATTATCATACCACTTAGGTAAACAAAAAGCTCCCCTTGAGGGGAGCAATTTGTTTAGTAGCTGGATTATCTATTTTTCCGGATAGATTACTTTGTTTTGTCCGGAAGTAAACCTGGCAGCATTGGGTTCATTCTTGAGGAACGACTCTACATGCCTCATGCGTTTCTCTTCCAAGATCTCATCAACTGCAATCAGAATACCCGTCTCTTCTACATCGCCAAAGCCATAGTTGATGGCGGTGCCAAACATACGCATGGTAGGACTGAGGTTCATATAAGCATTCACCAGAGGAGGAATGTTGTAGCCCATCTTGCGGATTTCGCTATGCAGTACCTTGTAGTCTTCCTTGAATGTATCGTTAGGGAACAGTTTCGCCAACTCAGCCTCATCGCTCTCAATGACCAGCGGCTTCATAGGTGTAATCAGGTTCTCCTTGTCGCCAAAATGCTTGCGCAAGAAATAAAGGATCATGTCCCTACCCTTGCGGATGTAAGAAGGATACATGGTTACCTTGCCAAAGAAATACTTCACGTTGGGTTTGATAACCATCAAAGCACCTAAGCCATCCCAGAGGTTATCCAACGCAAACAAGCCCTTGCTGCCTGCCCTGGTTCCCTGGTATTCCAAAGTCACAAAAGAACGAGCCAGTTCGATGGTGGTAGGCATATAATCTTTCAGAAATTTATCAGAGAAATGGAACATGTGGGCAGTGGCTAACTTGGGCTGTCCATTGGGCTCATACTGCACATCGGTACCCAGAATATACCTGTATCCACCTAAGATTACTTCTGACTCAGGATCCCATACAATCAACTGCTTGTAGGGATTCTCCATGGTATCGAATTCATCAATATCCATCGACTTGCCCGTACCACCACCAGCAGCGCGAAAGGCTATCTCACGCAATCTACCAATCTCTTTCATGGTATTGGGGGCATTATGAGCGGTTACAATGTATATCTGGTTATGACTCTTGTTGGTCATTCGCAAACGCTTGTCTTCCGTCAGTTCAGCTTTCAGCAATTCTCTGCTGATGGGTTGAATAATTTCTTCCTCTATCATAATCCGTCAACTTTCTTGCAGCAATCTTTTCAGGCTTGCTGGGATATATTCAGTTTATAAACGATCTCTTTCACAAATTGTGCCCACTCGTTAGGGGTTTTGGTATGGTCGAATGTCTGCCATGGGATGGGCTTGCCAATGGTAACAGTAAACGTCTTGTTCTTGTTCTTGAACATCTCGTCTGCCAGGTATAGCATGGCAATATTGAACTTGATACCCAGCCACTTGCAGACATTGGCCAAGTTATAGAAAAAGTTGGAGTTCCTTCCGTCGAAATAGATAGGGACCACATCACGCTGGTACTCCACACTCTTGCTCACAAAAGTCTTTTTCCAGGGCAGATCCTTAATCTCTCCGTTCTGCTTTCTGGAGCAGATGCCTGCAGGAAACATAATGAGCTGGTCTTCTTTCGAAGCGAAACCAGCCTCCACCTTACGTGGAAAATCCTTGGCTTGCTTACCTGTCTTATTGATGGGAATAAAAAAAGGAGCCAATCCGTGGAGATTCATCAACAGGTCGTTGACCAAAAACTTGATCTTACCCTGATAATGCTCGCCAATCACTGCTCCTAATGCCAAACCATCTTGTCCGCCCATCGGATGATTGGAAACAAAGGTATATAGCCGTCCGTCTTTTGGCAGGTTTTCCTCTCCTTTCACCACAATCTTATCGTTTAGGAAGTCAAGGGCTCCTTTTGCAAAATCCACTCCCTGCTTATCGCCTATCTGTGTCAGGAACGTGTTTAATTCATCTTGATGCACAATACGCTTCAAATAGGAAACAACAAAGCGAGGTATATATTTCGCCTTGTCGGGAGCTTTCTCTCGCAATACCTTGTCAATATCGATCAAAAAGACAGTATCGTCAGCCATGCAATCTTACTATTCGATTTGGGTGCAAATTTAAACTATCTTTTGGATATCTAAAAGAATTTTCAAAGAAATTGCGACAAAAAGCTACCATAATCGAGTATTATATGCCTCGTAAGACAATAAACATGGCTCTTATGTGAAGAAATGAGGCATCCTTAGACAAGGAGAGAGAGGGAAAACTTGCCCCACCAAAAACAAATATTTAAAGAATGCTCATTTTCAGGCAAATAACTTTTCAACAGGCCTGTTGAAAACTTTCTTTAAAAAAAGTTGTGTAAAAATGTGGGGAATTGTGGGGAATTATGTAATTTTACGCCCAAATATCATAAATAAGGTAATTATGGCACAATTCTTAGGCAATATTGAAGCAAAAACTGACGCTAAGGGCAGGGTTTTCATCCCCTCTGGCTTCAGGAAATTGCTGCAAGCAGATGGCGAAGAGTGGCTGGTGTTACGTAAAGATGTTCACCAAGACTGCCTGGTGTTATACCCAGGAAGTGTTTGGAAAGAGACGCAGAACCAATTGCGTAGGAACCTGAACAAATGGAGCAAACGAGAGCAAAACATCTTCCGTCAGTTCGTTAGCGAAGCCGAAGTGATGACACCTGATGGCAACGGACGCATTTTGTTGCCCAAACGATATCTGCAGATGGCTAACATCAAGAGCGATGTGCGCTTTATCGGTATGGATAACACCATAGAGATTTGGGCAAAGGAGACAGCTGACCAGCCATTCATGAGCAATGAAGAATTCAGCAACGCTCTGGAAGAAACCTTGGGAACCTTTCCGAGTGAAGCATTTTTAGATGAAATGGAATGATGAAGGAGAATGAGCAAATCTACCACGTACCCGTATTGCTGGGGCAGAGTATCGAGGGACTGAACATCGAACCTGCCGGCATCTATGTGGACGTAACATTCGGTGGAGGCGGTCATTCGAAAGAAATCCTGAAGCACCTGGGCAAGGAAGGTCGGTTGCTTAGCTTCGACCAGGACGCTGATGCTGAAAGGAACATCATGGACGATAAAAGATTTACTTTTGTACGCAGCAACTTCAGGTACCTGCAAAACTTTTTGCGATACTACGGAGTGGAACAGATAGACGGATTGTTGGCCGATTTGGGTGTTTCGTCACACCACTTCGACGAGAGTGAGCGAGGTTTCTCCTTTCGTGCCGACGGTCCTTTGGACATGCGAATGAACAAGCGGGCAGGACTGACTGCCGCAGATGTAGTGAATGAGTATGCAGAAGAGAAACTGGCCGATGTGTTCTATTTGTACGGAGAGTTGAAAAACAGCAGGAAGCTGGCCAACATCATCTGCAAGGCAAGGGAAAAGCAAAAGATAGATACCATCAATGCCTTTCTTGAAGTCATCAAACCTCTTTTCAACAAAGACAGGGAAAAGAAGGAACTGGCAAAGGTGTTTCAGGCTTTACGCATTGAGGTCAATCAGGAGATGGAAGCCCTGAAAGAGATGCTGCAAGCTGCAACGAAGGTCCTAAAGCCTCAGGGGCGATTGGCGGTGATAACCTACCACTCTTTGGAAGACCGCATGGTGAAGAACCTGATGAAAACAGGAAATGTGGAGGGTAAGGCCGACAAAGACTTTTACGGTAGGGTGAACACTCCCTATGCATTGGTGAACAATAAGGTGATTGTGCCTACTGATGAAGAAATAGAGCGGAATCCCAGAAGCAGAAGTGCCAAACTGAGGATTGCAGAAAGAGTAGATAATTGACAATTATGGCTGATAAGAGAAACAAGGAGAAAGAAAAGAAGAGAAGGGGTGCATGGCTGAGTAGCATCTTAGGTGGTGACATTCTGGCAAACGAAATGTTTCGCAAGCAATGGAAGCTGATGGTGCTCATCATGGTGCTGATCCTTTTCTACATCGACAACCGTTATTCTTGTCAGCAACAGCTCATCGAGCTAGACAAACTGAAAGTAGAGCTGACCGACGTGAAATATGATGCTTTGACACGAAGCTCAGAGCTGATGGAGAAGAGCAGGCAGTCGAAGATACAAGAATTTATAGAAAGTAAACAAAGCGAGTTGGAGATAGCTACCACTCCACCTTATTTAATTAAATAGGAATAAACAGATATGGCAGTTAACAAGAGGAACATAATGACGAGATTCTTCCTGATAGTGGTATTGTTTGCCACCGTCGGGGTTTGCATTGTGATCAAAGGTGCCATTATCATGTTCAAGGAGAGGGGTTACTGGAACGAGGTGGCCGATCGCTTTGTAAAAGAAAACGTGCTGGTAGATCCTAACAGAGGTAATATCCTCTCGGCCGATGGTAAGTTACTGGCCAGTTCGCTACCTGAATACACCTTATACATGGATTTCATGGTGAGCGACCCCGATGAGAAACGCAAGGCCAAGGAGCAAGCCAAGAAAGACTCGCTGTTCAACCTGAACTTGAATGACCTCTGCGAAGGCCTGCACCGTATCTTCCCCGACAGAAGTGCAGCTGCCTTTAAACAGCATCTGCAAAACGGACGTACCCGCAAAAGTCGTTACTACAGGATTTATCCAAGACGTGTAAGCTACATACAATATAAAGAGGTGCAGAAGTTGCCGTTCTTCAACTTAGGCAAGAATCGTAGCGGTCTGCAAGGTGTGGCATCCAACAACCGAAAAAGGCCATTTGGCTCGTTAGCGCAACGTACCATTGGTGATGTATATGCTGATACCGCATTGGGAGCAAAGAATGGCATTGAGTTGGCATTCGACACTTTGCTGAAGGGCAAGAAAGGTGTGACCCATCGGCAGAAGGTGATGAACAAATACCTGAATATCACAGACATCGAGCCTGTGGACGGAGCAGACATCATCTCTACCATTGACGTAGATATGCAGGACATCTGTGAGAAAGCATTGGTGGACAAACTTTACGAACTGAATGCGATGGTAGGTGTGGCCGTGCTGATGGAAGTGAAGACGGGTGAGGTGAAAGCGATAGTCAACATGAGCAAAGGCAACGATGGTAAATATTACGAGATGCGTAACAATGCCATCAGCGACATGATGGAGCCAGGCTCCACCTTCAAGACGGCTTCTATTATGGTGGCTTTGGAGGATGGTAAGGTGGAACCAGATACAGAAGTAGATACCGGTAATGGAGTGAAGATGATGCACGGTCGCCCTATGAAGGACCACAACTGGAACCGTGGAGGATATGGTGTGATTGACGTTACCAAAATCTTGGAAGTGTCGTCAAATGTGGGTGTATCGGCCATTATAGACAAATACTATTACGACAATCCGCAAAAGTTTGTGGATGGTTTGAAGCGACTGGGCATTACAGAGCCACTTCACTTGCAGATTGCCGGAGAAGGAAAACCTAATATCAAAGGTCCGAAAGAGAGATATTTTGCCAAGACCACCTTGCCTTGGATGAGCATTGGTTACGAGACACAGGTACCACCACTGAACATATTGACCTTCTACAATGCCATTGCCAACGACGGCGTGATGGTGCGACCTAAGTTTGTGAAAGCCGCAGTGAAGGACGGACAGATAGTCAGGGAGTACCCTACTGAAATAATCCGTGAAAAGATAGCATCAGAATCTACCTTGGAGAAGATTCGTGTGATATTGGAGAAGGTGGTGAGTGAGGGACTGGCCAAGCCTGCCGGCAGTAAGCAGTTTGCGGTGGCCGGTAAGACAGGTACGGCTCAGATTTCTCAAGGTGCCGCTGGTTATACAGCAGGAGGCAGGAAATACTTGGTGAGTTTCTGTGGCTATTTCCCTGCTGACGCTCCGAAATACAGTCTGATAGTATCTATCCAGAAGCCTGGTCTGCCAGCATCTGGCGGTCAGATGGCAGGTAGCGTATTCAGCAAGATCGCCGAGCGTGTGTTTGCCAAGAACCTGAGTTATGAGATGAAGAATGCCGTTGACAGTACGTCGGTATTTATCCCTGATGTAAAATCCGGAGATTTAGCTGAAACGTCCTACGTTCTGAACAAGTTAAATGTGCGTACGGAGGGCAAGACATCGAAAGAAAGTTGGGGACATGCGTCAGAGGACTCTGTGGGTGTGAAGTTGGAACAACAGACCCTGTCGGCTGGTATCATGCCAAATGTGGTGGGCATGGGCGCTAAAGATGCCGTTTACCTGCTTGAAAAAGCAGGACTGCGGGTAAACATTGCTGGCATAGGAAAGGTGACAAGACAATCCATTCCTTCAGGAAACAAATTTTCGAAGGGACAGACAGTAGCACTACAGTTGCATTAACCGTTGAAGTTGGAACAAAGCATAAAATAAAAGAATATGATATTAGCAGAATTACTGAAAGCAATCCAGCCACTCCAGGTTATTGGAGATACAGGAGTGGAAATCAAGGAGGTGAACATTGACTCAAGGAAGATTGAGCAAGGACACCTGTTCATGGCCATGCGAGGAACACAGACTGATGGTCATGCCTATATTCCTAATGCCATCGAGAAAGGGGCTGTGGCTGTTCTTTGTGAAGATATCCCCACAGAGCCTAACTCTCATGTCACCTATATCCAAGTGGCTGACAGTGAAGATGCGGTAGGCAAGTTGGCACATGCTTTCTATGGCTACCCTACAGAAAAACTGGAGCTGGTGGGTGTAACCGGTACCAACGGCAAGACCACCATCGCCACCTTATTATATAAAATATTCAGGTACTTTGGCTATAAGGTTGGACTGCTCTCTACCGTCTGCAACTATATAGATGATGAAGCCATCCCCACCGACCATACTACACCCGACCCCATCACACTCAATAAGTTGTTGGGGCGCATGGCAGACGAAGGTTGCAAATATGCCTTTATGGAGGTTAGTTCACACTCTATTGCCCAGAAGCGTATCAGTGGGTTGAAGTTTGCCGGAGGCATCTTCACCAACCTCACTCGCGACCACCTTGACTACCACAAAACCGTGGAGAATTACCTGAAGGCCAAGAAGAAATTCTTTGACGATATGCCTAAGCAGGCTTTCAGTCTGACCAACCTCGACGACAAGAATGGATTGGTCATGTTGCAGAATACGAAGTCGAAGACCTACACCTATTCCTTGAGGAGTCTTGCTGATTTCAAGGGCAAGGTATTGGAAAGTCATGTGGAAGGAATGCTACTCGACATCAATAACCACGAGGTGGCTGTTCATTTCATTGGTAAGTTCAATGCCAGCAACCTATTGGCAGTATTCGGTGCTTCAGTACTGTTGGGCAAGAGCGAGGAAGATGTACTGGTTGCCTTGAGCACCTTATATCCGGTGGCTGGTCGTTTGGAAACCATCCATTCCCCCAAGGGCATTACGGCCGTTGTTGATTATGCCCACACACCAGATGCATTGGTGAACGTACTGGCTTCATTACAGGAAGTAATGAATGGCAAGGGACAAATCATCACCGTGGTAGGTGCCGGTGGCAATCGTGACAAGGGCAAGCGTCCTATCATGGCAAAAGAAGCCGCCAAAGGAAGCGACAAGGTGATTATCACCTCCGACAACCCACGTTTTGAGGAGCCACAGGACATCATCAACGATATGTTGGCAGGTCTTGATGCCAAAGACATGGAAAAAACGATCAGCATCGTTGACCGTAAAGAAGCCATTCGCACTGCCTGCATGTTGGCACAGAAAGGTGATGTGGTGTTAGTGGCAGGAAAAGGCCACGAAGACTACCAGGAAATAAAGGGAGTGAAACATCACTTCGACGACCGTGAGGTACTGAGAGAATTGTTTAAAATCTAAATCTTTACATATAGGATGTTATATTTTGTTTTTGATTGGCTGAAAGAGTTGGATTTCCCTGGAGCAGGTGTATTTGGATATACATCGTTCAGGGCATTGCTGGCAGTGATTCTGTCACTGCTTATATCCAGTATTTGGGGTATTAAGTTCATCCACCTACTGAAGAGGAAGCAAATTACGGAGACACAACGCAGTGCCGACATCGATCCGTTTGGTGTGAAGAAAGTAGGTGTACCAAGCATGGGAGGAGTCATCATTATCTTTGCCATCTTGATACCTTGTCTGCTGATTGGTAAACTCAGTAACGTCTATATGATCCTGATGCTCATCACAACCATCTGGTTGGGTGCTTTGGGCTTTGCCGACGACTATATCAAGATCTTCAAGCGCGACAAGGAAGGCTTGCACGGCAAGTTCAAGATCATTGGTCAGGTAGGTTTAGGTTTTATCGTGGGACTCACCCTCTATCTGAGTCCGCAGGTGGTAATACGCCAGAACATCGAACTGTCCAGACCCGGACAGGAAAAGGTGATTGTACATGCCGCCAAGGAAATCAAGGCCACCCAGACCACCATCCCATTCTTCAAGAGCAATAACCTTGACTATGCCGATGTGATGGGCTTCTTGGGCGACTATGCTCAGACAGGTGGTTGGATTTTGTTTGTGCTGATGACCATCATTGTGGTAACTGCCGTATCCAATGGCGCCAACCTCAACGATGGCATGGACGGTATGGCGACGGGCAACTCGGCCATCATAGGCGTCACGTTGGGCATCCTAGCCTATGTGTCGTCGCATATCGAGTTTGCTACCTATTTAAATATAATGTATATACCAGGCTCCGAAGAATTGGTAGTCTATATCTTGGCATTTGTGGGTGCCTTGATAGGTTTCCTATGGTATAATGCATATCCTGCCCAAGTTTTCATGGGTGATACAGGTAGCTTGACCATCGGTGGCATCATTGCCGTGATTGCCATCATTATCCACAAGGAGTTGTTAGTGCCTATCCTTTGTGGGGTGTTCCTCGTAGAGAACCTGTCGGTCATCCTGCAACGTTATTACTACAAAGCAGGAAAGAAAAAAGGCGTGAAGCAAAGATTGTTTAAGCGCACACCTATCCACGACCATTTCAGAACTGGCATGAACCTGGTAGAGCAAGGATGTAGCGTGAAGTTCCAGAAGCCTGAGCAATTGTTGCACGAGGCAAAGATAACCGTAAGATTTTGGATTGTGACGATTGTATTGGCAGCCATCACAATTATTACCTTGAAGATTCGATAATTGAGAATTGAGAATTAAAAATTTAAAGATATGGGAAACGGTCAATCTGTTAAAAGGATCGTTGTTTTAGGAGCAGGAGAAAGCGGAGCAGGAGCTGCCGTACTGGCCAAGGTGAAAGGGTTTGAGACTTTTGTCTCAGATATGTCAACCATAAAACCTAAATACCAGGAGTTGTTAAACCAATATGGCATTGAATGGGAAGAAGGTCATCACACCGAGGAGAAGATTCTCAATGCCGACGAAGTGGTGAAAAGTCCGGGTATCCCCGAAACCGCACCCATCATTGTGAAGCTGAAGCAGCAAGGCACTCCTATCATCTCTGAGATTGAGTTGGCAGGCAGATATACGAATGCGAAGATGGTATGTATCACAGGTTCTAATGGTAAGACCACCACCACCTCACTGATATACCATATCTTCAAGAATGCAGGACTGAATGTGGGCTTAGCTGGCAATATCGGCAACAGTCTGGCACTACAGGTAGCAACAGAGCAACATGATTACTATGTGATTGAGCTGAGTTCCTTCCAACTGGACAATATGTATGACTTCCGTGCCAACATTGCTGTATTGCTGAACATCACACCCGACCACCTGGACCGCTACGACTTCAAGATGCAGAACTATGTGGATGCCAAGATGCGTATCACACAGAACCAGACGGAAGAGGATGCTTTCATCTATTGGAAAGACGACCCAATCGTAGCTGAAGAGCTCAAAAAATACGGTTTGAAAGCCCAGCTATATCCCTTCTCTGCCATCAAGGAAGAAGGCTCTATTGCCTATGCCGATGAAGGAGAGGTGGTTTTCAAAAAGCCCATGGACTTCAACATGGAGCAGGAGAAGTTGGCTTTGAGAGGTGTACATAACCTCTATAACTCATTGGCTGCCGGTATCTCAGCCAGTGTAGCAGGCATCAGCAAGGAGAACATCCGTCAGGCACTGAGTGACTTTAAGGGTGTGCCCCATCGTTTGGAATACATCACTACCATTCGTGGCGTCAAGTTCATCAACGACTCGAAAGCCACCAACGTCAATGCCTGCTGGTATGCCCTTCAGAGCATGACCACCAAGACCGTACTGATCTTAGGTGGTACCGACAAAGGCAACGACTATACCGAGATAGAAGACTTGGTAAAAGAGAAATGTGTGGGTTTGGTCTATTTAGGTGTTGACAATGAGAAACTGCATAAGAGTTTCGACCACCTGGGCATCCCGGTAGCCGACATCCATACAGGCATGAAGGATGCAGTAGAAGCAGCCTTCAAGATGGCAAACATAGGCGATACCGTACTGCTGAGTCCGTGTTGCGCCAGTTTCGATTTGTTCAAGAACATGGCCGACCGAGGCAACCAATTTAGAGAATTTGCAATGGCATTATAAACATGAACCTGATTAACTCCATATTCAAAGGCGACAAGGTCATCTGGATGATATTCCTGATGCTCTGTCTGATATCCATCACCGAGGTGTTCAGTGCATCCAGTACATTGACGTATGGAAGTCAGAGCCATTGGGGCCCCATCACCCAACACAGTATCCTGCTGATGTTTGGTGTATTCATCGTATGGTTCATGCACAGCATCCCTTACAAATGGTTCCGCATCTTCGCCTATCCATTGTTGTTAGGGTCTGTCATCATGCTGGTGGTGGTCATGCTGATGGGCTTTATCTCAGGTGATCGAGTGAACGGTGCCGCTCGTTGGCTCACCTTCTTCGGCGTTGCCTTCCAGCCTTCAGAGTTGGCTAAGATGGCAGTCATCATCCTCACGGCGGCATTTTTGTCAAAAGGACAGACTGAAGAAGGAGCCAGTCCTCAGGCATTCAAATGGATATTGGGTATCACCTTCTTCGTATGCGCCCTCATCGTACCCGAGAACTATTCTACGGGCGCTTTGCTGTTTGGTACCGTGTTCCTGATGATGATCATCGGACACATCCAATGGAGAAAGATTATCACGTTGGGAGGTTCCTTACTAGCCATCGTAATGCTGTTTGTGGGCTTCCTCGCCGTTACACCTGACAATACGTTGGAGCAGATCCCTATGGGTCACCGCTTCACGACAGTAAAACACCGCCTCATGAACTTTGGCGAAGAGAAAGTGCCAGCTGCCAAATACGATATTCAAGGTGATGGTGCTCAGGTAGCCCATGCCCGCATCGCCATTGCCACCAGCAATGTGGTGGGCAAAGGACCTGGCAATTCTGTAGAGCGCGACTTCCTCTCACAGGCTTACTCCGATTTTATTTTCGCCATCATCATCGAGGAACTGGGATTAATAGGTGGAATCTTCGTAGTTTTTCTGTATATTTGCCTATTGATCAGGGCGGGTAAGATAGCCCAAAAATGCGACCGAACATTCCCGGCATTCCTGGTGCTGGGCATAGCGTTGTTATTGGTCATGCAGGCTACGTTCAACATGTGTGTAGCCGTAGGATTGGTACCTGTAACGGGACAACCTTTGCCATTGATCAGTAAGGGTGGAACCTCCACGTGGATCAACTGTGCTTATATCGGCATGATTCTAAGCGTGAGCAGATATACAGCCAAATTGGAGGAGGAAAGAGAAGCCATGGCTGAGGCAACAGCACAGATAGGTGAGCCGATAGAAGGCATGGAGGGAGAAGGCGAAGAGGAGGAAGTCCCTGTCAGTGAGGCACAGACGGCATTTGAGCCTGGCATGAAAGAGGCAAACGACGACACATTGATGGAATAGACATAAAAGCAAGGTTTTATAATATGAAGAAAGTGATGGACAACGGAAATACACCCAGGGTAATAATAAGTGGTGGTGGGACGGGAGGACATATCTTCCCTGCTGTATCCATAGCCAATGCCATCAAGGAACTGCGACCAGATGCAGAGATACTGTTTGTGGGGGCAGAAGGAAGGATGGAGATGCAGCGAGTGCCCGATGCAGGCTATCGCATCATCGGTTTACCCATTGCCGGCTTCGACAGAAAACACCTTTGGAAGAATTTTGCCGTATTGGTGAAGATTGCCCGTAGTCAATGGAAAGCACGTAGCATCATCAAGGAGTTCAAGCCCGACATCGCCGTTGGTGTGGGAGGCTTTGCCAGTGGTCCCACGCTAAAGACCGCCTCCATGATGGGCATCCCTACCCTGTTGCAGGAACAAAACTCCTACGCGGGTGTCACCAACAAACTGCTGGCCAAGAAAGCCAAGAGGATTTGTGTGGCCTATGAGGGTATGGAGAAGTTCTTCCCTGCCGACAAGATCATCATGACGGGCAATCCTGTACGCCAAAACCTGCTTGCCCATCAATACTCCAAGGCAGAAGCATTACAAGCCTTCGGGTTCACAGACACAAAGAAAACCATCTTAATATTGGGTGGTAGCTTAGGCGCCAGAACCATCAACCAAACGCTGATGGGTGCCATTGATACCATCAAGGCCAACCCCGACATCCAGTTTATCTGGCAGACGGGAAAGATTTATATTGACGATATCAGACAACAATTGCAAGGGCAGGACATCCCCAACTTATATGTCACCGATTTCATCAAGGAGATGGACAAGGCCTATGCAGCTGCTGATTTGGTGATCTCCAGAGCAGGAGCAGGTTCTATTTCCGAGTTCTGCTTACTGGAAAAGCCTGTTATCCTGGTACCTTCGCCCAATGTGGCAGAAGACCATCAGACCAAGAATGCCTTGGCACTGGCCAACAAAGATGCTGCCATTTATGTGAAAGATGCAGAGGCACAAGAGCAATTGATGCCAGTAACGTTAGAGACGGTGAAAGATGATGCTAAGTTGGCTTCTTTGCAACAGAACATCGCCAAGTTGGCTTTGCCTGATTCAGCCAACATCATTGCAAAAGAGGTATTAAAACTGATTGGAAAATGAAAAAGATAGAAGATATAAAAGCTGTGTATTTCGTGGGAGCAGGAGGTATTGGCATGAGTGCGCTGATACGTTACTTTCTTTCAAAAGGCAAGGTAGTAGCGGGTTATGACCGCACTCCCTCCGAGCTGACCAAACGACTGATCGAAGAAGGCGCACAGATTCACTATGAGGAGAATGTAGCATTGATTCCTGAGGCTTGTCGTGATAAGGATACCACCTTGGTGGTTTATACGCCCGCCATCCCTCACGACCATGCCGAACTGTGCTACTTCAACGACAATGGTTTCGAGGTAAAGAAACGTTCACAGGTACTGGGTCTCATCACACACGACAGCAAAGGACTGTGTGTGGCAGGTACCCACGGCAAGACCACTACCTCTACCATGTTGGCCCATTTGCTGCATCAGTCGCATGTGGGATGCACAGCCTTCTTAGGAGGCATCTCCAAGAACTACGGCACCAACCTGTTGCTCTCAGCCACCAGTCCTTTCACTGTGATTGAGGCAGACGAGTTCGACCGTTCGTTCCACTGGCTCTCCCCCTATATGAGTGTGGTAACCGCCACCGACCCCGACCATCTGGATATCTATGGCACCTACGAAGCTTACTTGGAGAGTTTCCGCCATTATACCAGTCTGATACAGCCAGGTGGCGTGTTACTGATACACACAGGTTTGGCACTGCAGCCAGATGTGCAGAAGGGAGTGAAGACCTATACCTATGCACGCCGTGAAGGTGATTTCCATGCCACCAACGAACGTATTGGCAATGGTGAGATTTTCATTGATTTCATCGGTCCTGACGTAGAAATCAAAGATATCCAACTGGGTGTGCCCATGAGTATCAACATAGAGAATGGCATTGCGGCCATGGCTTTGGCACATCTCAACGGTGTGACGGATGAAGAGATTCGTGAGGGGATGAGGAGCTTTGCAGGCGTTGACCGCAGGTTCGACTTCAAGCTGAAGAACGACAAGATAGCACTGCTCAGCGACTATGCCCATCACCCTGCAGAGATTGCACAGAGTGCCAAATCCATCCGTGAGTTGTATGCCGACAGAAAGATTACCGCTGTGTTCCAGCCTCATCTATATACTCGCACGCGTGATTTATATAAGGAGTTTGCCGCAGCACTGTCGTTGTTCGACGAGGTCATCCTCACCGAGATTTACCCTGCCCGTGAAGAGCCTATCCCTGGCGTTACGAGCGAACTGATCTACGACCTCTTGCGACCAGGCATCGAGAAGACCCTGTGCAAGAAAAACGAGGTGGCCAAGTTACTGGCACAAGGAGGCCGACAGGTAGTCATCATCTTAGGTGCTGGCGACTTGGACAACAAAATGGACGAGTTTAAGCAAATACTTGAGCAAGCATGAGCATTAAAATGAGAATATTGCTGTCTTTGGTGATGCTGCTGATCATTGCCTATCTCTGCACCGCCTTCACCTTCTTCAACAAGAAGCCGGTAGGGAGGTTGTGTACCGAGATAGAAGTAACCACCAAAGATTCTACATTCTCCGACTTGTTCACGGCACGTAGCATCACCGACATCCTGAAGCAGAAGAAGCTGAACCCTGTTGGTAAGGACATGGATAGTGTAAGTACGTTGCTCATGGAACGCGAACTCAGTCAGAACCCGTTGATTGACAATGTGGAATGCTACAAAACCCCTAGCGGTAAGATACGCATCGACATCAGTCAGAAAACACCTGTTCTGCGAGTGTTCAACAGCTATGGTGAAAACTTCCTGGTGGACAACAAAGGCAGTATCATGCCGCTGGTAGCCAGCAATGCCTTCCATTTGCCGGTGGTGACCGGACAAGCGTCAAAGTCCTTCTGTGCAGGCAAGCTGTATGAGTTGGGAGTATTCCTCCAGCACGATGCTTTCTGGAAAGCACAGGTGGAGCAAATCAATATTGTGAGTGGGGGCAACATAGAAATTGTACCACGTGTGGGCAATCACATCATCTACCTGGGGCAGTTGGACGACTATACCAACAAACTGCGCCGAGTGGAGAAGTTCTATACCAAGGCACTGAACAAGATTGGCTGGAACAAATACGAACGTATCAACGTAGAACTGAGTAACCAGATTATTTGTACGAGAAGAAAATAAAACTTTATATATATGGCAACAACAGAATTTATTGCGGCTATTGAATTAGGGTCATCCAAGATTACAGGAATCGCTGGCAAGCGTGATACCGACGGTAGTATCTCCGTGCTGGCTTTCGCACAGGATGACGCCTCACAATTTGTGCATAAAGGTGTGATATTCAATATCGACAAAGCCGCTAGTGCACTGAGTGACATCATTATCAAGCTGGAAACCCAGCTTCGTAATTCTACTATCGCCAAAGTATATGTTGGTATTGGAGGAAGGAGCATGCGTACTATTGAGAACCAGGTGAGCCGAATCGTTGAGGGCGAGGAGAAGATTTCCGAGGAACTGGTATTCTCAATGAGCGACGAGAACCTGGCATTCCCTTATGATGAATTCGACATCCTGGATGTAGAGCCGCAGGAATACAAGATCGACAACCGTTTGGTGGCCGACCCTGTGGGCGTGGCTGGCAAGGATGTTACAGCTCGTTTCCTTAATATCGTGGCTAAGAAGATGGTAAAGAAGAACCTCGAGCTGTCGTTACAGCAAGGCCATGTCAAGGTGGCCGAACTGTTGTTGGCTCCTAAGGCACTGGCCAATGCCCTACTCACCGAATCCGACCGCCGTTTAGGTTGCGCTTTGGTGGATATAGGTGCCGAGACCACTACCGTCAGCATTTACAAGAACAATATCCTGCGTTACCTCACCGTCATACCATTGGGTGGCAACAATATCACCCAAGACATCGCTTCACTGCAGATGGCCGACGAAGACGCCGAGCAGTTCAAGGTACTCTATGGCGATGCTTTGGTAACCGACGAAGATATCGACAAGAACGAAGAATATGTACTGGACAACGGTCATGCCCTCTCGAAAGACCTGTTGGGTGACATCGTCTCAGCCCGTGCAGAAGAGATCCTCATCAATGTATGGAACCAGATTCAGCAATCAGGCTATCAGGACAAGCTTACGGCAGGTGTGTTCTTCACCGGTGGTGGCAGTAACCTCAAGAACACCGAAGAAGTGTTCAAGAGAATCTGCCGTGACGACCGCATGAAGATCAAGACCGTCAAGTTTATCCCAGATGTGGTAAGAGGTTATGGCAATGACATCAAGCGCAACGGTACCCTCTGCACCCTGTTCGGTTTGTTGCTGGCAGGCAAGGAAAACTGCAGTGAAGACAAACCCGAGCCTGTGGAGGAAAAACCGGTCTTCCCTCCAATGGGACAAACCGATATGTTTGCCAATGACGAGACGCTCAAGGAGCAGGAAGCCAAGATCCTGGCCGACAAAGCTGCTGAGGAAGAGCGCCAACGCCTGCTCAGGGAGAGTGAAGAAGAGAAGAAACGCAAGGCTGAAGAAGCAGAGCGCAAGCGTCTGGAGCGTGAACGTAAGAAGAACAACTTCTTCACCCGCGTCAAGAAAGGCTTTGATAACCTGTCGGGTGAGCTGTTTGGCTCCGAGGATACCAGCGATAGTATGAACTAAAGAAATACAATCATTATGGAAAATATACTACACTTTGATTTTAATACCGACACCAACGAGACCCCTAAAATCATCAAGGTCATCGGTGTGGGTGGTGGTGGCGGTAACGCCGTAAAGCACATGTATCAGGAAGGTATCCATGATGTTACCTTCGCCCTCTGCAACACCGACTTGCAGGCACTGCGCCAGTCGGAGATTCCTATCAAGATACAGCTGGGTCCCAAGACCACCCAAGGTTTGGGTGCCGGCAACGACCCCAGGGTAGCTCGTGAAGCCGCCGAAGAGAGCATCGATGACATCCGTAACCTGCTCGACGACGGTACCCAGATGGTGTTTGTCACCGCAGGTATGGGAGGCGGAACAGGCACCGGTGCAGCCCCAGTAGTAGCACGAGTAGCCAAAGAGATGGACAAGCTGACCGTAGGTATAGTCACCATCCCATTCCTCTTCGAAAAGAACCGCAAGATCATGCAGGCCCTCGAGGGTGTGGAGGAGATGCAGAAGAACGTCGATGCCCTGCTGGTCATCAACAACGAGCGTCTGCGTGAGATCTATACCGATGGCATTACCACCATGCGCGAAGCCTTTGCCAAGGCCGACGATATCCTGTCCGTTGCCACCAAGAGCATTGCCGAGATGATTACCATGGAAGGTAATATCAACCTCGACTTCCGCGATGTGAAGAAAATCCTCAAGAACGGTGGTGTGGCCATCATGTCAACAGGTATTGCCAGCGGCGAACGCCGACTGAAGCATGCCATCGACGATGCCTTGAAATCACCATTGCTCAACGACAACGACATCTCTAAGGCCAAGAAGATTCTGTTCAACATCTCATGGAGTCAGGACTCACCGTTGCTCATCGAAGAGACCAACGAAATCGACAGCTTCATGGAGAGCCTCGACAAGAACATTGAGGTCATCTGGGGTGAGGCCGAAGACCCATCACTGGGCGATAATGTCAAGTTCACCGTACTGGCCACCGGGTTTGGTTCATCCAGCATCCCAGGCATGGAGCAACTCCAACAGCAACGCTCGAAGGAAGAGCAGGAAGCCCAGGAAGAACGTGAGCAACAGGAGCAGGAGCGCATCGACCGCATCTACGGTCGTAACACGCAGAAGAAACGTCCTCACCACCTGCCTTACGTACTTACTGCCGATGATTTCGACAATGACGAACTCATTCAGGCCATTGAGAACAGTCCTACTTACCTGCGCAACCGCACCACCCTCAACCAGTTGAAGGAAAAGTCGGTAGAGGTAGAGAAGCCAGCTGATGACACACCTATCACCGATGGCGATGGCATTATACATTTTGGATAATAAAATTGAGAATTATATGTTATTCGATCAAGTAAGCAAAGATATTATCGCTGCCATGAAGGCACACGATAAAGTAGCGCTGGAAACCCTGCGCAACATCAAGAAAGTATTCCTCGAGGCCAAGACAGCCCCAGGCGCCAACGACACCCTGGAAGATGCCGACGCCCTGAAGCTCATCCAGAAACTGGTAAAGCAGGGCAAGGATGCCGCCGAGATTTACAGTCAGCAGGGCCGTGCCGACCTGGCTGATGCCGAACTGGCACAGGTAAAGGTGATGGAGACCTACCTGCCCAAGCCATTGACCGACGAAGAGCTCACCGAAGCCGTTAAGCAAATTATTGCCGAGACAGGTGCCACCAGCATGAAAGATATGGGCAAGGTCATGGGCATCGCTTCCAAGGCACTGAGTGGCAAGGCAGAAGGCCGACTCATCTCCGCTAAGGTAAAAGAGCTCTTGAGCTGATACTTAGCTAACATACTAAAACTAGCAAGGTTTGTACCAAAAAAACTGTACAAACCTTGCTTTTATTATATGTTTGCATTACCTTTGTCATACCATTAACCTTAAAATAATACCTGCAGGATATGAAAACTAACAGAAGAAATTTCCTGAAAAGCCTTGGCGGACTGGCCCTGTTTACCATCGTGCCACGTCCTGTGTTGGGCATGGGCTATATGGCTCCTTCCGACCAACTGACCAAAGGCATCATCGGTGTAGGCGGCATGGGTAGAGGTCACGTCAACTACGGAGGCACCCGCTTGGTAGCCATCTGCGACGTCGATCGCAACCACCTCGAGGCAGGCAAGAACCTCGTCAAGGAAAGCATTGCCACCTACCATGATTTTCGCGAGTTGATTTATGACCCCAATGTTGACATTGTTCACATCGCCACTCCTCCTCACTGGCATGGCCTGATGAGCATCGAGGCAGCCAAGGCCGGTAAGGACATCTGGTGCGAGAAACCAATGACCCGCACTATTGGCGAAGGCAAGCGTGTGGTAGAAACCGTACAGCAGTTCGGTCGCATGTTCCGTCTGAACACCTGGTTCCGTTTCACCGACCAGTTCTATGGCTTAGGCACTACCGTCAAGCCGTTGAAGAAACTGGTACAGAGCGGTTTGCTGGGATGGCCGTTGAAGGTCACCATCAGCGCTCACACCGGCTTCAACTGGAAGTTCTACTGGGTGGGCAAGGAAGACCTCGAACCAATGCCTATCCCTGCTGAGCTCGACTACGACATGTGGTTAGGTCCGGCACCCGAGAAACCTTACAACCCACACCGTGTGCACCAGACCTTCCGTGGTTACTGGGACTACGATGCCGGTGGCTTGGGCGATATGGGTCAGCACTATATCGACCCTGTACAGTATATCTTAGGCAAGGACGATACCAGTCCGGTGAAAGTTGAGGTGGATGCTCCTCAGCAGCATCCCGACGCTGTAGGCACTTGGCGTAGCATCACCTACACCTATGCCGACGGTTGTCAGATCGTACTGTGGGGTGGCGACTACGGCAATCCGGATACGCCATACATCGCTGGTCCGAAGGGCAATGTCTATAAGAACTTCGTCTGCGACATCCCCGACTGGGAGAAGAAGTTGGCCGAGTATCCAGACCCAGAGCCTCAGGTAACCGACTTCATGGAGAGTGTTCGCACCCGCAAGCCGTTTGCCCTCAACGAGACCAAAGGCTTCCGCTCGGCTACCATCGTCAACATGGGAGCCTGCGCTTTGCGCCTGAACCGAACCCTCGAGTTCGACCCCGTGAAGCTGCAGTTCATCAACGACGATGCCGCTAACCGTCTTATCAACCAACCTATGCGTGGTGAATGGAAATTATAAAACTGAACATTATGAAAAAACATATTCTCTTTATAACATCCCTCTTGGTGAGCTGTTTGCTGCTGGCGCAAGGCCCTGCCAACCGCACAGCCAAGACCGTAGCAGCCGATGTGTTGGCACAGATGCCTGCACAGAACCAAGAGACCTTCAATAGCCTGATGAACGACCTGGCCAACAGTGGTGAAGAGGGCATCCTCATCCTCACCCAGATGCTCAAGGCCCCTGGTCAGGGCAGCAATGCCCAGGTGGAATATGCACTGAGCGGCCTCACCGCCTATGTCAGTGCCCCTGGTCGTGAAGCCCAGCAGGCAGTAGTGTTGTCAGCCCTCAACAAGGCAGCAGCACAAGCCACCAACACCACCATAAAGGCGTTCCTCGAAAACCAGGCCAGCATGCTGAACCGTCCGTATGCTATGGCAGAAACAGTAACCCCAGCTTTGGCCATTGCCCAGCGCAACGCCAAGGCAGCCCTCAAGAGCGGCAAGCAGCAAGACCGCATCAAGGCCATGCTGGAAGTCATGAGCCAGTTGTCAGCCAACGATGCCCAGAAGACTGCCCTCGCTGCCCTCAAGGATGGCAACAAGGACTACCGCAACGCATTGCTCAGCGCTGTGTCCGACAAGGCCGACAAGGGTTTCTACAACACCCTGGCAAAGACCGTGCTCAAGGCGAAGCCCGATGTACAGGCCGACATCCTTAACTTCCTCGCTGCCGAAGCCGACAAGAGTGCCGACAAGCGCAACCTGGTGAAGAACTCAGAGGCTAAGTGGGACAATCCTACCATGAACATCCTGCACAACTTCGTCAAGACCAGTGGCAACTACGATATCGTAGAAGCAGCCGTGAGCGCCCTGCGCAATATCGGTGATGCTTCTTCCATCCCCGTCATTGCCTCTCTGCTGAAAAAGTCAGACAGCAAGTATATCGACCTGGCACAGGCAGCCTTAGCCTCTTTCGGTGGCAAGATCAACAGCGACGTGGCCAAGGTCATCAGCGATGCCTCTCCGGCAGGAAAGATTGCCGGCATCGAGCTGCTGGCAGGCCGCAAGGCTACCGTCAACCTGGGCACCGTACTGGCACAGACCGACAATGCCGACGCCAACGTCAAGGCAGCTGCCCTCAAGGCACTGAAAGACCTGGTAAGTCAGCAGGACTTCACTAAGATGTGCGGCTTGCTCGAGGATGCAAGTGCTGACGCTTACCAACCTCTGCAGCAAGCCATCTACGCTACCCTGGCTGGTCAGACCCCCGCACAGCAGGTACAGGCCATCAGTCAGCGCATGAACCAGGCAGGTACGGGCAAGGGCTATCTCTACTACCCCGTATTGGCAGCTACCGGTGATGCCAAGGCACTGAGCACCATCGTGGCAGGCTTATCTACTGGCACACAGGCATCTCGTGATGCTGCCTTCCAAGCCCTTCTCACCTGGGCAGGCACCGAGGCAGCTCCTTATCTCTATAACATCGCCAAGCAAGCTACGGGCGACACCTTCGACAAGGCATTAGACCGTTACATCGACCTGGGTTCATCTGAGAGCCTCACTGGCGAGAACCAGTTGCAGATGCTGCGCCAAGCCATGGAGCTGGCCAAGACCGACAAACAGCGCATCAAGATTCTCGAGAAGGTAGATAAGACAGGTACCTTCCTGGGCATGATGATGGCAGGTGAATACATCAATACCCCTGCTTTGCAACAAACAGCTGCTACTGCTGTGATGGATATCGCTGTGGCTCATCCAGAATACAATGGTGCCAATACCCGCGCCCTGCTGAACAAGGTAGTGGAGGTGCTGAGTGGTGGCGATGCCGACTACTTCAAGCAGAACATCAAGAAATACCTGGAGGAGAATCCTGCTGATGAGAAGGGCTTCGTGAGCATCTTCAACGGCAAGGACCTCACTGGTTGGAAGGGCTTGGTGGAAGATCCTATCAAGCGTAGCAAGATGAAACCCGCACAGCTGGCCAAGGAGCAGATTAAGGCCGACGAACAAATGCGCAAGGACTGGATAGTAGAAGACGGTTCGCTGGCATACGTGGGTACAGGCTACGACAACCTCTGCACCGCCAAGCAGTATGGCGACTTCGAGATGCTGGTAGATTGGAAGCTCGATCCTAACGGCAGAGAGCCCGATGCAGGCATCTACCTCCGTGGTTCGCCACAGGTACAGATCTGGGACACCGCCCGTGTGGATGTAGGTGCCCAGGTAGGCTCTGGCGGCTTGTATAACAACAAGAAGAACAAGGACATCCCATTGGTAGTGGCCGACAACCCATTGGGCGAGTGGAACTCGTTCTACATCAAGATGGTGGGCGACCGTGTAACGGTGAAGCTCAACGGCATCCTCGTGGTGGATGACATCATCCTCGAAAACTACTGGGATCGTAACCAGCCTATCTTCCCCATCGAGCAGCTCGAGTTGCAGGCACATGGCAGCAAGGTATGGTTCCGCAATATCTACGTCAAGGAGCTCAAGCGCACCGAGCCGTTCCAGCTCTCTGAGCAAGAGAAGAAAGACGGCTTTAAGGTGCTCTTCGACGGTACCAACATGTATCAGTGGACAGGCAACACCGTTGACTACACCATCGAGGACGGCACCATCAGCATGAACCCCAGCAAGGCGTTTGGCGGCAACCTCTATACCGTTGACGAATATGCCGACTTCATCTACCGCTTCGAGTTCAAGCTCACCCCAGGCGCCAACAACGGCGTAGGCATCCGCACCCCTATGGAAGGCGATGCCGCCTATGTAGGCATGGAGATACAGATCCTCGACTGCGAGCATCCTATCTATAGCAACATTACCCCGTTGCAGCACCACGGTTCGGTCTATGGCATCATCCCCGCCAAGTCCGATCACCACAGTGCTTTCAAGCCGGCAGGCGAGTGGAACGAGGAGGAGATCTACGCCAAGGGTGACTATATCCGTGTCACTGTCAACGGACAAGTCATCAACGAAGGCAATATCCGTGAGGCCACCAAGAACGGTACCGCCGACAAGAAGGAACACCCGGGCCTCTTCAACAAGAAAGGTCACATCGGCTTCCTCGGGCACGGTTCCCATGTACAGTTCCGCAATATCCGCATCAAGGAACTGTAAGTAACTAAGGGTTCATCCCTTGTTACCCAAACAACTATCAGTGGCTGCATCTTTTCAGGTGCAGCCATTGATTTTGGCTATTGCCTTCTAAACTTATAGGGAAAGCTTGCTATCTCCATGACTAAAACTTGCTTTCACAGAAAGGAAAGTTTGCCACCACTGGCCGCAATACCTGCTATCACCCGTCGCAATATCTGCCATACCCCCATAGGAGATACTGCGATGACTCATAGAAGGCATTCCATTGAAAATGCCTAAAAAGAATACTATAAAACACCTATAGATTCTTACTAATGAATTAGATTCTCATTTGTATAACGACATACAATCAAGAATTAGGTTCTGACGGAAGCATAGGACCTTGATCGGAGTCAATGAAAAGGGTATTGTCAATTTCAGCGATAGATTTCTTCTTCTTGTTTTCTTTAGCACCAGCCTTCAGTAAGCTCTTTGCGGCAGTAATGATGCTTTGACCGCTATCAGCTGTAGTAATCTTCAAACGGTTAATCTTTTTAATTGTGTCGTTCATACTGGCCTCCACTTCGGTAAAACGAGTACCGAAATCCTGTACACGTTCAATGACAAGATTGGCTGCATCAATCATCGCCTGCTGGTTCTCCAACTGGCGTACCTGCGTCCACATCATCTCCAGTACGCGCAGATTCATATACATGGTTTGTGGACCAAGTATTAGTACACCCTCATCGTAGGCCTCGCGCCATAGAGTGGAATCATTAAGTAAAGCTAAGTTAAGAGCCCCCTCAATGGGCACATACATAATAGCAAAATTCAAGCGATTATATCCATCGGGAAGGAATCTGTTGTAATCCTTTCGTGCCAAACGTTTTACCTGTGTACGTACACTATCAATATGTGCCCTTAAGAAACCGCTTTTCTCTGGAGTACCATCTTCTGCGTTCATATAGCGCTCATAATCGGTAAGCGACATCTTTGAATCAACCACCACATGACGGTTGTTAGGGAAATGAAGGATAAAATCAGGTATCAAGCCTTTACCATCGTCTCCTTTGGCACCTTTGCCAAACTGGTCACGCAACGTCTCTTGGGTGTCAAACTGCTCGCCCTCTTTCAATCCTAAATCTTCTAACAGCTGCTTCAGCTTCAACTCACCAAAGTTACCTTGAATTTTTACCTCACCCGTAAGGGCACGAGTCAGACGGTCAGCCGTTTCACCAATAGCAGCACTTTTCTGCATATTAATCTTTATGCTCTCATCCAAACGTGTCAAGGCTTCAGCCTGCTGTTCCTTGTTTCTAAGGAAAGCCTCTTGCATGTCTTTCAGACTTTTCTGTAGGGGATCAATTATCTTTGAGACTTGTTCTTTATTCTTATCGCCTAATTCTTCCTCACGCTGTTTCAGAACTTTCTCAGAGGTGGTTTGCATCTGTTCCTTGATAAGATTCAACTGCGACTCTATCTGCTGGGCATTTAATTCTTTCAGTGCAACGACCTGCTTATCGTATGCTTCCTTGGTTTGGTTTAGTTGCAATTCATAGAATGATTTCAGTTGCTCAACCTGCTTTTCATGTAGCTCTTTCTGATTACTTAACTGTTGAGAAGCGTTCTCAAACTTCTCCTTTGTCACATCACGCTCAGACTTTAAGTCAGATATGATGTTTTGTTTTTCTGTCACAGTACTTTCAAGTCTACTGATAGACTCAATATATGTCTTCTTTCCTCGACTACCCATGAAGAAGCCAAGAATGGTCATCAAGATGACGCACAGGATTGCAACTATAAGATATATTACCATAACAATAATTATTTACTAATATCAATATTACTAAACACCAGTTTGTCTTCCGTCATTCTGATCATGTATTGCTGAATGATGGCCTTGAGGGTGCGTTCCATTTCTGCCTCAACGGCACCGAGCTGGCCCTTGAGGTTATTTCGCATGAACCAGTCGGTGCGATAGTTATAGATAGCCTTCACCTCCCCTTCGTCGGTCATCTGCATGACATAGTCGCCCTTTACATACTGGTACATACCATTGTTGTTATTCACCGCCCAGGTGTCGGCATCGGGGGTGGTCAGCAGGTCGGTGCCAAAGGCAATGTATGGCTCGTTGTAGCCCAAGCAGCTCAGTACGGTAGGCATGATATCAATCTGCTGGGCAATGCAGTGGCGACGCTCAGCAGGCAACAGTCCCGAGGGGTCGAAGAAGAAGAGGCAACCGCCATACAAGCCCAGGTCGGTCTGGTACTCAGGTCGCGAACTCAGGTTGGTATGGTCGGAGGTGAAGACAAACAGGGTGTTCTCGTACCAAGGCTGTTGCTTGGCTGTATCGAAGAACTTACGAAGGGCATCATCGACATAGCGGATGCATTTGTGCATGGGGTTGTCGTCGCCCGGCTCGTCGGGATAGACATCACGATAGCGCTCAGGCACCACATAGGGATGGTGCGAGCTGGCCGTAAACAACGAGGTGACAAAGGGTTGTGGCATCTCCGACATCTTCAGGGCGAAGAACTGCAGGAACTCCTCATCCCAGATGGCCCAAGAACCATCGAAAGCGGCATCGCCGTCAAAACGCTTGTCCTGGTTGAACTCCGTACGACCGAAATAGTCCTTATACTTGGTGGTTCGGGCAAAGGCCTCGAAGCCCATCGACCCATTCTCGGCACCATGGAAGAAAGCCGAATAATAGCCTTTTTTGCCCAATTCACCGGCAATGCCGCTTACCTCATTCACAGAGGCTGGTGTGAGCACGTATGGTTCGATGAAATGGGGAATACTTGACAAAATGGAGGGCATGGCATCGATGCTCTTGCGACCATTGGCAAAGGTGTAGTCGAAGGTGAACGAGTGCTGCAACAGCGAATCGACAAAGGGGGTATAACTCTTATAATCGGGGTCGCCCCAAATGTCGTTATAGGCACCGATGTATTCACGGCCAAAACTCTCAAGGATAAGCACCACCACATTCTTCTTTTGCAGCACCAACGAATCGCTTGGCACAATGATGGGTTCGTATATCCTGCTCAGTTCTTCGCGAGAATAGTATTTCGGGTCCTTATACACATTCTTGCCGATGGTACGAATCATCGAGAAGGGGGTGTTCAGCACGATGGCTGCCTCGGTGGGACGGTTTACGTATTGGTTGGCGTTGCTGATGGTGATGGGGCGTACAGCCCTGGTAAGTCCGCCACGTATGCCTATGACAATCAGCGGGATGAATGCTACGAAACATACCAGATGGAGAAGGTAGTACTTTATATACTGACTGATGGCTGTGAACTTGAGTTGACCTGTGGGCTTGACATAGAGGTAATACATGACCAAGATGAGTGCGATGCCAATGAGTACCAGGTACCAATGGTTCAGCAGTTCTGTACCAAAAACGCCGCCCAAGTTGTTTTCATGACTGAACTCCTGGAATACCGTCATCGTGGTGCGACGACCAGTATATTGGAAATAGACGGCATCGGCCAGGTTGATCACCACCGCCAAACCATTGAAGATCATGAACACCCATTTCGCCACCGTCTGCCAACCTTCACGTTCCTTGAGGTGAAAAGGCACAAGCATGAGCAAGGCATAGAGCAGGTTGGTGTAGATGATGCCAGCGTTGTCGAAAATCCAGCTGCCATGAATCAGTTTGGGGATGGACAAGGCCGCAAAGCCCTCGGAGAAGGTGCTCCAGTTCTCGCAGACATAGACCACCCTGCAGACGGCATAGACAATATATACCAGTATGATGTTGAGCACAAAGGCCAGCACACTGGATATCATGGTTCGTTTGATGGTCAGTCTTTTCATTATTTAAGCCTCTTTCTTTCGTATAATCGTCAGACCGTCGCGCAAGGGGAGGATGACCTTCTCTACCCTATCGTCGGCTGCAACAAAATCGTTGAAATGTAGGATTCCTTGTGTCTGGAGGTCGCTCTCACGCACATGCTCCTCGGTAACATGACCTCCCCACAGGGTATTGTCGGCCAGGATATAACCTCCCGGACGCAGATGGGCCAGTACGAGTTCGTAGAAATCGAGGTAACGACGCTTGTCGCCATCTACGAATGCCATATCGAAGGTTACGCCCAATGTGGGAACCACCTGCAAGGCATCGCCAATGATGAACTCAATCTGGTGGGCATAAGGGGAGTTGTCGAACCACGGACGGGTGAACTCCTCCTGTTCGTCGTTGATCTCAATGGTATAAATCTTTCCGTCCTTGGGCAGGCCTTCGGCCATGCAGAGAGCGGAATAACCGCTGTAGGTACCTATCTCCAGTATGTTCTTGGGATTTACCATGCGGGTCAGCATCTTCAGGATGCGACCTTGCAAATGGCCTGACACCATGTGGGGGTAGAGGAGCTGTAAGTGGGTTTCGCGATACAGCTGGTTCAAGTACTCTCCTTCGGCATCTATGTGCTGCTCTATGTAATCTTCAATGTTCAATGATAAACGTTTTGCTTCACCTTATGGATGTGCCGACGGCTGACTGCAAGCAGATATGCTGCCTACACACATCCATTACGGCTTAATAGTCAACGGTCAACGCCTCTAAGGCGAGGCGGTAGGAGTCAAGGCCAAAGCCCAGGATGACTCCCTTGCAGGCGCATGAAATCATGGACTTGTGGCGGTATTCCTCACGGGCATGCACATTGCTGATATGTACCTCTACCACAGGCGCTGTGATGGCACGGATGGCATCTTGCAGGGCGATAGAGGTATGGGTATAGGCACCGGCATTGAGGATAATGCCATCGACATCGAAGCCTACCTCATGGAGTTTGTCGATAAGGGCACCCTCGCAATTGGACTGGTAATAAGCTATTTCCACATCGGGATAACGCTGCTTCAACACCTGCAGGTAGTCATCGAACGACTGGTTGCCATAGATGCCGGGCTCGCGCTTGCCTAACAGATTTATGTTAGGTCCGTTGATAATTTGTATCTTCATACCAATAAATTTTATATCTTTGTGGCAAAGATAGTGCAAGCCGAAGACAAAAACAAATAAGCTGGCTTATTTTGTTTTGTTGAGGCGAAGCCTATGTTATCTAAAGGTAACATTTAAATGAAAAAGTCGGCAAAAATACCGGAGAAGATTAAGGGCAGGGTGCCTATTATCAAGGAATATACCCAATACCTGAGGCTGGAGAAAAACCTTTCTCCCAACACGTATGATGCCTATCTGACCGACTTGGAAAAGCTGTTGCACTATCTGGACACGGCCGACATAGATCCGCTGGAGGTGACGCTGGAGAACCTGCAGCACTTTATGGCAGGACTGCATGATGTGGGCATCCACCCGCGTTCGCAAGCCCGCATACTGAGTGGGGTGAAGTCGTTTTTCAAGTTCCTGGTGATAGCCGACTACCGCAAGGATGACCCTGCCGAGTTGCTGGAGGGCCCAAAGATTGGATTCAGGTTGCCCGAGGTGCTGACCGTGGAGGAGATTGACCGCATTATCGACATGGTGGACATGAGCAAGAACGAGGGACAACGCAACCGTGCCATGCTGGAAACGCTCTACAGTTGTGGATTGCGAGTGAGTGAGCTGTGTAACCTGAAGTTGTCCGACCTCTACTTCGACGAGGGCTTTATCAAGGTGGAGGGCAAGGGGAGCAAGCAACGACTGGTGCCTATCAGTCAGCGAGCCATCCAAGAGATCAAGTGGTGGCTGGAAGACCGCATTGCCGGTAAGATCAAAGAGGGGTATGAGGATTATGTGTTCCTGGCTCGTTGGGGCAAAAACATCTCACGCATCATGGTGTTTCATCTTATCAAGGAATTGGCCGAGAAAGCGGGCATCAAGAAAACTATCAGTCCGCATACCTTCCGCCACTCGTTTGCTACCCACTTGCTGGAGGGAGGGGCCAACCTGCGAGCCATTCAGGCGATGATGGGGCATGAGTCTATCGCTACGACAGAGATTTATACCCACATCGACCGCTCAATGCTGCGGGCGGAGATCATTGAACATCATCCACGTAACATGAAACGTTAACCGTTGACTACGTCCTATTTCGTCGCGACTCGGCCAAACCGATGCGAGCATCTTTGGCACTCGCTGCTCCGAAAAGTGACCATTGACCGTTGATTACGTCCTATTTCGTCGCGACTCGGCATAGTTCAAACAAGTTTGACTCTGCCCTCGCTGCTCCGAAAAGTGACCATTGACCGTTGACTGCGTCCTATTTCGTCGCGACTCGGCATAGTTCAAACAAGTTTGACTCTGCCCTCGCTGCTCCGAAAAGTGAACGTTTAAAGATTAATTATACTAAAAATACTCTAATATTGCACCGTGAAACAAAAAACCTCCTTATATTTGTGGAAGTAATCAATAATAAAAATACAAAAGAACATGAAAAAATTGATTTATTCATTAGTAGTAACGCTGCTGGCCGTACTGACATCATGTGCCAGCAAGATGGGTGAGCTGTCGCCCGAATATTTCACCGTAACACCACAGGTGCTTGAGGCTGTGGGTGGAAAGGTGCCTGCCACCATCAACGGTAAATTCCCCGAGAACTATTTCAATAAGAAAGCCATTGTGGAGGTGACTCCTGTTTTGCGTTGGCAAGGCGGTGAGGTCAAGGGACAACCGGCTACCTTCCAGGGCGAGAAGGTGGAGGCCAACAACCAGACTATCTACTACAAGACAGGTGGTAACTATACCCTTCGTACCTCGTTCGACTACCGTCCTGAGATGGCGAAGAGCGAGCTGTTCCTAGACTTTGTGGTTCGTATTGGCAACAAGGTGATGACCATTCCTTCGGTGAAGGTGGCTGACGGTGTGATTGCTACCTCTGAGCTGGTGAACCAGACCTTGGAGAATGCCAATGTGTCGCTGGGTGCTGATGCTTTCCAACGTATCATCAAGGACAAGCGTGAGGAGCAGATTATGTTCCTGATTCAGCAGGCCAACATCCGCTCTAACCAGATGGGTGCTGCCAACAGCTTTACCAACGAGGTGAAGAATGTGGAGGGTACCTCTAACCAGCGTATCAGTAATATCGAGATCTCTGCTTATGCATCACCCGATGGTGGTGTGAACCTGAACAAGGGATTGGCTGAGAAACGTCAGGACAACACGGCTTCGCTGATTGAGAAGAACCTGAAAAAGAGCAATATAGATGCTGACATCGACACCCGCTACACTGCTCAGGACTGGGAAGGTTTCCAGGAACTGGTATCGAAGTCGAACATCCAGGACAAGGAGTTGATTCTGCGAGTGCTGTCGATGTATTCTGACCCAGAGGAACGCGAACGTGAGATCAAGAACATCTCTACCGTATATAGGACGCTGGCGGATGACATCCTGCCACAGTTGCGTCGTTCACGTCTGACACTGAACTACGAGATTATCGGTAAGAGTGATGAGGAAATCAGTACACTGGCCCGCAACAATGCCCGTGAGCTGAACAACGAAGAACTGCTCTATGCTGCTACGCTGACCAACGATGCTGCCGAACAGGAGGCAATCTACACCCAGGCATCGAGGTTGTTCCCTAACGACTACCGTGCTTTCAACAACCTGGGTAAGTTGGCTTACGAAGCAGGCGACATCAACAAGGCAGAGGGATTGTTCAAGCAAGCGCTCAGCAAGCAGGATGCTCCTGAGGTGAACAACAACCTGGCACTGGTGGCGCTGGCCAAGGGCGACAAGGCAAGTGCCGAGCAATACCTGGGCAAGGCATCGGGTGCCAAGGAACTGAGTGAGACCATGGGTAACCTCTATATTGCCCAGGGACAGTATGACCGTGCCGTGAATGCCTTTGGGGATGCCAAGACCAACAGTGCCGCTCTGGCACAGATACTGGCCAAGGACTACAACAAGGCCCGTACGACCTTGCATGCCATTGAGCGTCCGGATGCCTACACCGACTACCTGATGGCCGTGCTGGGTGCCCGCACCAACAACCTGCAGATGGCAACAACCCACCTGCAACGTGCCGTGGATCAGCAACCTGCACTGAAACAGAAAGCAGCAACAGATTTGGAATTCAGCAAGTATTTCACCAATGCTGACTTTGCTGCTATCATTGGGAAGTAAGCATTACCAGAGGTGTGTGCGATTCTCGGGGTGTAGATAGAGGTGGTCACCCCATTGTACATTGTAGAGTTCGTACCAGCGGTCGGTGTTCATCACCACACCGTTGATACGCTCTCTACTCATGGAGTGTATATCTCTAACTATGATCATAGAATTTGTAATAAAACTAGAAGTGTATTTGGAACGCCAAAGGTTGGCATAGGCTTGATAGAACTTGCGATCCTGCTTGTCCAGCTCCTCGCCGTAATAGCCTTCACGCTGGCATTTCTCGATATAGGCCTGATGGGCTATCTCAAAGCCGCCCAAGTCGGAAATGTTCTCTATCAGCGTCTGCTTTCCCGGGCAATACTTGCCTGCATAGTCAGGATCCCAGGGCAACATCTCCAAGTGGTTGTAGCAGTCGATGAGTTTCTGATAGCGCTCCTCAAAGTTCATCATGTCCTGCAACGTCCACCAATTGCTGACGTTGCCTAATCCGTCGTATTTGGCTCCTTCAGAATCGAAACCATGGGTCATTTCATGGGCAATGACATAAAGCGTTGCGTATTGAAGTGACTCGTGGGCATCGGCATCATACAGTGGCGGCAGCATGATGGGAGGGAGAATGTCTATACTGTTATAAGTAGGTATATAGGACGCACTGACCGATCTCAAATCACACGAAGATTTATATGTATGCAAAAATGCATTGAAACTGTGTTCCTTGATGTCTTTCCCTAAAAATGAGAATTGCAAATCTACATCGGCCTTGCGGGCCATGCGAACAGCCTCTATCATGGTCTGGCATTGACTGAAATCTACCAGTGCTTCTTTCACCCAATTTTTCGGATAGCCCACGTTGAGCGTCATCATGTCAAGCTTTTCTATGGTCCGCTGCTTGGTGGTGCCACTCATCCAGTCGAGGTCGGCTATGCGGCGGCGGAACACGCTACGTAGCTCTTCGCACTTGCCCGTCATGTCTTCTACCATCTGTGGGGTCAACCATTTGGCAACAAACGCATAAGAAGAGGTGTATTTGCAGTTTCTGTAAATATCTCTTTTCCAAGAATCAAATTTATATCCGGGCGAAAAGGAGCCGAGGTAGTAGAAAGATTCTTCAGCCAGATCCGGATTCATAAAGGGCTGGTCCATTACCCAAACCAAACGGGCTAAGTCTGCCTTCATTTCTTCAACAGGGGCAGTCAGGTAGGTGGCAAAGTATCTCAGTTCGTCGTCGCTCACCAGTACGTCTTGTGGGTTTAGCCCTAGCTCGGTAGCAAGAATGGTCACTACATCGTTGCCATCGCTTCGGGTATTGGCCAGGGGGTGGTATTTCTCGGCCAGTTCAGGATGGTCAATCAGTTGCTGTTGGGTGGACTGGGATTTTTTGGCTATCGATGCATTGTTAACGGGATAATAATAAAATGTCTCCAATGTGGGCTTGAACAGGCCGTCTACCACTTTATGTTTGATAGGAAGCACAATGTTGTAGCCCATCTTATAGAGACGGGCAAAGAGCTTGATGCAGTCTTCAACGGTGGAAGCCTCGTCAATGATTTCCAGCACTGGAGCCATGTACTCCTCCATCTCGGCATCTGTCAATGGTTTGTCTTTCACAGCATTGGCAAGGGCTTCCAGCTGATCCTCGTGGGGGAAGTTTGTCTGACTGATCAGTTGGTTGATGTAATCTTCGACTTCCGTATCAAGGAATCCTTTTATATTTGCATCTCCCAAGTCGGTGGTTTTCCAATAATTGCCGTTGCAGTACATGAAGAAATCATCGCCGGCTCGATAGGACAGGGTGTCCATGTAGCCGGTGAGGGGCCATTCGGAGGTATCTACCGTTGACGGTGCTGGTTCGTCAAAATCGTCATCAGAACAAGCTGCCAGCAAGGCTATGCAGCATGCTGTTGCCAGTAACCAGAATCCCTTTATCTTTTTCATTTGGCTGTCGTTGATAGTATTTTCGTTACAAATTTAGAAAAAAAGATTTTTAGCTTTGGTGGTTAGCAGAAAAAAACGTTACTTTGACGATCAAATTTCAAAAGCCTTAGATGAAACACTTGCCGTTCTACCTGATGTTGGTTTTCTTCCTCTGCATGGCCTGCGGAGAGGAGCAGGGTGACCGTGCTCTGGTGAAGGGTACCATCAAGGGTTTGGGCAACGACACCTTGATAGTCTATGGTGCTGACCAGATGTTCGACAGGGTAGATACCATCTATGTCAAGAAGGGCAAGTTCAAAAGGTTTATCGCTGTAGATACTTTGGCGCAGGCATGGATGATGTATAAGGATGGGCAAAAGGTACCTCTGTTCCTCAACAAACGCAGTAACATCAAGATCAAGGGCGACACCGCCCAACTGCTGCGTTTGCAGATAGAAGACCAGGGAGAGAACCACTTGCTCACACAGTTCAACAATGAGTTTGACACCACACTGACCATCGCCTTGGTGGATACCTTCATCACCCGTTATCCCACCTCTACCGTGGGCTTCTACTTGATGAACCGCTACCTGCAGGATGCCACGAAAGAAGAGAGGAAGTTGGTGGCCCCATTGCTGAAGAAACTTGACGAGGAGATAAAGCATCATCCACAATACACAGCCATCGACGACCGCCTGAAGGCAGAGGCAAAGACCGATTCGGGTATCTCCGTGAACTATTTCCGCCTGAAGAATCAGGAAGAGAAATGGGTATCGCGAACGGACTTTAGCAGGAAGTGGTTGATCATTAATTTCTGGGCATCTTGGAACGAGACCAGCAAGCAACAGAACCGTACCCTCTACAAGCCATTGTATAAGGAGATAAAGAAGGAAAAGATAGACGACCTTGCCATGTGGGGTATCTCGCTCGACATCGACCGTAAGGTGTGGAAAGAAGCCATACAGAAAGATACCTTGGAGTGGGCACAGGGATGCGATGCCAAAGGATGGCTCACAGAAGCTGCCAAAATGTTCGATATCAGATACTTGCCTGCCAATGTACTCATTACTCCCGATGGCAAGATATCGGCCATCAATCTGACGAAAGAGCAGTTGGAGGAGAAGGTGAAGGAATTGAAAGAAAAGAAAAAAGAGAAAGAGAAAAAGAAATAGTATTAACCAACTTAAATCATTCATAACAAGTTATGTTGACGAAAGTTTTTGCTGCCGCCCTACAGGGCATCGATGCTACCCTGATTACCATCGAAGTGAACAGCCTTAAAGGTTGTGGTTTTTCATTAGTGGGTCTTCCCGACTCAGCCGTTAGAGAAAGTCAGCAACGTGTGTTTGCTGCTTTTAACGTACTGGGACTCAATTTCCCTAATGCCGACATTCTGGTAAACATGGCACCTGCCGACATACGCAAGGAGGGGTCTGCCTTCGACTTACCCCTGTCGATGGGCATACTCACCTCGGTAGAGGTATTGCCACCCCAACTGCTGGATGAGTATCTATTGATGGGCGAGCTGGGTCTTGACGGGAGGCTGCTGCCTATTCGTGGTGCCTTGCCCATAGCCATCATGGCCCGTGAACTGGGTTTCAAGGGGATTATCCTTCCGCATCAGAACGCCCGTGAGGCAGCGGTGGTGAACAACCTCACCGTTCTGGGAGCGGAGAACCTAAGTCAGGTGGTGGATTTCTTCAAGGGCAACAAGAACAGCATCCTACCCACGGTGATGAACACCCGTGAGGAGTTCTACCATCATCAGCAGGAATTTGATACCGACTTTACCGATGTGAAAGGACAGGAGAATGTGAAACGGGCTATGGAGATAGCAGCTGCCGGCAGTCACAACCTGCTGCTTGTGGGCAGTCCTGGTAGCGGTAAATCAATGCTGGCCAAACGATTGCCCACCATCCTACCCCCTCTGTCATTGGCCGAGAGTCTGGAAACCACCAAGATTCATTCGGTAGCAGGTAAGTTAGGCAAGGAAGGGGGCCTCATCTATCATCGTCCGTTCAGGAATCCCCACCACACCATTTCTACCGTCGCTATGACCGGAGGAGGCAGTTATCCGCTGCCAGGAGAGATAAGTCTGGCCCATAATGGCATACTTTTCCTCGATGAGCTACCCGAGTTCAGGAGAGATGTGTTGGAAGTACTCAGACAACCTCTGGAAGACCGCCACATCAGCATCAGCAGGGTACGCAACCAAGTGGATTATCCCGCCAGCTTCATGTTTGTGGCCGCCATGAACCCTTGTCCGTGTGGTTATTTTAATCATCCTACCCATCCGTGCGTTTGCTCACCAGGACAGGTGTTGAAGTACATGGGACGTATATCGGGTCCATTAATGGATCGCATCGACCTCCAGATCGAGGTGACGCCTGTTCCTTTCGAGGAACTATCTTCCCAACGTGTCGGCGAACCGAGTCGTGTGATACGCGAACGAGTGATCAAGGCCCGTAAGATACAGGAAGAACGCTACAAGGGCATACCTCATGTGCATTGCAATGCCCAGATGACACCCAAACTTCTGCAAACGTATGCACAACCCGATGCTACCGGACTGATGTTGCTTCGAACCGCCATGCTAAGGCTGAACCTCAGTGCCAGGGCTTATGACCGTATCCTTAAAGTGGCTCGTACCATAGCCGACTTGGCAGGTTGTGAACAAGTGCAGGGCCAGCATATCGCTGAAGCTATCGGCTATCGAAATCTGGATCGTAGCGATTGGAGTGAGAGGGGGATATAAAATTGGTGGTTCTGCAACAAAACAATTTGATCTATCTCACTTGCTTTTGTTTTTTATTTCACTATCTTTGCAAGTGTATCAACACCAATTTTTTCACTTAAATCACATAGAGGAGAAATGATATGAGAGAACAACTTAGAGCATTAGTGAAGGTATTAGACCGGGACAATTATGATGTGGCGAAAATCGTTACCAAAGATGGGGTGCTTATTGCTTATGAGTCACCTACTTGTAAATGGGTATGTGTGGAAGCTGTCGTCAGTGAGTTCAAACTCGATGTAAAGGAGATGGGCATCGTTAAGAAGGCGGATTATTTGGCTATTCCTGCTTTCCTGGTTGAAAATGTGTCTATAAAACGGGGGGAGACTTTCTTCGTCATTTGCGATAGCATCAATAAGGTTGTGTATGAGAGTAGCGATGCGTACGAGAAAATTGATTGTATTGACGGTTGTTTTTACGCTTTGTTCCAGAAGAAATACATGCGTGTAGTTTAAGTTGATCATGACTCCTATTATTGTAATCATCACAGTGCTGGCCTACTTTGCCGTGTTGTTCGGCATTTCTTACTGGGCAGGACGAAAAGCGGACAATGCTGGTTTCTTCCAAGGGGGCAAGCAATCAAAATGGTATATGGTGGCATTTGCCATGATCGGTGCCAGCATCTCGGGTGTGACCTATGTATCAGTGCCTGGCATGGTGGGTGCTTCGCAATTTGGCTACCTACAACTTGTCATGGGCTTTATGGCCGGACAATTGGTGATAGCCCTGGTGCTGACACCGTTGTTCTACCGTATGAAGCTGGTAAGTGTATATCAGTTCCTGGAACAACGACTGGGCATCAGTTCGTACCATACAGGGGCTTGGTTCTTCTTCATCTCCAAGATGTTGGGTGCAGCAGTTCGTTTGTACTTGGTGTGCCTCACGTTCCAACTACTCATCTTTGAGCCGTTCCACCTGCCTTTCATACTGAATGTGGCGGTATCGATACTGATAGTGTGGCTCTATACCTATAAAGGTGGGGTGAAGAGCCTCATCTGGACTGACTCGCTGAAAACGCTGTGCCTTATCGTGTCGGTGGTGCTCTGCATCTGGTTTATCGCTAAGGAGTTGGGCATGGACTGGGGAGCTATGATGACGGCCATTGGTGACGACAAATACAGTCGTATATTCTTCTTTGACGATGTAGATAGCAAACAGTTTTTCTGGAAGCAGTTCCTGGCTGGTGTGTTTACACAGATTGCCATGAACGGACTTGACCAAGATATGATGCAACGTAACCTGAGTTGCCGCAACTCGAAGGAAAGTCAGATAAACATGGCGGTGAGCATGGTGTTGCAGTTTGTGGTGATATCTATCTTCCTGATGCTGGGAGCTTTGTTGTATATCTTCGTAGATCGTCAAGGCATTGTGGTGGAGAAAAGCGATACCTTGTTTACCATCGTGGCTACGGGCGGTTATCTGCCGCTTATCGTGGGTATCTTGTTCGTGATTGGACTCACCGCTGCAGCCTATTCGGCAGCGGGATCGGCTCTGACAGCCCTAACCACCTCGTTTACGGTGGATATCTTAGGCATTAAAGGCAAGGCGGAGGACGAGGTGAAACAGACCAGGCAATGGGTACATATCGGCATGGCAGTGGTGATGGGCGTCAGCATTCTGGTGTTCAACCTGCTGAACAATACCAGTGTGATTGATGCGGTATATATTCTGGCCAGCTATACCTATGGTCCTATCCTGGGTATGTTTGCCTTTGGCATCTTGACCAAGTGGAAAGTGCGCGACAAACTGATTCCTTTCGTAGCTATTCTGGCTCCACTGCTTTGCTTCATCTTGGACAAAAACTCGGTGCAATGGTTCAATGGCTACAAGTTCAGTTATGAGATATTGATATTGAATGCTGTCTTTACGTTCATTGGCTTATGTTTGATTAAAAAAGGGAAAAGATGAACTGCATACTATATAACGCCACATCATCGGAGGCAATAAAACGTCTGGCAACTGAAGCTACAGGTGATTGTACCTTGTTGTATATCAAAGATACTGAGGTGGTATGGGGATATCTTGCCCAAGAACGCATGAAGCAGGTGATGGATGCCACGGGTGCCGCTATGGTGTATGCCGACAGGTATGTCATCAAGAACGGACAACGGGAGCAAGCTCCTGTGATAGACTATCAAAAGGGGTCTCTGCGCGATGACTTCGACTTTGGTGCGGTGGTGATGATTCGTACCTCTGTCCTGAAAGAGGCCGCAAGTCGTATGAAGGCCAACTATCGTTATGCTGGTTTCTATGACTTAAGGCTGAAACTTTCGCAACGTTATGAGTTCGTTCATATCAACGAGTATCTTTATACGGAGCAGGAAAAAGATTTGCGACTAAGCGGACAGAAGCAGTTTGACTATGTGGATCCTCGTAACAGAGAACGACAGATAGAAATGGAACAGGCTTGCACGGAGCACCTGAAAGAGATAGAGGCTTATTTGGAACCTCAATTCAAGAATGCAGATTTCAACCAAGAAGCATTTGAGATGGAGGCTTCGGTGATTATCCCTGTCAGAAACCGTGTAAAGACCATTAAGGATGCCATCAATTCTGTGCTGAGTCAGGTAGCTGATTTCCCTTTCAACGTGATTGTGGTGGATAACCATTCTACCGATGGAACTACAGAGGTCATTGCACAATTGTCACAGGACGAGAGGGTGATTCATGTAATCCCTGAGCGTACCGACTTGGGCATTGGTGGTTGCTGGAACATGGGCATTCACCATCCACAATGTGGTAAGTTTGCTATACAATTGGACAGTGACGACCTGTACAGTGACGAGCATACACTCAGCAAGATGGTGAGTGCTTTCTACGAACAACAATGTGCGATGGTGATAGGCACTTACCGTATGACGGACTTCGACCTGAATACCTTGCCTCCTGGCATTATTGACCATAAGGAGTGGACGCCTGAAAACGGCCGCAACAATGCTTTGCGCATCAATGGCTTGGGAGCACCAAGAGCATTCTATACGCCTGTCATTAGGCAAATTGGTTTTCCTAATACGAGTTATGGTGAGGATTATGCCGTGGGACTTGCCATCAGCAGGCAGTATCAGATAGGACGTGTGTATGATGTGGTGTATCTGTGTCGCAGGTGGAGTGGTAATTCTGATGCGGCATTGAATGCTTTCCAAGTGAATGCCAATAACCTCTATAAAGATCGGATAAGAACATGGGAACTCAAGGCGAGGACATACGAACAAAGGCGTTAAACGTGGGAGGCGTTGCATTCCACGTGCAGTTCAATGCTGCCCGAATACGTTCGTCGGCGGCAAAGACCGATGCTGTCAGCATTGCCCACAGACCTTGCTTCCTATGTAAGGAGAACAGACCTCCTACACAAACAAGCAAAGACTGGAAAGGCAAGTATGAGATTTTGGAGAATCCTTTCCCTATTTTCCCCCAGCATCTTACAATACCCACCTATGAGCATATACCCCAGCAATTGCAGGGAAGATATGCCGACATGCTGGCCTTGGCGAAGGAATTTCCCCATTTCACCGTATTTTTTAACGGTCCGCGATGTGGGGCATCGGCACCCGACCACATGCATTTCCAAGCAGGAAGTCGCCTTTTTATGCCCATCGAACAACAATGGCAAGAGCGCATCGGGGAGCATTTGGCGGTAGCAGGAAAAGCACGCTTGCACCTGATGGCCAACGACCCTCGCAACACTTTATTGATGATAGCTGACGAGGAGAAAGATGCTGTGACGTTGTTTGAGAGGGTGATGAAAGCATTCGTCACTAAGAAAGACTCTCCCATCCCAACGGGCACTCCCTCTAACTTTGAGGGAAAACTAGAAGCAGGTAAAGATCCGCATGCTCTCACCCTGGGGGAATATGATGAGGGAGAACCTAATGTAAATGTATTATGTTATTACGAAAACAACCAGTGGTTTACCTTTATCTTCCCTCGTACCCAACATCGTCCTGCCTGTTATTTCGCAGAGGGTGACGACCAGATGGTTATCAGTCCGGCTTCTGTAGATTTAGGAGGTGTGTTCATTACCGTAAGAGAAAAGGATTATGAACGATTAAATGCCATAAAGTTGGAACATATCTTACGTGAGGTATGCTGGCAAGATACAGAGATAGAAACATTTAAAAACGAACTCAATGCAAGAACCTGAGATACAAGTTGGATTATTGTCAAACCAAGAGATACAGTTCTCCCTGCAAGGCATTTATCATGTTGTAGCACCGAAAGGCAATCCTGTTCCCTCCCCTAAGATCGTGGAGGGAGAGCAACATGTATATATGGACAATGGCCTAATAAAATGGAAGGATGCCAGTTTTAAGGAACTGTTATTCTTTCCTATAGACCTCGAGAAGAACCTGATTAAGATCAGGAACGTGATGATAGGCAAGCAGTTCCATTGGCAACAACAGGAAGACCAAAGTTTCCAAGGTGCATTACATCTCATTATCGAAGAGGGGGAGATAACTGCTATTAATATCATCAGCACAGAACGTTATCTTACCAGTGTTATATCAAGTGAGATGAGTGCCACGGCTTCGTTGGAATTGCTCAAGGCGCATGCGGTGATTTCAAGAAGTTGGTTACTCGCCCAGCTCACGGCCCAAAAGAACGACAACAACCAACAATGTGGCACCGAGACAGATGATGAGATAGTAAGATGGTATAACCGTTCAGCTCATCAGCATTATGATGTATGTGCCGACGACCATTGTCAGCGTTACCAGGGTGTGAGCAAGGTAACTACAGAAGCTGCCAAGGAAGCGGTGGAACAGACAAGAGGAGAAATTCTTATCTATAATGGTGAGATTTGTGACACCCGCTTTTCCAAATGTTGTGGAGGAGTTACAGAAAAATTCAGCACTTGCTGGGAAGACAAGGATTATCCCTATCTGACGAGGGTGGTTGACCCCTATTGTGGGATGGCCGACCAACATATACTTAGACAGGTAATGGTGAACTACGACCAGAAAACCACTGACTTCTATCGTTGGACGGTAAGCTATACCCAGCAGGAGTTGCATGATTTGATACTGGCTAAAACAGGCATCGACTTTGGCAATATCATCGATCTGGAGCCTCTGGCCCGTGGTACTAGCGGACGTATTTACAGACTGAAGATTGTGGGAAGTAAGCGGACCTTGGTTATCGGCAAGGAACTGGATATTCGCAAGACTTTGTCGGAAACCCATCTGTTCAGTTCAGCATTCGAAGTAAGGAAAGAGGGAGAAGGTGAAGTGCCTGAAAAGTTTATTCTCGAAGGTTCCGGTTGGGGGCATGGCGTAGGACTTTGTCAGATTGGTGCCGCCGTGATGGGCGAAAAAGGGTTCAAATATAAGGATATTCTGTTGCACTACTATCAGGGAGCAAAAGTGGAGCGAATGTACTAATGAATAATGAATAATGAATAATAGAGAATGGAGAATGAAAAAATTACAACGGTCAGTGATAAACGGAAGCCTTGGGGTTGGATTCCAACCTTGTATTTAGCCGAGGGTTTGCCGTATGTGGCAGTCATGACCATATCTGTCATCATGTATAAAAAGTTGGGCATCTCAAATACCGATATTGCCCTTTATACTTCATGGTTGTACCTGCCGTGGGTCATCAAGCCTTTCTGGAGTCCGTTTGTGGATCTGTTCAAGACCAAACGTTGGTGGATAACCGCTATGCAATTGTTGATAGGTGCGGGGTTTGCAGGAGTAGCCTTTACCCTGCCCGTCAACTCATTCTTTGCTTGGTCGCTCGCCATGTTCTGGTTGGTGGCCTTCAGTTCTGCCACCCACGACATTGCTGCAGATGGGTTCTACATGCTTGCGTTGAATGAAGAAGACCAAGCCTTCTTTGTAGGCATCCGTAGTACCTTCTATCGTATTGCCACCATTGCCGGACAAGGATTGTTGGTAATATTGGCAGGAGAATTGGAGAAACGGATGGCCATCAGTATGGCTTGGAGCATCACCTTCTATGTGATGGCGGCTTTGTTTTTGGGCTTCTTTATTTACCATCGTTTCATCTTGCCTTGTCCTTTGTCAGATAGACCATCTGCTGATGTCCAGGTCAAAAATATCATTCAGGAGTTCTTTGGCACCTTTGTTTCTTTCTTCCGTAAGAAACATGCCTGGTTAGCGATCCTGTTTATGTTGCTCTATCGCCTACCAGAAGCACAATTGGTAAAACTGATTAATCCTTTCCTTCTTGACCCTGTAGAGCAAGGAGGGTTAGGACTCACCACCTCTGAGGTGGGTTTCGTTTATGGTACCATCGGCATTATTGGACTTACTATCGGAGGCATTATTGGTGGCATCTGTGCTTCTAAAGGTGGTCTGAAACGTTGGTTATGGCCTATGGCACTCAGTTTGGTATTGCCCAATCTTGTCTATGTACTACTGAGCATCTATCAGCCACAGAGTATCTTCCTCATTTCAGCAAGCGTATTCATCGAACAATTTGGCTATGGATTTGGTTTCACGGCTTATATGCTCTATTTGATTTACTACTCACGAGGAACGCAAGCCACAGCCCACTACGCTATCTGTACCGCTTTTATGGCTTTAGGTATGATGCTTCCAGGCATGGCTGCCGGTTGGTTGCAGGAACAGATAGGATATGTTGGGTTCTTTTTATGGGTAATGGTTTGCTGTCTTGTTACCCTTGGAGTTTGTGCGCTCGTGAAGGTTGATGATTAGCTTTTGTCCATTAAAAAACTTTTATTATTATGATACTGATTGCTGACAGTGGATCGACCAAGACTGATTGGTGCCTCATCGACGATAGGGGCGAAAAACATTACTATTCCACTAAGGGTATGAACCCTTACCAACAGAGTGAGGAAGAGCTAAGCCGCGAAGTGGCAACAGCCCTGGTACCACAATTACCCAGTAAGGAAATAGAAGAAGTGCACTTCTATGGAGCAGGATGTATCTACGACAAGATTCCCTTGATGCAACGAGTGCTGAACAGTCACCTTGCTATCACGAAATGTTGCGAGGTTAACTCCGACATGTTGGCCGTTGCTCATGGATTGTGCGGTCATGAGCCAGGCATTGCCTGCATCATGGGTACGGGCTCCAATTCTTGTTTCTACGATGGCAAAGAGATTGTGAAAAACGTGTCTTCCTTAGGTTATATACTGGGTGATGAAGGTAGTGGTTCCGTATTAGGCAAGCTCTTTATCAGTGACCTGTATAAAAACCAGTTAGATAACGAGTTGAGGATGGAGTTTGAGAAACAATATGGTTTGGATGTAGGTCAAGTCATTGATAAGGTATATCGACAGCCCTACCCCAACCGTTTCCTAGCAAGTTTTGCCCCATTTATTAAGCAACATCTGGATCACCCATCGGTTTATCAACTTGTGTTGGGTAGTTTTCTGGCTTTCTTCCGCCGTAATGTGATGCAATATGAGAGCGACAAATATCCTGTATTTTTCAATGGCTCTATTGCTTGGCATTTCCAGGAAGTATTGCAAGAAGCGGCTCACCAATTGGACATCAACATCGGTGAAATTGTGAAGAGTCCGATGGAAGGATTGATTAAATATTATAGTTAACAAGGTTTTGGTTGACGGGCATCGGGCTTCAAAAGTTACCCTACCAACTTCAGCTATTCTTCTTGTAGCTATATACTGCCCATGAACCCATTACTCCGGCGAAACAAGCCAGAGCAAACACCTGGTGGGCAATGCTTTGAAAGTTTCCTCCACGCACGAAGACAGTGCGAATGCCATCAACGAAATAATGCATAGGATTGATATAAGTGGTAGTATAAGCCCAGTCGGGCATAGAACGTGTAGGAGTGAACAGACCACTGAGTAAAAGCATGCTTACCACAAAAAACCACATCACGAAGATGGCTTGTTGCATCGTATCGGAGTAATTACTGATAATTAGTCCGAAAGAACTCCAAAACAACGCTAACAGCATTGCTAAGAGAAATACCAATCCGATAGGTCCCTGACAGGTAATTCCGTATAATGCCCATGAAATAATCAGGCAAACCACTATCACGAACATGGCAATGATCCAATAAGGAATAAGTTTTGCCAAAATAAACATCCATTTGCTGACTGGTGTGACATTGATTTGTTCAATAGTACCTGCCTCTTTCTCTCCCACAATATTAAGTGTTGGCAGAAAGCCACACATCAACATCAATACAATAGCAAACAATGCCGGTATCATAAACACTTTGTAGTTTTGGTGCTTGTTATACAAAGAATGAACATTGAACGTTGATACTGGTCCGTTAGCTGTTACAATTTGAGAAAGATAGGCACTTCCCATCGAACCTTTAGTGCCATTCACAGCATTAGGGGCGATAAGAACCTGTGGGATATTACCTGTTTCTATATCCTTGCCAAAATCTTTCGGGATTTCTAAAATAATATCGGTTTGGGAGGTCTCAATGTCATTGAGAGCAGCTTGATAAGAAGCAATCTGTCCTTTAAATATAAAATAACGACTCGCCTCCACACGATGCACCAAACGTTGAGAGAGTGTAGAATGGTCGTTATCTACCACATCCACCCTGATATTCTTAACTTCCATATTCATCACCCAAGGCATAACACACATCATCATCAAAGGGAAGATGATGATGAGTCTTGGCAGAAAAGCATTGCGTCGTATCTGCAAGAATTCCTTTTGTATGAGATATTTAAGTATCATATCATTCTAATCTGGTTTTAAACTTGAGCAGCGAAACAGTAAGGATGAAAACCGTCATTCCCGACAGTATAATCACCTCTTTTGCCACTTCCTGAATGCCCACACCCATAATCATCAGCTTACGCATCGCCTCGATGTAATATCGTGGAGGCACGATGGCCGATATCCATTGCAAAATCTGTGGCATACTTTCTATGGGAAACATCATACCACTCAGCATCACAATAGGTATCAACAACACCATAGCCGACAAGAGCAACGCCATTAGCTGACTGTCTGCTATGTTAGAAATAAGTAAACCCAACGAAAGGGCCAACAAAATATAGATGGTACTCACAACGTATATCCATATGATGGAACCTTGTAAGGGCACATCCAACACAAAACGCCCCATCAGTAAGATGGTGGTCAGGATCACGAAAGCCAATACCAAGTAAGGGATAACCTTGGCAATGATAATCATCAGTGGCTTAATAGGTGATACCAACAATACTTCCATAGTACCTCGCTCTTTCTCACGCACAATGGAGATAGAGGTCATCATGGCACAGACCAACATCAGCAACATACCCATAATGGCAGGTACGAAATTGTAGGCCGATTTCATTTGGGGATTAAAAAGCATTTTAATATTCACCATGGAAGAAGGAGCATTAGCCAAAATCTGTTGGGCATAGTTGGTCCATTGTTGCGACATATTGGGGTCAGATCCATCGACAATAAATTGGATACCACTACCCTTGTTAGCAAAATCCTGTGCAAACACCACAGCTAAATCTGCCTTTTGGTTGCGAATCAACAATTCGGCATCATGGGGAGTCGATATGGTAGCAACGATAGTGAAATACTCAGAAGCGGATAAACGCTCAATAGTTTTATTGGTTTGGTAATCCATAGATGAGGTGACCACCACCGTGCGTACATTCCTTACATCGGTAGTGATGGCAAAACCGAAGAGTAGCATCAGCACAATGGGCATACCAAAGAGTATCAGCATCGTGCGTTTATCACGCAAGATGTGCTTCGTTTCCTTTACTATGAATGATACAAAAGACTTCATCTTCTAACTCCTCACCGCTTGACGTGCCAAATAGGTAAACACATGGTCCATATCGGGTTGGTTGAATTGTTGTTTCAACTCTTCGGGGGTTCCCAAGCCTTTAATCTTACCATCCACCATAATAGAAATACGATCGCAATATTCGGCCTCGTCCATGTAGTGGGTGGTGACGAACACTGTGATACCTCTAGCAGCTGCATCATATATCAGTTCCCAAAACTGTCGTCTGGTAGCAGGATCAACACCTCCTGTAGGCTCATCCAAGAATACTACACCCGGTTCATGGAAGATACTCACAGAGAAAGCCAACTTCTGTTTCCATCCCAAAGGCAACGACTTGACTATGGTGTCACGATGGTCCTCAAACTTCAGGCGACGCAACAGCTCATCCGTCTTTTTCTTAATAACCTCATCAGGCATACCATAGATACCTGCAAACAGACGGATATTCTCGGCCACCGTCAAGTCTTCATACAACGAAAACTTCTGACTCATATAGCCAATGTGCTTCTTGATGTCCTCGTATTGGGTTCTGATATCGTAACCAGCTACTGTGCCCGTTCCACTGGTAGGTTGGTTCAAACCTGTGAGCATATGCATCGCAGTAGTCTTTCCTGCTCCGTTGGCACCTAAAAAACCGAAGATTTCGCCCCTTTTCACCGAAAAAGATATGTCGTCGACAGCATGGAAAGAGCCAAAAGCCTTGACCAAATGATCTACCTTTATTACTTCGTCTTGTTGACCATTAACCGTTGAACATTGACCATTATCCGCATCGTTTAGGTCAATGGGAGGAGGGTTAAATACATCTTTAAACCGCTCCAGAATTACCTCGGGAGTGTCAATACCTTTTATGCAACCTTCGCTCAAGAATGCCACCCTTTCACACCTCCGCACCTCATCTAAATAAGGAGTAGATACAATGATGGTGATACCTCGTTGTTTCAGCACATCCAGCATCTCCCAAAACTCCTTGCGGCTCACTGGGTCAACACCCGTTGTAGGTTCATCCAAGAACAACACACTGGGTTGATGCACCAAAGCGCAACTCAAGGCAAGCTTTTGTTTCATGCCACCCGATAAAGCCCCAGCCTTTCGGTTCTTAAAAGGTTCTATTTGAGAATAAATGGCCTTGATGGAGTCATAACCTTCGGCTACAGTAGTGCCGAAAAGGGTAGCAAAGAAAGTGAGGTTCTCCTCTACGGTCAAATCTTGATAGAGTGAAAATTTGCCAGGCATATATCCCACTCTTTTCCGGATTTCCGACATTTGTTTCACCGTATCGAAGCCGTCGACCATAGCTGTACCCTTTTCTGGTAACAAAAGGGTAGCAAGAATACGGAACAATGTGGTCTTTCCCGCTCCATCAGGACCAATTAATCCGAAGATTTCCCCCTTCGAGACGCTGAAAGACACATCGTTCAAGGCAGAAACCTGCCCGTAATGCTTTGAAATATGACTAACCTCTACTGTCTCCACAATCAACGATTGATGTTTAACAATTAACGATCAAGGGCCATTTCTCCATACATCCCAATTTTGATGAATCCATCGTTCTTCACAGCAATTTTTACGGCATATACCAAGTCTGCTCGCTCATCATTTGTCAGAATGGTCTTGGGTGTAAACTCGGCCCGCTCTGAAATCCAAGAAACTGTACCCTGATATTCCTTACGGTCACCTCCTCCGAAATCGGCATAAACCTTTACACTTTGTCCTATCTTCACATTGGAAAGCTGTGCTGAAGTGATATAGGCACGCAAGTACATATTCTCAATATCAGCCATCTTGAAGAGAGGTTTACCAATGGTAGCAAACTCCCCAGTCTCCATGTATTTGCTTAATATCGTTCCACTGATAGGGGTAGTGATGCGACACTTCTGCAATTGGTCAAGCACCTGTAAGCGCTGTATATCCGTGGCACTCATCTGACTATTCAGACTTTGCGTAGTATTGTTAAGAGCAGAGATCTGAGCCTCTAATTGCTTTTTCAACACATTCACGGCACTCACGGCATCATCCAATTGCTTTTGGTTGGCAGCTTGATCCTTCACCAAAGATTCAAAACGGTGTTGTTCCATTTCTGCCTTCTCCAATTGCTGGCGAGTAGCCGCTATCTGCTTTGAAAGATCCGGACGTTGGTTGGCAATGCTCTCCTTGGTGGCTCCCAACTGACGAGCCTGCAAGGCCAACTGTACTGTATCAATCAGACCTACCTGTTGCAATGCGTTCACAGTCATGCCCTCTGCGATATTAAAGCTCAGCAAACGTCCGTTCTGCTCGGCAGATACAGTCACCTCCGTTGCCTCAAATATTCCCGTAGCATCAAAGACATTGTTGCTCCCACTACAAGCGGTTACAATTACGCCTATAATTACAAATAATCTCTTCATAACTCCTTATTCCTTATTTCTAATTTCCTAAAGTATGCTTAAGCTTATAGCTTTCCTGCAAAAGCTGAATCTGGTGCAAAGCCTGTTGCTGGCGAGCCTCACTTACTGCATTAATCGTCCTCAACAGTTCATTCACCGTTTCCGTACCACCCTCCACTTTCTTTTGCGTAGCCAAGCGGATTTGCTCACTTAGTCGGATAATCTCATTATCCTGAGTGACTTGATTACGCAGGTCTTTCAAGTTGCCTTCTTCGTTTACTGTTTGCAAACGAGTATTCAACAAGAACGTTTCACGGTTTGCATCAATCTGCTGTTTGCGAATATTAATCTGCCTCAAGTCATTCTTTCGGGTATAAAGAGCCCCGATATTCCAACTCAACGACAATCCGGCGGCAAACACTTCCTTCTTCATCAGGTCACCAATGCCTGTATTCAACATACCCAAGCCAAACGCTCCCACCTTGGGCATCAAACGACTGTCAATCTGCTTCCGTTGAGCATCAGCCAACAGACTTTGTGCCTCAAACAACCTAAGTTCAGGACGATTATTCTCACGGTTCAATACACTATCCTCCACAGGCACGGTTAATGAAGTGTTTTCATCCAATTCCTTACTTATAAAGATGCCCAACATACTCAAGTAAGTACGACGTTGCGTCTGCAAGCTACTCTCTTGCTGTTTTGCCTTGATAAGTTGCACCTGAATGGCATCAATATCACTCTGATTAGCCATTCCTGCCTTCATCAAACTCTCCACAGAGCTCTTACTGATGCCCAGGTCGCCTTGCAGCAAATGGTTCTGTTTCACCCGTTCGTCAATCAGCAAGATGCCAAAATAAAGTTGTTGGATACGGTCACGGATATCATACAGGGTGATATCCGTCTGCCTTTGCTCCACATCTGCCTGGGCACGGGCCATTTGGCGGTTAGCAGCTATTGTTCCACCATCGTAGATGCTTTGGTTCACCATCACAGAAGCCACTCCTAGTGTATTTTTCATATCGAGGGGTATATTTTGTGACTTTATGATGTCGCTATGCCAGATACCATACCCACTGATGCTGATCTGGGGCAGATAGCCTGTAGCCGCATTGGCAAGGGTGAAGTCGCTACTTTGCTCCACCAGCTCGTATTGCCGAATAGCCGGATAGTTCTCCCGCGCCAGCTGCTGACATTCCTCCAACGTTAGCTGAGCATAGAGAGTTGAGGTCAGCATCATCACCACTGCAAGTAAAACCACCTTCTTCATGGTTTATTTTACTTTTGAAATTGTTATACCTGTTTAAACGAGATACGAGTTGACAAGCACCAAAAATCAATAAACTTGCCAACTCGTAACCTGTAACTTGTAGCTTTATACTACTTAATAGTTTTCCTTCTTGATCTCAAAGAAAGCCTGCGGATGCTTGCATGCCGGACATTCTTCGGGAGCTTCCTTGCCTACATGGATATAACCACAGTTGCGGCACTGCCAAACCACCTCATCGTCCTTGGCAAATACCTTAGCTGTCTCAATGTTCTTCACAAATGCGAAGTAACGCTCCTCATGTCCCTTCTCGGCTACAGCGATCTTGCGATACATCTCAGCTATTTCTGGGAAACCTTCAGCATCTGCTACTTCTGCAAAATGAGGATATGCCTCAGCCCACTCCTCATGCTCGCCTGCCACAGCTGCCTGCAGGTTATCGATAGTTCTGCCAATTACTCCAGCAGGGTATGAAGCGGTAATCTCTACATTACCACCTTCTAAATACTTGAACATACGCTTTGCATGTTCTTTCTCTTGTTCTGCTGTTTCCAAAAAGATGGCAGCTATTTGTTCAAAACCTTCTTTCTTTGCAGCACTTGCAAAGAAGGTATAACGGTTACGTGCCTGGCTCTCACCAGCGAATGATGTCAACAGATTCTTCTCTGTCTGTGTGCCTTTAATGCTTTTAGCCATAGTATTAATGAATTTGGTTAGTACTTTTGGCAAATATAATTCTTTTTATTTACTTTTGCGTGGAATAAGCTGAAAAATATGAAGAAGAAACAAAATACCACAAAATATGCAGGGTCAGCCTTTGCTGTAATACTGGCTGCCCTTCTTTCCTATTTCCCCATCAGTAAACAGTTGAACGAACAGAATACAGTAAATGAGTCGGCTAAGCAGGAAGTGGTAGTAGAGGATCATCAGCAAACGGAAACTGGGATTGATTTCCAAGAAGCTAATGCACAAACAGAAACCAGTCAAGAAGAGACAGAAATAAATACCGTCAACCTTGAGATTCCTGCCAAATTGAAAGACCGTTCTGAACGCATCCTTAAACATACCAACTATACCGTTTCCTACAATCGTAATTGGAATTTGCCCAACTGGGTAGCTTGGGAACTGAACAAGAATGAAACCAAAGGCCGAAACGATCGCAATGATGAGTTCACCGCCGACCCCGACCTGCCCAAAGCTTATCAGGTAGAGTCATACGACTATTCTGGGTCCGGCTATGACAGAGGACATATGTGTCCTGCTGGCGATAACCATTTCAGCTCAAAAGCTATGGAGGAATCATTTTACATGAGCAATATCTGTCCACAGGACCACGAACTGAACAAGGGTAAATGGAACGACCTAGAGATAGCTTGTCGTCGTTGGGCAAATCGTTATGGGGAAGTATATATTGTTTGCGGTCCTATCATCGACAAGCGTAAAGGCAAGAGAATAGGTAAGGACCATGAAATTATCGTACCCGAGAAGTTCTTTAAATGTATCTTGATTACCAGTACAAAACCTGCTCGCGCTATTGGTTACATCTTTGAAAACAACAGTTCCGACAGGCCCTATAAAACCTATACCATAGATGAAATTGAGAAAATGACAGGCATGGACTTCTTCCCCCACTTACCAGACAACATTGAAGACCTGATAGAAAGCCGTTATGATGCAGGAGATTGGAAATGGTATAATTAAATCATCCAAAAAAAGTGATATTTAGAATATTTTTTTTGCATTCTGTTGCATTTTATTCCCCAAAAAACGCTTACCTTTGTGAAAAAATATAAAAATTTGTCTTTATGAAACATCTTACTTCACTGTTTATGATGATGTTGGTATGCTTGACAGTCTCTGCTAACAATATCATAGGGGTATATAATACAGAACCATTGAAGGTGGAAATTCCTGAATGGAACTACTCACTCACCACATCTACTAAACCAGCACCAAAGATGAGATTGGGTGAATTGCCAATGGCTTCCACTACTTACAACACCGAAGCTACAAGAGATGTATATAAATGGGCAGCAAACAAACCTGGTATAAAACCATATAAGTTTATGGATGATATGACTTTTGTAGGTGTTCCCATGTTTGTTGCTGGTATCCTTTTAAAGAGTGAGAAAAATGCGTTCCGTCAGAACTATAAAGACGAGTTTCACGCCAATACCCGCTTACTGACCAATTTCAAGACCTCTATCGACGATTACACACAGTATTTCGGACCGGCGATGACATTAGGTTTGAAAATCTTTGGCTATGAAGGTCGTAGCGATTGGAGGCGTTTCCTGGTAAGTGCAGGTTTGTCATACGGTGTTATGGGTCTTTTAGTCAATACCATCAAGTATTCTGCCAAAGAGATGCGTCCTGATGGATCAACCGCCAACTCATGGCCTTCTGGACATACGGCCAACTCATTCGTGGGAGCTACGATCTTGCACAAGGAATATGGTTTGACACGTTCACCCTGGTTCTCTGTAGCAGGTTACGGTATTGCTACGGCAACGGGTGTAATGCGTGTGCTCAACAACCGACATTGGATCAGTGATGTGATGTCTGGTGCCGGAATTGGTATCTTTGCAGGTGAGTTGGGCTATGCCTTAGCAGATTTGATTTTCAAAGAAAAGGGTCTGCTTCGCAATGACTTGCAGGGCGACTTCAACAAACCTTCTTTCTTCTCCATCTCTATGGGTGTGGGCTTGGGCTCAAAGAGCATTGGTTTCAGCTTGAAAGACCTAAAATATGAATATGCAGAAGAGTTGGGTGATGAAGAACTTGTCAGAGTTGACTTCCGAAGTGCTACTACAGTGGATGCCGAGGGCGCTTATTTCTTTAATAAATATGTAGGTGTAGGCGGACGCCTTCGTGTACGTACCATGCCTGCTAAGAACTGGGATGCCATAACCTATAAGCCCGAACAGGCCAACTCTGATCTTACCAATGATTTGATGTACTTCCTCAAGGAAGTAAACGGTTGGAGTGATACAACACCTGAATATGTGGCAGAAAAGGAAATGATTATGGCCAATAGCAAGGACATTGTTACTGATCAAGATATTATCGTTGAAAGCGACCATCTAAGTGAGTTCTCAGCTAGTGTAGGTCTTTATTTCAATCTTCCTCTGAGCAAGCGTTTTTCTATCGGTACCAAAGTGCTGGTTGGTCGTAGTATCATGCAAGAACTCGATCTCGATGCCAAATACAAAGGTAATGTAAAAGATATCGGCTATAAGATGGAAGTGGTAGATGGTGAACCAACCAGCTTGGCAATTACCAGATTCAATCCTACCAATATGGACTATGAAGCACAATGGGACTATATGACAATGGGTGGTCAAACGAGCACCACTTATGGTACAGGCATATCGCTTACTTACCGCTACAAGTCTAATTTCTCATGGAAAGTGTTCTTTGACTATGACTATTCTCGTAAGACATTCACCCTGAAATATGACCCCTACCGTTATTTGTATGTAGCAACTCCCAATATGGAAGAGTTGTATACCGGTATGGGTATAAGCATTGATGCTTATGAGTTTGAAAAAACCAAGAAGTTACATTACTACACCATTGGCGGTTCGTTTACCATCAATTTCTAAAGTAATTTTACCATTATAACATAAGAATACCCCGAGGATTTCGGGGTATTCTTATTTATATCAATAAGATACTGAACAAGCGATGCCCGCATCGCGGACCATCTTCCCTATTCTGTCAAGTTCTTCATGGGTGGCTTTTTGCAAACCATGAGCAGGAGTTTCACGGTCTATCGTGTAAATCATCACCTGACTGGGTGCAATCTCTTTCACCTTCTCCAACCAAGGGAGAACGAAACGGTCAGATGTGTTATCCACATCTTTGTCTTTATAAGTACCTTTCATAAACATAGTCTGCACAATACACTTGCCTTTGAAGGCCTTCATGTTTTCAATAATATCTTCCACCGAGTAATTGCCAACAGGCCTGTCAGTCAAGTGGATATAATCACTATCAATAGTGTCGAGCTTCAAGATGTTATTGTCCACTTTAGTCAAAGCCTCACGAACAGAAGGTTTAAGAATCATGGTAGCATTACTCAGTACGCTTACCTTAGCCTTAGGGAAATAAAGATCACGCAATTCCAATGTATCTGCAATGATCTCTGGGAAATGAGGATGCAGGGTGGGTTCGCCATTGCCGGCAAAGGTTAACACATCTGGTGCAGGACCATTCTTCTGCATATCCTGCAACTTCGCCTCAAGAGCTTCACGAACTTCTTGGCGGGTAGGCATTGTCAGCTTTGCACGATGGTCGGCATTAAAACCACACTCGCAATAAATGCAATCGAACGAACACACCTTACCATCAGCTGGCAAGAGATTAATACCCAATGAAACACCCAATCTTCTGGAATGTACAGGACCAAATATCGGTGAAGGATAGATTACTGTCATTGCATTGTATTTAAAAACCGAATGCGAAGATACGAAATAAAACGATATGTTTAATGAATAGACAAAAAAAAGGAGTTTCTCACGAAACCCCAATCCTTATTAACCTTAAATCTTAATACTATGAAAAACACAGTACAAAGGTACGGCTTTTGGAGGTATCTGCAAATTTATCCCAGCAAAAAACGTGTTTTATAACATGTTTTAGTACTTCGTAGGTATTTGTTAAGGATTCAGGATGATTTAATAGCAAACCGATTACAATAATTAAAACTTGCCTCAAAAATAAGAAGATAACGCAAAAATTCGTTATCTTTGCACTCAGATGTTTAAAGAAATGCTAACGTGAACGCAGATATTGAAATGACACCCATGATGAAGCAGTTCTTAGGACTGAAGGCCAAAAATCCTGATGCCCTGATGCTGTTTCGTTGCGGCGACTTTTACGAAACCTACTCGACCGATGCAGTAGAAGCGGCCGACATCTTAGGCATTACCCTTACCAAACGTGCCAACGGTAAAGGAAAGACCATCGAGATGGCAGGTTTCCCCTATCATGCCCTTGATACCTATCTGCCCAAATTGATCAGAGCAGGAAAACGAGTGGCTATATGCGACCAGCTGGAAGATCCGAAGTTAACCAAGAAATTGGTGAAACGAGGTATTACCGAACTCGTTACCCCTGGTGTGGCCATCAACGACAATGTTCTCAACTATAAAGAAAACAATTTCCTGTGTGCCGTACATTTCGGCAAACAAAACGTGGGTATTTCGTTTTTAGACATCTCAACGGGCGAGTTCCTCACTGCCGAGGGTGATATGGAATACATCGACAAACTGCTGAGCAATTTTGCCCCTAAGGAAGTACTATACGAACGAGGCAAACGTGAGTTATTTGAACAGCGTTTTGGTAGTCGATACTATACTTTCCAGTTGGACGACTGGGCCTTCAACGAAAACACCTGTCGTGAAAAGCTTCTGGAGCATTTCGAGGTAAACACCCTCAAAGGTTTTGGTGTGGAGCATTTAAAGAACGGCATTACAGCCAGTGGTGCCATCCTCCAATACCTCACCATGACGCAACACACCCAAATAGGACACATTACCTCGTTGGCTCGCATTGAGGAAGAGCGCTATGTAAGACTCGACAAGTTTACAGTACGCAACCTTGAGATTATCGGTAGCATGAACGAGGGCGGAAGCAGTTTGCTGGACGTTATCGACAAGACTATCTGTCCGATGGGAGCACGCTTGCTTCGTCGTTGGATGGTTTTTCCGCTGAAAGACGTAGCCCCCATCAACGAACGTCTTGATGTGGTAGAATATTTCTTCCGTCAACCCGATTTCAAGACATTGATAGAAGAACAACTGCATCTCATAGGCGACTTGGAACGCATCATATCCAAAGTGGCAGTGGGCAGGGTAACACCTCGCGAAGTAGTGGCACTCAAGACCGCTCTTTATGCCATTGAGCCCATCCGTAATGCTTGTTTGGAGGCAAAGAACCCCATCATTAACCATATAGGTGAACAACTCAATGTCTGTCTGAGCATCAGGGAACGCATTGAACGTGAAATTAATAATGACCCACCCCTGCAAGTCAACAAGGGAGGAGTGATAAAGGCTGGCTTCAATGCCGAGCTCGACGAACTGCGTCAGATAGCCTATTCTGGCAAGGATTACCTCTTGCAAGTACAACAACGTGAAAGCGAGACAACAGGAATCCCCTCACTGAAGGTGGGTTATAACAATGTGTTCGGTTATTATATTGAGGTGCGCAACACCCACAAGGACAAGGTGCCAGCTGAATGGATCAGGAAGCAGACTTTAGTAAATGCGGAACGCTATATCACAGAAGAGCTCAAGGAATACGAAGAGAAAATCTTAGGTGCCGAAGACAAAATACTGGTGCTCGAGCAACAGCTTTACGATAGCCTGGTGTTAGGTTTAACTGAGTTTATCCCTGCTATACAGGTTGATGCCAACCAGTTGGCTAAACTCGACTGCCTGCTCTCCTTTGCCAATGTGGCCAAAGCCAACAAGTACATCCGTCCTGTTATCAGCGACGACGATGTACTTGACATCCGCAAGGGACGTCACCCTGTTATCGAACAGCAACTGCCTTTAGGTGAGCCCTATATCCCCAACGATGTAGAACTCGACACACATAGTCAGCAGATCATCATCATCACAGGTCCCAATATGGCCGGTAAGTCGGCTTTGCTACGCCAAACGGCACTCATCACACTCATGGCCCAGATTGGAAGTTTTGTTCCTGCCGAAAGTGCTCACATTGGCTTGGTCGATAAGATCTTTACCCGAGTGGGGGCCAGCGACAACATCTCAGTAGGTGAATCTACCTTTATGGTGGAGATGACCGAAGCCTCTGACATCATGAACAACCTCTCGTCTCGCAGCTTGGTACTGTTCGATGAGTTAGGTCGAGGCACCTCAACCTACGATGGCATCAGCATTGCCTGGGCCATTGTGGAGTTTATCCACAACCACCCCAAAGCCCGTGCCCGTACGCTTTTCGCCACCCACTACCACGAACTGAACGAGATGGAAAAGACCCACGAACGCATCAAGAACTACAACGTGTCTGTCAAGGAGATTGACGGCAAGGTGATCTTCATGCGCAAGTTAGTACGTGGTGGCAGTGAACACTCGTTCGGTATCCATGTGGCCAAGTTGGCGGGCATGCCCAAGAGCATAGTCAAGCGAGCTGACGAAATCCTCAAGGTGTTGGAAAAGAACCAAGGCAAGGACATTGATGTAAAGCCTTTGGGCGATATCGGCAAGGCCGATGGCTATCAGTTAAGCTTCTTCCAACTGGATGACCCAGTGCTTTGCCAGATTCGCGACGAGATCCTTCATTTAGACGTGAACAACCTCACGCCTCTCGAGGCCCTCAACAAGCTCAACGACATCAAGCGCATCTTGAAAGGTAAATAACTACCCTACCATTTCAATCGCATCTGTAGTTGGAGGTCGGCCTTGCTTTTTCCAGCTATTTGTTCGTTGCTAGAACTAATCACATCTCTGTCAAAGTAATAGGTATGTCCAAACTTGGCTATCACCATCAGCGTTTTGCCTAGATCCATGCGAAGATGTACCGAATAACGCAAACCCTCACCACTGAACGAAGGAGAATAGAATGTATAGAGCAACCCCCTCTCATAGCCATATACACGAGCATCGTAATCATCGGTATGGAAATAGGAACCTTGCAGATGCAACTTCATCTTCCACCACTCAACTCCGGCCAATTGGGTAACCTGCCATCCATAGCTGTGTTGCTGTTGGGTAAACACATTGAAATCGGCTGTGGTACGCAACAACAGTTTGTCGGTCTGGTAACTCAGCCTGTACCTTGCCTGATGGTGGTATGTTGGCAAAGTCAAATCACCCTTCGTGCCCGTGACATCACGTTCCTTACGTTTATATCGATAGTTGACAAACATCGACCATTGTGACGTAGGCAACCATTCTACTCGCAAACGACCTTCAAAACCAGTTGACGGTTTACTGATGCGATACTTTTCCCATGGGTGGGAAAACAAATCCACTGACCCAAAAAAACGGAAATGCGCCAAAGGCGAAGCCTCAACAGCCAAATACCAGCCATTCTCGTTTTGCACACTACCACCGTCGCTAAAGGCATTGGCAAAATAAGCCCAGTAGTCGTGACGATAATAACGGTGCACCACCATCAGTTTATAGTTTTGCGATGGTTGGTAAATCAAACGATTCAACATAGCCCAACCCTCTTGGCTTTTTGCCACCTCACCAGCAATGTTTAACCGCCTGAGTCGAAGCTGATAATCAGCACTCACATTATAGAAATCCTTACCATGCAGGTTGTATTCGGCATAACCCGTAAGTCGAGGCAGATACTCCTTGTCAAACCCATACCAAAAGCCCGTTACCCCCACATCGAAGCGGTTTTGGTGAAGCATCAGATGTCCACCAGCCACCTGCATAGCAAGCACCCCTTCCCTATCAGCTTCCGTTTGTGTACGATGATACCCTGTGGTCGTGATGGAAGTAATCACCTCGTCCTTGATGATACCATCCATCTTCCGATACGAATAAAAAGCCGACAAATCGAGTCCCTTCAGCAGACCAATTGTGGTAGCCACCCCACGAAAATAGCCGTTTTCATCGGTCGAAGCATGCTTCCTGATACCTGTAGCACGGGTATCAGCCGTAGCCAACGAATAGCCCTTTCCCAAGCGAAGACCACTGGCCATTGTCAGTCCCTGTCCGAACGACAACTTATAATCGCCCAACGCCAACGCCTTTAGCCTTCCCATGTTTCTCAGCAACACGAAGAAGCCATAGTGGTCGTAGCCCAATTTGTTATGTTGTCGGAACAAGGGCTCCCCGGCATCCTTCTCAGCTGTAAAGCCCGCTTGTACATAGTCGCCATAGCCAAACTGATAACGTACAGAATGGTATTGAGGGGTACCCAAGTAATTCTGCTCATAGCCTTTACGTTTATAGAAAGGAATATCCAGTCGGGTTAACACCTCATGCTTGCCCCGTTTGGCAATGTTCTTCACCTTTGGAAAGTGTTTCTCCTGGGCAGTTGCGTTTACCTCTATGAAAGGCAAAAGCAGTTGGATAGTACGAATATCCATCTCCTCCACCAGCTGCAATTCATACACCGTCTGCATCTGTCCATGCAGATAGACATACGCCAAGATGTTTTCAATCAGCTGGTCAGGCAGGAAAGGCAACCGCTCCAATTGCTCCTTCGTAGCCGTGTTAAGATCAATGGGTTGCGAAAGTTCTTCCAGCAACTCATCATAGTTGATTGCCTCTTCATCGGCCACCATTTCTTCCAGTTCGTCTTCTAAAAGTAAGTTGATTTCCTGCGCCATCAGCATTGTAGGCAAGCAGAGGCATAAAGCCATCAGATAGGATTTGATTGTACTCATTTCGTTATGAATGAATTTTAAAAATTAAAAATTTTGCCTACAAAAGTAAGTAAAATAGTTAATTCTACCTTATATTTAGCCCTAAAAAATACAACATATCGAAGATAAACCTATTTTTGTGATATGATTCGCAGATGCGCCATATTGCTTTTTATGCTGATTTTCTGCATGCAGTTCACTTGCCTGGCACAAAACACAAACACCGAGCAGGGGGATCAGGTATTTATTACCCGAGGCTTTATCTATCATGGCGACACCATCCCCTGGATACAACTTCGCACAGTGCACGTGTTCAAGGAGCTCAAGTTCAAGAAAAAGAAAGACTACGAGAATTACCAGCGTCTGATTCGTGACGTGAAGAAAGTGTTGCCCATCGCCAATGAGGTAAATGCCGCCATTATCGAGACCTATGAATACCTGCAAACCATCCCGAATGAGAAAGAGCGCAAGCGTCATATCAAAGATTTGGAGAAAGGCATCAAACAACAATACACCCCACGATTGAAGAAACTTACCTCACGACAAGGCAAGTTGCTCATCCGACTGGTTGACCGTCAGAGTCACCAAACCACCTACGAGTTAGTGAAAGCCTTTTTGGGATCTTTCCGAGCCACCACCTATCAGGTCTTTGCTTCTATGTTCGGCTTCAGTTTGAAGAAACACTACGACCCGGAAGGCGATGACGCCCTCACTGAAAGAGTAATCATTTTAGTGGAAAACGGACAAGTATAATCTCCCCCTGTCCTTTTGTTATTGTCTTGATATCCTCATCTGGTGACCATACACCAAGCAAGCAGCACTGAAATACACAGCGGCCTGAATCCACAGGATACGCAGCTCTGGCAACACTTGTCCGAGGGTAGCACCCATGGTGTTTACCCTGATGTAGGCACGAATGCCAAAGGTACTGGGGAAGAGCCACGAGATGCCTTGCCACACTCCTGGTATGCTGGCTTGTGGCCAAGAAACACCACTCATGAAGAGCAGAGGTACCGACACAAACACCATGAGCAACATCACATTCTCACGATAGCGCACCAAACAGCTGACCGTCATACCGAAGAAGATGCAAGCCAACACATAAGGAATCATGATAAGCAACAGATCGTCCCAATGGGCCAGCATAGGGAACGAGAACATCCTGGGTACCACCATCGACAGATAAGCTGCCATCACGGCAAAGATCATTGCATAGGCAACGGCCTTGCCCCCCACTATGCGATAGATACCGCTATAGTGCTTGTCGTCATCAGGAATCAGTTGTCCGTTTCTATTGCGCTCTCGCGAAGTACCTGCCGACATACCTATACCCAATGCCAAAGTCTGTTGCAATACCAACATCAGGACAGCAGGCAATACACAGCTACCATAACCACTTGAAGGATTGAAGATAGGCACATCATCCACCGCCATGGGCTGAACACTCACAGCATCCTCCCTATTGGTATAGTTACCAGCCAATTTCGTACGCATGGCTGCTCCCATACGTTGCGACTCCGTCATGGCCGTTTGGTAGATAGCTTTATAGGTCAGCATCAGCGACATATCGCAATACACACTGACAACACCTTGCTCCATACGGTTCAGGCGAGTGGCAAAGTCTGAAGGAATATAATAGATACCTTTCACCAACTGTCGGCTTACCAACGATTTCGCCTCATCCAAATCCTCGGCATAATAGGCCACCTCTACATCAGGCGATGCATTGCAATCGCGAATAAACTGACGCGAGAGTTGCGAATGCGACATATCCACCACCGCCACAGGCACCTCATGCACTGCCTCGTTGTTGTAAATCCACGAGTAGAGCAAAGGATAGGCCAAGGGCACCACGATAAAGAAGATAATGATACCCTCATCGCGGAAGATCTGCTTCATCTCCTGTTGCCAGATGTAAGCAGCATCCACCAAAGCCTGTTTTATTTTATGGAATATAGACATAAGTCAGCATTGCATTTTTAATTTTACTCACCACAAACCACGGCAGTAAGGCAAAACCTACAAGAGCCACCAGGTGGAACCATGCATCGATGAGCGAGAAACCATTAAACACCGTTATCTGGTATATCATATAATAATGGCGCAACGGAAACAACCACGACAACGCCTGTAAAGGCGTATCCATACCCATTACAGGAAAGGCCGATCCTGCCATCGATATACTCAATACGGCCCAGAGCGAACTGACACTCATCGACATACGGAGCGAAGGCATCAAGCCAAAGGCAAAGATACCAAAACCAATGGAAGCAGCCACCTGCAACAGACACAGTAGAAGGATGTCCCACACAGACCCCAAACGAGGGAAGCCAAGCACTCCGTAGATATAGTACTGGAAGAGCAGAACCACCGCCAAGAATACGATGAAATGGATAAAAAACTTACCCACTATGGCCACCACGATGTTGCCATCAGCCTTGGCCAGCAAATCCTTTCCCGTATCAAACTTCAGTTCCATACCCAACGAATAGGCAGATATCAGCATCATGAAGAGAATCATGATACCTGGCACCATAGCCGTAGAGAGATACACATTATAGCTGGCTTCAGGGTTTCCTATCTGATGGGCATCTATACGCACAGGTTGCAAAACCGTCTGTATCTGTTCGGGTGTATAACCCTTGGCCCTCATGGTAGCTTGTCCTACGCCCGCCGAACCCAGTGTGGTTATGGTTTTGAGGTCTTTCATCACCATCGAACCAGCCACCAAAGAGGCCATCGAATAGTAATAAGAAACCTTAGGTTGGCGACTGGCCAACAGGTCTTCTGACATTCCCTCAGGAATGTATAGAAAGGCATAAATCTCGTTTTCCTGAATGGCGTTACGGGCCGCAGTTACAGAAGGGTAACGAGCCACCACCCTCGAGTTCTGGAAAGCATCGAGCTTGCGCACCAAACTACGAGATGTAGAGCTGTTATCCAGGTCCACCACCCCAATAGGCAAGTCCAATGGCACACCATCATCCAACAAGGAAGTGAAGAAGAGTGCCGTCAGCAACGGAAACACCACCATACAGAACGCATAGAGGTGGTTCTTGCGTAGTATCTGGAGCTCACGAAGAACTATGTCTTTTATTTGAGTGATGAACTTCATCGATTACAGACAAATATTTACTTGATGATGAGCGACATACCAGGGCGCAAGCCGTCCAATGTCTCTACAGGACGAGCCTTCACCTCGAAGGTCTTCAGGTCGTACTGACCATTGGCCTTGGTAGCCTTCCATACAGCATACGAGCCCTGATCCTTCATATAATACACCTTCATCTTGATCGTCTTGTCGAAAGCAGGCACATAAGCCGACACCTCGTCGCCTATCTTCATACCCTTCAGTTGGTCTTCACGCACGTTGAAAGTACCCCACATATCGTCCATCATAGAGATAGACATGATCGGCGAACCAGTACCCACCAACTCACCTATCTTAGGATAAACGTCGCTTACCTGACCAGCCATCTGAGCTATCTGTACCGTTTCGTCAATGTAGCTGTTCACTTCCTGTACGGCACCTTTGGCCCTGCCCACCATAGCTTGAGCGGCCAACTTGTCCTCCTGACGGGCACCGTTTACGGCCATATCATACTGACTCTGAGCGGCCAGCATCTGAGCCTCAGAAGCCTTGTACTGAGCGTAAGCCTCATCCCTTTTCTGCGCCGACATCACCCCTTGGTCGTAAAGACGTTGCACACGGTTATACGATTTCTCATAAATCTCTAAACCCGCCTTAGCCTGTTGCAGTACTTGGTAAGCACCTTCCACCTGCTCCTTACGGGCACCGTTACGAGCCATCAATTCCTGAGCAGAAGCAGCATCCACGGCACGCTGAGCCTGTTCCATTTTAGCCTCCACATCAGGCGCTTCCAGGATGGCCAAGGTATCGCCGGCCTTCACAAAATCGCCCTCCTTGACACGCAGTTCGAGGATGCGACCAGGCACCTTGCTCGACACACGGTATTCCTCTACCTCTACTTCACCCTGAATGAGTTCGGGGTCACGACCCAAGGCAAAAAAACCAATGAGACCCACGATAATAACTACTGCTACAAATCCTGCAATAGCCAGCAGGATATTGTTATGCTGTTGTTTAGCTTGATCTGTCATATCTTTATTTATTTTCAATTTTTATTCAAGTGTTCCAAGTGCTTTCTGCAGCTCCACCTGACTGAGTTTCACATCAATCTCGGCATCAATTACCTCCGACTGGGCCTGTAACCAAGCCGTTTGTGCCTCCATGACAATGGTAGGCGTAATCAAGCCCTCTTGGAATCCCAAGTTGGCAGTACGCAAGTTTTCCTCTGCACGCTCGATGTTGGCCTTCGCCATAGCCAACTTCTTGTTGGCCTCCGTCACACGGAACGAATTCTGGTTCACCTGCAGCTCAATCTTTTCACGAGCCTCCTCCAATTGCAGGTTAGCAATAGCGGTAGCCCCTTTAGCAGCACGCACCTTATATTTCACGCTACCCCAATCCCATACAGGGATGCGCACCAATACGCCCACGTTCCAGAATCCAGCAAATTTCTTCTGGAATCCATTCAGCATATTGGGGTTTGTTACGGCATAGCCTCCTGTCAAAGCCACTTGTGGCAAGTTGCCAGCCTTCAACACATTCGTCATCTGCTTGCTCAGATCAACTGAATTCTGCAACATCTTCAGCTCCGGACGTCTGGCTGACACCAAATCCATATCTATAATTTGCGTTGTATTGTCCACCGTAAGATTCTCCCGCTCCTCATCAACCAATGTTATCTGACTATCTACGGGCAAACCACACAACTGACAAAGCAGCATCTTGGCCAGCACCACACCGTCATTCACCTTGGTCAGTGTCATCTCCGCCTCGTTCAGCTTCACATTCACACTTAAGCCATCTGAACGGGTGGCCACACCCTCCTCAATCATTTTCTCCACATCGCTGTTAAACTTCTCCACCACATTTTTGTAGCTTTCGGCCAACTTCTGCTTATGTTTCAGCGATACAACCTGCCAGTAAGCCTGATCGATGTTGTAAAGCGTAGATTGGCGTTCGGCATCCAATGAGTTAGCCGCAAAATCCTCGCTAATGTCAGCCATCTTGTTCATCGCCACAATGGCACCACCCATAAACACAGGTTGCGTCACCATTACAGCACCAGCAAACATATTTCGGGTGTCGGTACGGAAAGCGTTGACTACCCCCGCTCCCACTTGGTTAAGGCCCCCAGCCAGCTGACTCATGCCCTGCAACAAGGCCGATTGGATGGCAGCAGGCAACGAATGGATGATGTCAGCCAGCCTGTTTTGCAGACTTCCCACAGTATTAGTGCCCAGGTTGCCCAAAGCAGATTTCTGGTCATCGTTCAGCACCGAAACCTCCCTGCTGGTCCACAAGTAGCCACCCACAGCATTCACTTGAGGCAGATACTGTGTACGAGCCGACTTCCGCAGGTTGGTGGCTACATCCTGCTTGATGCGCGAAATGCTCATCTGCTTGTTGTTACGCAAAGCCATTGCCCTACAACTGTCGAGCGTCAGCACCTGCTGGGCACTCAAAGTCAAGGGCAAGAGGAACAGCAAGCTGAGCAACCACGTTTTCATCGTCAGCAACATAGGCCATCTTCTTACAGTATTGTTCATATTCCTATAGCTATTTCTGTCTCTATTTACGTGTTGCAAAAATACTGTTATTCTTTCAATCATTTTCTATTTTCTGCCCTCTTTTTTTGAATGAAAACAACTATTTTTGAAAAAAAAGAAAAAAATAAGAAAAATAGAAAAGTTGTTGCAAGTAAAAATATCAAATTAAGTCATCAAAGAAATACCCATAACCCTGACGATTAGCTATGTTCTGGGCATAAGAACCAAGTTTCTTTCGCAAACGGGTAATATTCACATCCACTGTACGGTCAGTAACTATTACACCTCTCCAAATATTATCCATCAGCTGTTGCCTTGAGAATACTTGACCTTTTCTGGAAAGCAACAAACATATAAGTTCGAATTCTGTGCGTGTGAGACTGACAACTGATCCATCTACCACAACAGTTTTTTTATCAATATTTACCTGTAAACCTTTATACTGCAAAACTGTTTTACCCAAACGAGCCTCTACTACATTCATTACATAATCGCCGAGTTTCTCACATTCAGAAATGATATCATTATAATTAGTTGCTATAAAATATGAAGATTTGTGTTCGTTCAATTCATTGATACTATCGGATTTCAGTTGATCACGCATTTTATTGATATCTATTTCTATCTCTTGTGAAGTTTTGATAGTAAGATCTTCACGTCTTCCACTGAGCACAACCATCATTTGTGTCAGTGATTCATTCACCAATCTCATCATCTCGTAAAGATGTGAATATTGTTGTGTGCTGAAATCTTCCTTCACATGTAAACGATGCTGGATGGTTCTCGCTATCTTATAACAAGCATCTCCAATGGATTCCAACTCACCAATCTGACGAAGCATATCACGAACCTTTCCTTTTGTGTCGTCAGACAAATGTTTCTCGCTTACCTTTTCTAAATATGATGCTATTTCAATTTCCATATTATCAGCAATTTCCTCATATTTGGAAATACGCTCGAATTGCCTATCAAATTCCTTGCTATCTTTCTCGTCAAGCAAGTTTCTTGTCATTCCAAACATTCGCTGCATTCTTTCAGCAAAATGGACAATCTCCTTTTGTGCTTGAAGTACTGATATTTCAGGTGTAGCCATCAAACCAGCATTGATATAATGAAGAGTTGTCTTGTGCTCCTTATTATCTTTAGGCAACAATTTACATACTACTTGCTCCAATTGCGGAATAAATGCTATGAGAATGGCTGTGTTAAGCACATTGAAACAGGTGTGGAACAACGCCAAAATAACAGGTAAACGATCCGTCTGTCCAGGTAAAGAAGGATTATAACCAACTATGCCACAAACCATATCAACAAACGGATAGAACACACAGAGTATCCAAATGACACCAAAGACATTAAATAACAAATGAGCCAAAGCAGCTCTTCGAGCCTCTATGCCTGCACCTAAAGCAGCTATATTGGCTGTAGCTGTAGTTCCAATATTCTCACCCATCACCAAAGCAATGCCCAAATATATGGGCAAAACACCTGTAGAACATAATAAAATGGTTATTGCCATCACAACAGCTGATGATTGCACGATGCATGTTATCAATGTTCCGACAAGCAAGAATATTATGATAGTCAGGTAACTGTTAGTGTCAAATGAAGCAAAGAAATCCATGATATCAGGATTTTGTTCCAAGTTCATACTCTTTCCCGTATCACTAAGCAATACTAACGACCAAAACAGAAATCCCAAACCAAATAGTAAATCCCCTACTACATTATGACGCCGCCTGTATATCAACACCATTCCTATCAAGAAAGATGGAAACACCACATTGGATAAGTCGAAGTTATAACCCAAAGACATAATCCAGGCAGTGAGTGTTGTACCAATATTAGCACCCATAATAATGGAAATGGCTTGTGCCAATGTCAACATTCCTGCAGAAACGAATGAGACAGTCATGACTGTAGTGGCTGAAGAAGATTGTACAGCACATGTAACAAATGCGCCTGTCAGCATACCAGTAAAACGGTTAGCTGTCATTTTAGCAAGGGTATGACGAAGGCTGGATCCTGTAAGTTTTTGTAAAGACTCACTCATCAATTTCATCCCAAATATAAGTAATGAAAGTGAGCCAAGAAGTTTGAATACTAAATTAAATGTCATAATATTATATGTTTTATTTGTTTTGCTAAGCAAATATACATAATAATCCCCAAAACGATATTGGATATGTGGTTACAATTTGGTTACTTTATAAAAAATTATTTTTCTATCACCAAATCGAACCTATTGAGAGGCTACTGAGTCTTCATCTCCAAATATTTTCGCCAAAAAAAGATGTTCTATATTTGTTATTGACAAACGAGAATGTAGCTCGTAGGCAACGAGAACGGTCCACACTAGGGACAAGAACCGTTCTCGTCCAGAAATTCTCTAGATAATTTTGGGGTTTACTAGTAGTAAGCGGTGGGGTTGCTACTAGCAAAGCAATGCTCTGCTACTATCTGAGCAAAAGGGAGATTTCGGACACTTTTTGGTGATGAAAAATCAGGGGGAAGTAAGCTGACCGTTTAGGGGAAGTAAAAGGCGGGGTTACTACTAGTAAGCCGCCCTTTTAAAAGAACTAAACGGCCAAGCGCATAATTCAGGATCCTATGAGGAAAAATAGAACACTTCGGCCATTGGCAATGCCTGAATTTTTTCGCCCTAGTTAGGAAAAAATATTTTCCTAGTTACAGAAATAGTTTTTGCTAACGTTGCAACAGATCTAAGGAAATATAGGACACAAAAAAGTCAGAAAATAAAGTTTTTGCAAAAACCTCTACACTCTTCACTTTTATTGCATAATCTACTGGTACTAAGAATATTAAAGAAGTGAAGAGTCACTTCAACCCTACACTAACTCTACACCACCCTACACATTTATAGATATTAGGCGCTTGTAAAAGACATTAGAAAGGAAAAAAACATCAGTAAAAGTGAAGAGAGTGAAGAGTTGGTGAAGAGTCGAAGGTTCTATTCACCGCCATAACATACTCTATAACAACATCTTACAAACAAAAAGTGAAGAGTGAAGAGAGAAATCAAAATTCATTTTATTTTCGAAATAAATGGCGCAGTTTTTTAGGCGTTCCCAAAAGTCCGCTTTTTGGCGTTTTTATTTGGAAACGACACTTTATTTTACTATCTTTGCACTTGCTTTCCTTAAGAGAGGTTTTTAGTCTGGTTTTAGAATTCGTTTTAGGATTTTTCTGAACATTTTTCTTCTGACAAGCACGTGATTTTTACTTTTTTTATTTACCTCTTTAACATTTTTCCATGAAAGAGATGAGAAAAATGCAGAATGCAGTGTATCTGATAGAATGCTTTCTGCAAGAGAACTACGAGTTCCGCCGCAATGTGCTCAGCAGCAAGACGGAATTCAGAAGAGTCGCTGAGAACGACAATACAGCCCTATGGAGTGTGCTGACTTCCGAGGCGTTGAACTCCATTGTGCGCAGAACCAAGCTGGAGGATATCGTTGATGGCTCTCCAAGAACAGACATCGAGGAGTATATCTTCTCTGATGCTACGCCTGTGTATGACCCTATCCAGAATTATCTGCGTGTGTTGCCGGCATGGGACGGCAAGAACCATGTGGCAGAGTTGTTCAACCGCATTCCAGGACTTACTTCCGAGCAACTGTCTTGGTGCAGTACGTGGCTTCGCTCAACGGTGGCTCACTGGTTAGGTCTTGACGCTGAGCATGGTAACGAGTGTGTTCCTGTGCTTATTGGTGCGCAGGGATGTGGTAAGACAACCTTTGCGACGAGGCTATTGCCTCCTGCCTTGCGTACTTACTATCTGGATCACATCAACTTCGGCAACAAGTTCGATGCCGATATGGCACTGACGCACAACCTGTTGGTGAATATCGACGAGTTTGCCAACATGAAAGGTAATCAGCAAGGCAAGCTGAAGCAAACGCTCTCGAAGCAGAAAGTCAACGGACGTCCTATCTTTGGCAGGAGTCAAGAGGACAGAAGGCGCTATGCTTCTTTCCTGGCCACCACCAACGACGAGCATCCATTGGCGGACCCTACAGGAAGTCGTCGCTACATCTGCTTACAAGTGCCGAAAGGCAAGTTCATCGACAACACACAGTCAATTGACTACGAGCAGCTTTACGCCCAGGTGCTCTATGAAATCAGGGAGATGAAAACGCCTTACTGGTTCACCAACTCTGAGGTGGAGCGCATGCAAGAAATGAACCAGTCGTTCCTCAAGGACTACAAGCTGGATGAGATGATATGCAGCTGCTACAAGGTGCCAGAAGAGAACGAGCCATCAAAATGGTACATGCTGGATCATGTGTTCGACAGGCTGAAGAGCCAGTTCCCTACTTTGGAGGATAACACCTCAATGAGAATCAAGGTGGGTAAGACGCTGAAATGCATGGGATGCCCCTCTGAGCGAACCAACAGGGGTATGAAGTATCAGCTAATTGAAAAGGAAGCTGCTTGAAAAGCAACAGCATCTTAACTTATTATCGCCACACTGTCTCAAAAAGATGGTGTGGCGATATTCATTTTAATCAGACATTCAAAAAACAATTTAAATGATAGGCTTGATTTTTTCAGAAGCAAGCCGCCATCAACTCTTTTCCCAATTTATGAATGTGGTCGAGAATGGTTTTCTCTCGTTCTGCTGATGGCTTCTTAAAGCCGTTGATATAATTGCGAAGTAAAGTAGCATTCATACCTATCGAACGCGCAAACTCTGCTACATTTATTTCTTTGTGAGTCAAGAAGAAACGCTGCATAGGAGAAGGCTCTGCATCATCATAGGCGAAACTCTCAAAGCTGATGTCTTCGTCAAGGTTACGCCAGTGAATGCCATCAAAACCGAAGGTGTATTGTGCACGCTCCTCATCAGAAGCTGCATGCAACTTGGGATACCAAAGCAACGACTGGCTATACTCACGGCCTTTTTCGTCGCTTCCAAAAATCTGCTCCCCATCGAACCAAATCTTTGTAATCTTCATAATTGTACCCTCCTTTGTTACAAAGATAGGAATTATATTTAATACCCAAAGCATCATTGGATAATTATTTCTATCTAAAAGATTTAATTACACTATCATCATATCGAACTGATAGAAGGAATCGGCCCGATGTACCAGATGTTTGGCGGTGAAGAGTGTGGCGATTTTCATTTTAATCAGACATTCATAAAAAAACTACTAAAAAGTATTGATTATTTAGAATCAATGCTTTATATTTGCAGTTGAAGGGTGCAAATCACTTCAAGACATAGTTGATTATTAGAAGCGTTATGCTCACTTGTTAGATAGAAACCTAGGAAATTTCTAACCATGAACAAGAGTGGCATGATGGTTCTCACGTTATAGCGTGGGCTGCTATCATTACATTTGTTCATGCGGGTTTTCCTAGGACCTCTATCTAAAGTGTGGTGCATACAGTGCCACGCTTCTTTTGTATATTAAATTTTACCTGCTACAATAACGGGTTAAGTGTTCTGGTTGTATATGAAAGTTGTTTATATAGCGACATTAGCATTATTGTGTTCATTTTTCGTTTCTGAACAAGTTGAATCACAGAATGTTGTTCACTCTGATATTTCTGGAGTGTATAAACAACGTGTTAAAACAAATTTCTACAATGAACTAAACAAAAACTACACTCTAGCTAAAGGATATCATGGAATGCTTGATTTGGGCTATTCTATAGGCTGTGGTAGCTACACTTTTAATAGATTTGAAATTAATACAACTCATGGTTATCAGTTTAATCCGTATGTTTTTTTGGGCGGGGGAATAGGTTTTCATTTTATGTCACAGTATAACATTAATGAAAAGCAACTCATCTCGTTTAACTATAGATATCATTATATTGACTTACCTATTTTTGCAGATGCAAAATTTACATTAATTAATGGTACAATAACACCATTTGTTGATGCAAAAGCAGGCTTTTTTATAACACACGGTGGAGGAACCTATATAAATGGTTCTGTGGGCTGTAGATTTGCTGTTTGGGGAAGACAAGCATTCAATATTTCTATTGGTTACACATACGAAAATCTTCAATTTGACACTTATAAAGGATTTGTTTCGCAACAAAACATTGCAAAGCTAGTTAATAATAAGAAAAAGGCAACCTTTGCTATTTCTTTAAGAATAGGATATGAATTTTGAAATAATAACTTTTTAAATTAATGCTTATGAAAAGAATTGTTTTTATGATTACATTATTAGTTAGTGTGATTAGTGCAAATGCACAATTAATGAGAGCTGAAGAACTTGAGAAGTATGCAGAAAACCTATATGGTGATAAATGGGTTGATGTAGCTTCGAACCTTAAAAATGATGAAACTTTAACGCTTGACAAAAACAATGCACTTACATTTATCCAGGTAATTGAAGCACCCGGTCGAACAGTTAGTCAGCTTTATACAACGCTGAACTATTGGTTTACAGCTTCCTTTAATGATTCAAATTCTGTGATTCAATTAAACGATAAGGAATCTGGTTGTATTATTGCACAAGGTTCTGTAGAGGGGGTAGCAACACATACTGGCGGGTCAAACAAATATAATGTATCTATCCGACCAATTATTCGCGTTGACATTAGAGAAGGGAGATGTCGAGTTACATACTCACTTCAAGCTTACAATGTGTTGAAAACAGCAGGTGGTGGAATTATGGGGCAGTTCAGTAGTGGTTTAGGTGGTAAAAAAGTTGAGACAAAAGAAATTAATGAAACTTGGCCTCTTGATCAAACATTTCCATTTGCAAAAAAAGATGCATTTGGAGCTAAAAACACCTCCTCTAAATCATTGGTAATGTCATATGCTTATTCTCAGGTAATGATGGATAAGATAGAAGAGGCTGTTAAGAATGGTATGACTGGAGAAGATGATAATTGGTAAAAATGAATCGGAAATTATTTTCAATTATTGTAATTGCAGCACTTCTACCTCTGTCTGTATATTCACAAGAAAATGATGAGGACTTAGAGCATTATGAGATTTCTGGTGCTAAACTTGGACGTAAAATAGCTAGGCAAGTGGTTCAGGGTCATTTTGAAAGGACAGCTACCAATAATAGGTTACAATCATTTACAGGTTGGGGTATAGGAGAAAAACATGGTTATCAAAAACCACTTTCATTTGTTGGTGCAATGGATGGTGCTGTTATTGGCAGCTTGGCTCATAGATATGAATACCAAAATTATTATCATGGGACACGCCAATTTAATTACAGAAAAAAGGCTACAAATAGCACAGATATATCTTCTTTGGAGATAGCTAATATTACTTATGCTGATGATAATGGTGATGGCATTTTAGATAAAGAAGAAACTGCTCAAATATTCTTTGATTTAATTAATACTGGTGATAATCCTTTATATGGTATAACACCTGTTTTGTTAGTTAATAAAACGAAGCATATTGAGATATCGGATCCTGTTCCCATTGACACACTCAATGCAAATAATGTTTTACGTTATATTATAGAGATTGCAGGAGATGGAAAACGGACACAGAATGAAGTATATTTGCTTTTGAGAATTAAATATGGACAACAGCAATATGTCGATATTAAAGAAATCGTTTTAGGTACAAAAAGAAGAAAAGAGTAACAATAGTACTAAAACAAATCTATTTGAGGGTATGCATATTTTGCCATACCCTCTTCTTTTATACAAAAGAAAAAATACAAGCAAATGTTGGGTGTTACAAATAAATGCCTTATATTTGCCCTCGTTAAACAATTAATTTGTTGATACTATGCCTAAAATTTTTGAATACTTTGGATTTATCTTCTATTTCTACTCCAATGAACATGAACCTATACATGTTCACGTTACACATAGTCAAAATGAAAGCATTTTTGAACTTGTTCTAATGGATGGAGAGTTAATAGAAATTCGTGTAAGAAAGAAAAAAGGACTAACGCCTCTTTCTGAGAAAGATAAGCATATTGCAGAGGCTTTTATCCGCAAGTACTATAAGAATATCATCGCTAAGTGGGTGAAATTCTTTGTTATGAAGCAAAACGTAAAAAGCACTAACATAAAGACCAGATTGTAGATTATGGATAGCTTATATATTAAAGATGCAATAGATGTGGGTAATTTGTCGTTAGAGATTTTCTTTAGCGACAACACAGCTCGTATCGTTAATATAGGCGATTTTATAAGGAAACACCCACATCCGCAGTATAACAAGTACCTGGACCCTAAGAAGTTTAGACGTTTTAAACTTGAAAACGGCAATGTGGTTTGGGGAAAGAATTGGGATTTGATCTTTCCAATAGAACAACTTTATACTGGTGCAATTTGCTAAAGAAAAGAGGAGTAAATTATGGGAGTTTATTTAGGATTTATTTTTATAGGTGTACCATGCATGTTATTCCTTATTTATTGCTTAACACCCAGTGGTAAGCGATGGCTTAGAGAGAATAACATGTTATAACAATACGTTTTGATAAAATGAATTAAACACCCCGACTATTTAGCCGGGGTGATAAGTTATAAATGACAAACAGATAATTATTATTGTAATGAAAAAGGTAATAGTATTATTAGCAGTGATGATGATGTCAGTAGTTAGTTATGCTCAGGACGTCATCGGCAAGTGGGTAACTGAAGGTGGTGATTCTCAGATTGAGATTTACCAGAATGGTGATAAGCTGGACGGCAAGATTGTCTGGTTGAAAAAAGGCGACGGACAGCTCGACACTCACAACCCAGACAAGAGCATGCAAAGCCGCAAACTTGTAGGCACCAACATCCTGACTGGCCTCACCAAGAAAGGTGACAAGTGGGAAGGTGGCAAGATCTACAACCCCAAGAACGGCAAGACTTATAAGTGTTCTATCTGGCTTGATGGTAACAATCTCAAGGTTCGCGGCTACGTAGCGATGTTCTATGAAACCCAGACCTGGACAAAAAGTGAATAGATATTTATAACAATCCCTATGCGAAGGTCTCGATAGCAGCTATGGTTCTCAATATATTATTATCAACTAAGTGGCGACCATAGAAATCGAGGAAGCAATCAGTATATTGATCGGTTTTAAGGTTGTACCAGAGTGACCAGATGGCCCAATAGATATCAATGTGTCTGTCACCAATGCCTGCTTGGCCAAGGTCTATGAAGCCACTAAATTGACCATCTTTCATCAGCACGTTGGGCAAACAATAGTCACCATGAACAACTACTTCACTTTTCAATAGATGCTTATTGGTCTGAAACACTTGCCAAGCCTCTTCTCTATCGGTAAAATCCATCCAAGGGACTAACAAGGATTTATCGAAACATCCTTTTTGATAATTTGCCTCTGCAGATTGTATATAAACATCCAACTTATTTGAAGATGGAAAATCTTTGACGGAGAGGCTCTGAAGTTGGTGCAAACCCGTTGCCAAAGCTCGACAAAGTTCTTTGGGTTGATCTAAACAATTTGTCAACACTTCTCCTTCGGCTTTCTTGGTCAAAAGATAGTCTTTGTCTTCTGAGAGATATAAAACTACTTTTACTGACAAACCCTTAGCATAAAACCATTGGGTAAATCTTGCTTCTTGTGCCAAACTACCCTTAGGGGCTATCTTTAGGTAATAGCCCCTATCAACGTAAAAGGTAGTAGCTTCTGAACAACTACAATCTAAGAGTTGACTACCTTGTAGATAAGGTTGCAAAGCAGAAGGATAGGTGTTCAGCATATTGGAATTTCTTTATTTCTCTATCACCATATCAAACTGATCAAAGGAAGCTGTTCGATGGGCCAAATGCTTGGTGGTGGGGGAAATGCCAAACAATGGTGAATAGGTGTTTACCTTGATGGTTTGGCCATCTGGCAGGAACTCCAGGATGCGAAGCCAACCATCGCCACCATTGCCTTCCCAACCTCCACCAAGGATCTGTACGTTGAACATCATTTGGTGAACGGTCTTATCGGCTGAGTTTTTGTCATTACGATAAGCTACAGAGTCCTCGAAATTGCCAGGAACGCCTGTATGTCCGCAAAGCACTAAGCGGATGTTTTTGCAAGGATAGATGAGCTTGTCCCAAATCTCCTGGCCATAGTTGCGTGGCTGAATCTTATAACCTTCGTTATTGGTGCGCTCAGCTGTGCGTTGACGCAAAAAAGAATGGGTAATAAAGATAATGGTATGGTTTTGGTATTTTTCGCTATCTGCTAATTCTTTAGCCCAAGAAAGTACTTCATCTCGAGGTGCCCACTCTGCTGCAATCACTAAGAGTTTACCCCAATGACTATCTTCTAGCTCATAAGCGGCATTTTCCAAAGATACCTTGCCCTCACGGTTGGGGAAAGCAGCTACCACACAATCCATCCACTTGGAATTACGTTCGATAGGGAAATATTCAGGAAAATGGGTAAAGCCTTCATCACCACGCTTATAGCCATATTCATGGTTACCAGTAGCAATGATATAAGGTACTTTATTGTCCAAACGAGCCATGCAATGCGAAGCCCACTCCCACATTTGCTTACTGGTTTGGTTCAGCATTCTACGATCACGAACAATATTCTCATTCTGCTCTACCATATCACCAGTAACCAGCACGGCTTTGATATTGAGATTGTCGATATTGTCGGCACACCAAACTGTAGTCAATTCATAGAGAGGTTGATTAATATCGTATTTGGTATAACCCTGAGGGTCGCCCAAAAGAATCATGGAGAATGAATTGGGGTCGGAAAGATGTTGCTGATCGGCCCTATCCTGTGCCTTTGCGATGAAACAAACCAAGCACAATGCCAAAAAAATTTTAGTTTTCATGATATATAAGATTTAAGTTTTATCTAAGTTTCTTGAACAAATCCCAAATGACGATGCCTGTAGTGACACTTACATTCAAGGAATGTTTGGTACCATATTGAGGAATCTCTATGCATCCATCACTCATATCTACTACTTCTTGTTGTACTCCTTTTACCTCATGACCCATGACTATGGCATATTTGTTAGTCTTATCCAATTCTAAATCCTGGAGCATGATGCTACCTTCAGCTTGTTCTACACTATAAACAATATAATCTTGTTGTTGTAAAGAACGAACGGCTTCTTTGGTATCTTTGAAGTATTTCCAATCGACAGTAAACTCAGCTCCAAGAGCTGTTTTATGCAATTCTATCTGAGGAGGTTGTGCAGATATGCCACAAAGGTAGATGGATTCAATGCGGAAAGCATCGCAAGTACGAAACACACTACCTACATTATAGACGCTTCGTACATTATCGAGTACCACTACTAAAGGCAATTTCTGAGCTTCCCTAAACTCTTCAACACTGATTCTATTCAGTTCTGTTACTTTCAGCTTTCGCATATCCCTACCCTACCTTATATATTTATTGCTTCAAAGATAATGCAAAGATAGTTTTATTTGTTCACAATACTGTTGATAATAGTTGAAAACTTTTGCACAAATTTTGAAAGAAAAGTCTTGCATTATTCAAAAATATGATGGTATGTAGATTCAAATGAATTCTCCAAATTATAATGAAAGAAATTTTAATTTTATTGTCCCTACTTTTTCAACCGTATTTAGTAAAGAATATAAAAGAAAGTTATTACCTTTGCCTATGAGTGACAGAAGGTTGGAAATATGCAAGAAAAAGTTATCAACATTTTCAACAGGCTATAATCAGTATTAAGGAGATTTTTTTTAAATTAAAAAACTAAGATAATAATCGTATTATGGAAAATTTAGTGGATAAAATAAATAAGCTAAGAAAAGAGAAAAATGCTGTAATAATGGCTCATTACTATCAAACTAGTGATATTCAAGATATTGCAGATTATGTGGGTGATAGTTTGGCTTTAGCTCAACAAGCTGCTAAGACAAAAGCAGATATCATAGTACTTTGTGGCGTTCATTTTATGGGTGAAACAGCTAAGATATTGTGTCCTGATAAGAAAGTGTTGATACCTGATATCAATGCTGGATGTTCGTTGGCCGATAGTTGTCCGGCTGATGAGTTTGGTAAGTTTGTAAAGGCACATAAAGATTATACTGTTATCAGTTATGTCAATACTTCGGCAGCTGTAAAAGCATATACTGATGTAGTGGTGACTTCTACTAATGCGCGTCAGATAGTGGAGAGTTTTCCTCCAGAAGAGAAGATAATATTCGGACCTGACCAGAACCTTGGAAATTATATAAACTCGATTACAGGGCGAAATATGCTGCTCTGGAACGGTGCTTGTCATGTACATGCAAAGTTCTCTGTAGAGAAAATATTGGATTTAAAGAAAATCTATCCGCAAGCTAAGATATTGGCTCATCCGGAATGTAAAGGAGCTGTTTTGAAATTAGCTGATTTTGTGGGTTCTACAGCTGCTATTTTGAAATATGCCACTAACCATGAAGAGAAAGAGTTTATTGTAGCTACTGAATCAGGTATCTTGCATAAAATGCAACAGGCTTGTCCGCAAAAAGTATTTATACCTGCACCACCAGAAGACAGTACCTGTGCTTGCAATGAATGTAATTTCATGCGTATGAATACGATGGAGAAGTTGTATCATTGTCTGTTGAATGAAACTCCTGAGATACAGGTAGATAAAAAAATCGCTGAAAAGGCGATTAAACCTATTCAACGAATGTTGGATATCTCTGCCAAATTAGGATTGTAAAAAATTTACTAATTTTTTTACAGCTAAAGCTCGGTGACTGATGGTGTTTTTCACATCATCACCTAACTCTGCAAAGGTTTTATCATATCCATCTGGCATAAAAACAGGATCGTAACCAAAACCTCCGGAGCCACTCTCCTGTTGGTTGATTTTTCCTGTTACTATCCCCTCAAAAAGGTATTCCTTGCCATTTTGAATGAGACAAATAATGGTACGGAATTGTGCTTTTCTATTGTTCTTTCCTTTTAATTCTCGCAGTAAGCGATTGGTGTTGGCTTTGGCATCATGTATTTCACCTGTACCTTCTAAAGCGGCATAGCGAGCAGAATAGACACCAGGGGCATTAGATAATGCTTCTACTTCCAATCCTGAATCATCAGCAAAACAATCTACATGATAATTTTCATATATGTAATGCGCTTTCTGATGTGCATTATCTTCCAATGTATTGGCCGTTTCAGGCAATTCTTCATAACACTTGATGTCGTTCAGACTCAAGATATCAAATTGATTTCCCAATATGGCACGAACCTCAGCAAGCTTGTGTTCATTATTGGTAGCAAAAACAAGTTTTTTCATGATTGCTGAGGGGTATTATCTTGTGTCAATGCTTGTTCAATGGCTTCCTCTTCTTTCTTGTTTACCTTCACTTTCAACTTATCGAAACCTTCGCCAAAGACACCAATGACAGCACTCTGAGAAATAAAGGCATTGCTGTCTATGCTTTTTACTAAACGGAAAATCTCTACTGACTGACGCTTAGATGCCAAAACAAACAAGACCTTCACGTTGTGCTTGGAATACCAACCAGTACCATCGAAAACGGTGACACCACGATGGGTCTTTTTGTTGATAACATCGGCAATCTTGTTGTATTCCTTAGAGAAAATGAAGAATTGTACCGACTGACGCGCACTATTCACCACATAGTCGAGTACATATCCAATAATGAATAAGGTAACAAAACCGAAGATGACACGACGAAGATCGTGGAAGACAAAGTAGCAGGAACTGATGATGATGACATCGCACAGTTGGATCATGCGACCCAAGGAGATATCCCTATACTTGTTCACGATGGCAGCAATGATATCTGTTCCACCCGTACTACCATTTACATTAAACACTACTCCCAATCCGAAACCACACATTACTGAACCAATAATGCAAGCCATAAATTCCTGTCCTTGACCGAGAATTAAAGGTGCTACACCATCAGGACCATTAATGAGTTTCTGGAAATACCACAAAAGGAAGGTAAGCAACAGGATGCTATAGCTGGTCTTGATACAGAATTTCAAACCCAATAACTTAAAGGCAAACATCATCAAGATGGCGTTTACTATGAAATAAGTTGATTGAATGGGGAAACCTGTTGCATAATAGATGATTGCACCAATACCTGTGGTACCGCCTGTGGTTATCTGGTAAGGCAACAGGAATGTTGCCCAAGCACCAGCATAACTCATCAAGCCTATCGTGATAAAGAAGTAGTCTTTTACGATATGGTAGATTTCCAGTTTCGTAGGTTTACGTAGTGTCATTTCAAGACAATATTAATGAGTTTCTTAGGAACGATAATTACTTTCACTATCTGCTTGCCTTCCATCCATTTTTCTGAACGCTCATCGGCTATTACTTCCTGTTGGATGGTTTCGTTGGTAGCATCAATAGGGAATTCTTTGTTGTAACGAGCCTTACCACTAAAAGATACGGTGTAGTTTACAGTATTCTCTTTTAGGTATTCTTCGTTATATTGAGGCCACTGGGCATCGCAAACAGAAGTAGTATGTCCCAGCATCTCCCACAATTCTTCGCAGATGTGAGGGGTGAATGGTGCCAAACAAGCAATGATCTGCTCTAATACAGCTTTCTTGCTGCATTTCAATGAGGTAAGTTCGTTCACACAAATCATGAATGCACTGATGGAGGTATTGTAGGAGAAGTTTTCGATATCGCCTGTAACCTTCTTAATCAGCTTGTGAACGGCTTTCAGCTCAGCTGCATTAGGAGCCTCATCAGTTACGAGATAGTTGTCCTGACGGTCGTAGAACAGACTCCAGAACTTCTTCAGGAAGCGATGTACACCATCAATGCCGTTGGTATCCCAAGGCTTTGACTGCTCCACAGGACCCAAGAACATTTCGTACAGACGCAAGGTATCGGCACCAAAGCGCTCAACAATCATATCTGGGTTCACCACATTGAACATGGATTTACTCATCTTCTCGATGGCCCATCCGCAAATGTATTTGCCGTCTTCCAGGACAAACTCGGCATTGTGGTATTCAGGACGCCAAGCCTTGAAAGCTTCGATATCCAGAATGTCGTTGGATACAATGTTCACATCCACATGGATTGGAGTTACATCATACTGATCTTTCAGGTTGAGAGAAACAAAGGTATTGGTGTCTTTGATGCGATAAACAAAGTTGCTTCGACCTTGAATCATTCCTTGGTTCACCAGCTTTTGGAAAGGCTCTTCCTTGACAGAAATACCCAAGTCGTGCAGGAACTTATTCCAGAAACGAGAATAAATCAAGTGACCAGTAGCATGCTCTGTACCACCAACATAGAGGTCAACATTCTGCCAATACTGATCAGCTTTCTCTGATACCAAAGCCTGGTCGTTATGTGGATCCATATAACGCAGGTAGTAAGCACTTGAACCAGCAAAACCAGGCATTGTACTCAGTTCGAGTGGGAAGACGGTCTTGTTGTCAATCTTGCTGTTTTCCACCACCTTATTATTTACTGTATCCCAAGCCCACTTGGTGGCACGACCCAATGGAGGTTCACCTGTTTCAGTAGGCAGATACTTCTCTACCTCAGGCAGTTCCAAAGGCAGACAAGTTTCTGGAATCATGCAAGGCATTTCATCCTTATAATATACAGGGAAGGGTTCGCCCCAATAACGCTGACGAGAGAAGATGGCATCGCGTAAGCGATAATTCACCTTCACACGACCTAAGTTGTGCTCTTTCACATATTTCTTGGTTGCCTCGATAGCCTCTTTGATGGTAAGACCATTCAGGTTCAAATCGCAATAAGGCTCTACCCCAGCACGAGGTGAGTTGCATACAATACCTTCTTTGGCATCGAAACTCTCTTCGCTGACATCGCAACCTTCTACCAATGGTACGATAGGCAAATTGAAATGCTTAGCAAATGTATAGTCGCGACTATCGTGAGCAGGAACGGCCATGATGGCACCAGTTCCGTAACCAGCCAATACATAATCACTCACCCAGATAGGCACTGCTTCTCCCGTAAACGGATTGATAGCATAACTACCTGTAAACACACCAGTTACACTACGATCAGCTATACGATCACGTTCTGTACGCTTCTTGGTTCTATCCAAATAAGCATCTACCTCAGCTTTCTGAGCAGCTGTGGTTACTTTGGCAACAAACTCGCTTTCAGGAGCTAACACCATAAAGGTAACGCCATACATGGTATCTGCACGGGTGGTAAAGATGATAAATTCCACATCGCTATCCTTTACCTTGAACTTCACCTCAGCACCTTCGCTACGACCTATCCAGTTGCGTTGTGTTTCTTTCAGGGAGTCGGTCCACTGGATATGATCCAAACCATCGAGCAGACGCTGAGCATAGGCAGATACACGCAAGCACCATTGGCGCATCTTCTTCTGTACCACAGGATAACCACCACGAACACTCACACCTTCTACTACCTCGTCGTTGGCCAAAACAGTACCTAACTCAGGACACCAATTGACCATCATCTCACCAAGGTATGCAATGCGGTAGTTCATCAATATCTGTTGTTGTTCTTTCTCGCTCTTGGCATTCCATTCCTCTGCCGTAAAGCTCAGTTCTTCTGTGCAAGCCACATCCAAGCCTTTTGTTCCTTGGGTCTTGAAGTGCTCTATCAGGGTTTCTATTGGCTGAGCCTGTTTGCTTTTGTTGCAATAGAAGCTGCCAAACATCTTCTGGAATGCCCATTGGGTCCAATGGTAATAACCAGGGTCACAAGTACGAACTTCACGATCCCAATCGAAGCAGAAACCGATCTTATCCAACTGACTACGATAACGGTTGATGTTCTCTGTAGTTGTGATGGCAGGATGTTGTCCTGTTTGGATGGCATACTGCTCAGCTGGCAAACCATAAGCATCATAACCCATAGGGTTCAGTACGTTAAAGCCTTGCTGACGCTTAAAGCGGGCATAGATATCTGAGGCGATATAGCCTAATGGATGTCCCACATGCAAGCCTGCTCCTGATGGATAAGGAAACATGTTAAGTACGTAGTACTTGGGTTTATTTTCGTTTTCAGTAACTTGATAGGTCTTGTTTTCTACCCATCTTTTTTGCCATTTTTGTTCGATTTCCCTGAAATTATATTCCATCTTTTTATTATTATTGAAAATTGACAATTGAAAATTGAAAATTATCCCTGTGGATAAAACTCATGTTCAAATCAATATTCTGATTAGTATTTTAGTTTTCAATTCTTTACCGCTACGGCTACAAAAGAGTCGGCGCATCCATAATACAAGAACCATTTACCCTCATGATATGTTAATCCCTCGATAAATACTGTCCCAGCTGGATATTGTCCACTTTTTTCAAAGTCGGCTTCTGGCTGGAAGAATGGCTTGTCCAAACGAGTGATGTATTTGGTAGGATCGTACAAGTCGAACAATGCTTGTCCTGCGCAATAAGAATTAGGAGTATAATTGGGGTCGGCCCCCTCCCCTGCCTTATTCTTACCATTATAGAACAGAATGATGCCCTTATCTGTCATAATTGCTGGAGGACCACATTCTGTCAAATCGCTATCGAAATAGCCGGGACGTGTCTTCATCACTTGAAGCAGTTCGCCTTGCTCATCGAGCATGGGTTCCCAATTCACTAAGTCGGTGGAGGTAGCTACATTCACGAACTGCTCTCCCCAATACATCATATATTTGTCACCATACTTAGCAATTACTTGCTTGCCATCTTGTATTTTGGTGATAATTGAAGCCGATTTGGTAAAGCTGTTGGCAAAGCGACCATCGTAAGCTTTCGCAAAAGCGGGTCCATGCTTTGTCCAAGTTTGTAAATCACGAGAAGTGGCCACTGCCAAACGAGCCACATCTCTGTTCCATTGGGTGTAGAACATTACATACAAACCATCTTCTGTCATCGCCACACGAGGGTCTTCGCAACCACCAGGCCATTCATTGGTTTTCTGAGCATCATCAGCGGGATAGACTACAGGTGTGTTCTGAATGTCAAAATGCAGTCCGTCAGTTGATTCTGCATAACCGATACGAGAGGTTCTGGATCCTATACCCATGTGGGTGGCATCTTCAGAGCGGAACATAACTACAATCTTTCCATCCTTGGTGGTGGCAGCTGGATTGAAGGTGTCACCTTCTTGCCAAGCAATGGAATCACCCGTCATAGGACAGAAGAACTTGATGTCTTTATTTGGAGAAATAATAGGGTTTATCCCCTCTGGACGTTGAAAATCCAACCATGCCCAGTCTTCTGGTTGCAGGCTATCTTGATTGTTGCAAGCTACCAAGAAGCTAACAGCTGATATCAATGCTAAAAAAAACTTCATATCTTTATTAATATCAAAATTTACAAACCTCGTTACTTTCTTACCTTCTTGTCTTGTTTCTTGTCGTAGATAAACATCAACCACAGTCCTACCAATATGTAGGGGATGCTCAGTATTTGTCCCATGTTGAGACTCATTCCTTGTTCGAATGCTACCTGGTCTTCCTTGATAAACTCAATGAAGAAACGGAAGATAAAGACAGAAGCACAGCCAAATCCGAAATAGAATCCTCGTTTCAGGTTCAGTTGATGTTTGCGATAAATGAGATATACTATAATTGCTAAAGTTAGGTAAGCAATTGCCTCATACAACTGTGCTGGATGACGTGGAGCCAATGGATCTACCAAACTTTGATCGTTAGCCAATCTTTCAAACACAAAAGCCCAAGGTACGTCTGTTACTTTACCGATAATCTCTGAGTTCATCAGGTTGGCCATACGAATCCAGAATCCACAGATGAATGCTGAAACTGTTAGGATATCTGCTATATCGACGAAGTGAATCTTGTATCGCTTGCAGTAGAGCAAGGTAGAAATGACCAAACCCAAGATGCCTCCATGACTGGCTAATCCCTGATAACCGATGAATTTCCAGTTGCCATCAGGTAAGTACTTGATAGGTAAGAACATTTCAGTAATATGGTGCAGATAATAGCTTGGTTCGTAAAACAAACAATGACCTAATCGGGCACCCAACAACACACCAAAGAAACAGTAGAAGAACAAGGGATCAAAGAGTTCATCGCCCCACCCTTTGTCTTTATATTCACGCTTTACGATCATATAAGAGCAGGCAATGCCAATCACCCAGAACAAGCCGTAATACCTGATGTCTATCGATCCAATGCTGAACAGTACTGGATCTGGATTCCAATTGATGGTCAGTGGTATCATAGTTTCTTATACATTAAATCTGAAGTGCATGATATCGCCATCTTGCACCACATAGTCTTTACCTTCTATGCTCAGCTTACCAGCCTCACGCACAGCAGCTTCGCTTCCGTATTTGATATAGTCGTCATACTTGATGACCTCAGCACGGATGAAGCCTTTCTCAAAATCCGTATGTATTACACCAGCACATTGGGGAGCTTTCCATCCCTTGTGATAGGTCCAGGCCTTGACTTCCATTTCCCCAGCGGTAATGAAGGTTTCCAGGTTCAAGAGTTTAAACGCACTTTTGATCAAGCGGTTCACACCAGATTCTTGTAAACCTAATTCCTCGAGGAACATCATTTTATCTTCGTAGGTTTCCAGTTCTGCAATATCGGCTTCCGTCCTTGCGGCAATTACCAGAATTTCAGCATCTTCGTCCTTCACCGCTTCACGTACTTGCTCTACATATTGGTTACCAGTTAACACACTTGCCTCGTCCACATTGCAGACATATAGCACTGGTTTTGCGGTTAAGAGAAACAAATTACGAGCAGCTGCTTGTTCGTCTTTGTCCTCAAACTGAACGGTACGAGCAGATTTGCCTTGACTTAATACGTCCTTGTACTTGATTAAAACGTTGTAAAGAGCCTTTGCGTCTTTGTCGCCACCTACTTTAGCCAACTTCTCCACTTTGGGAATGCGAGTTTCAACGGTCTCTAAGTCTTTCAATTGCAATTCTGTATCTATAATTTCCTTATCACGTACAGGATTGATAGGACCTTCCACATGGGTGATGTTGCCATCTTCGAAGCAACGCAATACATGGATAATGGCATCTGTTTCTCGGATATTGCCTAAGAACTTGTTGCCTAATCCTTCACCCTTGCTGGCTCCTTTTACCAAACCTGCGATATCCACAATCTCAACGGTAGCAGGAACGATTCTTCCCGGATGAACGATTTCGGCCAGCTTGCCTAAACGCTCATCAGGAACAGTGATAACACCTACATTTGGTTCTATAGTGCAGAAAGGAAAATTAGCTGCTTGTGCCTTAGAACTTGACAAGCAGTTGAAAAGGGTTGATTTGCCCACATTTGGCAATCCTACGATTCCACATTGTAATGCCATATTTAGCTTTTTCTGTTTAAGTCAATTTGTAATTGGGTGCAAAGATAACGTTTTTTTCCTTATTATATATAAGGTGTGGACAAAAAGATGTAAAAGTCAGATGCGTTATGACAAGAAAAAAGGCTGTGCCCATTCAGAAGCACAGCCTTTTGCGATTAAGGTTATATAAGGTTTGAAGTTTTTTACATGGTCTCAGCGTCCATGGTAATAGTCATGTTTGGAACCAACACAAACTCTTTCTTTGACTTGTTCCACTTGTAGTAAGTGGTAGTTACCTGCTTGCCTTCATACTGGTAACGGATGCACAGATCGTTGATCCACTCGTTGCCGTTCCACTTCTGGCAGAGGTTCTCAGTCATGCGCTGCTGGTTGTCATACTTGTAATTGTACTGCAGGTAGTTTACCAACATGTTGTCAACATTCTTATAAACGGTCTGACCAACCATCATACCATTTACTTCTTCGTTGTTGTAAACCAAATTGTCGTGGTTGTCTGCCATTGCATTGATACCACATACCATCATTGCTGCTAATACGATAAATTTTAAAGTCTTCATTTTTTATTTCTCCTATTTTTAATTGTCTAACATATTGTCACCCCTCTTTCAGAATGACGATGCAAAGGTAAGTGGTTTTTCTGGACAAAACAAATAAAAACGCAAATATTTTTAGCATTATGTAAAGCAGGCATAGACATAAAGTGTTTCAAAATGCATATTTTGCTGACAAAATGATAGCCAACAAATCAAAAGAAGCGGTTTTTAAATGCATGGTGATAACCTTTTCACTTAAAAACCGTTCTTAATGATTGAAAGTTAAATAATGTTATTGAACATGTTTTAGTGGGCTTCAAGCCAATTTTTACCCCATCCACAGTCCGCTTTTAATGGCACTCGCATCAAATATGCATGCTCCATTTCTTCCATAACGATCTTTTCAACTATCTCTTTTTCAGACGTTGGTACGCTGAAGTTTAGTTCGTCATGTACTTGTAGAATCATTTTTGCTTTCAGATTATAAGTTTTGAATCGCTGATAGATATGAGCCATTGCTACTTTAATAATATCTGCCGCACTTCCCTGAATAGGAGCATTGATGGCATTTCGTTCTGCATACCCTCTTACAGTAGCATTGCGGGAGTTGATATCTGGCAGGTAACGTTTACGATGGAAGATAGTTTCAACATACCCGTTATCACGCGCTTTCTCAATGCTTTTGTCCATGTATTCCTTGATTTGAGGGTAGGTTTCAAAATATCCATCAATCAGTTGTCTAGCCTCGCCTCTATCTACTCCCATACGTTCAGCTAATCCAAATACTGAGATACCATAAATAATTCCAAAGTTAGCTGTCTTAGCCTTTCGTCGCATGTCTTTCGTCACCTCTTCCATAGGTACCTTATAAATTTTAGCCGCTGTAGCTGCGTGCACATCATAGTCATGTTTAAAGGCATCTATCATATTCGTATCCCCACTGAGGTGAGCCATGATTCGTAATTCGATCTGAGAATAGTCGGCTGAGAAGAATTCACATCCTGGATCTGGAATAAAGCACTTACGTATTTCCTTCCCATCGTCGTCTCGAACAGGGATATTTTGTAGATTTGGATTGCTGCTACTCAATCGTCCTGTTGCTGTAACTGCTTGGTTAAAAGATGTATGTATTTTTCCTGTACGAGGATTTATTAATTCTGGTAAAGCGTCAATATATGTGCTTAGCAGTTTTTTGAGTCCTCGATATTCAAGTATCTTTTCTACAATAGGATGCTTATGACGAAGACTTTCCAGAACTTCTTCCGAAGTAACATATTGGCCAGTCTTGGTCTTCTTGGGCTTTTCTACAAGTTTTAGATCTTTGAAAAGGATATCACCTACTTGTTTTGGTGAACTGATATTGAATTGTTGACCTGCCAGCTGATAAATATTCTGTTCTATTTCATTCATTCGTTGGTTGTACAACACAGAAGTTTGCTTTAAAGCTTCTGTATCCAGTAGCACGCCATTGGTCTCAATATTGACCAACACTGGTACTAATGGCATTTCTATTTCGTAGAACAGTTTTTCAACATTTTCTTTCTTTAGTTCTTTCTCCAATACATTTTTCAATTTAAGAGTAACATCGGCATCCTCGCACGCGTACATATATATATCTATAGGAGATAGGTCTCTCATGTTTTTTTGGTTTTTCCCTTTCGCACCAATCAGTTCGTCGATATGTATGGTTTTATACTGAAGATATATTTCAGCCAAGTAATCCATGTTGTGTCGTAGTTCGGGTTGGAGCACATAATGAGCCAACATGGTGTCGAAGAGGGGACCTTTCACTTCAACGCCATAGTGGTGAAGCATGATCATATCATATTTTATGTTTTGGCCCACTTTCATTGTTGCTTCATTTTCGAGTACTGGTTTGAAAGCTTGCACAATTTCTTTTGCCTTTTCAAAGTCGGAGGGTACAGGAACATAGTATGCTCTGTTTTCTGCATCGCTGAAGCTCATACCCACCAAATCGGCCATCATGGGTTCGGTTCCTGTGGTTTCTGTGTCTAATGCAAGGATTTTTGCTGTCAATAATTGTTCGATTATTTTACTCCTTTTCTCTTCTGTATCAATGAGTTGGTAATCCACTTCCTTAGGATTTAGTGCCTTTAGATTTTGATTTTCTACAAGAGTCGGGGATTCTATCGGATTTATTGCAAACAAATCACCTTGTATAGGACCTTTTGGGGCAACCTTCTCAGTTGGCTTAGAAGGAGTGGGGGTAGGGGAAGCGAATAGGGTGCCTGCAAATAAATCTTGAGGAGCTTCTGGTTGTTGAGTGCCTACTCGTGCCATTACACGATCGTAGAGTGAGCGAAATTCCAGTTCGTCGAAAATCTGTTTTAAGGACATCATGTTTGGGGCTTCGTATTTCAACCTATCCAAATCTAACTCGATGGGAACATCGGTCTTGATAGTGGCCAGGAATTTCGAGAAGGTAATTTGTTCTTTGTTGGCTTCCACTTTTGTCTTAAGAGCCCCCTTTAGTTGGTCGGTATTTGCCAATAGGTTTTCTATAGTTCCAAATTCTGCAATTAGTTTTTGCGCTGTCTTCTCACCTACACCTGGACATCCTGGTATGTTGTCTGAGGCATCTCCCATCAAACCCAACAGGTCGATTACTTGTAGGGTAGAGGAGAGGTCGTATTTTTCCATTACTTCTTTTGGACCCATGGTCTCAAAGCCACCCGTAAACTTAGGTCGGTACATATAGACATGCTCTTTCACTAACTGACCATAGTCCTTGTCTGGAGTCAGCATGTAGGTATCAATACCTTTGTTTCCCGCTTTCGTAGCCAAGGTGCCTATCACGTCATCCGCTTCGAAGCCCATTACTTCTAATATGGGAATGTTATATGCCTTGATTATCTCTTTTATTATAGGAACTGATTTGCGAATGTCTTCCGGAGTTTCTTCTCGCTGGGCTTTATATTCAGGATAAGCTTCATGACGGAATGTCGGACCTGCAGGGTCAAAGGCTATGCCTATATAGGTTGGTTGTTCTTTTTTAAGCACTTCCTCAAGAGTATTTACAAAACCCATAATCGCAGAAGTATTTTGTCCTTTAGAATTAATACGTGGATTCTTAATGAGTGCATAATAAGCCCTGTAGATAAGGGCATAGGCGTCTAAAAGGAAAAGTTTATTGGTTGTTTCCATCGTTTTCTTAATTTTTATGCGTAAATGTACAAAAATAATACAACAATTCCTCAATTATTATTATTTTTGTACGTAAAATAGTGAATGATGAGACGAGATATGTCTATAATAACAGGTCCTGTAAAGTCTGAAATGGATGAATTTCTTAGACTTTATAAAGCATCATTGTCTTCTTCTAACGTGCTTTTGAATCAAGTTATTGAACATGTAACTCAGAAGTATGGTAAGATGATGAGGCCTCTGTTATTATTGCTGGTTACTAAAATGTTTGGCAAAGTTACTCCAGCTGCTTATCATGCCGCAGTCTCTTTAGAACTTTTACATACTGCTACCTTAATTCACGATGATGTTGTGGATGATAGTGATCAAAGAAGAGGTCAACTATCTGTGAATGCAGCTTTTAATAATAAGGTAGCTGTGTTGTCTGGCGATTTCTTCTTAGCTACTTCATTACAACAAGTTTCCCTAACTCGCAACTTTGAATTAGTTGATATTGTGGCTGGGTTAGGTCAGCAGTTGTCTGATGGTGAATTATTACAGTTGTACAACATTGCTAACAACACACTTTCTTATGATGTTTATTTTGACATTATAAGAAATAAAACTGCCATTCTTTTTTCTTCGTGTTGTCGAGCCGGAGCTATTGCTGGTGGTGCTGGTGCTCAACAAATCGCCAAGGCAGCAGATTTTGGTGAAAAGATAGGGTTGTGTTTCCAAATAAAAGACGATATCTTTGACTATTTTGATAATACCGAAACAGGAAAACCATCTGGGAATGACATGAAAGAAGGTAAACTTACTCTGCCTGTACTTTATGCATTGAATTCTACACAAAATCCTTCTTATCTTAAGATTGCTGAAAAAGTAAGGTTCTTTACGGCTACAGATGAAGAGATAGCTCAATTGATTGAGTTTACCAAAACTACTGGTGGCATAGAATATGCCTATAAGATTATCGATGAATTCAAAGAAAAAGCATCTGCTTTATTAGCAGATGCTCCTGATTCTAAATATAAATCCGCTTTAAAGGATTATCTGGACTATGTAGTTGAAAGATCTCACTAAAAGAATTTTACTTCTTTACCCACTATTTCTGATAACAATAGATTTGCCAACCTACTTGTACCCAAGCGGAAGTATTTGTTGTCCAACCATTCTTCTCCTAATACCTCTTTTACAATAGTATAGTAGCAAATAGCGTCTTGAACGGTATTGATACCACCAGCAGCTTTAAATCCTTTCTTGATGCCAGTCTGTTCGTAGTATTCTTTTATTGCCTGGCACATAACATAAGCTGCTTCGTAGGTTGCAGAGATAGCTATTTTTCCTGTAGATGTCTTAATGAAGTCGGCACCCGCATATAGAGAGAGTAGGGCAGCTTTCTTAATATCCGATGCTTTTTTTAATGCTCCTGTTTCCAGAATAACTTTCAGGATTCGATCTCTACATGTTTCTTTAATTTCATCGATTTCATCGCACATATTCTCATAGTCGCCTGCTAAGTATTTGCCTACAGAAATGACAATGTCAATCTCATCGGCACCATCTTTTATGGCAAGTGCAGTTTCCACTATTTTAACTTCTGAATAGGTTTGTGAAGATGGGAACCCGCCTGACACACATGCGATATTAACATCATCCACTTCTAGTGTATCTCTTACTATCTCTGCAAAGCAAGGATAGACACATATAGCGGCTACGTTCTTTAAATCTGGATATTCTTCATCAAACTTATTAACCTTTTGGGTAAACTGCATTACATATTCATCGTTATCAGTTTCTTTTAATGTGGTGAGATCAATGCAGTTAAATAAGAATTTTTTCACTTCCAAAGTGTTGTTCTCAGCCAAATGTTTTTCCAATAAAGGAAATACCAAGTCTTTCACTTCATTATCATCCAGATCTGTTCGATATTTCTTAAGCATGGCTTCGTATTTACTTTCTTTCATGGGTTGGTGCTCATGTTCGTGGCAATGGCAATGCTCGTGATCATGATCGTGTTGATGGTTATGCTCCATATTCTTTAAGTTTTGGGTTATTAATATGTCTTGTATTATCTCTCATCGTTTTTTTAGCTATACTTTGCTTAAAAGCCTCCGTGACATCTACGTTTGTTTGGTTGGCAATGCAAAGCAATACCCATAAGATATCAGCGATTTCTTCACTGATATTCTCCTTTTCACCGGATTTAAACGACTGATCGCCATACTTACGAGCCATCACCCTGGCCAATTCACCTACTTCTTCAGTCAACACGGCCATGTTGGTAAGTTCACTGAAATAGCGAACGCCATAGGTCTTAATCCAGTAATCGACTTCTTTCTGCGCTTCTTTTATGGTCATTATTCTTTATTTTTAGTATCTATACAGATGGTTACGGGTCCGTCATTCAGCAGTTCAACCTTCATATCCGCTCCAAATTCTCCTGTTCCTACAGGTTTTCCCAGCGCTTCGCCCAAGGCTTTGCAAAACTGATCGTAGAGTGGGATAGAGATCTCATGTCGAGCTGCTCTGATGTAAGAGGGACGATTGCCTTTTTTTGTAGAAGCCATGAGTGTGAATTGGCTGACTACAAGTATCTCACCATCTTCATCCAAGATAGATTTATTCATTATTCCGTCTTCGTCCTCAAAGACCCTAAGGTTGACAATCTTTTTGCACAACCAATCTATATCTTCCTGTCCATCAGCCTCTTCTATGCCCAATAATACTAAATAGCCTTTGCCAATTTTTGATTTGCAAATACCTTCTATGGTTACTGAAGCATGTGCCACTCGTTGTATAACTGTTCTCATATTACGATTTCAAAATTAGTCATTTTTTCTGGAATAATCGAAAATTATTTTCGATTTTGCTTTACCAACGATTGATTCCAACTGTTCCATGTTTGCTTCTTTGATTCTTTTCACGCTTTTAAACTCTTTTATTAGTGCTTGTTTAGTCTTTTCGCCTATACCTTTTATTTCGTCTAATTCTGATTCTATTTGGTGTTTGCTTCGCTTAGCTCTGTGAAAGCTTATAGCAAAACGATGCACTTCATCTTGTATGTTTGTTAATAGTTTAAATAAGGCCGATGATTGCTTTATGCCTATCGTTTGCGGAGGGAATCCATATAGTAATTCGTTGGTTCTATGTTTGTTATCCTTTGCAAGGCCAGCAATCGGAATATTAAGTTTCAAGTCATCAATCACCTCTTTGATAGCATGCATCTGTCCGATTCCACCGTCTGCAATGATTAAATCGGGTAGTGGAGTCTCTTCCTCGATAGCCCGTTGGTATTTTCTCCATACTACTTCTTTCATAGAAGCATAGTCATCAGGGCCTACAACCGTTTTAATATTGTATTTTCTATATTCTTTTTTTGACGGTTTACCTTTGATAAACACTACACATCCTGCAACAGGATCTGCTCCCTGAATATTGGAGTTGTCAAAGCATTCTATCCTGATTGGAAGTTTTTGTAAATGAAGTAATTGTTGCAATTCTGTAAGTAGTCTTGTTGCTCTTTGCTCAGGGTTGAGTTTTTCTTCTTGCTTGATACGATCGACCTTATATTCTTTGACATTCATCATTGATAATTCCAGCAATTTTTTCTTATCTCCTTTTTGCGGGACGGTAAAAATAGCATCGTTCATTTCCATATTCATTTCAAATGGAACTATGATTTCTTTTGCCTTGCTGCTAAAGCGTTCTCGCATCTCACAAATGCCTAGGGACAATAGTTCTTCCTTGCTTTCATCCAGTCTTTTTTTGTATTCAAATGTAAAACTTTGATTAATGCCCCCATTTTTTACATGCATAAAATTGATATAGGCAGATTTTCCGTCCTCATTTTCTTCAATAGTAAATACATCAATATTATCAAGTTTGTAATTTACTACCTCTGATTTGGCATTGTAGTTTTTCAGTAATATATATCTTTTTTTTGTTAGCTCTGCTTCTTCAAACTCCAGATTATCAGCTAGTTCCGTCATCTCTTTCATTAACTGTTGTTCTAGCTTTCTAGTGTTACCTTTTAAAATTTCACGTATATTTTTTATGTTATTATTATAGTCTTCTTTACTTTGTTTGCCTATGCAAGGACCCTCGCAATTTCCTATATGATACTCTAAACATACTTTGTATTTCCCTGCTTTAATGCTTTCTTCTGTCAAATGATGATGACAGTTTCGTATTGGATAGAGTTGTTTAATCAAATCCATTAAGGCATACATGGTAGAGACATGTGTGTACGGACCATAATAGTAGGCTCCTTTATCAGATAGATTTCTTGTTTTATAAACTCTTGGGTATTCGCCCTTCTGCACTGCAATTGAAGGGTATGTTTTATCGTCTTTTAAAAGCACGTTATATCTTGGTTTGTATTTCTTTATCAGTTTATTTTCCAAATTTAATGCATCCTCTTCTGTGTTTACCGTTGTATAAGTAATATTAGCTATCTTACTAACTAACATCTTTGTCTTGATGGGTTGTTGGGACTTAGTGAAATAAGAAGCGACTCTTTTTTTTAGGTTTTTTGCCTTACCTACATAGATGATTACCCCTTCAGCATTCCAATATTGGTAGCTGCCTGGTTTCTCAGGAAGTCTGCTGACAATGCCCTTAAGATATGTTAGACGATGTATGTCTTCTTCTTTCATTTACTAATCCATCCAACCGACTTTTAAACGCTTACACCGTCAAGAGTGTTGTAAGATCTATGCCTTCAAAAAGGTCTCGTCCATGTAGCCCTTCGTCCGTAAGCTCGACAATGAAATTCATATATATCTTTTTTGGCTGAAAGAGTTCTACTAATCTGTAGGCAGCCTTTGCTGTACCACCTGTAGCCAGTATGTCATCATGAATAAGTACCACGTCGTTTTCATTAATGGAGTCAACGTGCATCTCAATGGTATCTACACCATACTCTTTTGAGAAAGATTCCTTGATGACAGTAGCTGGTAGTTTACCTGGTTTTCGTGCTAATACAATACCACATCCGAGGCGTCCAGCTAAAGCTGATGCCATCACAAAGCCTCGGCTTTCAATTCCCACTATTTTTGTTATGCCCTTATCCTTATATATTGCTTCCAGCTCGTCGAGCATATACTTAACACACTCTGCATTCTTGAAGAGAGTTGTTACGTCACGAAAGTTAATACCTTTCTTAGGGAAATCTGGTATTTCTCTTAGGTTTTTACTTAATTCTTCTTTATTCATATTCAGTGGGTTTTAATATGGTTTTATACTATTTGTTTCACGGGGAACAATTATCGGTTACTACCTTGTGCTAGTACCAATAATACGTTAATATCGCTAGGTGATACGCCTGGTATTCTACTTGCCTGTCCTATTGTTACAGGATCTATCCTTGTAAGTTTTTGGCGGGCTTCGGTAGAAAGTGACTGCAATGAGTTATAGTCAAATTTCCCTTTTATTTTTATATTGTCAAGCCTGCTCACCTTGTCTGCAATGAATCGTTCCCGTTCTATATAGCCACTATATTTAATCTGTATTTCGGCGGCTTCTATAATTTCTTCTTTTCTTTCAGGAATAGTATCCAATAACTCCATAAAAGGAGGAATATGTTCGGCAATTTTCGCAATAGAAACTTGGGGACGAATAATTAAATCCAGCAATTTACTTGTATGGCGGAGTGGGGTAGTACCCCATTGCTCAAGTACATTATTAATCGTATCTGGTTTTATCGAATATTCTTTTGCAAAATCTGTTATTATATTAATCTGATCTTTTTTGAATTCCATCAATCCATATCTGTGTTGGTTGGCCAAACCTATCTTGTATGCCATAGGAGTTAGGCGCATGTCAGCATCATCCATTCGTAAAAGAATACGATATTCTGCACGAGAGGTAAACATGCGATAGGGCTCATCAACCCCTTTTGTTACCAAGTCGTCTATCAACACTCCAATATAAGCTTCATCTCTTCCTAATACCATCTGTTCGCCACCATGACAATTGATGTGTGCGTTGATACCAGCCATCAATCCTTGTCCTGCAGCCTCTTCGTATCCAGTGGTTCCATTTACTTGCCCAGCAAAAAAGAGATTTTTAATAATCTTCGATTCCAATGAATGTTTTAGCTGTGTTGGGTCGAAATAATCGTATTCGATGGCATACCCTGGTCTATAAACGACAATATCCCTAAAAGCAGGTATCTTCTTTAATGCAGAAATTTGTATTTCCATCGGCAGAGAAGATGAAAAACCATTCAGATACAGTTCATTGGTAGTTTCACCTTCAGGTTCCAAGAAAAGCTGATGGTGATCTTTCTCTGCAAAAGTTACAATCTTAGTTTCTATGCTGGGGCAATAACGAGGACCGATACTTTGTATTTGTCCGTTGTACAGAGGGGAGTCTGCTAATCCGCTCCGTAAGATAGCGTGGACATCTTCATTTGTATTAACTGTCCAGCAAGTGAGTTGTTTAAGATGTCTTGTTTCTGTGTCTAAGAAAGAAAATTTGTGGAAGTCGTTTTCACCTTCTTGTACTTCCAAATCTTCAAAGTGTACACTTCTACCATCTATCCTTACTGGAGTGCCAGTTTTCATGCGAGCGGACTTAATGCCATGCTGAGTAATGGATTCCGTTAGTTTATATGATGCAGGTTCTGCGATTCGGCCTCCAGGAACCATTTTTCTTCCAATATGCATTAATCCATTAAGGAACGTACCAGCGGTGATTATCACGCACTTACATTTAAATGTCACTCCCCATACTGTCTTCAGCCCAACTACTTCATTATTCTCTACTATGAGTTCTTCTACAGTATCTTGCCAAATGTGTAAATTGGGAGTGTTTTCTAATATTTCACGCCATGCCCAGATGTACTTACCCCTATCACATTGTGCTCGAGGACTCCACATCGCGGGCCCTTTAGAGCGATTTAAAATGCGGAACTGAATGGCAGTTTTGTCAGTGACAATGCCCATAAATCCACCCATTGCATCGATTTCTCGAACAATTTGTCCTTTAGCGATACCACCAACAGCTGGGTTGCAACTCATTTGGGCTATCTTGTTCATGTCCATAGTTATGATGCATGTCTTTGATCCAAGATTAGCAGCCGCAGTAGCAGCTTCACATCCAGCGTGACCTGCGCCAATCACCACTATATCATAGTTAAACTCCATTCTTTAGTTCCTTTTATTAAAAATATAGAAATAACTATTTAGATTCTCTTAGTGAACTATCATTATAATATTGACAAGGCTTTGTCTTCCGCAGCTTCCATCTTTTCTCGCTCACCTGGTCCTTTGTCATTAATCCCACATAAATGTAGTACGCCATGAATGATAACTCGATGCAGTTCTGTATAATAATCATTGCCTAACAATTCAGCGTTGGAACGAACGGTATCCAAACTGATGAATAGGTCGCCACTAAGTCTATTGCCTTGGCAGTAGTCAAAAGTGATGATATCCGTGTAGTAATCGTGTTGTAGATATTCACGGTTAACGGCTAATATTTTCTCATCGTTGCAAAAGAAATAAACTATTTCACCGACTCTCTTACCATAACTTGCTGCTACTTTCTTAATCCATTCTCGCACTTTGGTTTGGTCAATGTCCGGCAACTCAATTTGTTCTGTCTGAAAAGTAATCATAGTGCTTTAAAAGAAGAAGAGATAACTGATGAAAATGCCAGCGATTATACCTGATAAGTCTGCCAATAAACCGCAAGTAACAGCATTGCGAGTCTTTGTGATGCCAACACTACCAAAATAAACTGCCAAAATGTAGAAGGTTGTATCTGACGCTCCACGTACTACACAACTCATCCTTCCCACTAACGAATCAGCTCCATATTGTTGCATGGTATCAATCATCAAACCATTAGCGCCACTACCACTGAGTGATTTCATTAAAGCTGTGGGCAATGCTCCAACAAACGTAGTATCAACTCCTGTTAAGCCCACCAGCCATCCAATGCCATTCACTAAAATATCCATTGCACCAGATGCGCGAAAAACACCTATTCCAACAAGGAATGCCACCAAATAGGGGATGATTCTTACAGCAGTGGTAAACCCTTCTTTCGCTCCATCTATGAACGCATCATAAACTTTTGCTTTTTTCCATACCCCCCACGCTATAAAAATAATGATGATACCAAAGAGAATAATGTTAGCTACTAATGTAGAGTAGGTACCCATAGTTTCTCGACTAACTGTCAGAAATAACCACATCAACAGGCTGAAAAACAATGCTATTCCTACAACCAATGATAGGATAGCCTTGTTAAACAAATTAATATGCTGGCTTATGCTGACTACGGTAATGCCCACAATAGTAGAGATGGTGGTAGTAATTAAGGTTGGAATGAATATATCTGTTGGTTGAGCTGCTCCCATTTGGGCACGATACATCATGATGCTGATAGGAATAAGAATAAGGCCTGATGTATTGATAACCAAGAACATGATCATAGGATTGGTTGCCGTATCTTTCTTTGGGTTAAGCGATTGCAATTCTCCCATAGCTTTAAGACCTAAAGGTGTTGCAGCATTGTCTAATCCTAACATATTGGCACTTAGATTCATAAAGATAGATCCTAAGGCTGGATGTCCTTTGGGAATATCAGGGAAGAGCTTGCATAGTACAGGACTTAGGAATTTGGATAAGGCATTAATCATGCCACTTTTCTCACCAATCTTCATGATACCTAACCAGAAAGCCAGTAAACCGGTTAGTCCTATAGCTATCTCAAAAGCATTTTTAGAAGAATCAAAAGTCGAGTTCACAAGCGTAGTAAAGATTTCTGTATCGCCAGTAATAAGAAGCTTGCCTAATGCAACACAGAAAGCAACAACGAAAAAAGCAACCCAAATATAATTAAGTACCATGTCTTTGTCTTTTATGTTGCAAAAATACTAATATAAAAATAAAAAATACTATCTTTGTAATCTAAATATTGCAATAAGCATATATGAGAGAAGAATTTGATATACGAGCTCAACAGCAGAATGTCAGCGATAAGGATTTTGAGAACGCTTTGCGTCCATTGAGATTTGAAGATTTCAGTGGACAGGAAAAAGTGGTTGACAACCTGCGAGTATTTGTGCAAGCAGCTCGTATGAGAGGAGAATCATTGGATCATGTGTTACTACATGGCCCTCCTGGTTTGGGCAAGACCACTCTGTCTAATATTATAGCCAATGAATTGGGTGTTGGAATAAAGATTACTTCTGGTCCAGTACTTGATAAACCAGGTGATTTAGCGGGTATTTTAACAAGTCTTGAGGAGAATGATGTATTGTTTATTGATGAAATACATCGCTTGTCACCTGTTGTGGAGGAATTCCTTTACTCTGCGATGGAGGACTATCGTATAGATATCATGATAGACAAAGGTCCTTCTGCTAGAAGTATTCAGTTGGATCTGAATAAGTTCACGTTGGTAGGTGCTACTACCCGCAGTGGTTTGTTGACAGCTCCTTTGCGTGCTCGATTTGGTATCAATCTTCATTTAGAGTATTACGACAACGCTGTCTTACAAAAGATTATTGAACGTTCTGCTGATATTCTAGGAATTCCAATCCAACAGAACGCCTCTGCAGAGATTGCATCCCGTAGTCGTGGTACGCCACGTATAGCCAATGCATTGTTGAGGCGTGTACGTGACTTCGCTCAAGTTAAGGGTACAGGTAGTATAGATATGTCTATTGCCCGTTATGCCTTGGAAGCATTGAATATCGACAAGTATGGATTGGACGAAATAGATAATAAGATTTTGCTGACTATCATCGATAAATTCAAAGGTGGGCCTGTGGGATTGAACACTATAGCCACCGCTTTAGGAGAAGATGCGGGCACGATAGAAGAGGTTTATGAGCCATTCCTCATTAAAGAAGGGTTTATCAAACGGACACCAAGAGGACGTGAGGTAACAGAATTGGCATACAAACATTTGGGACGTTTTCGTTTTTCTGAACAAGGAGATCTTTTTAGTTAAAGGATTATGGCAAATTTGAAATCTCTGGCAAAAGATACTGCCATCTATGGTTTGAGCAGCATTGTAGGCAGATTTCTAAATTATCTGTTAGTGCCAGTTTATACCATTGCATTACCAGCCTCTGGAGGTGGCTATGGTGTAGTGACCAATGTCTATGCGTGGGTAGCACTGATGATGGTAATCCTTACATGTGGCATGGAAACAGGTTTTTTCCGTTTTGCCAATAATGGCAAGGATGAACCCATGCGCGTGTATTCCACAACTTTACTTACTGTAGGTGGTTTCTCCTTAATATTTCTTATTATAGGTTTAGCGTTCTTGCACCCTATAGCAGGATGGCTTGGCTATGAAGAACATCCTTGGTACCTTGGCATGATGATGATGGTGGTAGCGATGGATGCCTTTCAAGCTATACCATTTTCTTTCCTTCGTTACCAGAAAAAAGCCTTACGTTTTGCATCATTGAAGTTATTATTCATTTTCTTGAACATCACTCTCAATCTTATTTATTATGTTGGGATGAATGGTCATGATGTGGGTAAGGCATTCCTTATAAACCTTATATGTACATCATTTATTATGGTGTGCATGATTCCAGAACTGCGTGGGTTTAAATATGTGTTTGATAAGGAACTTAACCATCGGATGATGCGTTATTGCTTGCCATTATTGATATTGGGCATTGCTGGCATCCTTAACCAAGTAGCCGATAAAATAATATTTCCTTATGTCTATCCAGATAAGGCTCAAGGCATTGTTGAGTTAGGCATTTATGGAGCATGTGTGAAGATTGCTATGATTATGGCAATGCTGACACAGGCTTTTCGTTATGCATATGAACCATTTGTGTTTGGAAAGAGCCGTGATAAAGATAGTAAAGAGGTATATGCGCAAGGAATGAAATTCTTTATTATCTTTGCTTTATTGGCCTATTTGTCTGTAGTTTTCTACCTTGATATTCTAAAGTATTTAATAGGAAGAGGCTATTGGGAAGGACTGAAAGTGGTACCCATTGTTATGATGGCAGAGGTCTTTATGGGTATTTATTTCAACCTGTCATTTTGGTATAAGCTTATTGATGAGACGCATTGGGGAGCATCATTCTCTATTATTGGTTGTGCTACTTTGGTTTTGGTCAATGTGTTCTTCATCCCCCAATATAGTTATATGGCCTGTGCTTGGGCCGGATTCTGTGGTTATGGTGTTGCGATGTTGCTTAGCTATTTGATAGGTCAAAAGAAGTATCCTATTAATTATGACCTCAAATCCATTGGAACCTATGTATTGTTGGCTGCTGCCTTATATGTAGCAGCCGAGTGTCTGGAGATAGAGAACTTATGGCTTCGTCTTTTCTTCCGTACCATCCTGTTGTTGATTTTTGTAGCATATATTATCAAGCGTGATTTGCCGCTGAGAAATATTCCTCTGATAAATCGTTTCATCAAATAATGTTATTATGGAGAATAATCAGAATGAAAAGAGTGTATTTGTATTCAAATCATTCATAGAAGAATATTTGGACGTGCGTCGCGATAAAGCAGATGAAAGTGATGCAGTTAAATCCATACGTGAAGGAGTAGAAATGAAAGGAGCTACCATTTGGATTTTAATAGCTGCTATCCTCCTGGCTTCTTTGGGTCTCAATGTGAATTCTACGGCAGTCATTATTGGTGCCATGCTGATATCTCCTATCATGGGTCCTATCATGGGTGTAGGACTGGCTATTGGTTTGGGTGACTTTGATTTGATGAAACGTTCTTTTAAGAATTATTTGGTGATAACCTTGTTTAGTGTGGTTACTGCCACCTTATTCTTCTTGATTAGTCCATCTGTTTCTGAAGGCCAGTCAGAGTTATTGGCTCGTACTTCTCCTACTATTTATGACGTTTTCATCGCGTTATTTGGTGGTGCTGCTGGCTTTATAGCCCTTTCTACAACAAAAAAGGGATCTGTTATTCCAGGTGTAGCTATTGCTACAGCTCTGATGCCTCCGTTGTGTACGGCTGGCTTTGGTTTGGCTACTGGTAATCTGATTTATTTCCTTGGAGCGTTCTATCTATATTTTATCAATTCGGTTTTCATTTGTGTGGCAACCTACTTGGGAACTAGGGTAATGCGCTTTAGTAGGCTTCAATATGTTGATAAAGAACGTGAGAAAAAGGTACGAAAATACATTGTATGGGTGGTAGTACTAACTATGATCCCAGCAGTTTATCTTACCTATGGTATCTTGAACGATACAATTTATGAGGGTTCGGTGAATCGTTTTGTCAACGAGCAGTTAAGTTTTGAGAATGCGCAAGTAGTTGATAAAAAAGTGGAAAAACGAGATGATGGAAAAGTATTGCGTGTGGTATTGGTAGGAAAGGAGGTTGCAGATAGTACTATCTTTATGGCTCAACGTCGTATGGTAGATTATAAACTTGGTGATACCAAGTTGGTGGTATTACAAGGTGTGAGTGGTCAGCAGGCTGCTACGATGGATATTACATCAGTTCGAGCCCAGGTTTTAGAGGATTTTTATAAGAATGGTGAGGTTAAGCTACAACAACAATCCGTATTGATAGATTCTTTACAAACTATGCTGGATACTTATATTTCCTATGATGAGTTGGCTCGTGCCTTGATGCCTGAAATGAAAGTACTTTACCCTCAAGTGAGTCACTTCGCTCTTTCCAAGTCGTTAGGGATGAGTATTGATTCCGCCAAGGTTGATACGATTACCTTTGCCATCATTCAACTCAATAAGCGTATGGATGAACGTGAAAAAGGTAAAATGGTTGAATGGCTGAAGGCACGTACCGATTCTAAAGAGCTCAAATTACTAATTGAACAATAAAAACTATCCCCGCTAGCTGCGGGGATAATCATTTTATTTCTTCTTGTTCTTTTTTGCCCATCCGTCTTCGTTGAAGTTGGGCGCTTCTCCTTTAAGATTACTGTCTTGCATAAAGAACTGCATCCAATCGTCTTTGCGACCACGAGGTTTTGTATAGCCACGTTCTTCACGGCTGGGTTTATTCTTGGCAGCTTTCTTGGCAGCCTTGATCTCAGCCAGCTGTTTCACTACCTCTTTATCTTTCTCGCGGGCAGAACGACGACCTTCGCGTGTTGGTCTTTCATCGATTCTTTCCCTACTTCTATGTTCAGATTTTCTGTCAGACCTGCTCTTCCCATCGGATTTTCTGGACTTTTCCTCTTCCTCACCACCAGGGTTCGAGAACTGCACCGTGATGGCTCTGTTCTTATAACTCTTACCATTTAAAAATTTTACAACGCGGTCGCTATCTTCTTCCCTTACTTCAAAGAAGGAGTAATTCTGCATCACATCAATTCGTCCAATTTCCACCTTGCCATGTATATGTTCGTTGACAATACTCATCAGTATTTTGGGGTTTAGATGGTCGGTACGTCCCAAATTGATGAACAAACGGCTAAAACCTTCCTCGGCTAAACGGTTACGACTACGTTTTCCTTCTTTGCCTTCTTTTTCTTTCTTACGCTCACGTCCATTGTCAATTTCTATCTCAGGACGATTGCGGTAGTAGTCTAAGAAACGATTAAATGCGATGGAAACGACTCTTTTCAGTACATCTTCCTTGCTCAGCCAGTCAAGTTTGCGGTAAACCTCAGACATGAATTCATTGATTTCTTCCTCATTTACCTGAACTTTCTCCAGATTATCAATTGATTTCATCAACTGCTTCTTGCAAATCTGCTGACGGGTAGGCATTTCGCCTGCTTGGAATTCATGACCGATTACCTTTTCTATATTACGCATCTTGCCTTTCTCACGAAGGTTGATGATAGCGATAGAAGTACCCGTCTTTCCAGCACGACCCGTACGTCCGCTTCGATGGGTATAATATTCGATATCATCTGGAAGACCATAGTTGATGACATGCGTCAAGTCATCAACGTCAAGGCCACGAGCAGCTACATCGGTAGCTACCAACAATTGTAGATGGCGTAAACGGAACTTCTGCATCACCAGGTCACGAGCAGCTTGAGACAACTCACCATGCAAACTATCAGCGTTATAGCCATCCTGCATCAGTTTGTCGGCTATCTCTTGAGTCTCTATACGAGTACGACAGAATATGATGGCATAGATGTTAGGGTGATAGTCAACAATACGCTTCAGCGTTTCATATTTGTCCTTAGCATGCACGCAATAATAAACATGGTTTACGTTGTGCGTACTCTCATTCTTACGCCCAATGGTGATTTCCTTCGCATCGTGGAGATAGTTCTTGGCTATCTTTTCAATTTCTTTGTTCATGGTGGCCGAGAACATCAAGGTATTTCGTGTTTCTGGCACAGCCTCAAGAATTGCATTCAAGTCTTCAGAGAAACCCATATCAAGCATCTCGTCTGCCTCATCCATTACCACGTTTTTAATGTTAGCCAGTGAAACCTTCTCGCGACGCATTAAGTCAAGTAAGCGTCCTGGTGTGGCTACTACAATGTGTACACCTTGTTTCAATGCACGTATCTGGCTTTCAATAGAAGAACCACCATATACAGGAAGCACATGGACACCTTCCACATACTTGGAATAATCCTTCAAATCACCAGCAATCTGGAGACAGAGTTCACGAGTAGGACAAAGTATCAGTGATTGTGGAACTCTTTGATCCACATCCAGTTTCTGTATTACAGGCAGACCAAATGCTGCTGTTTTTCCTGTACCTGTTTGAGCTAACGCCACGACATCTGCGTCGCCACTCAGTAAATAAGGGATTACCTCCTCTTGTACAGGCATAGGGCTAACAAACCCCAGTTCATAAATGGCACGGCAAATGTCTGCCGATACGCCCAATTCTTCGAAAGTCTTCATTAAAATTCTATCAATCTTGATTTTAGGGCTGCAAAGTTACGATTAAGTGAGCAGAAAAGCAAAATTTTTTGCTTTTTTCGAGTGTGAGTAACTTATCTAAAATTACGATTAATTTTAAACCTATTTGCGAAAATGCAATATGTTTTTTACCTTTGTATTAATAAATGAACCTTAAAAAACTTATTGCGATGAAAAAGACATTGCTGTGGATGTTTGTTATGATACTGACATCCGTTTGTACGTTGGCTCAGAATTGGAAGCCAGCTGGTGACAAAATCAAGACTACATGGGCAGAACAGGTTAGTCCTACGAATGTATGGGCTGAATATCCTCGTCCTATTATGGAGCGTGCCGATTGGAAAAACCTGAATGGACTATGGAACTATGCTATCAAGGCTAAAGGAGAAGCTACTCCAAAAACCTGGGATGGTCAGATTTTGGTGCCATTTGCCATTGAGTCATCCCTTTCTGGTGTCGGTAAGCATGTAAATGAAACAGAAGAGTTGTGGTATCAGCGTTCTTTTGATGTGCCAAAGAATTGGACTGGCAAGCGTGTGTTGTTACATTTCGGAGCTGTTGACTGGAAGGCCGATGTGTGGGTAAATGGCATGAATGTAGGTTCTCACACAGGTGGTTATGTTCCTTTCTACTTGGATATTACTGATGCTCTCAATGCACGAGGTGCCAATCAGTTGACTGTACGTGTTTGGGACCCAACCGACAAGAGTTATCAGCCTCGTGGCAAGCAGGTGAGCAATCCAAGTGGTATTTGGTACACCCCTGTTACAGGTATTTGGCAGACGGTATGGTTAGAGCCTGTAGCTGAAGCTCACATTGCTACCTTGAAGACTACACCAGACATTGACAACCATCAGTTGCAAGTGGAAGTGCAGACTGAAGGTCTTGTTGGAAAGGGTTATCAAGCTAAAGTAAGTGTGTATGACGGGCAAAAATTGGTGGCTGAAGGTGGTGCTATCAATAACCAGCCTGTGCAAGTGCAAATGCCAGCTGATGCCAAGCTGTGGACGCCAGATTCTCCTTTCTTATATACAGTGAAGGTAAGTTTGTTGAAGAATGGGGTAGAAGTAGATAAAGTTGATAGCTATGCCGCTATGCGTAAGCTCTCTACTGGAAAGGACAAGAATGGTATTATGCGTCTGCAACTCAACAATAAACCCATCTTCATGTATGGCCCTTTGGATCAAGGTTGGTGGCCTGACGGTCTTTATACTGCTCCTTCTGACGAGGCTTTGAAATTTGATATTCAGAAGACCAAGGACTTTGGCTATAACATGATTCGCAAGCACATCAAGGTGGAACCTGCTCGCTGGTACACCTATTGTGATCAGTTAGGCATCTTGGTTTGGCAAGATATGCCAAGTGGCGATAGGAACCCTCGTTGGCAAAATAAGCAGTATTTCAATGACACAGAGCTGCATCGTAGTGCTGAGAGTGAAGCAAATTATCGTAAGGAATGGAAAGAAATCATGGATGCCTTGTACAGCAATCCTTGTATTGCTGTTTGGGTACCTTTCAATGAGGCTTGGGGGCAGTTTAAGACTCAGGAGATTGTAGAATGGACCAAGGGCTATGACCCATCTCGTTTGGTAAATCCTGCAAGTGGTGGTAACCACTATCCTGTGGGAGATATCCTTGACTTGCATAACTACCCACAACCTGATATGTATCTCTACGATGGATCTCGCGTAAATGTGTTGGGTGAATATGGTGGTATCGGACGTGTTATCAAGGAAAACATCTGGGAGCCGGATCGCAACTGGGGCTATGTGCAATTCAATACAGAAAAGGAGGTAACAGATGAGTATCTGAAATATGCTCAGATGCTGAAAGACTATATCCCAAAGGGATTTTCTGCAGCTGTCTATACACAGACTACCGATGTGGAGATTGAGGTGAATGGCTTGATGACGTATGATCGCAAGGTAATCAAGTTGGATGAGGCTCAACTTAGACGAATGAATTCTAGTATTAGTCACTCGTTGGATAATGAATAAACAATTTGATTTATGAAGAAGATTGTATTAGCAGCTGTGGCGCTCTGCTTTGCTTGGAGTGCATCAGCTGAGAAAGAGTTTAAGCTGACTTCTCCCAATGGTAGGGTTACTGCTGAAATTTCATTGGATGATCAGCTCACTTATTCTATTTCCTTTGATGGAAAAGAAGTGATGGATGATTCGCCTATTGGTGTTACGTTAATTACTGGCGAAGTGTGGGGATTGAATCCCAAACTGAAGTCGAAAAAGACACAGAAGGTGGATCAGATGATTCCATCTCCCATGTATCGTGCCAATCAATTACGTGATAACTACAATGCATTGACACTGACCTTTAAGGGCGATTATGGTGTAGAGTTCCGTGCTTATGACGACGGTATTGCCTATCGCTTGACCACCACTCGCAAGACTCCATTTATCATTCAGAAAGACAACACGGCTTTCGAATTTGATGACGATGATAATGTGATTGCATCTTACGTTCGTGAGGATTACAAGGATGGTGACTTCACTGCTCAGTTTGGCTCATCGTTTGAGAATCTCTACAGTGAGTACAAAGTAAAGGACATGAAGAAAGACCGTCTTACTTTCTTGCCAGTAATGGTTAAAACAGATAATGGCATTGTTTGTATTACAGAAACCAACTTGGAAAGTTATCCTGGTCTTTATCTCTTGGGTACTGGTTCTGACAAGATGCAAGGTATCAATGCTCCTTATCCCAAGACCATGAAGCAAGGTGGGCATAATATGTTGCAAGAACGCGTGAGCGAGGGTGAGAACTTTATCGCCAAGATAAATGGTCCTCGTACTTTCCCTTGGCGCATAGCTATTGTGGCGAAGGAAGATAAAGACATTGCTGCTAGTACATTGGGCTATCTTTTGGGTGAACCTTCTCGAGTGGCCGACTATAGCTGGGTAAAACCAGGTAAGGTGGCTTGGGATTGGTGGAACGATTGGAATATCTCTGGTGTGGATTTTCGTGCTGGCATCAATACGGAAACCTATAAGTATTATATCGACTTTGCTTCACAGAAGGGTATTGAGTATGTGATTCTGGATGAAGGTTGGGCCGTAAACCTTAAGGCTGACTTGTTGCAGATTATCCCTGAAATCGATCTCAAGGGTATTGTGGATTATGGCAAGCAGAAAGGTGTGGGCATTATCCTTTGGGCTGGTTACTGGGCTTTCAACCGTGATATGGAGAATGTGTGCAAGCACTACTCAGATATGGGTGTGAAGGGTTTCAAGATCGACTTCATGGATCGTGATGACCAGCTGATGACGGAATTTATGTATAGAGCAGCTGCTACTTGTGCCAAGTACCATTTGATGGCTGACTTCCATGGAACCTATAAACCTTCAGGCTTGAACCGTACCTATCCCAATGTAGTGAACTTCGAAGGTGTGCATGGTTTGGAACAGATGAAATGGGAGTCTGGCACCGACCAGTTGAAATATGATGTTACTATCCCATATATCCGCCAGGTTGCTGGTCCGATGGACTATACCCAAGGTGCTATGCTGAATGGTGGCATCAGGAACTATCGTCCGTCTAACTCAGAACCTATGAGTCAGGGCACTCGTTGCCATCAGTTAGGTCTGTATGTAGTGCTGGATTCTCCACTTAATATGTTGTGCGATTCTCCTACGAATTATTTGAGAGAACCAGAATGTACCGATTTCATCGCAAAAATACCTACTGTTTGGGATGAAACGCGTATCCTTGATGGTAAGGTAGGCGAGTATATCGTAACCGCTCGCCGAAGTGGTAACACTTGGTATGTGGGTGGTATCACCAACCGTGAGGCAAGAGACCTGACTGTTGATTTGTCGTTCCTCAGCGGTAAACAGATGCAACTCTTCAAGGATGGTGTGAATGCCGATCGCAAGGGTTCCGATTTTAAGTTGACAAACGAGACTGCTGGTAGGATGACCATCCATTTGGCTCCTGGTGGTGGTTTTGCTGCCAAGGTCCAGTAAACGTAGGTTTATATACAATGTGTAAATAGGGTATGCAGAAAATGCATACCCTATTTTTGTGTCCTGTATTATTTGTACCCGTTTAAAAAAAACTAGAGAAAGAACTGTTCCCCCCAGGGGAACTGCTTGTTCCATTTGTGGGAACAGTCTGTTCCCTCCTTGGGAACAAAAGGGAACAGATATCAGAACAAGTGTAAAGCTTATTGCTTTTCCGTCTTTAGAAAATAGATAGCAGGATTTTAGAAAATAGATAACAGGATACCAATAAGGATGATGTATCTCACCGCCTTGCCTATGATCATGGCGGTGATGGTAATAGGCAAGTTGCTTCGCATCAGTCCTAAGGCCACAGCTATAGGTCCGCCAATGAAAGGCAGAAAGGCAAAGAAAGCCATCCAGGCACCTTTGCCTTGCAAGAACTTTTGCGCTTTGAGTACGTGCTTTTCCTTGATATGGAAATATTTCTCAAGCCATTCCATCTTGCCTAAGCTACCCAACCAATAACAAGTCATGCCTCCCATCGTATTGCCGATGGTAGCAGCAATAAGGATGCCTATCGGGTTCAATCCCAACGAGAGAAGTCCTGTAAGTACAAGTTCAGAGCTGAAAGGAATCAGACTACCTGCTAAGAAAGCGGTGAGCAACATACCCACATAGCCCCAGTCGGTCATCAGTTGAATAAATGCATCCATCAGTATAGCAGGTTAACGACAAATACAAGCATAAAACAGAGTAAGCTACCAATGAAAAAGATATTCGACCATTTGCTGTTGGTAAGCATAGAGAAATGGCCATAAAGCAGACTGATGACTATCAGAATCATCGGCATTAATTGCAAGGCGATAGAGATGCTGGTAAAAGCAAGCACAAACAAGAGTGAACCTGTGACAATAAGATGCTGAAGATAACTACGTGTCTGCATTTTTTCTTCCATAGAATACAAGAAGTAGTGGGTGGCACTTACCAAAAACAGCATGAGCGTGTAAAATAGCATTACTACTGTTGAGAGCTCTAAGTTAACAGAAGATATGCTTTCAAACCTTGTTACTTCCGCTATTTTAGCGATAATATCTGCCCCGTGGTTGGTAACAAGATCATATATGGTAAATATTCCTATAGGAATTGACCATCCAAAGACAGATGCGACGAAACTCCTAATATTCAATGACCTGAATACATAGCAGCTATACCACAAATAGGGAATGAGCCAAACCATCTTGGGAACGAACAAACAACCAATGCCCCACAGAATAAAAGCATGGAATAGCAGACCGGCCGACCAAGAAACCTGGAAAGTGTTGTATAAAATGAAAATACTTGCCAAGCAACAGATGGCCATGAGATTGCCCCCAAAGATAGTATGAATCTCAGGATAGATGGATGTTAGTATCAAAAAGATGATCGTTTGGAAAGATGCCCTCAGGCGGATGATAGCAAATGACTTATTGATGACTATCAGCAAATATCCAATGAGGGTATATAAAGCATAGGCCCCTATAGTTTCTCCTAAGCTAGCTAAAGGGCGTACTAAAAAACAAACCACCCAAATGGCAACAGAAACTATAATGGCAGTTGTCAGCGTCAGCTGATTGGTAACGATCTCTTTTTGAATACTCTTAGCCAAGGTCTTTGCCTATGTCCCTTCTATTATACTTCTTCTCAAACTCGATAAAGCTGGCAGCAAAATAGCTCTGTTTCAGTGCTTCCTCACGAGTATCACCGTATGAACAAACAGCAATCACTCGTCCGCCGGCAGTAACCGTCTTTCCATCTTTGATGGCAGTTCCTGCATGGAAAATAATACTACCTGTTTCAGCAGCTTTTTCTAAGCCCTTAATCTCAAAGCCCTTCTGGTATTTCTCTGGATAGCCACCGCTTACCAACATCACACAAGCCGCACAACGAGGGTCATGCTCTAAGGTATATCGGTCGAGGTTACCAGCATCTACACCTTCAAACAGCTCAACGAGGTCACTCTTTGTACGAAGCATTACGCTCTCTGTCTCTGGATCACCCATACGGCAATTGTATTCAATAACGTAAGGATTATCCTTAACGTTGATGAGTCCCAAGAAGATAAAGCCTTTATAGAGGATGTTTTCTTGGCGCAAACCGTTTACTGTTGGTTCGATGATGCGAGTACGTACTTTTTCCATAAAAGCATCGTCGGCAAAAGGAACAGGAGTCACACTACCCATACCACCAGTATTGAGACCCTTATCGCCTTCACCAATACGTTTGTAGTCCTTAGCAACAGGCAACACCTTATAATGCTCACCATCTGTTAAAACGAAAACAGAGCACTCGATACCACTTAAGAATTCTTCGATCAATACGGTAGAACTGGCATCGCCAAACATACCACCTAACATTTCCTTCAGCTCTTTCTTGGCTTCGTCAAGGGTAGGCAATATCAATACGCCCTTTCCTGCACAAAGACCATCGGCTTTCAGTACGTAGGGCGCCTCCAGCTGCTCTAAAAAATGCAGACCTTCCTCTAGATTGGCAGAGGTAACACTCAGATAGCGAGCGGTAGGGATGTTATGACGCATCATAAAGCTCTTGGCGAACTCCTTGCTTCCCTCCAATTGTGCACCAGCCTTTGTAGGACCAATAACGGCGATGTGAGCTGTTTCTGCATCCCCTTTCAGGTAGTCATAGATTCCTTCTACCAATGGATCTTCGGGACCCACCACTACCATATCAATGGCATTCTTTAGTACGAACTCACGAATAGCAGGAAAGTCAGTAGCTTTCATCGCAACGTTCTCACCCACAAGGGTCGTTCCTGCATTACCAGGAGCAATAAACAGTTTCTCCACTTTCTTGCTCTGGGCAATTTTCCATGCTAACGCATGCTCACGTCCACCTGAACCTAACAATAATATCTTCATTTTCTATTGAGTTTTAGAGGTTATCTTCAAAATATTGAGTCATCTTTTCATATAGATGCACAGCATCTTTGCCCGATACGCCATGCTGGTGACCAGGATAGAGGAAGAGGTCGGGTTGTACTTTGGCATCTACACAAGCCTTGATAAAGCCCAATGTATGCTGAGGCACGCAAGTACCATCTTGATAGCCATGCACCATCAGCAGATGTCCCTTTAAGTTGCCTGCCAGACTCCGCAGGTTGGTTTCTGCGTAACCCTCTGGATTGGTCTGTGGAGTATCCATATAACGTTCTCCATACATCACCTCATACCATTGCCAGTCGATGACAGGTCCACCTGCCACACCTACTTGGTAAACATCATTCATGCGCAACATCATACTGGTGGTCATATGTCCACCAAAACTCCAGCCGTGCACACCCATACGAGTCTTGTCAACATAAGGCAGACTCATCAGGAACTCAGCACCCTTGCGCTGATCTTTGGTCTCTTCCACACCTAAGTGACGAAAGGTAGCCTGCTCAAATACCAATCCTCGGTTCTCACTACCACGGTTGTCCAAGCAGAACATCACATAACCCTTGCTGGCCATGTAGAGTTCCCAAGCACGGGCACCATAACGCATGGTAGCAGAGATGTTTTGTGCGTGAGGCCCACCATAGACATACGTCACAGCAGGATATTTCTTATTGGCATCGAAGTTTACTGGTTTGATGATGCGATAATAAAGGTCAGTCACTCCGTCAGCGGCTTTGATGGTGCCCGTCTCTATTTGAGGCAAAGCGAAGTCCTTCAAAGGATCTTCAGCAGTCAAAAGGTTGATGGCCTTAGCCAACCCTTTTCCTGTAGTGTCATATACATCAATCTTGCGGGCAATGGTAGGAGTGGCATAGCTGTCAAACAGATAAGAACCAGAAGCAGATACCTGTGCCCTATGAACACCCTCGCTGTCATTCAGCGTAGTCTTTACCCCCGTTTTGACATTCACCTTATATAAATTGGTCTGCAAGGGGGATACTTCAGTAGAGGCGTAGATAATCTCCTTCTTTGCCTCATTGAAGCCCAAAATACCTTGTACCAACCAGTTGCCCTTCGTCAACTGAGTAGTCTTGAAAGACTCCTTGTAAGCAGAACTCCCCACACTATGCTTCTCTGGATAAACACTGGTCTGTGTATCCATCAGATAGAGATGGTTGAAGCCATCACGTTCGCTCTGATAAATGAACTTGCTTGGATCCCAAGGCAAGAATACGATAGGGTTCTCAGGTTCTACATATTTAGGATGTTCCTCCTCATAGAACACACCCATCAGCTTACCAGTCTGGGCATCGTACTGGCACAACTTAGCATGATTTTGGTCACGATTCAGCTCTACGAGCCAGATGCTTTTCTCATCAGGTGCCCAACTGATATTAGTGAAATAGCGGTCGGTAGGATCACCTGCATCGAGATAAATGGTTTTACCCGAATTGACGTCATAAACGCCCACTGTAACCTTGTGCGAGGTCATACCAGCCATCGGATAACGAATAGGAGTGGGCTCTGCTATACGGGCATCGATATTTACCAATGGATATTCTGTTACCATACTTTCATCCATACGGTAAAAAGCCAGCAGGTTACCCTTAGGGCTCCAGAAAGTGCCCTTGTTGATGCCGAACTCATTGCGGTGCACACTTTGGCCTACTACAATGCCTTCAGGTTCGTTCGTCAGTTGCTTGCCATTGACAAAGAGGTTATTCTTGACGGTATAAGCTAGCTGATAGCCTTCTTTATTGAAGTCGGCATTAGCTGCACCTCTTGGCATCTCCTGTTTCGCCACAACAGTTTCGCTCTTCCAATCCAGTACATATATGCCTGTACGGGTGCGAATAAGCATCTGAGTCTTGCCAGGCCATAACAACTGCACGTTTTGCAAAGTAGGTACATTTGCATCAATATTGTTTTTCTTCAATAGGGTAGCTACTTGTTCGATGGTCAGCAACTCGGTTTCTTTGCCATTCTTCAGGTCAACAGTCACCATCCTGTCGATGTCAGGCTTTACCAATACGTCACCCCACCATTGCAAACCATAGATGTTTTCTGCATAGCGATATGTCTCACCTCCTGGAAGCAAATCATCCAAGGTTAACGTTTTCAGTTCCTGAGCCATAAGATTACCCATTGTTAAAGCTACTGTAAAAAGCAGTGCGATTCTTTTTAATGCTCTATGTATCATCTTATTCGTCTTTTTTCGCTTTCATTTCACGTTTTTTCCGTTCTGGATACGACTCTTTGCGAGGTTTCCTATCACCATCTTTTCGGAATGGCTTTCTGTCGCCATCCTTGCGGAACGTCTTTTTCTCACCGTCTTTGCGGAAAGGCTTTTTGTCGCCATCCTTACGGAATGGCTTCTTGTCACCAGAAGACTTTCTATCACCTTCCTTGCGGAAAGGTTTATCACCGTCTTTCCGAAAACTCTTCTCTCGTTTTTCTTTCAGCTCAGGGTGAAGCTTTTCTTCTTCCAAACGCTTCTTCTTGGCTTCAGCCTTTTCATATCGCTCCAACTCAGCCAATCGGTGTTGTTCGGGAGTGAGCCATTTGCCATGACTGACACGCTTTTTGGGTTTCTCTTCCTTGTTTTCCTCTTTGTTCTTACTCAGTTCTTCACCAGCTTCACGGAATTGAACATACTTGCCCTCAAAAATTTCATATTCTCTGAAAGAACATTCCAATTCACCGTTCAAAACAGCAATTTTGCGTGTAGGCTTCAAACCAATCTGGTCGAAACATTCATCACGATAGCTCAAAATCCAAGCTTGTCCACCCACAAACGCATGCTTCAGTCTTTCGCCAATAGTGGCATACAATTCCAAAATATTGTCTGACGAGATCCTCTCTCCGTAAGGAGGGTTGGTAATCATCACCGATTTCTCTGTGGGTTGCACAAAGTCCTTGATGTCCCTCATCTCTACATCTATGATGCGTGTCATGCCAGCACGCTTGATGTTGCCACGAGTGGTAGCCACCATCTTAGGATCGTTGTCATAGGCATAGATATGATGTTCGAAATCTCGTTCATTTGACTCATCGTTGTATATGGACTCCAACAATTCGGCATCGAAGTCAGGCCATTTCTCGAAAGCGTAACCCTGGGTCCTGAAAATGCCAGGAGCCATATTCTTGGCTATCAGGGCTGCTTCAATGGGCAGGGTTCCTGAACCACACATCGGATCAATAAAGTCTGTCTCTCCTTGCCAACCAGTCATCATAATCAAACCAGCTGCCAGCACTTCATTCAGAGGTGCTTTACCCGTTTCGGCACGATATCCACGAATGTGGAGCGATTCACCAGAAGAGTCGAGAGAAAGCGTACATTGGTTATCGTTGATATGTATGTTTAATACAATGTCAGGGTTCTTTACGCTGACACTTGGGCGTTTACCCTCTTTATCACGGAAATAGTCAGCTATGGCATCCTTTACCTTGTAGCTAACATACATGGAATGACGAAAATGCTCACTATGAACCGTAGCATCCACGGCAAAAGTCTGACCTACAGACAAGAAGTTTCCCCATTCTAAATCTTTAACTGCCTCATACACCTCATCGGCAGTGTTGGCCTCAAACTGCTTGATAGGCTTAAGGATGCGTAGGGCAGTATGCAGGGAGAAGTTAGCCAAATACATCATACGTTTGTCACCAGTGAAGCTCACCATGCGCTTGCCAATCTCCACGTTTTCAGCGCCTAATGCAGTCAGCTCTTTCGCCAATACCTCTTCCAACCCTTGGAAGGTCTTGGCTATCAAAGTAAAGTTTTCGTTATATTGCATAATTCTTAAAGTTGTCAATTTCTTTGGCACGGTTTTGTGTAATTCTGGCTCCAGGTCTCACGTCTTCAGTCACCCAGATGTTACCACCAACGGTAGCACCCTTTCCAATAGTGACTCGACCTAAGATAGTAGCATTAGAGTAGATAATCACATCGTCTTCCAAGATAGGATGACGAGGAATACCTTTGATGGGTTTGCCGTCGGCATCCAACGGAAAACTTCTAGCACCTAACGTAACACCTTGATACAGTTTCACATTGTTGCCAATCACACAAGTCTCGCCAATCACTACACCCGTACCGTGGTCAATGGCAAAGCTATGCCCAATCTGCGCTCCTGGGTGTATGTCAATACCCGTTTCGCTATGCGCCTGCTCAGTGATGATGCGAGGAATCAACGGCACACCCAAGGTAAGTAATTGATGAGCTATTCGGTAGTTGGTGATAGCCCTGATGGCAGGATAGCAGGAAATCACCTCACCATAGTTGTGGGCAGCAGGATCTCCATTATACATGGCTTCCACATCGGTAGCCAGTATGCGTCTCAAGTCAGGCAACGATGCCAAAAACTCCACAGCAATTTTTGCAGCTTCCTTTTGTTGGCAATCGGTACACCCACTATCTTCGTCAGTATCATAGAAACAGAGTCCTGCTAAGATCTGACCTTTCAAGAGGTTGTATGCCTTCTCCGTATGTACCCCAATATGGTAAGTAATGGTGCGACTGTTTACAGCCGAATTGCCGAAGTAGCCTGGAAAGAGCAAAACCCTTAACTCTTCCACCAAAGTGTGGATGGTGTTGGATGATGGCAGCGGACTGTCATCCGAGTGGCGATGGAACAAGCCTTGGTAAGATTTGCTATCCGACAGCTCCCTTACCACGTTAGCTAATGTTTCTGAAAAGTTGCCTGCCTGCATAAAACATTAAAATTTAGTACGCAAAGTTACGATTATTTATTGGATTATTCATATCTTTGCGCTGACAAAACTTTATTATTAACAATTTAAATGTAACTACTATGGCAAAAATTGCAAAACAGCTTACCGAGTTAGTGGGCAACACACCACTGTTAGAGCTGACGAAATTCAATGAGAAAAGAGATCTGCAAGCAACCATCATTGCAAAACTCGAGTATTTTAATCCTGCAGGTAGCGTAAAAGACCGTGTGGCATTGGCTATGATAGAAGATGCTGAGGCCAAGGGCATTCTGCAACCAGGTGCAACCATTATCGAGCCTACCAGTGGCAACACGGGTGTGGGCTTGGCTTTCGTTTCATCTGCCAAAGGATATCATTTGATACTTACCATGCCTGATACCATGAGTGTAGAGCGTCGCAATCTTCTGAAGGCATTAGGAGCCAAGGTGGTACTTACTCCAGGTGCCGAAGGCATGAAGGGAGCCATTGCCAAAGCCGAGGAATTACAGGCAAGTACACCAGGAAGCTGGATACCCCAGCAATTCAAGAACCCTGCCAATCCTGCCATCCATGTAAAGACCACAGGTGAAGAAATATGGCGTGATACCGATGGAAAAGTGGACATTTTCGTAGCTGGTGTAGGTACTGGCGGTACCGTCAGTGGCGTAGGTGTGGCACTGAAACAGCATAATCCACAGGTAAAGGTAGTGGCTGTCGAACCAGCCAGTTCTCCTGTGCTGAGTGGTGGCAAGTCAGGTCCACATAAGATTCAGGGCATCGGAGCAGGTTTCGTTCCAGACAACTTCAATGCTTCAGTAATTGACGAGGTGCTTCCTATAGATAATGATGAGGCCATCCTGGCAAGTCGCCAAGTAGCCCATAGCGAAGGTTTGTTGGTTGGCATCTCTTCTGGAGCCGCTTTGGCTGGTGCCGTAAGATTGGCACAGCGCCCAGAGAACAAGGGTAAGACCATCGTAGCCTTGCTTCCTGATACAGGAGAGCGCTATCTCTCTACTGTCTTGTATGCTTTTGAAGAGTATCCTTTATAATTGTATCCCCTGCCGTCCGGCAGGGAATATTGGTAGTCTTTTGAGGAATACCCTCTATAAAAATAAGGAACCCCGCCAATCGGCGGGGTTCTTCTTTTATGCCAGTTCGAAATCCAATTGCTTCTTTTCCAAGTCGGCCCTTGATACTTTCACCTTCACAGCATCACCCAACTGATAAACGTGATGGTCTCTGCGTCCACGCAAACAATAGTTCTTTTCGTCAAACTCGTAGTAGTCATCGTCCAAATCACGCATCGGCACCAAACCTTCGCACTTGCTGTCGTTCAACTCCACATAAATGCCCCATTCGCTGATGCCAGAAATCACACCCTCAAATACTTGTCCTATCTTGTCGGCCATGAACTCTACCTGCTTATATTTAACTGAAGCACGTTCGGCTTGAGCGGCCACCTCTTCCATCTTGCTCGATTGTTCGCACATGCTCTCATACTTCTTCAGGTTCGCACTGCGTCCTTCTTTCTCCAAATAGTGCGTCAGCAAACGATGCACCATCATATCCGGATACCTGCGGATAGGCGAGGTGAAGTGGGTATAATAATCGAATGCCAAACCATAGTGTCCGATGTTGTGGGTACTATAATAGGCTTTCATCATAGCACGCACGGAAATGGTCTCAATAAGGTTCTCCTCTTTCTTGCCATGCACATCGTTCAGCAAGTTGTTCAGTGATTTGGTAATATCGTTCCTGCTGCCGCTAGTTCTGAGTTTGTAGCCAAAGCGAGAGATGAATTGCGACAGGTTCTCCAATTTCTCTGGGTCTGGCAAGTCGTGCACTCGATAAACAAACGTCTTGGCTTTCTTATCCTTGCCCACCTTGCCAATTCTCTCAGCCACCGTACGGTTGGCAAGCAACATAAACTCCTCTATCAGTTTGTTGGCATCTTTCGACTCCTTGAAATACACACTCAAAGGCTTGCCCTTTTCGTCGATATTGAATTTCACCTCCACACGGTCAAAGTTGACAGCACCGTTCTTGAAACGCCTCTCCCTCAACTTCTTTGCCATTTTGTCGAGCACCAGAATCTCATCGGCATACTCACCCTTCTGGTTTTCAATGATGGCTTGCACCTCTTCGTAGCAGAAACGACGATTGCTTCGAATGATAGTATGCACAATACGCGATTTCCTCACAAAAGCATCTTCGTCCAACTCAAATATCACCGAATAAGCCAATTTGTCCTCATCAGGCCTCAGCGAACAAAGGTTGTTGCACAGCTTTTCTGGCAACATCGGAATGGTACGATCCACCAGATAGACCGATGTAGCCCTGTTCAGCGCCTCTTTGTCTATGATACTGCCTTCCTCTACATAGTGAGTCACATCGGCAATGTGCACACCCACCTCCCAAAGACCGTTATCCGTCTTTCGTATAGACAACGCATCGTCAAAGTCCTTGGCATCGGCAGGGTCACAGGTGAAAGTCAGCACGTTGCGGAAGTCCTCACGCTTGGCAATCTCTTCTTCCGGAATCTCAGTGCTAATCTTCTCGGCAGCAGCCACCACCTTCTTGGGATACACGTAAGGCAGACCGAATTCGGCCAATATAGCATGCATCTCGGCATTGTTATCACCTGCAGGTCCTAAAACATCAATCACTTCGCCAATAGGATTCTTGAACTCAGCAGGCCATTCTGTCACCTTCACTACGGCCTTGTCGCCATCTTTGCCCCCCTTCAGTTTGTCTTTTGGGATGAAGATGTCGTTGGCGAGCGTACGACTTTCTGTCAACAGGAAAGCATACGACTTGCTCACGCTCAAGGTTCCCACGAAGGTGTCGTTGCTACGTTCCAGTATCTCTACCACCTCAGCTTCAATCATGTGGCGTTTTCTCTTGGCGAAGAAAGATACCTTCACCTTGTCGCCATTCATGGCATGAGCCGAGTTGCGTTCGGCAATGAGGATAGGGTCGCCTCCATCGTCAGGGATGAAGGTGTTCTTTCCATTGCTCTTGCGTTGGAAAGTACCCGTCATTTCTATTCCACGATTGTTCAGTTTGTAGCGATGTTTGCTCGACTCCTTGATGAAGTCATCTTCGATGAAATCGTATAAAATCTCCATGCACAACATCTTTAAAGGATGTGTGGTGAGCCTCAGAGAGTCGAAAATAAACTTCTGTGGCAGTTCGTCAGTAGGATGCTGCTGAAACAGTGCCATCAGTAACTCCGTAAGCTGTTGTTTGTTCATGCGCTTACCCGCTTTCTTTTCCTTTTTGCCCATGTTGTATCTATTTTTTTAGTTTTTCTTCGTAAATTCGTTTGCTACCAGCCAACTGTAAAAGGCTTCCTGCCAAGAGCCGTTAGGCGTGTTCTTGTCGGCAGAAGGACCGCCGCCTCCAAACAAGCCACCCGTCTTGTCGCCATAAATGTGCAACTCGGCATCTACGCCAGCTTTCTTCCATTCCATAAACAATGCCAGGCAACCAGCTGCCACGCTGGGATGATCGGCATGCACACCTATAAACAGCTTAGGAGCGTTCTGTGGTACAATCACATCGTCCAATGCAGGACCATAGAGCGAGCAGAGGAAGGCAGGCATCAGTTCCGGGGTAGCCTTTACGGTAGCATTTACTACCACACCACCACCAGCCGAGTAACCCATAAAGCCAATCTTATTCTCGTCTATGCGCCATTCTTTGGCGTGCGCCTTCACAATCTTCATCGCCTCCAAGGCATCGTTCAAGGCATTGTCAATCTCTGGGTCGCCATCTTTCATCACCGATGGATTGGCATTAGCGTTCTTGATAATGTCAAACTCAGTGACGGCCACCCTGCGAGGCAATCCCTTGCTGGTATCCACCTTGCTCATATCAGGGAAGCCGTTTCTCAAACGGTATTTCAAGCCGATAGCAGCTATGCCTCTTGCATTCAACCAACGGGCAATGTCTTGAAACTCGCTTTGCCAGGAGAGTGATACCAAAGCGCCTCCAGGACAGATGATTACTGCCGTACCAGTAGCCTTGCTTGTTTCAGGCAAGCTGATGGTAAGGGTAGGGTCGTTCACCTTTTCATACATTGTTACTTCACCTATGTCATTGGTATGCACCACTTCATTATTGGTGATAGGTTGATTATAGAGGCGCATGACCTTCATCTTGTCGAAGCCCTTTTGGGTGATTTCCCAACCCTCAAAGTCGTTGCCCTTGTCGCTATAGCGGAAGAGGTTCTCATACTGCTTCTTACCCTTTAGCTGATAGTCGAGCCACGTTTTCGCCATTTTGCCAAAGGCACCACCCTGATGATGCTGGTAAGTTGCTTCGTGCCCCACACTTGGATAAGTGGCCAACACTACAGGCACATGGTTGATACGCTTGAAATCGTCCCTTCCGTTGGGCGCTGCATTATCTTTTTCGCCACCCAACATATAGATGATGGGAGTGGTAAGCTTTTGCAAGTCATCTTTGGTAATCATGCCGTCGAGTATGGTGCCAGCATTGAAAGCACCCGTATTCATGCCCACCACCGTCTTGATGCGTGGGTCGCCAAGCGTTCCCATAATGAGCGCCTGTATGCCTCCACAAGAATAGCCCATAGCTGCTACATTTTGGGTATTCACGGTCTGATAGAACTCGCTACCTGTTCGTTGGTTCTCCTTTTCCAACCAATTCAGCGCATTATTTACTAATGATTTGGCATCATTGACCTTCAAGGTAGATTTGTCGTCGTCCATCTCCCATATCTTTGCCTCCTCAGGATCAGGCTCCTCGCTCCATCGTCCTACAGCCATCAGCACATAGCCGTGTGATGCTATCTCTGTCAGGAACTTGGCGTATGGTTGCGAACTGCGGTTGCATCCTCCATTGCCGAAAAGCACTACTGGCAGAGCGCCCTCCACCTTGCTCGCCGATTGTATGTCGGCAGGCTTGTAGATAGTAAACCCAGGCAATCCTTCATCGTCTATCATCACAGCTTTGTAAGGACCAGAGCCACCTCCGTCCATCATGGCACTATGCTTTGTCTGGGCTTGGATGTTCATCCATCCAGCCATCACCAATGTCAATGCGATAATTAATTTGTTCATAGTCGATTCTTGGTAGTTTTTCATTGCGAAGATAATAAAAAATGGGAACAAAAGCAAGCAATCACTATTCTTTCAGCAAAGGTTTCAGTTGCTGCTCAAAGATGTTGCGTTCCACAATACGGTAGTGTGGGCGATAAGTCTGGTTATACGCCTCGCTATGATGCACAGCCTCATCCTGCTCACTACACTCCTTGAGCAATTGCTTCAGCTCATCATTCATCTTTACAGGCAATTGTTTCTCTTCTATCACCTTCACGATATTTGCCCATTGATCAGCCCATTTGTCTGGTCGAGGCTCCACATTGTTGGCACTTTCTACGAAAGCATCCAATAGTTGCTCAGCACCGATTTTGCCGTCAGATACTGCATTGAGGTAGATTCTCACATACTTCCCCTCACTTCCTGTTGGTTCAAAATAGGCACCTGTGTTTTCTGCTGCCTGCTCCATCTCGCTCATCAGGTAGTTGCGAGCATTCTCCACATTAGGAATCATGTGCCCAGGTCCGAATCGCTCTTGATAGAAACTCTTGTAAATATCCTGCAACGTAGCCTCAGGATACTTACTAATCAGTGTATTCAGAGCCTGTTCAATCCTTTTGTTTTCGCTGTTTGTGTCACAAGCAACCAGGCACATGGCTGTTATAGCCAAAGTAATCAATGTTTTCATCTTGATGATTTTATATCCTTATCTGCTCACGAAGATAAACAAATCGGCTCAAACCAACAAAGATTTGAGCCGATTTTCCAATGCTTTTAGCTGATATGTTATAATCTAAGCCGTACTAATCTATATTCAGTATTTCTATGTATTTATTTATAGGCTAAGCGTCATTCTGCTTTTTTTCTTCACTCATCTTTTCCAAAAGCTCTTCCATTTTTCGATAATGCTCATCGCGTTTTTCTCTTTCTTCTTGTTCATTTTCCTCCATCATCTTTTTCTTAACGGCCTTAGATGAGGAATAAGCTACTAATGGTGTTGAGATGATCATACATATAAGGTACAATGGAGAAAGATATATAGAGCCTAAGAGACTTAATAAATCTTCGATTTTGAAGTTGTTATCCATCATCACTGACAACAAAAACATTAACATTGTCAATAAAATGGGGAATCCAATGCCAAAGCCTAAAAGCCACTTGATAGCAGTTACTTGGAATTTCTGTTTGGATAATTCTTCTATTTTCTCTATTGAGTGCATAATTCTTTAGAATAATAAGTACTTGTGCAAAGATACGAATAAAACTGAAATTGAGAATAACAATTGAAAATATATATTATCAATCAGTTCTTGATTGTATAACTCAATCATCTTTTTGCTCTTTGCACTTAATTAAAAACTCAAATTAGGGCTAATTTAATGCAGAAACTCTGATTGACTGGTATATTTTTCTAGATACGCCTCGTAACAATAAAAATTGAAGATTTCATTAATCTTATTGGAATTCTTCTTCCGCTCTTCCGCTAAATCGAGATAATCCATAATCTATATACACTATCATAGCGGAAGAAGAAGCGGAGGAAGCGGAAGAAGACTATGACCTGAGTCTCACCCTGCTTTCAAGAATGAGACTGGTAGTCTGCTTTTGGAAGACTGGCAGTCTGCTAGTAGCAGACTGGCAATCTGCTTATTTCAGACTGGGGGGTTACAAGAAGGGAACTAACGGTTAGCAACAAGTGCGTTGACCGTCAGATTAAAGCAAACCATCAATGCCCTTGTTGAAGAAAAAATGATGAATTATGTAGGATGATATGCTTTTTACTTCCGCTTCTTCCGCTCTTTCTTCCGCTATGATAGCCCATGATACTGAAGCACTATTTAAAAATAGCGGAAGAACGGAAGAAGAATTCCAAAAATCTTATGAAACTATCAATCATTTATTATACTCTTTGCACTTAATTAGAAACTCAAATGAGACGCTAATTTAACGCAGATACTCTGATTGACTGCTATACTTTTCGATTAATATATACACTATTTGTAAAGACAACATTCCCCGCCACTGGCGGGGTTTGTCTGTTAGAAGATTAGTACTTTATTTTAAAGTAATCGAGTACTGCTTTGTATTGGTCTTGCGCCGTAAGAATGGTATCAGTGAGATAGCCGTCAAGATGTCCCCATTCATGCAAACCACGATAGTAAAACAACTTCAGCTCGTCAGTAATGATAAATGGCACTTGGCAGTTAGCAAGGCATTCCTTGAACATGATGAGTCTGCCAACACGCCCATTGCCATCTTGGAACGGATGAATAGCTTCAAAGCGGACATGAAAGTCAATGATATTCTCTAATGATTGGCTCTTTCTGTTGTTATATTCTGAAAGCAGCTTCTTCATGCTTTCATGCACTTTCTCTGGAGGGCAAGTTGCTTTGCCTCCCACCTCATTAGGCAATCGCTTATAATCGCCCACTGTAAACCAGTCTTTCCCGCTATCAGAAGTACCAGTCTTTAGTATTAGATGTAGTTGCTTGATGAAGCTCTCTGTCAATTTCTCCATCGCATGGTCAATGATATAGTCAATACACCTAAAGTGATTGGTTGTTTCAATGATATCATCTACATTCACAGCCTCATCCGTTATTCCGATAGTATTCGTCTCAAAGATAAAACGTGTCTGGTCGTGTGTCAATCGGCTTCCTTCAATGTGGTTGGAGTTGTATGTCAGATCAATCTGTGTTCTATGGTAGATGCCGCCTTTCAGTTTCGCCTCTTTCTCTTGCTTCAATGTAAGCAACAAAGGGTTGCTCTTATTCCCAACACGTTTTCGTTGGGGCAAAACAGCATCAATAGGAATGTTCCAAGTCTTTCCTGTAAGAAAAGCCCCATCTATTTTTCCTGTAGCACAATAGTTTCTGGCCGTTCGTTCGGAAATGCCATACTTCTTGGCAAACTCAATGACTGATATGTATTCCATTGTTTTTATCGGCAAGTTATTTTGCATATTTCAACTGCAAATATAACATATTTTGCCGATATCGGCAAGAAAATGGTTATAATAAATCTAATGCAATAGCAGCACAGGCTTCGGCATCGGCCAATGCGTGGTGGTGATGCTGGAGGTCGAAGCCGCAGGCTGCGGCAACGGTGTGGAGCTGGTGGTTGGGTAGGGAGTGCCCGAATTGACGACGAGCAGCGGTGAGGGTATCGTAAAAGTGGTAGTCGGGGTAATCTAATTGATAGACTTTGAAGACGGCCTTGAGGCAACCTTCATCGAAACGGGCATTGTGCGCCACAAAGGGTACATCGGCCTTATCAGGGAACACTTCAGCTATGCGTTGCTCGATCTCTTGCCAAACCTTGGGGAAGACAGGGGCATCGTCGGTATCGTTGGAACAAAGGCCATGCACTTGCTGGCACCAATAGCTATAGTAGTTGGGCTCAGGTTGAATCAAAGAATAGAAGGAATCTGCCACCTCGCCATTGCGCACAATGACAATGCCTACCGAACAAACACTGCATGGTTGCTGGTTGGCGGTCTCAAAATCGATGGCAACAAAATCCCTCAGCATCTTCTTATGTATAAGAAACAGGCTCTTCTGAATGATCAGAGGAGCCTGCTCTTGTTGTAAAATGGGTTGTTATCTGTCAACAGCAGTGAAGTAAGGTGCTACGTCACCATTTTCCTTGGTAACATACACATCCATAGTGCCACCCATGCCACCTTCAGCCACAAACTTATAGTCGGTGCCCTTAGAGGTGGTACGACTGCCAACGCTTACTACCTTGGTGCCCTTCATCATTGGGTAGGTAGAGATAGCTGCATCGAAGATGGCGGTCTCGTCGGCTGTAGGAGATTGCTGAGCAGAATAGTCAGCCAATGCCTCGTTCTCGCCTTCCATCAGACCCATAGAGATCAGTACGCGGTCAACGGTGGCTGGCATCTTGTCCATCAAAGAAGCACGCACGTTGAATGACTCAGGGATATTGATGCCAGGAACGGCCTTCTTCAAATCATCTGCACTCTGCTTAACGCCACTACTACCACTTGTGCAGAATGGAACAACGGTCTTGCCATTGAATACGCCACTTGCCACGATGGTCTTAAGAGGCTGAGCATAGGTACCAAACCAGATAGGATAACCGAAGAAGATAATGTCGTAGTCGGCTACATTGTGTGCCAATGGCTTCAGCTCTGGCAACACATTGCCTTCACGTTCCTCACCAGAACGCTTCAGCAGTTCCTGATAGTCAGTAGGATATTCAGCAACGGTCTGGATAGCCTCGATATCGGCACCCGTCTTCTGCTGGATGTACTCAGCGATTTGCTTGGTGGTGTTGGTTACTGAATAGTAGAGTACCAATACTTTCTTAGCAGGCTCTGCTGCTGCCTCTTCTGTCTTAGGCTTTGATGCGCAAGCTGTTACGAACAAACCTGCCATCAACATGATAAATAACTTTTTCATTTGCTTTTTATTTTATGAGTTATAGTTTCATAATTCGGTTGCAAAGGTAAGTAAAAAAACATATCTTTGTTCCAGGATGAAGAAAATTTCGTACATATTTATTATCTTTTTAACACTTGTAGCCCTGTATTTCAGTCCGATACACCTGCCCAGCAAGTTGGCAGGCCCAGTAACTTTCTTGGGGTTGATGGCACTGGTTGACTTCAAACGCATCGGCCTACTGATGGGACTGGGTTTAATGTTGTCGGCGCTGGGCGATTGGCAAGGCACACAAGGTAACTTCATGGGCCAGATGGCGTTTTTCGGTGTGGCGCATGTGGCGTATATCTGCTATTTCGTGAGTCGATTAAGAAACAAACCTGATTGGAAGGTTGCCTTGGGTTGGGCCATACCTTGTATCCTTATCGGCGTCTTTGCCTTTATCAAGGTGGTGCCTATGGTACCTTCTGGTATCATAAAGACAGGGGTAATAGTTTATTGTCTGCTGATATTAACGATGTTATGGAGTTCTCTCCTGCAAAAAGACTGGCTCTTTGCCTTAGGTGCCGCTTTGTTTGTACTATCTGACTTTATCTTGGCCTGGAATAAGTTTGTAAGTCCGATAGACTATGCTTCGTGGTGCATTATGGTGCCTTATTATGGCGCTCAGTGGTGCTTGTTCTATAGGGCTACAAGCGTTGCATCAGGCGCTTGCTCATGTACTTCACAGGGAAAATGACGGAGAGGGCGCCCACTACTAATACGGTAACAAAAATCAACAGAACGTCAGTAAAGTGTACACTTACAGGATAGGCTTCCACAATAAAGTTGTTGCCTAATGTGATAATGCCGAAATGGTGTTGTATCAAACAAAGTATGACGCCTAATACGATGCCTATGATGGCACCATAGGCGGCAATGAGCCAACCCTCGAACATAAAGATGCGCTCAATCAGTTGGTTGCTGGCACCTAAGTTGCGCAAGGTCTGGGCATCTTCCCGCTTATCGACAATCAGCATGCTCAATGAGCCAATCACATTGAAAGTGGCGATAATCAGGATGAAAGTAAGGAACAGATAGGAGATAAACTTCTCAATTTCCATAATGCGAAAAATATCGGACTGTTGCTCGAAACGATTCTGTATCTGGAATTCATCGCCTAAAATATCTTTCATCCTGGCTTGTACTCGGCTTTCGTTGGTGCCTGGTTTCAGCTTGATCTCCATAGCCGACACCTCATCACGATAACCAAATAGTTGGCGCGCAAAATCTATGCTGGTAAGGATATATTGTGCATCGTATTTCTCTTGGTTGACCAAGAAAAGTGAGCCAGGCGAGTGCAGATAGCCTCTGGCAAAAGCGGCGCCTGGATTGGCAATGTTCACGCGTACATGTTGCTTGGGGGCGATGACGAGCAAGGGATCGACAAACTGCAGGCCTGTACCTAAAGTTGAGGCTACGCCCATACCGAGGATGCCATAATCTACCCCTTCTTCTTGCAGGAGAAATTGCTGTCGGCCATAGAGAATGCTGTCTATCTCGGTGATTTGGGTAAAGCTGTCGTCCACTCCCTTGATGGTCACCATCAGTTGCTTGTCTTTATATTGCACCATAGCGTTTTCCTCGATGGTAGGCATAGCCGTATCTACCTCTGGCATTTGGAGGATTTGCTGTATCCTGCTATCTTGCTGACTGAACACCTTGCCTTGTGTGGCAGTGATTTTCAGAGGCGCATCGAAGGCGGTAAACAAGCCCTCCACCATCTCGTGGAAGCCATTGAATACCGATAGGGTACACACCATAGCGAGGGTGGCCAATGCCACTCCGCATACCGATATGGCTGAGATGATGTTGATGGCGTTGTGCTTCTTCTTGGCAAAGAGGTAACGCTTGGCAATATAAAGCGGTAGGTTCATTGGTTGTTCAGGTAGTCTTCCTCTGGCCCTTCAGGGGTTTTGTAGCCATCGCCCTTAGCCTCTTTGATGAGGTTGTCGATATGCTCAGCATAATCCAACGAGTCGTCTGCAAAGAACTTCAGTTCGGGGATGATGCGCAACTGATGGCGAACACGCTGACCCAAGTCATAGCGGATGGTGCGCATATTACTGCTGATATTCTTCAGCAACTCCTCTGCTTTCTCTGAGGGGAAGATGCTGAGATATACCTTGGCGATGCTCAGATCAGGACTGATGCGTACGCCACTGACAGACACCAATACGCCGTGGGTGCCTTGGGTCTGTTTCTGAAACAAATCGCTCAACTCTTTCTGAATCAAACGGGAGATTTTATTCTGTCGAGTACTGTCCATAATACTAATGGTTAATGAATAATGGATAATGGATAATGGAGAATTGAGAATTATTAATGATTAATGGTTTTTCTTTATGTATATGCCTAAGGCGGCAAGGGTAGCTATGAGCAAGAGTATCAAAGCACCATAGGCAATGGTCTCTGTCACATGGATGCTTTGTGGGTCGAATGTCATCTGGATGGTGTGATGGCCAGCTGGTACGTAGAGCGTACGCAGCACATAGTCGGCTCGAGCCAACTCTACTGGCTGACCATCGATGGTTACTTGCCAACCATCGGGGTAATATACCTCTGAGAATACTGCCACACCGTCAGATGGGTTCTGTGTCTCGTAGGTGAGCGCGTTGGGCTCATATTGGGTAAGTTCGATAAAGGCATCGTCGGCTACTTCGAAAGTGGTGGCGTTGTTCAAAGCCGACTTGAATTGGTTATCTACCACTGCTGTAACATGGGGGTTACTGCTGGTGGTCATGTCGAGCTCTTCGTCGGCATTAGCCACATAACTCACTTCCTTGACAAACCAGGCATTGCCCAGGGCGTAGGGGTTCTCTAAAGGTATCTGACTCTCTCTGGTAGGCAGGATGAAATACCTGGTGTTGAGCATGTTGAGGGCATGGAACTTGGATGGATCTACTTGCTCCACATCGCCTCCTGCATCAGCAATGGCTTCATAGGCATCTTGCATCTCCGTTTTGAGGCGTATCTCTATCAACTCGTTGTACCTGCGCAACTTGGCAGCATGATAGCCACCCACATTCTTGTGCCAGTAAGAGGTGTTGTTCTCATTGAAAGCGCTGACAGCAAAGTTCAACACGCGATAGTCGGGGTCGGTATCCTCCAAGATGTATTTATCGGCTTCGGTCTGGGCAAAAGTGGTGGTTTGTATGCTCTTATCTACAAACTGGGCGTCGTAGAGGTAACGCTTGTTGACTTGCCACATATCAAACAAGCAAAGCAGGGCAATACCGCCAATAGCCACTTCCTTGCGCAACTTGCCATTTATGAAAAGCAAAAGCAAGACTACGCCTATAAGAACGATTATGAGTGATCGCAAGGCATCGGCAGATACCATTGCGGCACGCATATCACTCAGGTTGGCCATGATGCCGGCTAATTCGTTGGCAGGAATACCGCCTTGGTCAACGGCACTTTGCAACATCTGTGCCTCCTGGGCAGGGATGAGGTCGGTAAAGGTCTCTGGTGAGAACCAGATGAAAAAGCTAAGACCCACCGTCAACACAAAACTCGTCCAGAAAGCTGGCGTTTTGAAGTTCATCTCGGATGGCTTTTCTATGAGTTTCTTCATCGCCAACATCGCCAACAGGGGGATGGTAAATTCGGCTATGACGAGGATAGACGATACCGCACGGAACTTATTATACATCGGCACATAGTCGATGAAGAAGTCGGTGACGGGCATGAAGTTCTTACCCCAAGAGAGTACGATGGAGAAAATGGTGGCTCCTAAAAGTGCCCATTTCATCGGCCCTTTTACGATAAAACAGCCCAAGATGAAGAGGAACAGCACGAAGGCACCCACATATACAGGACCAGAAGTGCCTGGTTGGGTACCAAAATACTGTGACAAGGCGCCGTATAAGCTGCTATATCTTGGATTGGCCTTGGTCATGGCCGTCTCATTCTGGTTGATGGCCACCGAAGCACCTCCCTTGAAGTTGGGTACTAACAAGGTGAGTGTCTCATCCACGCCATAGCTCCATTGGGTGATGTATTCCTTGTCTAACCCTCCTGTAGCCGATGAACCTGCCGAGGGGTGTTGTGTCAGTTCACTCTTGCCTCGCATGGTTTCCAAGCTATAGGTATAGGTGTGATAGAGGTTGCTGAGGTTGATGGCTACACCCACTAACCCTGCTACCACCAACACAGCTGAGGCTTTCAGGAATTGGGGCATCGTCTTGTTGCGGTAGGCCTCTATGCCAAAGGCGATGACCATAAAGAGCATCACAAACAGGAAATAATAGCTCATCTGCACATGGTTGGAGAGTATCTGCAATGCCACAAACAGGGCAAAGACAATGCCTCCCTGCCAGAGTTTGCCTCGATAAGCCCAAACCATTCCTGCTATCGTGGGGGGGATGTATGCCAAAGTAACGAATTTCCAGATATGTCCTGCGGCAATGAGGATAAAGAAATAGGAGGAGAATCCCCAAAGGATGCCTCCCAAAGCCGAAAGCCAGGGCGACATACCGAAGGCACGAAGCAGGATGTAAAAGCCCAGCAGCATGATGAAAGCCAGGCGCACATACTCTGGGAACCATAGTTCATAGACATTGCCCACCTTCTTCAATGTGTCGGTGGAATTGTACGAAGGTGATATCTGATAGGTGGGCATACCGCCAAACATGGAGTTGGTCCATCGAGTACGCTCGCCTGTACGTTCGAAATATTCCTTGGCCTCCTGACCAGCGGCTGCTCCAGCAGTGGTGTCGTGCTGGAAGAGGATCCTTCCCTCGATGTCGGCAGGATAGAAATAGACAAACGAGATGACTGCAAATATCAGTATGGCAATGATGTCTGGTATAATCTTCTTCATAACTGTTTTATCTTATTGCTGCAAAAGTAATAAAACTTTAGGGAAAATCAGCTGCATAACGTAAACATTTAAGCTATGTTAGGCAAGTAAGTGGTAAACGCCACCTACCAACGCTTTCACTACTCCTTTCATCTCTAAACCAAAAAGAAGAGAGGTGAGTTGGTGAATCGGCATATTGACCTCTACGGTCAGGGTGTTGATATGCAGGTCGCCTCTTTGTTGCAGGAGATGTACTACCATTGTCTCTTCATCAGTAAGGTCAACAAACAGGTTCCGCTGGATGGCTTCTGGTTTGGCACTGGGACTTTGCCACCCCATAGCGTTGACAAAGTCTTCGGCATTGGTGATTAAAGAGGCTTTACTATCTCTGATTAGTTGGTTACAGCCTTTTGATTTCTCATCTTTTATTCTTCCAGGGACGGCAAAACACTCTCGGTTATAAGTGTTTGCCAACGAAGCTGTAATCAGTGAACCGCCTTTTATGGCCGATTCCACCACAATGGTAGCATCTGTCATGCCTGCCACGATGCGGTTTCTGGATATGAAATTGTAGGCTTCTGGCTCTGTGCCTGTCAGGAATTCAGTAAGTAACCCACCGTTGGACAACATCTCTGTTGCCGTTTGTCGATGCTGGGAAGGGTAGATCCTGTCCAACCCATGAGCTAATACACCAATGGTTGGCAGGTGGTTGGAAAGGGCAGCTTGATGCGAATGGATGTCGATGCCGTATGCCAATCCGCTTACTATCACGACATCAGGGCATAGCACAGCCAAGTCTCTGACAAAATCAGCACAGAATTGTTTGCCGTATTGCGTAGCCATGCGCGTTCCCACCATAGCTATCATATGCAGACGATTCAAGTCGGCATTGCCTTTAAAGAATAAAACAACAGGTGCATCCTCACATTCCCTGAGGCGGGAAGGGTAGTTCTCGTCCTTGATGGTGATACAGGTAATTTGGTTCTTTTCTACAAAGTCCAATTCCTTTTCTGCCCTTTTGAGGGCATCTGGACAATCCAGCATATCCACCAATCGCTGACTGACATCAGGTATCAGTTCACGCAAGTGCTGGCGGTTCTCAAACACGGCAGTGGCACTGCCCATTTCATCTATCAAACGTTTGGCATTGATGTGGCCGATACCTTCACAAAGTGTCAAGGCTATGGCACAAGTCTTTTCATCGTTGGTCATCGTTATGAAAGTTTTTAAGTTTATAAATAATTTGCAAATAATTCGTCGAACATCTCACCCCTCGTCAACACGCCGTTCTCCACACAGACGGCATCGACCACCCCTCGCAGACATAGTTTGTTGTCGTTTTTCCTAAAGAGATCTTGGTAGAATACAAATCTAATTCCGTCTCGTTGCAGGTAGAGTTTACTAATAAACTCGTCCCCACTTCGCAGGGGAACCTTAAATGTCATGGTAATCTTTGACACCACTACATCGATGCCTCGTTGATGGAGGTCAGCAAAGCTCACCCCTGTAGTGAGCAGGAACTCATGACGGGTATGCTCTAAGTAATGCTGGTAGTTGGCATTGTTGACAATGCCTTGCAGGTCGCATTCGTAATCGCGTACCTTCATTTCCAACTCGTAGATGTATTTACTCATGACTCTAATCCTTTAAACTGTAACATCTCATGGGTGCTCACCAATTTGAATAATTTGTCGGATGGACGAATTTTCTCCACTTTCAGCGAGAAATGATCGCCTTTATGCACGGTTTGTACAGGCTTGAGGTTTACTCTTGCCTCTTCCAACGTGAGGAAGATGGCCCCCGTAGTGGGTCCTGTAATCAGCACTTTGTCGCCCACACTGAGTTCGGCAGCTTCGCAAAGGAATTCAGCCACCCCTATGTTGTTGAAGTATTTGATGCCCTTGCCCACGTAGATTTTACGCTCAGTAGCCGCAGAGCCGTAGGTGTGTGTCCATTCGCCCAAACGTTGTCCTAAATAGTAACCATTCCAGAAACCACGATTGAACACGGTACTGAGTCTTTCATCCCATGCTTTTATCTTTTCTTCAGAGTAAGTGCCGTCTATTACGCTCATTATGGCTTCTCGGTAACACTCGGCCACGATACGTACATACTCTGGTCCTCTTGCCCTGCCTTCTATCTTGAATACCCTGACTCCGGCATCCATCATCTTGTTGATGAAATGAATGGTCTTCAAGTCTTTAGGTGACATGATGTATTTATTGTCTATCTGCAGTTCGTCGCCAGTATCTTTGTCTGTCACCACATAACCCCTTCGGCAAATTTGGCGACATTCGCCTCTGTTAGCCGATTTGTTCTCTTCTTGCAAAGAAAGATAGCATTTGCCGGAAACAGCCATACAAAGGGCTCCGTGGCAGAACATCTCGATGCGAACTTGCTGACCACTTGGTCCGCAGATATTCTCTTCCTCAATGTGGCGATGAATCTCTGCCACTTGGTCTAAGTTCAGTTCACGTGCCAGCACCACCACATCGGCAAACTGGGCATAGAATTTCAGCGCTTCCACATTGCTGATGTTCAGCTGGGTACTCAGATGCACCTCTTGTCCGATGTTTCGAGCGTATGTCAGTACGGAGATATCCATAGCAATCACCGCACTGATGCCTGCTTCCTTGGCGGCATCCACAATGGTATGCATTTGCTCCATATCGTTGTCATAGACAATGGTATTGACCGTCAGGTAACTCTTGATATTATGCTCGTTGCAGATGGCTGCTATCTCGTGTAAGTCGGCTATGGTAAACGGGTTGGCGGAATGAGAGCGCATATTGAGTTGTCCCACTCCGAAATAAACAGAGTTGGCGCCTGCCTGAATGGCTGCCTGCAGTGAGTCTCTTGACCCTACAGGGGCCATAATTTCAAAGTCATTGATGTTATATTTCATAGCTTAGTGACATTTGAGTGTGCGAAGTTAGTGTTTTTTCTTTATCTTTGCAAAAAATTGATAACAATGATGCTTTGACGGTTATCGATTCTTGGTGATACATGAGAATAGCTAATCTGGATTTAGGGGATTATCCTGTGTTTCTGGCGCCGATGGAGGATGTTACTGATCCTGCCTTCCGACTGATGTGCAAGCGTTTTGGCGCAGATATGGTTTATACCGAATTTGTGTCGAGCGATGCCTTGGTGCGTTCTGTCAACAGTACGATGCGCAAGCTGAACATCAGTGATAAAGAGCGTCCTGTGGCCATTCAGATTTATGGCAAGAATACCGATGCGATGGTGGAGGCTGCCCGCATGGTGGAAGAGGCACATCCTGATGTGATTGACCTCAACTTTGGTTGTCCGGTAAAGAAAGTGGCAGGCAAGGGAGCGGGGGCTGGTATGCTCCGTGACATCCCCAAGATGCTGGAGATTACGCGTGCTGTAGTGGATGCCGTGCAATTGCCTGTGACGGTGAAGACTCGCTTGGGTTGGGACGATGGCAATAAGATTATTGTAGAGTTAGCAGAACAATTGCAGGATTGTGGCATTGCCGCTTTGACGATTCATGGCAGAACACGTGCTCAGATGTACACAGGCGAGGCCGATTGGACATTGATAGGCAAGGTGAAGGAGAACCCTCGCATCCATATACCGATTATTGGCAATGGAGATATCACTACCCCTGAGCGTGCCAAGGAGTGTTTCGACAAATACGGTGTGGATGCTGTGATGATAGGTCGTGCATCATTTGGCAGACCATGGATATTCAAGGAGGTAAAACACTACCTGCAGACGGGAGAGAAGTTGCCTCCTCTCAGCGCCGAGTGGCGACTGGATGTGCTGCGACAAGAGGTGTTGGATAGCGTGCATCTGTTGGATGAGCGTAGGGGCATCCTGCACGTGAGGCGCCACATCGCCGCAAGTCCGTTGTTCAAGGGTATTCCCAATTTCCGTGAGACACGCATTGCGATGTTGCGTGCGGAAACCAAGGAAGATTTGTTCCAGATTTTCGATAGCTTAGACTTAAGTCAGTTTACTTAATCTTGGTTATGGCTCAGCATTTTCCTGAATAGCCAAGAAACAAATACATACAGCAGATAGCCTGATGCCCATCCGGCAAAGACGTCAATCACATAATGTGCTTGGATATACACGGTGGCGATACATAGTAAGATATAGAAGGGCAACATACAGAGGACCAGCTTCTTACTGCTTCGCCATCCCATCAGCATGATGATGGTAGAGATACCCACATGTGAACTTGGAAATGCTGCCGTTGGCCTTTCTCCCACTGCTTGAGAGCCTTCAACTAAACTGTAAAAGATACCTTGTCCATGTTCTACCCCTGGCAATAGTTCTGGGTGCAGGTTGAAATAATCGCCTACGGCGGGGAATACCCCAGCTAGCACATTCTCTTCACCAATTGCTGGGAAATAGAATTGCGGTCCTGCCACGGGCAGTACCATATAAATAATATAATAGAGAAAAAACGAGGTCATCAGGACAAAAGCTACTCTCTCAAACAGGTCAAAACGCATCACAAAATGCCAGCATACGATGGTCGCAATGAGTGGGAAATAAGCGAAGTAGCCCATATTCAACGGTTCGCTTATCCAAAGCTGGGGCAATTCCCGTTGAAACCAATAGGCTGGTTGGAAACCAAACAAGGTTTGTTCTGCTTGGGCAAAGATGTGGTCCAGATTGGGTAATAGCCGGTTGAATTCAAATGTATCTGAATACCAATAAGTCAATAGCGACATTTGAAAAGCGATGCGCAAGAATGCGGTCACCTTACAGGGATATTTTCGATACACTGAGATAAAAAAGAAGGTGCCGACCACAATGAGAGCTCTTTCTATCAGCATCTCCCCCGGATGATCCATCTGGCCATACAAGATGATGATGACAATGGAGGTGAGCAAGGTATAAATCAATGTGGCACCTTCCAAGAAATACTGCCCTTTGCTGGGCCCAATCTTTTTTAGCCAATCTAAAGCCATCCAGCCTCCTTATACCATGCAATGGTCTCTTTCACTCCTTTGTCCAACTGATATTGGGGCTTATAACCCAATTCTTCGATGGCAGGTGTGATGTCACAACGCCAATTGCGTTGAGACATGATTCGATATTTGTCTGTATTAAGGGTGCTGGTGGTATGGTGCATAGTGGCCCACCACTCAGCCACGATGGAAATCAGTTTCAATACCCAAAGAGGTGCACAGAAGCGTAGTACTTTCGTTGCTTTCAGTTCTCTCATGATGAGGTTAGAGAAAGTACGGCTTTGATAGACTTGTCCGTCGCTCAGGAAGAAGGCTCTGTTGCTCACACCTTTTTCAATGCCTAAAAAGATGGCCTGTACGACGTCTTTCACATAGACAAATGTGATGTCCTGGCGTTTATAACCTACAGATAAATCCAGGTGTTGTTGGATGGATTTAGCCATCAGGAAGTAGTCCTTTTCTCTGGGACCAAATACGCCTGTAGGACGAAGGATCAGGTATGGGAAATCCCTTAAACCTAATAGATACTGCTCCATTTTGAGCTTGCTCTTGCCATAGGCAGTATTGGGTTGAGGCGTATCATGCTCCGTTATGGGTTGGTAGTCTTTTTCATGGATGGGACCAAAGATGCTAAGTGAACTGATGAAAACAAACAATTTGGGTGTTTGCCCTGTAGCTATCAATGCTTCCACCAGGTTTTTGCTGTGTTGGTAGTTCACTCGGTCGAAATCCCTTTTGTCGGCACATTTGGTCACTCCAGCACAATGCACCACGTAGGTAAAGGCACCGTACTGGGATGCATGTTCCTTCAGTTGTTCCTGTAAGTTATCGGGATGTGCATAATCGAGTTCAATAAAGTGGGTATCAGGATGCTGTAAATAAGCCTTGCTGCTACTTTTCCTTATAGCAGCCCAAGTAGAGAAGCCTTTGCGCAATGCCTCTTCCACGATAAAGCTTCCAATAAAGCCGCTTGCCCCTGTAACCAGTATCTGCTCCATTTTTTCCTATTTGACTGCGAAGTTACTACAATGTTGGTTATCTGCCAAACCTTCTCACCTTTTTTTGTATTCTCTGCGTCGTTAGGTAATTTTTGCGCCCTAACTAGGAAATACCTAATCAGAGCGCAAAAAAAGGAGAGTTATTTTTCTTAAGGAAAATTACAGCGACTTGATGTCCTGTGCATTTTCTGGCATTACATACCTATCGCCCGTGCCTTTGCTGATAGCCTCACGGAACATCTGGTCGTAGCCAGGAGTGGATCGTTGACCTTGAATGACTACGCCATTCTCCGATGGTTTCATAATCTGGTCATTGTGTTTCACGGCAATCAGCCTGAACAACTTGTCCCAGCGTTCCATCATCTGCTTAGTGTAGGCATTGGTCTTATTGGTCAGATAAGCCACCTTCTCACGTTTGGTGAGTTTCTCTACATCTCTCAATACTTGTTCTTGATCGGCTGCATAGAAATCTTCCAACTCTTTCTGTGCATCACGCAGGTCACCAATCATAACGCTATAACGTGGGTAAATCATGTTAGCTACCACATTGTTCACCCAAAAAGCACTCTTCTCGCTATACACATTGCTCTGGTTGTTTTCCCTACGGAAAGCCTCTGGCACCTCTTTGACGCCACAATACACGGGTACGTAGGCTATCATGTTGGCATCATCGCAATTGAAGTACATAATACCACCCACATCATCCGGCAACCATCCACGCAGTTGAGAAACCAACGTGAAACCAGATTGCGGTGTACCAATGGCACGCTCACGGAAATACTTTTTACCATTTACCTCCCAATTCATAGGCAATGGGCGATAAGGAGAACTCCAAGGACCAGCACTCATATCAGCTGTCATATCAAGCGGTGTCCCTTCGTAGTGGTCACGCATATCGTTCATGATATCACGAACAGAAACTTTCTGAGCTGGTTTGATGTAAAGAGGCAAGTGGTCGCATACATCAAACTGACCATTGATATAAGGCAAGTATTGGTCCATTTCTGCCACATCGGCCACATGATGACGGAAGAAACTCCATACGCGGGCGTCGGCATAACGCACATTCTCAAATGTCAACGGACAATACGCATCTCGGAAACTAAAGTCCTCATCCTTTCCACTAAAGTAGCCTTTCTCGCGAGCGAAAGAAATCACATCCTTGGAATATAAGCAGTTCTTAGGGTCTTTTAATGGGAACTGACGGATACGGGAGATGTTGGCATGAGCACTGATGCAGTCGTCAGGAATGCGAACGGCTACCCAAACAGCTCCTTTGCGACCAGGACCCTTACCCATGATTTCCAATATCCAGGCCTCGTTCTTGTCACAGACCGTAATCGTCTCACCCGTACTATTATAGCCATATTCTTGCAATAGGTCGGTCATAACGATAATGGCTTCACGTGCTGTTGCCGAGCGCTCCAAACCTAATTGCATCATGGTATCGTAATTCAATAGACCTTCTGGGTTCTGTAGTTCCAAACGTCCATCGAAGGTGGTCTCAACGATGCTGACTTGTTTTTCGTTGATATAGCCAATTACGTCGTAGGTGTATTCTACCTGGTCGATGTAACCTCTTACCTGACCATTGTTGCCCCATCCACGGATAGCAATCTTTTCTCCTGGTTCATGTTTGCCACCAGGAGTGCGACTCATGGAGCCGGCAAAACCGTATCCGTCACAATTATAAGTACAAATGACGGAACCATCAACAGAAGCGGCTTTGCCTACTATCAGGTTCGTACAAGCCTTGATAGGGGTTGAGAGTTGTATGGTGGCAATGGCCATCATTGAAATGAAGAGATTTTTAATTTTCATAATGGTAGTCTTAATTTTAAAATAATGTGCAATTTTCGCTATTTTTATTGAGAATTGCAAACAATGTTATAATTTTGTGGTATTAAAACCATTAAAAAAAAAAGCAATGAAAAAGAAACTACTTTTTGCCAGTATGCTGTTGTTGGTAATGACAGCATGCAAGAGCGGCAGCAAGCAGGAGGCTGTTGAAATCATAGACCTGCCAAGAGTGGAAACAACTACTGCTGTAGCTACAGCAATGGACAATTACCTCAAGGGAGTAGAAGAGGCAAAGCAAGATTTACACAGCATCATGGTAGTACAACATGGCAACGTGATTTATCAGAAATGGTTGAGCGAAGGTGAGGAGAGCAAGCCTCATGTGCTCCATTCTGTTAGCAAGACCTTTACTTCCGCAGCTGTTGGTTTGGCTATTTCAGAGGGCAAACTCAAACTGACTGATAAACTAGTGAGTTTCTTCCCCGACAAGTTACCAGCAGAGCAGAGTGACTTCTTAAAGGCTATCACTGTGCGTGATTTATTGACGATGAATTGTGGTCATGATACCGATCCAACACGTATCATTCGCAATGAAGCTGCTGACTGGGTTACAGAATTTTTGGCTTATCCTGTTGAACACAAGCCTGGTACATTCTATTGTTACAACAGCCTTGGCACTTATATGCTTTCGGCTATTGTTCAGCAGGTTACTGGAGAAAAAGTAGTGGATTACCTCAACACTCGTTTATTTGAGCCATTGAATATTGACAAACCTCAGTGGGATGAAAGTCCACAGGGTATCAATACTGGTGGATGGGGACTTTATCTGAAAACAGAAGACTTGGCAAAAATGGGTCAGCTCATTCTTCAGGGTGGCAAATGGAATGGCAAACAAGTATTGCCTGCTAATTATGTCGAAGAGATGCAGAAAGCACAAGTGCCTTGTGTGCCAGCAGGTGTGAAGCCTCAACAAGCTGCAGAGTTGGGATTGACTACGGAAAACAGCGACTGGGTACAGGGTTATGGTTACCAGATGTGGCGTTGCCGTCATAATGCTTTCCGTGCTGATGGCGCTAACGGACAATACATTATCATTATTCCAGATAAGGATGCCGTAGTAGTTACTACTGCCAATATAGGCGATATGCAGGCTGAAATCAACTTGATTTGGGATCACATCCTGCCAGTGCTGTAATAAATATGATGTTGATAAAACAAATAAAGGCGTGCTGATTAGCACGCCTTTAATTTTTATAAGTGTTCTTCTTTACCACTTCACGCCAGAAACTTTGGCAATCTTTTTGATGATGTCCGTATTGTCCATTCTGCCTGAGAATTCTTGACTACCAGCACCTATGGCAAAGATAGGAACATAGGCTGCCGTATGACTGCCAGATGACCACAGCAAGCATGCTTGCTCAGCCATTACTTGTTTAGCAACCGTTGCCAATGCTTCTGTGCGAGAATATAAGTTTTCATCAAACTTAGTCTTGTTTTTGGTAAAGGTTTCTTCGAAGCAATCACGCAATTGCTTTTCCTGTTCCCATGTGATGGAAATTTCTTTCCAGAAGCCCATCTTCTCGCCTAATAAAGCTTTTACATCTTCCCAAGTAACCTTATCTTGCTTGCGAAGGTCAGTGATATATTTAGACAACACATCAATAGATTGCTTTTGGTTGGCCAACACTTTCAGGTTCAAGGCATAACCACCACTTGAACGACCCATTGACAAACCTCCTGTTTCGTGGTCTGCGGTAACCACAATCAGTGTCTCTTTAGGATGTTTTTTGTAAAACTCGTAAGCCACTTTCACTGCATTGTCCATATCCTCCAACTCATACGCCATTGTAGCAGCATCATTTGCATGGCCAGCATAATCAATTTTCCCACCTTCAACCATCAGGAAGAATCCCTTCTTGGCATCCTCTTTCATCAGGAAGTCAATAGCGCTCTCGGTAATTTCAGGCAAGGTCAAGTCGCCTGGCTGACGGTCGATGGCATAGCGCAAACTGGTTTGGTTGTTTTCTGCCTTTTCCATCAGGATCATCTTCTTGGCACCATCACGTTTTGCCTTATATTCATTCACACCGCGAGCCAACGTATATCCTGCTTCTTCAAAGATAGGGAAGATGCTGGGAGCATCCTTCCCATCGTAGGTTTTTTCAGGTTTCTGGAAACCACTGCCTGCGAAGAAATCGAAATTTGACTTTGGCAACCATAAGGCAATCTCGTAATACATGTTTCTATTTATTTCATGTGCATAGTGGGTTCCAGGAGTAGCATGGTCGATACTCACAGAAGTCGTGATGCCCACTCGCTTGCCTGCCTTCTTTGCCTTTTCAGCAAATGATTCTACAGGATTTTTGTCAGCATCTACACCCATAGCACCATTGTAAGTCTTCACACCCGTAGCCAAAGCAGTACCAGCAGCGGCAGAGTCAGTAACAGAGCTGGTAGCAGAATGAGAGTTTGCATGACTTGCTACAGGGAATGAAGGGAACAACAATGGCTTGATGCCTATGCGTCCTTCAACTTCTGCCAGAAACATCTCTGTTGTGTTTACCTGATTCAGGCCCATGCCATCACCAATAAAATAGAATACGTATTTAGCTTGTTGGGCATGTATTTGACATACTGCCGTTACAAGCAACAAAGCAACAAATAACTTTTTCATAAATCAAAATATTAATAGTTCTGATGGCAAAGATAATAAGAAATTGTTCTTCCTAAATCATAGTTGGACAATATTTATTTGTTGTCTATCATTTTAATTAGTAATCAAGCCAATGAATTATGATTTATTGAAACTTTTTTGCATTTATTTAGACTAATAAAAATATATATAGCGTATATTTGTAGCAATATTTGATAATAAACTTTTAGAGAGATAAAAAACAACTGATAAATTGTATGAATAAATTTTATTTTGTAAAAGAATTGGCACGTCGATTACAAATCACTGACTCTGCAGCAAAAGCCTTTGTAGATGAGTACAACAATTTGGTAATTGACAAAATGTGTGAAGGCGAGGAGGTTAAGCTTCAGTATTTTGGCAAATTCATTCCTCACCGTCAGCCTAGGCGTCCAGGACGTGATCCTCGTAACGGTGAGTATCATGATATTCCTGAACGTACAACCATTAAGTTCAAAGTAAGTACAAATGTATTGGACAAACTTAATGATTAAAGGAGGGAAGGATAATTATTTTTGAAAGGGGCGACGTCTATCAACAGATGTCGCCCTTTTTTATCTAAAAAGAGGACCGCTGATTGTTAAATTATTCAACATTCTTCATGCTGGGAAGAAATCATGCTGCTTTTTGCAAGGTGGATTGCGCAAAAAACATTATATTTGCAGCTAAACAATTAACAAAAACAGAAAACCTATGAATAAACTAATCCAAGGTATTATTGAACGTGCCAAGGCTAACCGCCAACGCATTGTTTTACCTGAAGCTACCGAAGAACGCACATTGAAGGCTGCCGACCGTGCTTTGGGCGACAACATAGCCGACATCATCTTGATTGGTGACATCAAAGAGATTCACCGCATGGCAGATGAGTTTGGCTTGAAAAACATTGATAAGGCCACATTGATTGACCCGCTGGACAATCCTAAGGCTGAGGAATATGCTCAATTGTTGGCTGAGCTTCGCAAGAAGAAAGGAATGACCATCGAACAGGCTCGCGAATTGGTGAAGAATCCACTTTATTTGGGCTGTATGATTATTAAAACAGGTGATGCCGATGGACAAATTTCTGGTGCCCTGAGTACCACGGGCGATACCCTTCGTCCTGCTCTCCAAATCATCAAGTGCTCTCCCGGCATTACTTGTGTCAGTGGTGCCATGCTGATGATTACCCAGCAACCGCAGTTTGGTGAAAACGGTGTGTTGGTGGTAGGCGATGTGGCCGTAACCCCAATGCCTGATGCCAATCAGTTGGCACAGATTGCCGTTTGTACAGCAGAGACGGCACGTGCAGTTGGTGGTTTTGCCGATCCTAGAGTAGCTATGCTCAGCTTCTCCACCAAGGGTTCAGCCTCTCACGAGGTAGTTGATAAGGTGGTGGAAGCTACTAAATTGGCAAAGGAGATGGCTCCCGAACTGAAGATTGATGGCGAGCTGCAGGCCGATGCTGCTTTGGTGCCATCCGTAGGCAAGAAGAAGGCTCCGGGTAGTGAGATTGCCGGCAATGCCAACGTATTGGTATTCCCCAATCTGGAAGTAGGCAACATTGCCTATAAGTTGGTGCAGCGTTTGGGTGACGCATTGGCAATTGGACCTATCCTTCAAGGTATTGCTCGTCCAGTTAACGACCTGAGCCGTGGCTGCTCTATCGACGATGTTTATTACATGATAGCCATCACTGCTTGCCAGGCTCAAGCAGCTAAGAAGTAATTTATAAAAAGAAGAACATATGAAAATCTTAGTATTAAATTGTGGTAGTTCGTCAATCAAGTACAAGTTGTTTGACATGACAGATAAATCCGTCATCGCTTCTGGTGGAATTGAAAAGATCGGCCTGGCTGATTCATTCCTAAAGTTTGCATTACCTGACGGCGAGAAGAAAATTGTGCATAAAGACATCCCAGAGCATACTGTGGGTGTGGAGCTGATTCTCCAAACATTGATTGATCCTCAGTATGGAGCCATCAAGAGTTACGATGAAATCGATGCTGTGGGTCACCGTATGGTGCATGGTGGCGAGCGTTTCACTGAGTCAGTGCTGCTGACGCCTGAGGTGCTCAAGGAGTTTGAGGCTTGCAACGATTTGGCTCCGCTTCACAATCCTGCTAATCTGAAGGGTGTGAATGCGGTAAAAGCCATCTTGCCTAACGTGCCTCAGATTGGTGTGTTCGACACAGCTTTCCATCAGACGATGCCTGACTATGCATACATGTATGCTTTGCCTTATGAGTTCTATGAGAAATTTAAAATTCGTCGTTATGGCTTCCATGGAACATCTCACCGCTTCATCACACAGTATGTTTGCGAATATCTGGGCGTGAAGAAGGAAGGTCTGAAACTCATCACTTGCCACATTGGCAATGGTGCATCCATCGCTGCCATCAAGGATGGTAAAGTGTTGGATACCTCTATGGGCCTCACGCCATTGGAGGGTCTCATCATGGGTACCCGTAGTGGTGATGTCGATGGTGGTGTGATAACATTCCTTGAAAATAAATTGGGCGTGAATGCTGCACAGATGAGCGACCTTTTGAACAAAAAGAGCGGTATGTTGGGCATCACGGGCGTATCCAGCGACATGCGTGAACTCGAGGTGGCACAGAAAGAGGGCAATCCTCGTGCAATCTTGGCTGATAAAATGTATAACTATCGTATCAAAAAATATATTGGTGCTTATGCTGCCGTCCTGGGTGGTGTCGATGTCATCGTCTTCACAGGTGGCGTGGGTGAGAACCAAGCTAGTATGCGTGCCAATACCCTCGAGGGTATGGAATTCTTGGGTGTGAAGATAGATCCCGAACTGAACAAAGCTACCGTAAGAGGTAAGGAAGGTATCATTTCAACCCCAGACTCCAAGGTGAAAGTGGTAATCTTGGCTACCGATGAAGAGCTGATGATTGCCCAAGACACCATGAACATTGTGAAAGGCTAAAAGTTAAAAATCTATCAATACTGCGCAAGATTTTCCATTTTCTTGCGCAGTATTCTTGTTTTAGGCTCATTATGTAGTAAAAGAGAAATCACTTAAAGTAAGGAAAGGGCATGGATATGAAGAAGGTTTTATTTACTTTGGCTTTCGGTTTTGCGCTCATCAGCTGCGGAACCATGTATGATACTTACGATGGAACTGGATACACTAACTATACTTATGGTTATGATCAGGAGTATGTCATCTACAATAATGGCTATCGCTACGGCTACGAAGCTGGCGTGATTGACGCTATCACTAACCGTATGGTTTTGGCTATGGCACTCGACCAGGCTCGTGCTGCTCGTCTGCTGGAGCTGAACAGAAGGTATTTCTATATCTTCCACAGCATGCCAAACTTTAGCTTTGGTTACTTTGACTTCAACCCAGGACCTCCACCACCACGTCGCAATCCTGTTGGACCTGGTTACTATGGTGGTTCTAACCGTCCTCCTTATGGTAGCGGCTATGGCAATAATGGCTATGGCAACTATACTGGACGCGGACAGGGTGGATACCGTTCTAACTACGATGTCAATATGACGGAGCACGACCTCCAGGCTGCCGCTAAGGAATATACCCGCAGCGTGAAGTCTATCGTGGGCAACCAGAACTACACCGTGTTTGAGAGCAGGGTACGCGATGACGCCAAGAAGGCTAACCAGAAGGTGAACGCCGTACGCGTGAACCCTAACCTGAACGCTGAGAGGGTTAACAACAATACCACCACCAATGGTACTGTTCCAGCTACCCGCACTCGTACAGGTAACACCAGCACCAATGTTCGTACCAATACCAATACGAATACGGGTACTGCAACGACCCCTACTACCAGCGGTACCAGAGTACGTAGCAACAATAATACCAATACTACTACTCCTACTACCAACAGTACGAGGGTTCGCAGCAACAGCAACACTACTGCTCCTGCATCAACAACCACTGGTACAAGAGTACGTAACAACAACAGCAACTCTGGCAGTAGCAGCACTACTACCACTACTACTACCAACACTTCTACCCGTACTCGTACGCGTACAAGATAATGAAGAATATAAAATAAAAATGGAGAATGGCAACATTCTCCATTTTTTTTATTTTCAACGGTCGCTTTTAGAACAGCGAGCCCAGACCCAAGCCAGTTTGATCTATGCTGAGTCGCGATAAAGTGGACTGTAATTATTCTTCTGAGGTCAGCAGTCGTTCCAGTTCTTCAGCACTCAGCTTCAGGAAAAACTCTCCCTTCTTGGCAACAGAGATACTGCCCGTCTCTTCGCTTACGATAATGGCCAGGGCATCCGTTTCTTGCGAGATACCCATACCGGCTCTATGGCGCAAGCCCAACTCCTTGGGTATGTCTAAGTTATGAGCTACTGGCAAGATACAGCCTGCCGCTTTGATGCGCTTGTGGCTGATCACCATCGCTCCATCGTGCAGCGGACTATTCTTAAAGAAGATGTTCTCAATCAAACGCTGGTTGATGTTGGCGTCTATGGTGTCACCCGTACGTACGATGTTGTCGAGCGGTACATTACGTTCTACCACAATCAAGGCACCTACCTTTCCCTTCGACATGTTCAGACAAGCCATCACAATGGGCAACACATCTTCGTGTGTGCTTTGGCTATCCTTACTGCCGAAAAACAGTTTCACAAAAGCGCTGGCACTATGGTGCGAACCTAATGAGAAGAGGAAATGACGTATCTCGTCCTGGAAGAGTACGATGATGGCAATCACACCCACACTGATTAGTTTGTCAAATACCGTACCCAGCAACCTCATTTCCAGTATCTGGGTTACCACCAGCCAGGTAATCACAAATATCATCAGGCCTGTAAACACTTTTATAGAGCCTGTCGATTTCATCAGCTTGTAGATATAATACAGCAATGTGGCTACCAGCAGAATGTCAATCAAATCTTTAATGCCAAATTGGAAAAACATATCTTATTCTGTTTCAGTTATCTTGGTTAAACTCATACTGCTTCACGTTTTGCCAAAGTCTGATGGCTTCCACAGCTTCTTTCACATCGTGCACCCTCAGGATGTTGGCACCCTTGCTCAGGGCGATGGTATGCAGCACGGTGGTACCGTTCAGGGCTTCTGCGGGAGTGATGCCCAGTGTCTTATACACCATCGACTTCCTCGACACGCCTACTAAAAGAGGCAGCTGGAAGATATCGAACTCATTCAGGTGGGCCAAGAGCTCAAAGTTGTGTGCCAGCGTTTTACCAAAGCCAAACCCTGGGTCCAGGATGATGTCGTTCACCTTCATCTCATGCAAGATCCTCACCTTCTCGGCCAAATGCAGCATTACCTCCTTCAGCACATTCTCGTAGTGCGGCGCTTGTTGCATGTTCTGCGGCGTCCCCTGTATGTGCATAATAATATATGGTACGTGTGCGCGTGCGATAGTGTCAAACATGTTGCTGTCCAACTCGCCGCCTGCGATGTCATTGATGATGGCCACCCCGTACTCCTCGATGCACATCTTCGCCACATCGGCCCTGAAAGTATCCACAGAAACAATGGCATCGGGGGCTTCCTTGCGCAGCACGGTCAACCCCTTACGCAGTCGCCTCATCTCTTCCTCCATTGGTAGGTCGTCTGCTCCCGGACGAGAAGAGTAGGCTCCCATATCCAGCATGTCTGCCCCTTCTGTCAGCAATTGCCTTACTCGCTGAGCCACTTGTTCGGCGGTCTGCACCCTGCTGCCCTCGAAGAACGAATCGGGGGTCAGGTTCACGATGCCCATCACCTTGGGCGTTGACAAGTCCAGCAGCTGTCCGTTGACGTTTATGGTTCCTGTAAACATAAGTTTCTGTGTTTTTGATGACAAATGTACGGAAAAAACATTATTTTTGCATGAAATAAACCCAAGAAATTATGATAGAAACACTTTATCAGCTTTTTCTGCAGTGCAACGGCATCACCACCGATAGCCGTAATTGTCCGCAGGATTCGCTTTTTATAGCCCTCAAGGGAGAGAATTTCAACGGCAACGCCTTTGCGGCCAAGGCTCTTGAGGCAGGATGCAAATATGCGGTGATTGATGAGGCTGCCTTCCTTCCTGAGGGCGACGCTCGCTATATTTTGGTGGATAACTGCCTCCAGACTTTTCAACGTTTGGCCAACTACCACCGCCGTCAGCTAGGGACTCCCATCCCTACCACGTCACTCGATGCGGGCATCCCCATCATCGGCATTACGGGCACCAATGGAAAAACCACCACGAAGGAGCTCACCGCTGCCGTTCTTTCCAAGAAATACAATGTGCTCTATACACAGGGCAACCTCAACAATAGTATCGGTGTACCGACTACGGTGTTGCGCCTGAAACCCGAACATCAGGTAGCCATTATCGAGATGGGAGCCAGTCATCCGGGCGACATCAACGAGTTGGTGGATGTTTGCGAACCCAACATCGGACTGATCACCAATGTAGGTAGGGCACACTTGTTGGGCTTCGGCTCTTTCGAGGGGGTGAAGCGCACCAAGGGCGAGCTGTACGATTTCCTCAAGGCTACCAACGGTGAGGTCATCGTCAATGCCGACAGCACCGACTTGATGCAGATGATAAGCGAAAGGGAGTTGAACCAGCGAGCCATCTATTATGGCGAGAAAGCCGATGACAGCCTCTCCGTGCGTGGTGAGATAGTGGGACACTCGGCCTTCCTGCATTTCCGTTGGTCAACGGTCAATGGTCAACGGTCAACGTTTTATGACGTTCAGACCCACCTCATTGGTGACTACAACCTCAGCAACATGCTGGCAGCCATCACAGTAGGCATCCGTTTTGGTGTGGCGCCCGAAGATATCTGCGATGCCTTACGCTCCTACGAGCCCCACAACAACCGCTCGCAGCTGACCAAGACGGAACACAACACCCTGATTATTGATGCTTATAACGCCAATCCTACCAGCATGAAAGCTGCCCTCGATAATTTCTATCACATGGAGGCAAACGACAAGATGCTGATTCTTGGCGAGATGCGTGAGTTGGGCGCCGACAGTCAGCAAGAGCACCAGCGAATCGTGCAACTCATACACGACTATGGTTTCCAGGATGTGTTGTTGGTGGGTGAGGAGTTCATCAAGACGGGCACAGCCTTCCGCTGTTTCAGCGATGTCAATGCCTTGTCAGAAGTATTGAAAGCTCACCAGCCCCAAGGCAAGACCATCCTCATCAAGGGATCTAACGGAACGAAACTATTTACCCTGCCCGAACTTCTGTAGTACCTTTGGCAGGAGATAGATACCCACCATAGCGGCGAGGATAACACCCAATGAGTTGGCACCAAAGTCCAGCCATTCGCCGCCACGGTACTCCGTGCAGTATTCCTGCAACAGTTCCACTACGCCGCCATATACCAGCGGACAGACGAACGCTCCTATCCAGGCATGCCACATAGGGGCGTTGGTCTTTTTCCGTCCCCTGTAGAACTCCAGCCACAACAAGCCAGCCATCACGAAATACATGCCTGTGTGTACCAATTTGTCAATACCTGGCACATCATCCAACTCTGTCTGTGGGGGCTTGAAAAAGGAGAGGAATGTCACCAACAAAATGATGGCAATAGAGAACGGATATCGTAAGATAAATGCTTTCATACGTAAAATCTTTATAATTGTGGCGCAAAAATACGAATAATTGTGTATTTTTGCACCTAAAATCTAAGAAATCAATAAATATTGATTTGTATCAGGCATTATGAGTAACGAGAGTAGGGTTAACTTTGGAAGCAAGATAGGAGCCATCTTGGCAGCGGCAGGCTCAGCCGTAGGCTTGGGCAACATCTGGCGTTTCCCGTATCAGACGGGCAACGATGGTGGTGCTGCTTTCATCCTTATCTATATTGTTTGCATCCTTTGTTTTGGCATCCCCGTCATGATAGCCGAGTTCACCATAGGTCGCCATTCCCGTTCCAACACAGCCAGGGCTTATCAGATACTCGCTCCAGGCACCCAGTGGAAGTGGGTGGGCCGTTGGGGCGTACTCACGGGTTTCCTCATCCTCAGCTACTATGCGGTGGTAGCTGGGTGGACACTCGAGTATTTCCTGCAGGCGGCTGGCAATACCTTTATAGGTAAGACTCCCGAACAGTTTACCGAGTCGTTCACTACCTTCACAGCTAGTCCGTGGCGCCCCGTGATGTGGTTGGCCCTGTTTATGTTTGCCACCCATTTCGTTATCGTCAAGGGCGTACAACAAGGCATCGAGCGTTCGGCTAAGATCCTCATGCCCGTACTCTTCGTGCTGCTCATCATCATGGCCATCTGCTCTGTGATGTTGCCCGGCTCTGGTCCGGGTTTGGAGTTTCTGCTCAAGCCCGACTTCAACAAGGTCAATTCGGGCGTGCTGCTTTCGGCTATGGGACAGACGTTCTACTCTTTGAGTCTCGGTATGGGATGTTTGTGTACCTATGCCTCTTACTTCCAGAGCGATACCAACCTCACCAAGACGGCCATTAACGTGGCCACCATCGATAGCTTGGTGGCCATCCTGGCTGGTTTGATCATCTTCCCCGCTGCTTTTTCGGTAGGCATACAGCCCGATGCGGGCCCCAGCTTGGTATTCATTACGTTGCCCAATGTGCTCACGCAGGCTTTTGCCGGACTGCCTTGGCTCACCTATATCCTCAGCACCGCCTTCTATCTTTTGTTGGCGTTGGCTGCCCTCACCTCCACCATCTCCATGCACGAGGTGGTGACGGTCTATCTGCATGAGGAGTTCAAGATGAGTCGTCGCAAGGCAGCTTGGCTGGTCACCTCGGTATGTGGCATCATTGGTGTCTTCTGCGCCTTGTCTATGGGTGTTGGCAAAGACTACACCCTCTTTGGCATGAACCTGTTTGATATCTTCGACTTCGTCACGGCCAAGTTGATGTTGCCGCTCGGAGGCTTCTTCATCTCCATCTTCACGGGATGGTACCTCGATAAGAAGATTTTGCGCGATGAGCTCAACAGCGGTGGTCATCTGCCTCTGTATGTCTATAAGGCCATCGTCTTTATCTTACGTGTGGTGGCACCTATCGGCATTGGCTTCGTGTTCATCAACGAGTTAGGTGTCTTGTAACCAGCTCGCATTATGTGGCAATTTTTCAAAGATTATCATTTCTACCGCCCCGCAGAGAAGCGTGCCATCGTGGTGTTGCTCACCCTCATCGTGCTTACTATCGGCGCCACTTTCTGGTATGAGCGAACCCACCAGTCCGTCCTCTCGCCTGAGGAAGCTGCTGCTCTCCAGGTTTTTGCCGACTCTCAGCAGCAGCAAGCTGGTGATCGTCGTACCGACATTTCAACGGAAACTGCTGCCCAGCAGCGTTTGGAGCCTTTTGACCCCAATACAGCCGACACGTTAACATTGGTACAATTGGGCCTTCGTCCTTTTGTTGTGAACAATGTGTTGCGCTATCGTGCCAAAGGGGGCGTGTTCCGTCAGGCATCCGACTTCCGCAAGATCTATGGGTTGACCGACGAGGAGTTTACGGTTTTGGCGCCTTATATCGTCATTCGTCCCACTTCCGATGTGTCTTCTGCCCAGCGTCAGGGACTCATGATGCAGGACGCTGCTGATAGCTTGTCAAAGGCATACGATAAATCCCGCCAAACGAGAGAGATGACAGAAGGCTCTCATCGAGATTCCGTCCCTTCTCTTTTAAAGGAAGCTACTTATGAGAAAATTGAGAAATACGAGCCTGGTACGCTGGTCGATTTGAACAAGGCCGATACTACCGAACTCAAGAAGATTCCAGGCATCGGCAGCGCCATTGCCCGCATGATAGTCACTTACCGTGCTCAGCTGGGTGGCTTTTATGAGGTCGGGCAGCTAAGAGAGATCAACCTCGATGCCGACCCACTGCTTTCGTGGTTCGCCATCGATGAGGCCGATATCCGCAAACTTTCGGTTAATTCCCTCAGTGCCGACCGCCTTCGTCGCCATCCTTACATTAATTTCTATCAAGCCAAGGCTTTGGTCGAACATCGTCGCAAGCACGGTGCCCTCACTAGTCTTCAGCCTTTCGTCCTCTACGAAGAGTTTACAGCCTCCGACCTAGACAGGCTTTCCCACTACCTCTCTTTTGACTGATTGCTTCGGGGGTTGCCTACACTTCAAAAAATGCCGGATTAGACCATCACGCTTTTTCCCAAAAGAATAAAAAATAAGGACGTTCACTAAACAAATTGATGCTAAAAGGACATATGCGGAGAGGCGTTAATAAATTTCGAGTTTTTGCGTAAAGAGAAAAAATCAAATAAGAGTCGCGAAGCGCTCGTCTATTTTTTCTTAGCAAAAACGAAGAAAATTAAGCCTTGGAGAATCAGTCCTTTTAGCATCAAATGTTGTTAAGACAGGCCATAGAGAGGCAGTCAACGTTCAACAATAATTCCGTCTTTGAGGCGAACAACCCTGTCCGTCATTTGCGCCAGAGACTCGTCATGCGTCACGATAACGAACGTCTGCCCCAGACGGTCACGAAGGTCAAAGAAAAGACGATGCAACTCCAACTTGTTCTGCGAGTCAAGACTGCCCGAAGGCTCATCCGCCAGCACCACGTCAGGATGATTCACCAAGGCCCGCGCCACCGCCACACGCTGCTTCTCGCCCCCCGACAACTCGTTCGGCTTATGCTCCGTACGTTGCTCCAACCCCATGAATGTCAGCAGTTCCAGCGCCTCCTGCCGAGCCGTCTGACGATCCTTGCCCGCAATCAGTGCCGGCAGCATCACGTTCTCGATGGCCGTAAACTCAGGCAGCAGTTGGTGAAACTGAAACACAAAGCCAATGTGCTGGTTTCTGAAAGCCGACAAAGTCCGCTCCTTCAGTTGCAACACATCCTGTCCGTTGATCAGCACCTTGCCCCCATCCGGCACATCCAGCGTACCCATGATCTGCAGCAAAGTCGTCTTGCCCGCGCCACTCGGACCCACAATACTCACCACCTCGTGCTGCTTGATGTCCAGACTGATGCCCCGCAGCACCTGCAATGAGCCAAAGCTCTTCACTATATTTTCCAGATGAATCATCACAATTGTTTTTTAAACCATTTATATAGCCACGCCCCAATCTTCTCATACAGCTGCACATCGTTGCTACCCAGCGGCTTCGAGAAGGTGATAGTCTCCTTCACCTCGTCGCCCATCTGATCAGGGAATACCAACATCAGACTACTATTGTTGAAATACGTACCAATCTGTTTCGGCAGCTCCTCAAACAACGGGTTGTATGATATCGAGCCCCTGCGAGCACTCACAATCACCAGCAGATGGTCGTAGTTCACATAGCCCGTCAGCAGCAGCAGGTCGTCCCATTTCTCCAAGAGCGAGAAGTTCGTGCGCGTCTGCTTATATTTCGTAGCCAAGAAACTCTGTATGTAGCCCGTGGTCTTCTCGTTGGCAAAGAAATGCACACGGCAACCCATCGCCGCCCCCATGCGGCACACGTTACGCAACCATTTCTGGAAGCCCGCCTCATACTCTGCCTTCGGCGGCACCGCCACTACGATACGCCGTATGGTGCTCAGCGGCATCAGGAACTTAGCCACTATCACCTCGCGGTGCAGACTCTTCAGCAGGTTCTCCGTCACCTTACCATAGAACGAGTCCATGATGTTCATCTTGCGGTGCAAGCCCACCACCAGGCACGACGCATCCTGCTCCTTCGCCGTATGTATGATGCCCGACGATATGTTCACGTCATAGCGACTCAGCTGTACCAGCTTCACGTTCGCCCCCGCCGCCGCCTTCGCCGCCTTGTTCAGGCACAGCCGTCCCTTCATCTCACTCTGCTCCGTCTCAGCGTCCGTCATCACGTGTAGCGCCAGTATGTTGTCCTCGAATGTCGTGCTCCTGATCATCAGTGCCAACTCCATCAGGTAGTCAATCGTGTCGAGGTATGCCACCGGAATCAGAATCTTTTCCGTCGAGCGGCGCAAATGTTCGTCAGGCTGCGTCTCGTTCATGGCAATCTGCCGTGCAGCATGATCCGTCACCAATGAACTCACGATACACGTTACCAGAATCAGCAAGATAGTACCATTCAGCACATCCTCGTTCAGCAGACGCGAGCCATCAGGTAAGATGATGTTATAACCCACCATCACCGCCGCCAGCGTGGCCGCCGCCTGTGCCGTACTCAGACCATAAATCAGTCGCCGTTCAATACCCTTCAGACCAAAAATCTTCTGCACCAAGAACGCTGCTATCCATTTGCCCGTCAGCGCCACGCCAATCATCACCCCCGCCACAATCAGAGCGTTCAGACTGCCAAACAATACATGCAGGTTGATGAGCATACCCACGCCAATGAGGAAATAAGGGATGAACAGCGCGTTGCCCACAAACTCCAGGTGTCCCATCAGCGGCGACACCTTCGGTATCATCCTGTTCAGCACCAAGCCCGTGAGGAAAGCCCCCAGGATGCCCTCCATGCCCGCCAGCTCCATCAGTGCTGCCGCCAGGAACACCAGTGCCAGTACGAAGATATACTGCGTCACCACCTCGTCGTAGCGACGGAAGAACCAGCGAGCGATGCGCGGGAACAGTACGATGATCACCGCCCCAATCACGACGATCTTGCCCACCAGCAACAGCCAGTAGCCCCCATCGGTATCGCCACGGTGCACACCCGCCACCACCGCCAGCACCAGCAGCGTCAGCGTGTCCGTCACCGCCGTGCCACCCACGGCTATGCTCACCCCACGCTGTCCCGAAATGCCATATTTCAGCGTGATGGGATACGATACCTGCGTGTTCGAGGCATACATACTGGCCAGCAGCACCGCCGTAGCCATGCCGTAGTGCAGGATGCTCAGGTTGGTCACCACACCAATGGTGATAGGAATAAAGAAACACAGCAGTCCCAGCGTCAGCGCCTTATACTTGTTCTCCTTGAAGTCGTTCATGTTCATTTCCAGTCCGGCCAGGAACATGATATAATACAGTCCCACCTTGCCGAACAGCTCGAAACTGCTGTCGCGCGCCAGGATGTTGAAGCCATGCTCGCCCACCAGCAAGCCCGCAATGATCATGCCGATGATATGAGGGATGCGCAGTCTGTCCAGCAAGACAGGAGCGAACAGTATAATCACCAGCACCAACAGGAAAATCCAGGTGGGATCGGTAATCGGGAAACTGATATATTGGTACAACCACTCCATGCTGTCTGTTCTTTGAAGGGTAGGGAAGCCCCTTTCCCCCTACAAAATAACGAAAAATTTCCCACTTTGCATTATTAATTGAGCAAATTGTTATAATTTTGCACTGAATTTAAACAAAGAAGATATGAAAGTAGCAATTGTTGGAGCAAGTGGTGCCGTAGGACAAGAGTTCCTGCGTGTGCTCGAAGAGAGAAATTTCCCCATCGACGAACTGCTGTTGTTCGGTTCGCCACGCAGTGCGGGCAGTACTTACACTTTCAGGGGTAAAGAGATAAAGGTCAAGCTCCTGCAGCATAACGACGACTTCAAGGGTGTTGACATCGCCTTTACATCGGCAGGTGCCGGCACCTCAAAAGAATATGCCGAGACCATCACCAAGTATGGAGCCGTGATGATTGACAACTCCAGTGCCTTCCGCATGGATGCCGATGTGCCCCTGGTAGTGCCCGAGGTCAACGCCCCCGATGCCAAGATACGTCCACGCGGCATCATCGCCAACCCCAACTGCACCACCATCCAGATGGTCGTAGCCCTCAAGCCCATTGAGCAGCTGTCACACATCACCCGTGTGCATGTGTCCACCTATCAGGCAGCCAGTGGCGCCGGTGCTGCAGCCATGAAGGAGCTCTACGAGCAGTACCGCCAGGTATTGGCAGGTGAGCCCGTTACCGTCGAGCGTTTCCAGTACCAGCTGGCGTTCAACCTCATCCCGCAGGTCGATGTCTTCACCGAGAACGACTATACCAAGGAAGAGATGAAGATGTTCAACGAGACCCGCAAGATCATGCACAGCGACGTGCGCGTCAGCGCCACCTGTGTGCGCGTACCCTCGTTGCGTTCCCACTCCGAGGCCATCTGGGTAGAGACCGAGCGTCCTGTATCAGTAGAAGAAGCCAAGGCCGCTTTTGCCAAGGCCGAAGGTCTGGTCATCGAGGACAACCCCGCCGAGAAAAAATACCCCATGCCGCTCTTCCTGGCCGGCAAGGATCCCGTCTATATCGGCCGCATCCGCAAGGACCTCGCCAACGACAATGGCCTCACCTTCTGGATTGTCGGCGACCAGATCAAGAAGGGTGCCGCCCTCAATGCTGTCCAGATTGCCGAATACTTAATCAAAGAAAAAGCCCTATGATAAAATTAAAGGCTGCGAAACTCGCAGCCTTTAATTTTCAATTCTCAATTTTCAATTCATCAAACTTCCGGGTGATTGATGTGATATTGAAACAGCCCCGCCATAGGCTTCAACTCCACAGCATGCACCAATTGCGTGCCATACTCCATCACCACCTCCTCCAGCTGCGCCCTAAAGTCATACGCCATGTGCCCCACCGCACAGAACGGTAGTTTCTTATATTCATACTGCATCACATAACGCACAAAGAAATCCTTGAAATTCTTCAGCACCAGCACCTTCACATACGGATGTTTCCTATACCCCTTCAAGAACATAGTCACCGACACCAGCAGCCCGACCACATCAGGGTGAAAATACACCATATCACGCAGTTCGCTGGTGTTCACTATCTTGTATTGCACGTAGAAATCATCCGTGATAGCCCTTGGTGCCATGCCCCTCATCACATCCGACAAGAACATACGCCCCAGTCCCACGGCGCTACCCTCGTCGCCCAGCAGATAGCCAGCTGACGGTGACAAGTCAGACACCTCTTTGCCATCATACAAACAAGCACTTGAGTGGTTAGCCAGAATACATACGATGCCCTTCTCGTCCTGCAAGAGCCCCCTGGCACAACCCAATAACAATGGATACGCTGTTACGGGCGACCTGAACTGCGTGGTGAGCGAATGCTCCACCTTCAGCTTGCGTTCTGCATTGCTGCATCCCATACCGTAGAAATACACCTTCTCGTAAGCCCTATTGGAAAAATTGGAAGGCAGCGACAGCCTCACCAGTCTGCTAATCTCCTTGCGAGTCTGCAAGAAAGAGTTTACCGGCTCCGCCATTGCTTCAGCTATCACATTATCTGAGTTGATGATACCCCAGTCAGAAGTGATGGATCCAGATCCTACGATTAATTTCATGATGCCCCTTACATGGTATTTTTTGCAAAGGTAATGTTTTTTTCCATATCTCCACCATAAAACACAAAAAAGTGTATTGATTACACTTAAATAAATTCGCCCCTACTATTGCAATCCCCGTTTTTTTGCACTATTTTTGATACCAAATAACGAGTATGATGAAAATATACTATTTTTCCTTTTTCGCCCTCGCCCTGCTGTTCTGCACCAGTTGTCAGGCCCGCCCCCAGCGCCACGACAGCGCCCCCCAGGAAGCAGCATCTTTGGCCACCGCCAGCCCCGTCATTACCGGTGATGCCCTTACCGACCTCTACTACCCCCTGATAGCAGGTCAGCGTGTGGCCCTCTTTGGCAACCATACCGCCCTCTTGCCTGATGGCGAGCACCTCGTTGACAAGCTCCTGCGCGACGGCCAGAAAGTCACCGCCGTCTTCTCCCCCGAGCACGGCTTCCGTGGCACCGCCGATGCCGGCGAGCATGTGTCCAGCAGTGTCGATGCCCAGACAGGCATCCCCATCCTCTCGTTATACGATGGTGGCAATAACCGCCCTTCGGCAGCCTCCATGAGTAAGTTCGATGTCCTCTTGGTCGATATCCAAGACGTAGGCCTCCGTTTCTATACCTATTACATCACCATGTGCCGCCTCATGACCGCCTGTGCCGATGCCGGGAAGATGGTCATCATCCTCGACCGTCCCAACCCCAACGGACATTTGGTCGATGGTCCCCTGTTAGATATGAAGTACAAGAGTGGTGTTGGCTGGTTGCCCATCCCTGTGCTGCACGGCATGACGCTCGGCGAGCTGGCGCAGATGGCCGTTGGCAAGCGCTGGTTAGGCACCAAGGTCACGTGCAAGCTTGTTGTCATCCCCTGCGAAGGCTACACCCACCATACACTAACAGATATCCAGGTGCCCCCCTCGCCCAACCTGCCCAACCTGCGTGCCATCTACCTCTATCCCTCGTTGTGTTATTTCGAGGCCACCCCCGTCAGTGTAGGTCGAGGCACCGACCATCCCTTCCAGATCTATGGCCATCCCGCCATGAAGGGCCGCACCTATAGCTTCACCCCCGAGAGCCGTGCAGGTGCCAAGAGCCCCCCACAGCTCGGCAAGCGCTGCCAGGGAGTTGACCTCACCACCCTTGACATGGACAGCCTCACCACCAAGGGCATCGACCTCAGTTATGTCATCGATGCCTACAAAGATTTAGGCATGGGCAGTAAGTTCTTCACCGATTTCTTCGAGAAGTTGATCGGCGTCTCCTGGGTTCGCCAGATGATTGAGCAGGGTGCCACCGCCGCCGACATCAAAGCCCGCTGGCAGCCCGATGTCGAGCAGTTCAAGCAAGACAGGAGGGAGTATCTGATTTATGAGGAGTGAAAACTGAAAACAATATCAAAATAGGTAGCTTTATAGTCCAAAATCAGTCCATTTTTAAAGGAATGCCTTCTATGGGTGCTCGCAGTATCTGCTATGGGTCGTTCCAAAGCCTCCCATGAGTCATCGCAGTATCTCCTATGGGGGTATGGCAGATACTGCGGCCAGTGATAGGAAGCTTTCCCTTCTGTGAAAGCAAACTTTAGTCATGTAGATAGCAAGCTTTAGCTATAGAGATAACAGGTATTGCAGTTTCCACCTCTTTATCTATCCTTCCACTCTTTTAAGTACTGATACCCTATTCGGCAACGAAGACAATCTCTTTTGTCGCAATACTCCTTGCGTAGTTGTATCAGTGCCTGTGAGTCGGCTGCATTGTCGGCATGAATGCCAAAACGTTCCCATTGGCGAGTGATGTAGTTATCCTCAGGTTTCAACTCTTCTAAGAATTCTGAAGCACGTAAGCATAATTCATTGTTCCCTTTGTGTTTGCCATAGGCCAACAAGAAAGGAATGACCGTATTGATAAGCATCAAACTCAAAGAATTGTCACTAAGCATTCTTTCATTCATGATAACATCCTTACCGAACAAATAATGGCATTTCCAATAATCGGAGGTAGAAGTTTGCAACAATGCCTTTGCCGTTTCCACGTCTTTTGCTTCTATGATTTTTGAGAACAAGGCTTCCTGGCGCTGATAGAGATATGCTAATTGAGCAATCTTAGTATGAGGGAAAGCTTGCGGACGAATACGTAACAGTTTCCAAATATCGGCTTGCAGGGGTGGTTGGAAACTGAATTTGTGGCTCAGATAGCGATACTCTTTTTGCAAAGCCAGATAATAGTGGTCGTCGAGGTGTTGTTCCAGCAGACCAGCCATACCGAAAAAGATGGCTTCTACCTGTTGGATATCGTCTCTGTGTTTACCTACCGCCGACAAATCAATGTGTCTTGCCCATGCTTCAAAGGCATCGCCGTTCAGTCCGAAACCAAAATTGCGAGCCAAAGTAATGAACAATGCTTGTTCCCAATTGCCGTTGCACAGTTGCACTCGCTCGTTAATAGTATTTGCCTTTTGGTCGAAACGCTCTGCTTGCAAGGCAGCCAACCAACCATGTATGGTAATCTTAGGGATATGGCGTAAGATGGAATAGCAAGCAGGATAGGAGTCGGTGCGCTTTAGTAAGATGTATTTACGCTTTACCTCGTCAGGACAAGTAAATACTAATTGAGGAATCTTTTCCGTCGAGCCATAACGGGTAATCTCTGCATCAACCTCTTCTACCACGTGCAAGATAACATTGGCATAGGCAGGATTAAGATGATGGCCATGACTATACCAAAAACTCGATTTCTCGTGAATTTCCACATTGCCTACCCACAACACGCCACCTATCTTCAATTTGGCATTGAAGAAATCAGGTCCTGAATTTGGGTTGGGAGAACCAGGATTAATCACCTCCACCACCTCTCCAGTGGTAGTTTTGAGTCCCTCGAGGGGGAAGAATTTGTGTTTCCAAGTGTAATGTAATAGCTGTTCCATTGTTAAGAATGCTTTAATTTGATGGCAAATGTAAGAAAAAGATTAACTTTGCACCAAAGAAACGGAATATAAATTTTTAAACAACACAGATTTTTATGAAAATTGCATTGATAGGATACGGCAAGATGGGCAAAATGATTGAACAGATTGCCCTGAGCCGAGGACATGAGATAGTGTGCGTGATAGACATTGACAACCAACAGGACTTTGAGAGCGAGGCCTTCAAGAGTGCTGACGTGGCGATAGAGTTTACGGCGCCACAGGCGGCCTACGGAAACTACCTGAAGGCGTGGAAACAGGGCGTGAAGGTGGTGAGCGGCAGTACGGGATGGATGAAGGAGCATGGCGATGAGGTGCGCCGTATGTGCAGCGAAGAGGGAAAGACACTGCTGTGGGCATCGAACTTTTCGATTGGCGTGGGCATCTTTGCTGCTGTGAACAAATACCTGGCGAAGGTGATGAACCAGTTTCCGCAGTATGACGTGGAGATGGAGGAGACGCACCATGTGCACAAACTGGATCATCCCAGCGGAACGGCCATCACGCTGGCAGAGGATATTGTGGGCAACATTGACCGCAAGACGGCATGGGCGGAGGATACCACCGACAAGCAGTTGCTGAGGGTGGACCACATACGTCGTGGCGAGGTGCCGGGCATTCACACCGTGCGCTATGACTCGGAGGCTGACCTGATAACGATTACGCATGACGCACATAACCGCAAGGGCTTCGCGCTGGGGGCTGTGCTGGCAGCGGAATGGACGGTAAAGCAGCAGGGATTGCTTACCATTCAGGATTATTATAAGGATGTTTATGGCTTTTAAATAACGACTATGCAGAAAATAAAAGACGCAACGAAAAGACAATGGGCAATGATGGCACTGATGACGGTGCTTTACCTGCTGTTCCTGCTATGGATAAGAAGCTGGTGGGGCTTGCTGGTGCTGCCATTCATCTTTGACGCTTATATCACGAAGATCATTCCTTGGGGCTTCTGGCACGAATGGAAGAACGACACGGCGCGTGGCATCATGAGTTGGGTGGATGCGCTGGTATTCGCGCTGGTGGCAGTGTATTTCGTGAACCTGTATGTGTTTCAGAACTACCAGATACCGTCGTCATCGCTGGAGAAATCGCTGCTGGTGGGCGACTACCTGTTTGTGAGCAAGGCGAACTACGGTCCGCGCACACCGAACACGCCGCTGTCGCTGCCTTTGACGCAGCACACCATTCCTGGTACGAACACAAAGTCGTATGTGGACTGGCCGCAATGGAAATACAAGCGTGCGCCCGGGTGGCAGAAGGTGAAGCTGAACGATATCGTGGTGTTTAACTTCCCCGCTGGCGACACGGTGGCAATGAACTTCCAGCAGACGGACTTCTACTCGCTGGCGTATGCTGAGGGTAAGCGTCGCTATGGTGAGCGGGTGGATATGGAGGCGCTGACGCGTGAGCAGCAGCGCACGGCCTACGACATCTTCTATGCGGAGGGGAGCAAGCTGATAAAGGGTAACCCGCGCATCTATGGCGAGGTGGTGACGAGGCCTGTTGACCGCCGTGAGAACTATGTGAAGCGTTGCGTGGGTTTGCCGGGCGACACGCTGCAGATTATCGACACGCACGTGTGGCTGAACGGGAAACAGATAGAGGATCCGGAGAATATGCAGCTGAACTATTTCGTGCAGACCACGGGACCTGTGATCACGGATGAGATGTTCAAGGAGCTGGGCATCAGCATGGAGGACCGCTGGGAGATGAGTGGCGATGCTTCGTGGGAGGGCGAGCTGCTGAGCATGGGGCTGAACACGCGCATGCAGAACGGCAAGCTGGCGCCTACGTATAACCTGCCGCTGACGAAGAAGATGCTGGAAACGCTGCAGGGAAACAAGAAGCTGGTGAGCAAGATTGTGATGGAGCCTGAGCGGGAGAACTTCATAGGTGACCTCTATCCGCTGAACCTCTATACAAAGTGGAACCGTAACAACTACGGTCCGATATGGATACCGAAGAAGGGGGCTACCATCCAGCTGGATGGGGAGAACCTGCCGATATATGAGCGCTGCATCGTGGCGTACGAGGGTAACAAGCTGGAGCGTCGTGACGATGGTATCTACATCAATGGAGTGAAGACCAACGAATATACGTTCCAGATGGATTACTACTGGATGATGGGCGACAACCGTCATAAGAGTGCGGACTCGCGCTACTGGGGCTTCGTGCCTGAGGATCACATCGTGGGTAAGCCTATATTGATTTGGCTGTCGCTGGACAAGGACCGCGACTGGCTGGATGGCAAGGTGAGGTGGAGCAGGCTGTTTAAGTTCGTGCATGACTAGCGTTTTTCTGTCTTCGGCTTACTTGGCGCCGGTGGAGTATTATGCGCACATGCTGGCTGCTGACAAGGTGTGGGTGGAGCAGCATGACCATTATATGAAGCAGACGTACCGCAACCGGTGCATCATTGCGGGACCATCGGGGCGTATCGACCTGACGGTGCCGACGGTGAAACCTGACTCGTTGAAGTGCGAGACGAAGGATATTCGCATCAGTGACCACGGCAACTGGCGGCATCTGCATCTGTATGCGCTGGAGTCGGCTTATGGTAACACGCCGTACTTCGAGTACTACCGTGATGACTTTGTGCCGTTCTATGAGAGGCGGTATGAGTTCTTGATGGATTTTAACGAGGCGTTGCAGGAGATGATCTGTGGATTGCTGGATATGGCGCCTTGTGTGGAGCGGACTGTGGAGTATCTGCCTGTGGTGCCTGAGGGGGCGCTGGATCTGCGGGAGGTGATTCATCCGAAGCGTGACTATGTTGCGTTGGATGGGGCTTTCAGGGTGGTGTCGTACTATCAGGTGTTTCAGGAGAGGTTGGGGTTTCTTCCTAACCTGAGTATTGTGGATTTGCTGTTTAACCTTGGGCCTGAGAGTTTGGTTTTGCTGAAGCGCTCAACATGAAAATAGAAACACCAAACGGGGAGAAGGATAAGGTATTGCTGCACAGCTGTTGCGCCCCTTGTTCGTCGGCTATCATAGAATGTATGGTGGCTAACGGGATACGCCCTACGGTGTACTACTACAATCCGAACATATATCCGTTGGAGGAGTATGAGACACGCAAGGCGGAGGCGAAGCGGTTTGTGACGGGACAGGGCCTTGACTTTGTGGATGCTGACTACGACTACCCTGGATGGAAGGCGGAGGTGTGCGGACTGGAAGAGGAACCTGAGCGGGGAAGGCGGTGCTTGCTGTGCTTCAAGATGCGCTTGTTGCAGACGGCTCGTTATGCGGCCGAGCATGGGTTCACGACATTTACCACCACGCTGGCATCGTCGCGCTGGAAGAGCCTGGAACAGATTAACGAGGCGGGACGATGGGCGGCTGCGCAGGTGGAGGGGGTAACCTTCTGGGAGCAGAACTGGCGCAAGGGGGGCTTGCAGGAACGACGGAACGAACTGCTGAGGGAGTATAACTTCTATAACCAGCTGTACTGTGGCTGTGAATATAGCCGAAAGAGGCTAGAACAAATGGAGAATAACAGCTAATGGGAGCGCCAAAACGAAAAATTAGCATCAAAATTAGCCACTTTCTTTCATTTTTTTCTTTTATATTTGCAAAAAGATAATTAGCAAAACTACATAATCATGAAGACTTGGATGCGCATACAGATGAAGATGTGGATGGTTTGCCTGCTGTTGGTAAGCTATACAACTTCCGTTATGGCACAAGCCATTACAGAACGGATAAATGAGAATATGATTACGGTGAGTGGTGTAGTAAAAGACCAGAAGTCGCACCGTAAGTTGGAGTATGTGAATGTGTATGTGCCTGGCACGAACATTGGGACGGTGACGAACGCCGACGGTGCGTTCACGTTGAAGTTCAAGGACCCTGGCACGAAGGTATATCTGCAGTTCTCGTACCTGGGCTATAGCTCGAATCAGGTGGAGGTGGATAGGTTGGCCAGTACGGGCAACGAATATTTCCTCTCGCAGAGTTCGTTTAAGTTGAACGAGATAGTGGTGAGTCCGATCAATGCGCGCTTCTTGGTGGAGGAGGCCATGGACAAGGTGAAGCAGAACTACAGTACGGTGCCGACGATGAACTACCTGTTCTACCGTGAGACGGTGCAGAAGCGCAACCGCTATATCACCATCTCAGAGGCGGTGACGGAGGCGTTCAAGACGAGTTATGTGCAGGGTACCTTGCGCGACAAGGTGCGCATAGCGAAGAGTCGCAGCGTGGCGAGTCCTGACCTGAAGGATACGCTGAGCGTGAAGCTGGAGGGCGGTCCGAATCTGGCTACTTACGTGGATGCGGTGAAGAATCCTGATATCTTGCTGGAGCCTGAGTATATCGAGATGTATGAGTATTCGTTCAGGGACTATGAGACGATTGACGACCGTGTGATGTATGCCATCGACTTCAAGCCGAAACCTGTGATGCTGGATTTCCCACTGTATGAGGGTGTTATCTATATTGACCGCGAGAACATGGGCATCAGTCGCATCGAGTTTGCGATGGATATGAGTGAGCCTGACAAGGTGACGAAGCAGATGTTGCGTAGGAAGCCTGCCTCGATGCGGTTCCGTGCGCAGGAGCTGAGCTACCTGGTGACGTATCGCTATCAGGAGGGGCGCTACTATCTGAACTATGTGAGGGCGCAGTTCAGGTTCCGTTGTGACTGGAAGCGCAGGTTGTTTGCAACGAACTATACGGTGGTGTCGGAGATGGTGGTGACGAACCGTGAGGATAATCCTACGGAGCGTATGACGTATCGTGAGTCGTTCCGTAACAGCGATGTGTTGTCGGACAAGGTGCTTGACTTCTACGATGAGGCGTTCTGGGAGGATTATAACATCATCGAGCCGACGGAGTCGCTGGAGGAGGCTGTCGGCAAACTCAAAAAAGCTATTGACAAAAGCTCCAACCGCTGACACTTATTAAGCCAAACGACTTGTGATGGATAAAACTGTCTGAGTTTCTTCCACTAAAAATCGCTCACGTTTTAAATAAGCTTGGCTGCACCTCAGCATAGCTCAAGCAAGCTTGGCTCTGCGTTCGATTTGCACAAGTTTTCCCGATTTTTTATACGCTGCAGAAACGTATGCCAGTTTTACCCATCATAACGTTTTTTTACCGGTTGAAACCAATTTGATGCTAAATGGACATATGCGGAGAGGCGTGAATAAATTTCGAGTTTTTGCGTATAAAGGTAAAATCAAATAAGACCTTTGGTCGTCTATTTTACCTTAGCAAAAACGAAGTAATTTTAGCCTCGGAGAATCAGTCCTTTTAGCATCAAGAGTTGGTTTGTTAGCCCGAGAACGGTTAGCAGTAGCGGAGGATGGAGAGATTGTTTGGCGAGAGGATCTCTTGTGCGACTTCTTGCAGTAGATCGGCAGTAAGTAGCTCGATGTTGTGGAACGCCTCCTCGGAAGTGATGAAGCGGTGGTAGTGAAGGAAAGTCTTCGCCATGCCCAAGGCATTGTTCTCGTTATTGTCGGAGCTGACGCCAATCTGGCCGATGAGCTGCTTCTTTGCCGCCCGCATCTGACTATCGCTGAGGCGCTGCTCACGGAATTGTTTGAGTTCCTTGAACACCAGATCGATGCAACGCTCGGCATCGTCGTGGTCGCACCCAAAGTAGATGGAGAATGTGCCAATGTCGGTATAGGGCGTGTAGTTGGACTCAATCTCATAGACCAACCCACGATGCTCGCGCAGGGCGATATTCAGTCGGCTATTCATGCCAGGTCCACCGATGATATTGTTGATGAGGTTGAGCGCCACACGCTTGGTGCTTTGGCCATCGTAGGCACGACCACCAATCATGACATGCGCTTGGTGCGACTGCTTGCTGACATCCTGTCGTTTGGCAGCACAGAAAGGCGGTTGCTGGCGATGCAGCACCACCGGCGATGCAGCGATGTCGGACGTGTGTTTCTCCACCTCACGGATGATCTGCTCGATGGTGTAGTTGCCCATGACGAAGAAGATCATGTTGTCGGGCTTGTAGTAACGATGGAAGAAAGCGTCGGCATCGGACTTGCCGTAGCTGCGCAGGCGCTCGGCGTTGCCCAGGATGTTGCGCCCCAGCGGGTGACCCGCAAAGATAAGATCCTCGAAATCGTCGAAGATGAGTTCGGCTGGCGTGTCCTCATACATCTTGATTTCATCGATAATCACCTCACACTCTTTCTCAATCTCATGCTCGGGAAAGACAGAGTGAAACACCAGGTCGGTGAGCAACTCGGCAGCACGGGTGAAGTCCTGCTTCATGAACGAACAATAGACCACCGTCTCCTCTTTGTTGGTAAACGCGTTGAGGTCGCCCCCCACATGCTCCATGCGGTTGAGGATGTGCCAAGCCTTGCGGCGTGTGGTGCCCTTGAACAGCATGTGTTCGATGAAATGGGCCATTCCTGGCGTATCAGGGTCCTCGTCGCGTGTGCCCGCATTGACGGCATAGCCGCAATAGGCCACCTGCGAGGTGGTTTGCTGGAGGATTATCCTTAATCCGTTGGATAATGTATGGGTGAAGTAACGCTCTGTTTCCATGTAATCATTCTTTGCGGCTGCAAAAATAGTATAAACTGGGCGTAAAAACAAAGAAAACTTTGTTTATAAGTTTGCTTTGTAGTATCTTTACAACAAAATAACCACTCAAAACGAATAGGGTGATGAGAAAAGTTATAGGAATAGGAGAAACGATATTAGACATCATCTTCAAAAACGACCAGCCGTGGACAGCGGTGCCCGGGGGATCGGTGTTCAACAGTATCATATCGCTGGCCCGCATGGGACTGACGGTGGATTTTGTGAGTGAGGTGGGCAACGACCATGTGGGCGAACTGATTAAGCGCTACATGCAGGACAACGGCGTGACGCCACACCTGGATGAGTATGCCCATAACAAATCGGCTGTGTCGCTGGCTTTCCTCGACGACAACAACGATGCACAATACACTTTCTTCAAGAACTATCCCGAGCAACGCCTGATGGTGGAGTTGCCCGAGGTGGAGGAGAACGATGTGGTGATGTTGGGGTCGTTTTATGCGGTGGACCCCACGCTGCGACACAAGGTGGTGGAACTGCTGCAGAAGGCACGCGACAACAAGGCCATTGTGCTGTATGACTTGAACTACCGCATGCCCCATAAGAACGATGCTATCAAAGTGGCGCCGTTTATTCTAGAGAACCTGGAGTATGCCGATATCGTGCGTGGGTCGGAGGAAGATTTCATGTGCTTGTATAACCTCTGCGATGCCGATAAGATCTATGAGGACAAGATAAAATTCTATTGCAAGAATTTTGTTTATACCGCTGGCGCTAAGGATGTGCAGTTGCGTACTGCCTCTTTGAAAAAAAACTATGCCGTGCCGCCCATGGAGCCCGTGAGTACGGTGGGCGCTGGTGATAACTTCAATGCCGGTTTGGTATATGGCTTGCTGAAGCAAGACATTGGGCATGACGATGTGGCTACCCTGACGGAGCAGCAGTGGGATAAGCTGATAAATTGCGGGATGAAGTTCTCGGCAGTAGTGTGTATGAGTACGGATAACTCCGTTCCTAATGGGTTTATAATTGAGAATTGAATATGAAAATAGGAATTATTGTTGCGATGGATAAGGAGCTGCGCCAACTGAAGCAGTTGTTCGAGGGCTCGGATGTGATGGTGCAGAAATGTGGCATAGGTAAGGTGAATGCGGCGTTGGGTGCACAAAAGATGATTAATGAGTTTCACCCCGATGTGATTATTTCCAGCGGTTGTGCGGGAGGCAATGGCGACGATGTAGAGATACAGGATGTGGTGGTGAGTGCCCAGTTGGCTTATCACGATGTGTATTGCGGCACCGCCATCGACAACACCACCCAGTATGGCCAAGTGCAAGGCATGCCGGTACGCTTTGAGCCAGCCCCCTGGTTGCTACAGAAGGCGGTGAGTATGGATTGTGGGGTGAAAGTACATGCCGGACTGATTGTTACGGGCGACTGGTTTGTGGATTCTCGTGACAAGATGCGTGAGATAGTGGGGAAGTTTCCCGAAGCCAAGGCGGTGGATATGGAGAGCTGTGCCATCGCACAGACATGTTATATCAATAAGGTGGACTTCATCTCGTTCAGGGTCATCAGCGATATCCCTCTGCGTGATACCGATGCCAGTCAGTATCACGACTTCTGGAACACGGTGGCCGAGCATTCCTTTGCGGTGACCAAGTCGTTCGTGGAAAGTATCCAGCAGTAAAAATCAGTTAGAACATCTGACTTACACGACGGATGCCTGCTACCAAGGCATCTACCTCGTCGTGGGTATTATAGAGAGCAAACGAAGCACGTAACGTGCCCTCGATGCCCAAGCGGTGCATCAGCGGTTCGGCGCAATGATGACCCGTACGTACGGCTATGCCGAGGCGGTCGAGCAAAGTACCCATGTCGAGGTGGTGGATGTTGCCCACCAGGAAAGAAATGACACTACCGCGAACATCGTTGACCGTTGACCGTTGACTATTGACCATGGGTCCGAAAATTCTCATACCAGGGATTTGAGACATTTGTTCAAGGGCATAGTGAGTTAGTTCGGCCTCATGGGCAGCGATGGTCTCCATGCCTATTTTCTCGACATACTCCAGGGCGGCAGCTAAGCCTGTGGCGTCCACATAGTTGGGTGTGCCCGCCTCAAACTTATAAGGAATGGCGTTGAAGGTGGTCTTCTCGAAGCTCACGGTACCAATCATCTCGCCACCACCTTGGTAGGGCGGCAGACGGTCGAGCCACTCGCGCTTGCCATAAAGTACACCGATGCCCGTAGGGCCATAGACCTTATGACCCGAGAAGCAGTAGAAGTCGGCATCCAGCGCGCGCACGCTCACCGGCATGTGCGGCACACTCTGTGCTCCATCGATGAGTACGGGCACACCGTGCGCATGAGCGATGCGGATGATATCGGCCACAGGGTTGATGGTGCCCAGTACGTTGCTGACATGTGCCACGCTCACCAATTTGGTGCGTGAGGTAATCAGTTCTTCAAAAGCATCCATACAGAGCAATCCCTCGTCGGTCATAGGTATCACCTTGACAACGATGCCCATCCGCTCGGCCTGCAGTTGCCAAGGCACGATATTGCTATGGTGCTCCATCGTGCTGACAATCACCTCGTCGCCCGCCTGCATCTCTTGTTGGCAGAACGAAGAAGCCACCAGGTTGATGGCCTCGGTGGTGCCTCGGGTAAAGACAATCTCCTGTGCACTCTCTGCATCGATGAAACGGCGTACCGTCTCACGACTCTGCTCCAGCATGTCGGTAGCCACCACCGAGAGGTGATGCACGCCACGATGCACGTTGGCGTTGGCAGTATAGTATTGTTGCACCATCGCCTCCACCACTTGGCGTGGCTTCTGCGTGGTGGCAGCATTGTCGAGATAGACTAATGGATGCCCATATACCTGGCTCCCAAGAATGGGGAAATCGTCTTTAACGTTAACCATTGACCGTTGACCATTTTATAATGCTAAATATTAATTCTAAGTCGTTGTTCTACTAGGTCTTGCAAGCGATCGCGCAGGGCAGGGATGCGAACCTGCTCCACCACCTCGCCCACGAAGGCAGTCGTCAGCAAGAGACGCGCTTCGTGAAGGGAGATGCCACGCTGCTGCATATAAAACAAAGCACTCTCGTCGAGTTGTCCGGTACTGGAGCCGTGGTTGCAGCGCACATCATCGTTGTAAATCTCCAACTGCGGTTGGGCAAACATACGCGCTTCGCGGGTGGTGCAAAGGTTGCGGTTGGTCTGTTCAGAAACCGTATGATGTGCTCCAGGTAACACCTTCACCAAACCAGCATAGGTGCCTACGGCCTTATCGTTCAGTACATATTTAAAGAGTTGGTGGCTCGTGGTGTGAGGCGCTATGTGTTTCACCAACGTATGGTTATCGACATGCTGCTCTTTATCAGCGATGACCAATCCATTGAGAGACAATTCGGCACCTTCGCCACACAAATCAACCTGTGTGGTATTGCAGCTATTGTCTGTTGCCAAACTGATGTTTTGCACAAACACCTGACTATTGGTTTCTTGGCGGATATGAAGGTCGTGAGTTCGGGTGATGTCAGTTCCGTTTATATCTAAGTCGCAGAGGTCTAAGGAAGCACCCTGTTGCACGTCAATATTGGTTGAAACACGATAGGATTGAGACACAGCATTTGATTCGAACGCCAAACTCAGTTTGGCTCCGCTTCTCACGAGGATCTGCAGCTGCATTTCTTCATTCAGTGGCAGTGTTTTCTCTACCACCGTGTCTTCAGGGACGAATATCTCAATGATTTTAGTTCTCAATTCTCAATATCTTTAATCCAATCATAGCCACGCTTCTCAAGTTCCAGCGCCAACTCAGGACCAGCCGTCATGACGATGCGTCCTTCATAGAGCACATGCACGATGTCGGGCTTGATATAGTCGAGCAAACGTTGGTAGTGGGTGATGACGATGCAGCTCGTCTCAGGCGTCTTCAGTTTATTGACCCCCTCGGCCACGATGCGCAAGGCATCGATGTCGAGGCCAGAGTCCGTTTCGTCGAGGATGCTCAGTTTGGGCTCCAGCATCGCCATCTGGAAGATTTCATTACGTTTCTTCTCGCCACCCGAGAAACCTTCGTTCACCGAGCGATTGGCGAGCTTGTTGTCCAACTCCACGATGGCGCGTTTCTCCTTCATCAGTTTCAGGAACTCGCTGGCACCGAGGGCAGGAAGGTTGAGGTATTTGCGTTTCTCATTGACAGCAGCTCGCATGAAGTTGGTCATGCTCACCCCTGGTATCTCTACTGGATACTGAAAACTCAGGAATAAACCTTCATGACTGCGATCTTCGGGAGATAGCTCCAACAGGTTCTTGCCGTTGAAGGTGACGGTGCCTTGTGTCACTTCGTATTGTGGGTTACCTACCAATACGGATGACAAGGTACTTTTTCCTGAACCATTGGGGCCCATGATGGCATGCACTTCTCCTGGCTTTACTTGCAGGTTGATGCCTCTTAATATCTCTTTGCCAGCTACACTGGCATGTAAATCACGAATATCTAACATCTTTCTAATTATTTATCCAACACTGCCTTCCAGTGAGACACTCAAGAGTTTCTGTGCTTCTACTGCAAACTCCATCGGCAACTTGTTGAGCACTTCTTTGGCATAGCCGTTCACAATCAGTCCTACGGCATCTTCTGTCGATATGCCTCGTTGGTTGCAGTAGAAAATCTGCTCCTCGTTAATCTTGCTGGTTGTCGCCTCATGTTCCACCACGGCCGTCTCGTTATGGATGTCCATATAAGGAAAGGTATGCGCCCCACATTTGTCGCCCAGCAATAATGAGTCGCACTGACTGTAGTTGCGGGCATTGTCGGCCTTAGCCGCCACACGCACCAAACCGCGGTAGGAGTTCTCGCTCTTGCCAGCAGAGATGCCCTTGCTCACGATGGTACTGCGTGTATTCTTCCCTAAGTGAATCATCTTCGTACCCGTATCTGCCTGCTGGTAGTTGTTCGTCACCGCCACGCTGTAGAACTCGGCCGTAGAGTTATCGCCTTGCAAGATGCAGGAAGGATATTTCCACGTGATGGCAGAGCCCGTCTCCACTTGCGTCCACGACAACTTACTGTTGTTGCCACGCAGATGGCCACGTTTGGTGACGAAGTTGTACACGCCCCCTTTGCCTTCGGCATCGCCAGGATACCAGTTCTGCACCGTACTGTATTTCACTTCTGCCCGCTCGTGTACCACAATCTCCACAATGGCGGCATGTAGCTGGTTTTCGTCACGCATCGGAGCCGTACATCCTTCGAGGTAGGAAACATACGACTCGTCGTCGGCCACGATGAGCGTACGCTCAAACTGTCCTATATTCCTGGCATTGATGCGGAAATAGGTAGATAGCTCCATAGGACACCTCACCCCCTTGGGGATATATACGAACGAGCCGTCGCTGAACACAGCCGAGTTGAGTGCCGCAAAGAAATTGTCGGTAAAAGGCACCACCGAACCCAAGTATTGTCGCACCAGGTCGGGATGTTCCTTCACTGCCTCACTCATGGAGCAGAAGATGATGCCCTTCTCCTTGAGCTGTTCCTTAAAGGTGGTCTTGACCGACACCGAGTCCATCACGGCATCCACCGCCAAACCACTCAGCGCCATACGCTCCTCCAAAGGAATACCCAGTTTATCGAAGGTCTTCATCAACTCTGGGTCAATCTCTTTTTTGCCCTCATCCTTGCGTTTCTTGGTGGGGTCGGCATAGTAGGAGATGGCCTGATAGTCGATTTCGGGAATACGCAGATGTGCCCAGGTGGGCATGGTCATCTTTGTCCAATGGCGATAGGCTTTCAGGCGGAAGTCGAGCAACCATTCGGGTTCTCCTTTCTTCTCGGATATCAGACGCACCACGTCCTCGTTGAGGCCACGGTCAATGACTTCGGTATGCACATCGGTGGTGAAGCCGTACTTATACTTCTCCTCCGCCACCTGGCGCACATAGTCGTTATCTTTATATTTCCCTTGTTTCAACTCCATTATCATCCTTCTTTTGCTGCAGTATGTCTTTGGCCATATCCTGTACGGCTGGCATGAACATCCCCGCAAAAGCACCTACCGGTTTGTATAGTTTAGACTCTTCCCTAAGCTCCTGACTGACAATCTTTCCATCGGCATCGATGTAATCCAGGACGCAGATGAACACACTAATGAACAACACCCACTTCACTGCTCCCAAGACAGCACCAAGCAAACGGTTGAACCATCCCAGAGAGATGATCTCCAATGCTTTGGTAATGACAGAAGCCACCAGGGAAAACATCAGAGGTACCACAATCCAAATCAAAATGAAAGCACAGAGATGCGCCAAAGAAGGATTGTCGGTCACGATGCCCGTAAGGCGGTCGCCCACAACTCCATACAATGCTTTGGCCGCTATCAGACCTAGTACGAGACCTGTCAGCACCGCCAACTGCTTGATGAATCCCATCCGGTAACCCGTGATGACACCCACCAGCACCAGCACCAATATAATAATGTCAATCATTGCCATTGTTGTTATCGTTACCTCCTTACAGTGTCTGCTTCACTTCAATCTCCTCGAAGGTCTCGATCACGTCGCCCACCTTGATGTCGTTGCAGTTGGTCAAGCTGATACCGCACTCGAAGTTGGTAAGTACTTCCTTGACATCATCCTTGAAACGTTTCAGGGCGTTGATGTTGCCAGTATGGATGACGATACCGTCGCGAATCAGACGAGCCTTGTCGGTACGCTTCACTTTACCTGTCTTCACCATTGCACCTGCTACCATACCAACCTTACTGATATTGAATACTTCACGCACCTCGATGGTAGAGGTAACTTGTTCCTTCAAGGTAGGAGCCAGCATACCTTCCATTGCGGCCTTCACTTCTTCTATTGCATCGTAGATAATAGAATACTTGCGAATGTCCACACCTTCCTGCTCGGCCAACTTGCTGGCACCAGCTGAAGGACGTACTTGGAAGCCCACGATGATGGCATCGGATGCGGCAGCCAACGAAACATCTGACTCTGAAATCTGACCCACACCCTTGTGAATGACGTTCACCTGGATCTTGTCGGTTGAGAGTTTGATGAGTGAGTCGCTCAGCGCCTCTACGGAACCGTCCACATCGCCCTTGACGATGATGTTCAGTTCGTGGAAATCGCCCAAAGCCAAACGACGGCCTACCTCGTCGAGGGTCAGCATCTTTGTCGTGCGCAAGCCCTGCTCACGCTGCAGCTGTTCGCGTTTGTTGGCAATCTCACGTGCTTCCTGATCGGTATCGAATACATGGAAGGTATCACCCGCAGCCGGAGCGCCGTTCAAGCCTAAGATCAATGCAGGCTCTGCAGGCAAAGCCTTATCGATGCGCTGGTTACGTTCGTTGAACATCGCTTTCACACGACCGAAGTTAGCACCAGCCAGTACGATATCGCCAATCTTCAGCGTACCGTTGCTTACCAGCACCGTAGCCACATAGCCACGACCTTTGTCGAGCGATGACTCGATGATAGAACCAGTAGCCTTACGGTTAGGGTTGGCTTTCAGTTCAAGAATCTCAGCCTCCAGCAGCACCTTCTCCATCAACTCTTCCACACCGATACCCTTCTTGGCACTGATGTCTTGGCTTTGGTACTTGCCACCCCATTCCTCCACGAGGAAGTTCATGGCAGCCAGCTCCTCCTTTATCTTGTCAGGGTTAGCACCCGGCTTATCAATCTTATTGATGGCAAACACGATAGGCACACCAGCAGCCACCGCATGGTTGATAGCCTCACGTGTCTGTGGCATCACACTGTCGTCGGCAGCCACAATGATGATGGCGATATCCGTCACCTTGGCACCACGGGCACGCATAGCGGTAAATGCCTCATGACCAGGGGTGTCGAGGAAGGTAATCTTTCGTCCATCTTCCATTGTCACGTTGTAAGCACCGATGTGCTGGGTAATACCACCTGCCTCGCCGGCAATCACATTACTCTTGCGGATGTAGTCGAGCAACGAAGTCTTACCATGATCCACATGACCCATCACGGTTACGATAGGTGCTCTTGGCATCAGGTCTTTCTCATCGTCTTCCTCTTCCACAACGGCCTGAGAAACCTCAGCACTCACATATTCCGTCTTGTAGCCAAACTCCTCAGCCACCAGGTTGATGGTTTCGGCATCCAGACGTTGGTTGATGCTGACCATGATACCCACGCTCATACAGGTAGCGATGACCTGCGTCACTTGTACGTTCATCATGTTGGCCAACTCGTTAGCCGTCACGAATTCCGTGAGCTTCAGTATCTTGCTCTCTTCCATCTCCAGCGTTTCCTGCTCCAGCATACGCTCAGAAGCCAGTTCGCGTTTTTCCTTACGATACTTGGCACCCTTGTTCTTGGTCTTGCTGGTGAGGCGAGCCAAGGTTTCCTTCACCTGTTTGGTGACATCCTCCTCGCTCACTTCCTGCTTGAACATTGGCTTGCGGAAGCGATCTTTGTTCTTCTTGCCCTTATTGTTATTACCTTCGTTGCGTTCACCCTGTTCGTCACGCTTACGCTTGAAATCGCCTTCACGGGCAGCCTTTTTGATATCTACCTTCTCTTTGCCGATGCGCATGCGTTTCTTCTTGCCTTCCTGCTTGTCGCTTGTACCACTCTCTTTCTCCTCACCATTGTTGCCACGAATCTCCTTCATGATGTCTTCCTTCATCTGGCGACGTTGGGTCTGGCGTTGCTTTTCACGCTCGTCACGCTCCTTCTTCTTCTCTTCCTTGCTCTTTTTCTTGGGGCGTGTATTGGTGTTCAGCTGGTCGAGGTCCACATGACCCACCACATTCAGCTTGCTCACCTTCACATCGGTGTTCAGACGGAAGATGCCATCACCTTCAGTTTTCTCATTCGTTGCCTCAGGAGCCACAGGTGCTGCCTCGGGAGCAAGTGTTGGTTGCTGTACAGGGGTTTCAGCAGGACGCTGTCCTGTTGTGTGTACTTGCTGCTCTTCAGTCGCCTTCTCCTTTTTTGCAGGTTCTGCTGGCGCAGGCTTAGCGCTTACAGGCTCCTTGACAGGTTTGCGCTCTTCTGAAGCCTTGGGGGCCTCGCTCACTGGTGCAGCTTCTGGCTTAGGCTCAGCAGACTTGGCAGGCTTGTTCAGCTTGTCAAGATCTATCCTGCCAACCTGTTTGAACTTCTGTTTCGGTGCCTCCGGAGCAGGTTCATAGCCTTGTATGGCAACAGCGGGTTTCGCTTTTTCCTTATCCTTTTCTTTCCTTCCGAGAATGAACTGATCAGACTTTGCCTTCAGAGCCTTGTCGGTACTGAATTCCTGCCTAAGCAGGTCAAACTGCTCATCGGTAATCTTGGCGTTGGGATTTTCCTCCACCTCATATCCTTTCTTTCTAAGGAATTCAACGGCGGTACTGATACCCACGTTCAAATCTCTTGTTACTTTATTTAATCTTACAGCCACTCTTGTAATATTTTTTCAGGTTAATTGTTCAATCCTCTTCAAATTCCTTACGCAGGATATCCAGTACGTAATCAACGGTTTCTTCCTCGAGATCGGCCTTCTTGATAATCATCTCACGAGGAGCATTCAGTGCCGTCTTCGCTGTTTCAATGCCGATAGCCTTGAAAGCATCGATTACCCAGTCGTCGATTTCATCGCGGAACTCATCCAGATAGATATCCTCATCCTCCGTTCCTTCACCTTCCAATTCGCGGAATACATCGATGGTATAGTCGGTCAGCATGCAGGCCAGCTTGATGTTCATACCGCCCTTACCAATAGCCAGACTTACCTCCTCGGGCTTCAGATACACCTCAGCCTTGCGCTCTTCCTCGTTAAGCCTGATGCTGCTTACATGAGCAGGACTCAAGGCACGCTGGATGAACAGAGCGGTGTTAGAGGTGTAGTTAATCACGTCAATGTTCTCGTTTCTCAACTCGCGCACGATACCATGAATTCTACTACCCTTCACACCCACGCATGCGCCTACTGGATCAATGCGGTCGTCGTAGCTCTCTACAGCAATCTTGGCTCTCTCGCCAGGGATGCGTGCAATCTTACGGATGGTGATGAGGCCATCGTTGATTTCAGGCACCTCAATCTCGAACAAGCGCTGCAAGAACAGCGGACTTGTACGACTCAAGATAATCTTTGGATTGTTGTTCTTGTTCTCTACACGTGCCACAACGGCTCTTGCTGTCTCTCCCTTGCGGTAGAAGTCGGTAGGAATCTGCTCAGTCTTAGGCAGCAGCAGTTCGTTACCGTCCTCGTCGAGCAACAGCATTTCTTTCTTCCAAATCTGATACACCTCAGCGCTGATGATGGTACCCACCTTATCTGAATAACGGTTATAGATAGCATCCTTCTGCAACTCCAGAATCTTGCTGCTCAGTGTCTGGCGGAGGTTCAATATGGCACGACGTCCAAACTTGCTGAAATCCACTTCGTCAGTTACTTCTTCACCCACCTCATAATCCTCATCGATCTGACGTGCTTCAGAGAGCGAAATCTGCAGGTTAGGGTCGGTCACCTCGCCATCAGGCACTACCTCACGGTTTCGTCTTATCTCCAAGTCGCCCTTGTCTGGGTTCACAATCACGTCATAGTTCTCATCCGAGCCGAATATCTTAGCGATCACGCTGCGGAAACTCTCCTCCATCACGCTCACCAGCGTGGTGCGGTCAATGCTTTGTGAGTCTTTGAAATCCTTAAAGGTATCAATCATGCTCACTGTTTCTGCTTTTTTAGCCATAATTATTTAAAGCTGATTAAGTATTTAGTATATTTTATTTCATTCATCTTCAGACAGATATCCACATCCGTAAGTTTAGGTCTCTTGGCACCTTCTGGTTTGATTTTCTGCTGTACGGTCAGCACCACATGCTCGGCGTCCACTTCCTTGAGAATACCCTTCAGCTTGCGACCGTCGGTAGTCAAAGTCTCCACCTCTTTGCCAACGTGGCATTCATATTGGCGCAACACCTTAAACGGCTGTCCCAAGCCTGCAGAACCAACTTCCAAGTCGTAATCCTCGCCCTTTGTGCCCAACTTCTCTTCTATGAAGCGGCTCAAATCGGCGCAGTCGTCAATCCAAACACCATCCTGATGGTCTATTTCCACACTGATTTTGTTGTCCTCACCCAGTGCTACGTCCACCAGAAAGTAATCCTTGCCTTTCAGCCATTCCTGTGCGATGTTTTCTACTGTCTCTTTGTTAATCATAAGTACCTTTTTAAAATAAAAAAAGGAGCTCAAAGCCCCTCATCATTTCATCATAACGGCTGCAAATTTAGGAATAAAAACTCATTCCACAAAATAAAACGGCCTTTTATCCGTCTTTTTTGAATAAAAATTTAAAAAAAATAAAAAAAAGGCCTTATATTTGCAGACTAAACCAAGCGAAAAATAAATAAAAAATTAATACATAACTTTTATTATTATGGAAGACAAAAGAGTTTATACTTTTGGTAACGGCCAGGCAGAAGGACGCGCTGACATGCGTAACCTGTTGGGAGGCAAAGGCGCCAACTGCGCTGAGATGAACCTGATAGGTGTTCCTGTTCCTCCTGGTTTCACTATCACTACTGAGGTCTGCAACGAGTATTTCCAGAAGGGCAAGGATAATGTGATTGCTCTCTTGAAAGATGATGTAGAAAAAGCAGTAGCTCATATCGAGAAATTGATGAACAGCAAGTTTGGTGATCCTAAGAACCCATTGCTGGTGTCTGTACGCTCTGGCGCACGTGCCTCCATGCCTGGTATGATGGATACCATTCTGAACCTTGGTCTGAACGACAAGGTGGCTGAGGGTATGGTAAAGAAAACTGGCAACGAGCGTTTCGTTTACGACAGCTATCGCCGCTTCGTACAGATGTATGGTGACGTAGTGCTGGGCATGAAGCCAGTTGACAAGACCGAGATAGATCCTTTCGAGGCTATAATAGAAAAGGTAAAGGAAGAGCGTGGCATTAAGCTTGACAAAGACCTCAACGTAGAAGAGCTCCGCAAGTTGGTGAAGCTGTTTAAGGATGCTATCAAGGAGCGCACAGGCAAGAGCTTCCCCGATAACCCAGTAGAGCAGCTTTGGGGTGCTATCTGTGCTGTGTTCGACAGCTGGATGAATGAGCGTGCTATCCTCTACCGCAAGATGGAAGGCATTCCATCAGAATGGGGTACCGCTGTCAGCGTCATGGCCATGGTATTTGGTAACATGGGTGACACCTCGGCTACTGGTGTATGTTTCAGCCGAGATGCAGGTACTGGCGAGAATATCTTCAATGGTGAGTATCTGGTGAATGCTCAGGGTGAAGACGTGGTAGCAGGTATTCGTACCCCTCAGCAGATTACCCTCGAAGGCTCACGCCGTTGGGCAAAGATGCAGGGCATCAGCGAGGAAGAGCGTGCTTCCAAGTATCCTTCTATGGAAGAGTCTATGCCTGACATCTACAAGCAACTGTATGCTATCCAGGACAAGCTGGAGAAACACTATAAGGATATGCAGGATATGGAGTTCACCGTACAGGAAGGCAAGCTGTGGTTCTTGCAGACTCGTAACGGTAAGCGCACAGGTACTGCGATGGTAAAGATTGCTATGGACCTCTTGCGCGAAGATGTCATCGACGAGAAGACTGCTATCATGCGTTGCGAGCCTAACAAATTGGATGAACTGCTGCACCCTGTATTCGAGCCTCGTTCACTGCGTCGTGCCAAAGTGCTGACTCGTGGTTTGCCAGCATCTCCGGGTGCTGCTTGCGGTCACATCACCTTCTTTGCTGACGATGCTGCTCGCATCCACGGCTTGGGCAAGCGTGTCATCCTGGTTCGTATGGAGACTTCTCCTGAGGACTTGGCTGGTATGGCCGTTGCTCAGGGTATCGTTACCTGCCGTGGTGGTATGACCAGTCACGCTGCCGTAGTGGCTCGTGGTATGGGTAAGTGCTGTGTCACTGGTGCAGGTTCCATGATTGTTGACTACAAGAACAAGACGCTGACTATTGGCGATACCGTTCTGCATGAGGGCGACTACCTGTCACTCAACGGTAGCACAGGTGAGGTTTATGAAGGCCGTATCGATACCAAGGCTGCAGAGGTAAGTGGCGACTTCGCTGAATTGATGTACCTCTGCGACAAATATACCAAATTGCATGTACGTACCAATGCTGATACACCTCGTGATGCAGCCGTAGCTCACAGCTTCGGTGCCGAGGGTATTGGTCTGTGCCGTACAGAGCATATGTTCTTCGAGGCAAAGAAGATTCGCGCTATGCGTGAGATGATTCTTTCAGAAACGAAGGAAGGTCGTGAGAAGGCGTTGGAGAAGATTTTGCCTTACCAGATGATCGACTTCTACGAAATCCTGAAGGTAATGGACAACTGTCCTGTAAACATCCGTCTGCTTGACCCACCATTGCACGAGTTCGTGCCTCACGATCTGGCAGGTCAGGAAGCTATGGCAGAGGATATGGGTGTCACCGTGCAGGAAATCCAGCAGCGTGTGGCCAGCTTGAACGAGAGTAACCCAATGTTGGGTCACCGTGGTTGCCGTTTGGGTAACACCTATCCTGAAATCACCGCTATGCAGACACGTGCCATCCTGGGTGCTGCCATCAAGCTGCGCAAGGAGGGCTACGACCCACGTCCTGAAATCATGGTGCCTCTGATTGGTTTAGTCAATGAGTTCGACCTGCAGGAGAAGGTGATCCGTGAAACAGCCGAGAAAATGTTCAAGGATGAGGGCATCGTGGTTCGTTTCCGCATCGGTACCATGATTGAGATTCCTCGTGCTGCCCTGACAGCCGACAAGATTGCTCAGCATGCCGAGTACTTCAGCTTCGGTACCAACGACTTGACCCAGATGACCTTCGGTTATAGCCGCGACGATATTGCCAGCTTCTTGCCAGTATATCTGGAGAAGAAGATTCTGAATGTTGACCCATTCCAGGTACTCGACCAGGAAGGTGTTGGTCAGCTCATCGATATGGCTGTTCGCAAGGGTCGTGCCACCCGTCCAGAGCTTATCTGCGGTATCTGCGGTGAGCATGGTGGTGAGCCATCATCTGTTAAGTTCTGCCACCGTGTAGGTCTGAACTACGTGAGCTGCTCACCGTTCCGTGTGCCTATCGCTCGTTTGGCAGCTGCCCAGGCCGCTGTTGAAGACCTCATTGCTGAAGAGGCTGAGAAGAAGCGCAAGAAGGCAGAGGCTCAGGCAAAAGGATAATCAATAATGCCTATATAATGAAGAAGGGGAAGCGTAAATGCTTCCCCTTTTTCTTTTTGCTCCACCTCCTTAATGTCACAAAGTCCATAGTCACAAAGTCATAAAAACATTAACCGCATTGCCATCATGCCAACAGCCAGCAGTCCTTCTACTCGTGATGATGTTCGCTTCTTTTATGTGATAGATTTTGTGGTTGTTTTGTTGGGAATATCTTCTATCATCAAAGGGAAAGTATGCTATGAGTGAAGGGAGAACTTGCTATCAAGTGACGGAAAGTTTCCTACCACAGGCCGCAATATCTGCCATGACCCGTCGCAGTATCTGCCGTACCCCCATAGGAGATACTGCGATGACTCAAAGGAGGCTTTGGAACGACCCGTAGCAGATACTGTGACAACCCGAAACAGATACTGGAATGAAATAAAGAATTTTCTTCCGCTTCTTCCGCTCTTTCTTCCGCCATGATAGCATATATCATTTATGGATTATCTCAATTTTGCGGAAGAAGCGGAAGAAAAAGCAAATTCTCTTTTATCTCTCATTATAGAGCAACTCTAAACCATATACAAGAAATACCTATGCTACGACGCTAACTCCAATCAGAAAATAAATAACTTCCATGTTTAAAAATAACATTGTTAATACTGAATTAACGATACAAATATGTACCTTTTTTGAGACCTGCAACATTTCCCTGTCTTTTTCATGAAATAACTTACTGTGGTATACTTTTCGATTACAAGAAATCCGAACAACGAACAGTAGAACAGTATAAATTCTGCATCCTATTGATAGCGTCAATAAATAAGGGACACAAAACTGTCACAGCTTCGTGTCCCTTTGCAAACATCAAACAATCGTGATTACCCTTTCAAACAGAGTACCCACATAAGTCAAAGGTATTTTAACGGATAAACAGTAACTCTCTATACTTTGGCAACGGCCACAGGCTGTCGTCAACAATCAGTTCCAGCTTGTCTATCTCATAGCGAATGGCATCAAACTTTGGCTCTATCGTGTCGTGGTAAGCAATGGCCTTTTCGCGTTCACCTTCTATCTTGTTGGCCACCTTGCGTGCATTGACGAGCTCTTCTACGCCTGCCTCTATGGTGCTGGTACGCATGGCAATCTCCTCAATAATCTTGAGGTTGCGGGCGTTCAGCTTCTCGGCCTTTGCAGCTGGGAACATCTTTGCTACGCTATCCACATTCTTCAACAACGCTGTTTGATAACGGGTAGCAACAGGAATAATGTGGTTCATTGAGATATCACCTAATACTCGTGCTTCAATCTGTACCTTCTTGGTATAGGTTTCCCACTTCACTTCGTTGCGGGCTTCCAGTTCCTTGCGTGTCATCACGCCAAGGCTCTCAAACATCTGGACACTCTCTGGATCGAGGAAACGGTCAAAAATCTTAGGACATGATTTCTCGACATCGAGGCCTCGTTTTTCTGCCTTTGCCACCCACTCATCGCTGTAGCCATTGCCATCGAATCGAATGGGCTTGCAGGTCTTGATGTCTTCACGCAGAATATCGATGATGGCGTGGAATACAGGACTATGGCCAGTCTCTACGAAATGATCCTGTGTCTCGGCAATGCGGGCATCAACACGCTTCTTGAAGTTAACCAGTGCTTCGGCAACGGCACTGTTGAGGGTAATCATCGCACTGGCACAGTTGGCCTCACTACCAACGGCACGGAACTCAAAACGGTTACCTGTAAAAGCAAATGGGGAAGTACGGTTGCGGTCGGTATTATCGATAAACAGTTCTGGAATTTCTGGAATATCCATCTTCATACCCTGTTTGCCGTCCATCGTGAAGATATTGTCTTTATCAGCCTTCTCTATATGGTCTAACAACTCTGAAAGCTGTTTGCCCAAGAATGACGAAATGATGGCAGGAGGTGCTTCGTTAGCGCCCAAACGGTGTGCGTTGGTGGCACTCATGATGGATGCCTTCAGCAGTCCGTTATGGCGATAAACACCCATCAGTGTCTCAACAATGAAGGTGGCGAAACGCAGATTCTGCTCTGGAGTCTTGCCAGGGGCATGCAGCAGTACGCCGTTGTCGGTAGAGAGGCTCCAGTTGTTGTGCTTGCCACTGCCGTTGATACCTGCAAAAGGCTTCTCATGCAGCAAAACGCGGAACCCATGTTTGCGTGCCACTCTCTTCATTACCGACATGATAAGCATGTTGTGGTCAACCGACAGGTTGGTATCCTCGAAGATAGGAGCCAGCTCAAACTGGTTAGGTGCCACCTCGTTATGACGTGTCTTGCAAGGAATACCCAACTCCAGCGCCTCAATTTCCAGTTCACGCATGAAAGCTGCCACGCGCTCAGGGATGGACCCAAAGTAGTGGTCGTCCATCTGCTGGTTCTTGGCGCTGTCGTGTCCCATCAGGGTGCGGCCCGTCAGCAACAAGTCAGGGCGTGCAGCATAAAGACCTTCGTCAACCAGGAAATACTCTTGTTCCCAACCAAGGTTCGATGTCACCTTTTTCACGCTGGGGTCGAAATAGTGGCATACATCTGTTGCTGCCACATTCACGGCATGCAGCGCTTTCAGCAATGGTGCCTTGTAGTCGAGGGCTTCACCAGAGTAAGAGATGAAAACAGTGGGGATACAAAGTGTGTCGTCGATGATGAACACAGGACTTGTAGGATCCCAAGCCGAATAGCCACGTGCTTCGAATGTGGAGCGGATGCCGCCAGAAGGGAATGAGGAGGCATCAGGCTCCTGCTGAACAAGCAACTTGCCTGTAAATTCCTCCACCATGCCGCCCTTGCCGTCATGCTCAATAAAAGAGTCGTGTTTTTCTGCAGTTCCTTCTGTCAATGGTTGGAACCAGTGTGTATAGTGTGTGGCGCCCATCTCTGTAGCCCACTGCTTCATGCCAGCAGCAACAGCATCGGCTACCTTACGGTCCAAACGTGCGCCATTATCCATCACATCAATCATCTTCTCATATACATCCTTCTGGAGGTATTTGTACATCTTTTCGCGGTTAAAGACTTTGCGACCAAAATACTTAGCTGGTCTGTCACTCGGTGTTTGTACGTCGAGAGGCTTTTTCTTAAATGCCTCACCGACTACCTGAAATCTTAATGTTTCCATAACTCAATTTATTTGTTTGTCCATTTTTCTATTCTTGCCAAAGCTTCTTCAGTCTTTTCATGACTGCCAAAAGCGGTAAAGCGAACGTATCCTTCGCCAGCCGGACCAAAGCCCACACCTGGCGTACATACTACGTTGGCACCATACAACAGGTTCTCGAAGAATTTCCAAGATGAGGTGGGTGCCATCGCACCAATTTCCTCTTGGTAGCTGTCGGGTGTACGCATCCAGATATAAGGAGCGTTCTCGCCACCGTAAACCTCATAACCGAGACGGCGCAAGGTGGTCAGCATCAATTTTGCATTTTGCATGTAATAGTCGATAGTGGCTTTCACCTGTTCTTTCCCCTCTGGGGTGTAGATGGCCTCAGCGGCACGCTGACTGATGTAACTGGTGCCATTAAATTTGGTACACTGACGGCGATACCACAGTGGGTTCAGGGGGATTCTCTCTCCTGATAAGGTGGAGGCAGTCAGTTCTTTAGGTACAACGGTGTAGCCACAACGTATGCCTGTGAAACCAGCCGTCTTTGAATATGAATGAAACTCGATGGCACAATGTCGTGCTCCACGTATCTCATAGATGGAATGTGGTATGTCTTCATCCTGAATATAAGCCTGGTAAGCGGCATCGTAAAGGATGAGCGCATCGTTCTTCAGTGCGTAGTTGACCCACTTGCGTAGTTCTGATTTCGTGATGACCATACCTGTGGGGTTGTTGGGGTAGCAAAGGTAGATAACATCCACGCGACGGTTAGGTATCTTAGGTACAAAACCGTTTTCTGCCGTGCAAGGCATATAGACAACGTTTGACCATTTACCATTTTCTTCAATTCCTGCACGACCTATCATTACGTTTGAGTCGATATAAACAGGGTAGATAGGGTCGGTAACTCCGATGGAGTTGTCCCAGCGGATGAGTTCCTGAATGTTACCAGTGTCTGATTTAGCTCCGTCGTTCACAAAAATCTCATCGAGGTCAAGGTGAATGCCACGAGACAGAAAGTCGTTCTTTAAGATGGCTTCACGTAAGAATGGATAGCCCTGCTCAGGGCCATATCCCCTAAATCCTTCGGCTGTACCCATTTCGTCAGCCGCTTTGTGCATGGCCTCTATGACAGCGGGACAAAGAGGTTGTGTTACATCGCCAATGCCGAGGGATATGACATCTGCTTTGGGATGCATCACCTTAAAGGCGTTCACCTTCTTGGCGACATCTGCAAACAGGTAGTTGTTTGACAGTTTCAGGAAATGTTCGTTTACTAAAGCCATAATCTGTTCTTGGGTTTAATTAGTTTGTTAGTTCAACTTCTCCTTCGAAAACGAAGGAAGCAGGACCAGTCATATAGACGTGCTGATCCGTTTCACGCCATTCGATGGAGAGTGTACCACCATCCATCACGATGTTTGATGTTCTGCTTGCTTTTCCATTGACAACAGCGGCAACAGCTGTGGCACAGGCTCCTGTTCCACATGCCTGAGTAATGCCACTTCCACGTTCCCATACACGTGTACGAATTGATCCATCTGACTGGATGCAAGCCAGTTCGATGTTACAACGTTGTGGGAAAGCGGAATGATGTTCCAATACAGGACCTATTTCACCTACTTGATTTACGTTGTCAGTGAAGATCACATAATGAGGATTGCCCATGGAGACAAATGTGCCCAACGACAATCCGCTGTTTGATACGAACTGCGTTGCATTTTCCAACTTGGGTGTCAGCATATCTACGGTGACACTTTCTACGGTATTATCTTTCAGGTGTAACCACAAGGTCTTTACACCTGAGAGCGTTTGTAGTCTGATTTCTTTCTTGTCTGTCAGGCCACGTTCATACAAATACTTTCCAATACACCTGGATGCATTGCCACACATCATGGCTTCTGACCCATCGGCATTGAAGATGCGCATGGAAAAGTCAGCTTCGGGAATAGATGATTTACCAATCAGCACCAGACCATCGGAGCCAATGCCCTTGTAACGGTTGCTCCACTTAATGGCTGCTTCTGAAGGACAAGCCACCTCGTATTGCATCGTATTGACATAGATATAGTCGTTTCCACAACCATGCATCTTAGTAAATCCGATAATATGTGACCTTTTGCTATTCATCCTTTCCTGTATTTGTACTTTTTGTCATTATCTGGGTACAAAGATATGGCAAAATGTAATAACCAACAAAAGTATTGACTACTTTTTGTTTTAAAAAAATATAATCAACTATCAAACTATCAAAATATCAACAGCAATTCTTTTAGATTGTTGTTTCTGTTTGCTGTAATTGCCTTGTTTGTTACTATTTATTAGTTGACTTGATGTAATTGTCTGCTTTGATAGCTGTCTGACGTCCACTTGCTAAGGCACGTACAACGAGTGAAGCCCCATTGGCAGCATCACCACACACAAAAACATTCTCAGCATATTGTGGATGCTCAGGCTTGAGGAAGCCCATAGCCAGGAGAACCAGCTCTGCCTTGATGATTTCGGGCTTGCCTTTTTCTACCATGATGGGGCGTCCTCCTTCAGGGTTGGGTTGCCAGTCGATTTCCTGCACCTTTACACCAGTCAGTTTACCATCCTTACCCAAGAATTCAAGTGTGTTGATATTCCAACGTCTGGTACAACCCTCTTCATGGCTCGAAGTGGTCTTGAGGGTGCGAGGCCAGTTGGGCCATGGGTTCTGTGGGTCTTCAGGACCTTCAACGGGCTTAGGCATAATCTCAATCTGAGTCACACTCTTACAACCTTGACGATGGGCAGTGCCGATGCAGTCGCTACCGGTGTCACCACCTCCGATAACCAACACATCCTTGTCTTTGGCCGTGACGCGTTCGTCTTTCGAGAATTCCATTCCTGCCAGCACACGATTCTGTTGCGAAAGCAGTTCAAGAGCAAGGTGAACTCCCTTTAATTCACGTCCAGGAATATTGAGGTCACGTGCAGTAGGTGTTCCTGTGGCGATGACGATTGCATCAAATTGAGAATTGAAAGTTGAGAATTGAGAATTATCAGTAACATCGATAGTCTCTCCATACTTAAATTCGATGCCTTCTTCTTCCATCAACCTCAGACGACGATCAATCAAAGCCTTGTTGAGCTTAAAGTTGGGGATGCCGTACCGCAACAGACCTCCAGCTGCTTCGTTTTTCTCGTAAACGGTAACAGTGTATCCCATCAAGTTCAGGTCGTTCGCTGCGGCTAATCCAGCAGGACCCGCGCCAATAACCGCTACACGCTTGCCATTGCGCACAATGTCTTTTCTTGCTTGAATAAATCCCTCTTGGAAAGCCATCTCTGTAATGGCAGCCTCGTCTTCACGATTGGTCGTGGGCTCGTGGTTATAATGGTTCAATACACATGCCTTCTCACAGAGGGCAGGACAAATGCGCCCTGTGAACTCAGGGAAGGGGTTGGTGCTGGAGAGCAAGCGGTAAGCCAGTTCCCAGTCACCTTTATATAATGCGTCGTTCCATTCAGGAGCTTTATTGCCTAATGGGCAAGCCCAATGACAAAAAGGTACGCCGCAATCCATGCACCGTGAAGCCTGCAGTTTGCGCTCACGTGTATTAAGTGTCTGCTCCACCTCTCCGAAATCGTGGATTCTATCGTGTACGGGACGATAACCCGCTTCTTGGCGATGTATCTCTAAAAATGCTTTTGGATTTCCCATGATGAAAATTGAGAATTAAAAATTGAAAATTGAAAATTAATTTTTAATAATCGCGTTGGATGTCAGAAATCTTGTCTCTTAGTTTCTGCATCTGTTCCTCTTGCAACACGCGTTTGTACTCGATAGGCACTACTTGGATAAACTCCTCGCAATAGTGATTCCAGTCGTCTAACATGCGGCCTGCCAGTGCCGATCCTGTATGCAGATAATGCTGACGAATCAGTTCAAGCAGTTCCTTGCGACTGATGCTATCTTCAACGAGTGAGAGTTCCACCATGTCCATGTTGCAGAAATAATCGAAGTTATGGTTCTTGTCCCATACGTAAGCCACGCCACCACTCATACCGGCAGCGAAATTACGTCCTGTTTCGCCAAGAACCACCACACGACCGCCAGTCATGTACTCACAGCAATGGTCGCCAGCTCCCTCAATGACTGCAATGGCACCAGAATTGCGAACAGCAAAACGTTCACCGACTTTACCATTTATATATAGTTCTCCAGAAGTGGCTCCATAGAGACCTGTGTTACCAGCGATAATATTGTCTTCTGCACGGAAGACATTGCTGCTTCGAGCTGGTGGAAGGATACTGATACGTCCTCCTGAAAGACCTTTACCAAAATAGTCGTTGCATTCACCTTCCAACTTGAGGTTAAGGCCATGAACTGCAAAGGCACCAAACGACTGACCTGCTGAGCCTTTGAACTTGATGTTGATGGTATCTTCAGGTAATCCTTTCTCACCATACTTTTTCGCAATGATGCCTGACAGCATCGTCGTAGTAGCACGATCAGTGTTACGAATGGCATAGTCAAGCGTGACCTCTTCCTGATGGTCGATGGCCTTTTGTGCAGCCTTGATAATCTCCTCATCCTTCACACCGCTGACCTTGGTGAAGGCACCACGATCCCAATACAATGCCTTTTCGGTCTCAGACTTATACAGCAAACGACCAAAATCGATGGTCTTTTGTTTGTCAGTTGCATGGGTGGTATTGACCTTTATCAGTTCGGTGTGACCAATAATCTCTTTAAGACTATGCACTCCTATTTCGCTGAGATATTCACGTACATGCTCAGCCAAGAAGGTGAAGAAATTCACTACGTATTCTGCACGTCCTTGGAAATGCTTTCGCAGTTCTGGATGCTGTGTTGCCACACCCATCGGGCAGGTATTAGTATTGCACTTTCGCATCATCACACAACCCAATACGATAAGTGGTAGCGTGCCGAATGAGAACTCATCAGCTCCTAACATTGCCATGATAATTACGTCCTTGGCAGTCTTTAACTGTCCGTCTGTCTGTAAACGAACCTGGTTGCGCAAACCATTCCTCACAAGTGTCTGCTGTGTCTCAGCCAATCCTATCTCAGGGGAAATACCTGCAAAGCGGATAGAGCTGGCAGGAGAAGCACCAGTACCACCTTCAGCGCCACTGATAACGATGAGGTCGGCCTTGGCTTTTGCCACACCAGCAGCGATTGTTCCCACACCACTCTCTGCCACGAGTTTCACACTCACGGCAGCAGTGGGGTTGATATTCTTCAAGTCGAAGATCAGTTGCGCCAGATCCTCGATACTGTAGATATCGTGATGAGGAGGAGGAGAGATGAGTGAGATGCCTGGAATAGCATTACGTGTTTTTGCTATGATGTCGTTCACCTTGAATCCCGGCAACTGTCCACCTTCTCCGGGTTTTGCACCCTGTGCGACTTTAATTTGTATTTCCTCAGCATTTACCAGATACTCGGCAGTCACGCCAAAGCGTCCGCTGGCAATCTGCTTTGTCTTGCTCGACAGGGAAACGCCATCCACCTCTGTATGGTAACGTGCGTTATCCTCTCCGCCTTCACCCGTATTGCTTCGGGTACCTAATTTATTCATGGCGATGGCCAACGCCTCGTGCGCTTCAATGCTCAGTGCGCCAAAACTCATGGCACCTGTTACAAAATGTTTCACAATGCTTTCTACTGGTTCCACCTCTTCAAGAGGGATGGGGTTGGCAGCTTTCTTCCATACAAATAAGTCGCGAATGAAGATAGGACTTTCTTTCTTGTCTACCATCTCTGCCCACTCTTTAAACTTCTTATAGCTGCCCAGTCTTGTGGCCAACTGCAAATTGGCTATTGTCTCTGGGTTCCAGGCATGCAGGATGCCATCCTTTCGCCAAGAGAACTGCCCTTGGTTTTGTAAGATGGTTTGTTTTTGGGCAGCATCATGCATGCGAATGGCATCTCGTGCAATCTCCTTAAGTCCGATTCCGCCGATGGTGCTCACCTCCGTACCAAAGTATCTTCTCAGTAAATCTTCGCTCAGTCCGATGCTCTCGAATATCTTAGCACCACGGTAAGAGCGAATGGTGGAGATGCCCATCTTCGACATGATTTTCTTCAGACCTTTATCAACGGCCTTGATATAGTTCTTCTCAGCTGTGGCATATTCTTCCTGAATCTTTCCTTTCTTCACCAGGTCATCGAGAATGGCAAATGTCATATACGGACACAAAGCAGATGCACCATAACCAAGCAGCAACGCAGCGTGCATCGTTTCACGAATCTCACCACTTTCTACGATAAGGGCTGTCTGAACGCGTTTGCCCACACTTATCAGATAATGATGAACGGCAGAAACAGCCAGCAATGAAGGGATGGCAGTATGTTTATCATTGATGTTGCGGTCAGAAAGAATAATGTAGTTCACTCCTTCATCTACGCTTGCTTCTGCTTCTTTGCATAGTTCGTCAAGGGCTTGCCTCAGTCCACTTTCTCCCCTTTCCACCTCGAAGAGTGTATCCAGCTTCTTTGTTTTAAAGCCCTTGTAACGGATGTTGCATAAAATATCAAGCTGTGTATTTGTCAGAATTGGTTGCGGCAAACGTACCATCTTGCAGTTGCTGGCATCGGGTGTCAGGATGTTGGTACCCACTGCACCGATATATTCCGTCAGACTCATTACCAATTCCTCGCGGATAGGATCGATGGCAGGGTTTGTCACTTGGGCAAACTGTTGACGGAAATAGTTGAAAAACAACTGTGGCCGATCACTGATAATAGCCAAAGGAGTGTCATTGCCCATTGCAGATACCGGTTCTTGGGCAGCTGTTGCCATCGGAACAATGGTTCGATCGATATCTTCTTGACCGAAGCCGAAGTTCACCAGTTTGCTTTCAAGGTTGCTCACGCTGTTCTCCACATGGCGACCGCTCTTCAGCTTTTCCAGTTGCACGCGGTTTTCATTCAACCATTTCTGATATGGATGTGCTTTTGCCAGTTGCTCTTTGATTTCTCCGTCGAAGTAAATCTTTCCCTCCTGGGTATCTATGAGCAATATCTTACCTGGTTGCAGGCGACCTTTACTTACCACGTCACCAGGTTCGAAGTCCATTACACCCACTTCTGAGGCCACCACCATCATACCTTGTTTGGTAATCGTGTAACGACTGGGACGCAGACCGTTTCTGTCGAGCATACCACCGGCATAGCGTCCATCAGAGAAGAGCAGTGCTGCAGGACCGTCCCATGGCTCCATCAGAATGGAGTGATACTCGTAAAATGCTTTCAGGTCTTCGCTGATGGGGTTCTTGTCATTGAAACTTTCAGGCACCAATATTGCCATTGCTTGCGGTAGTGTCAGACCACTCATCATCAGAAACTCAAACACATTGTCAAGACTAGCCGAATCACTCATGCCCTCTTGCACAATAGGTCGCAGGTCTTTGATGTCACCTAATGCTTCGCTACTCAGCACGCTCTCACGAGCTTTCATCCAGCCGCGGTTGCCACGAATGGTATTGATCTCTCCGTTATGTGCTAACAAGCGGAAGGGCTGGGCTAACGACCATGTAGGGAATGTATTTGTGCTAAAACGTGAATGCACCAGCGCCAATCCGCTTGTAAAGTAAGGGTTAGAAAGGTCGGGGAAATAACGCCGCAATTGTCCGCTGGTAAGCATACCTTTATAAATAATGTTCTTGCTCGACAGCGAACAAACATAGAAGTCTTTGTTCTTGATGCGGTTTTCTATCCTCTTCCTTATTTTATATAAGATGCGATCCAGCTTATCAGCCTGTTCTTCTGTCGCACCTGTCACGAATATCTGTCTGATTTCCGGTTCCACCTCCTTGGCCGCCTTGCCCAATACCTCCGGACAGGTAGGTACCACTCTGACATGCATCAGTTGCAGTCCCTCACGCTCTATCTCCTCAATCATCACACTCAAGATACCCTCTTGCGCCTGATTGTCTTTGGGCAAAAACACAAGTCCGGTGCCATAATGCCCTTTTTCTGGTACAGGAATACCCTGCAAAAGAATGAACTCATGTGGAATCTGTACCATGATGCCAGCACCGTCACCTGTCTTGTCACGTGTCTCAGCTCCACGGTGCTCCATATTTTCAAGTACCTTTAATGCATTGTCAACCAGCTCATGGCTCTTTCCGCCATGAATATTAACTACCATACCCACGCCACAAGCATCATGTTCATAGGAAGATTGGTATAGTCCTTTTTCTTGGTTTTGTTTGTTACATTTTGTCATATTATCCGAAAAATTACTTTGCTTTATGCTTGAATTTCTGCGCAAAGTTATGACAAAAAGAAATTAACTTAAATGAATTGATAACTTTTTTGTTTCTTGAATTTGGTCTGTTCTTTCGATTTATAACTAAACAATACAATATAACTGACATAATAACACGTGTATTCCTAATTATTCTTACAGACTATTACAAACACTGAAATTTAACAATCAAACCGAAAGCGTTTTTGTGGTGTTGCTGATAATAAAGAATAACTTTGCCAGCGTTTTATGACATAAGCAAACTGTCAAACAATCTATCAAACAATGCGACATGGAATCTAAGTATATATTTATCACTGGAGGCGTAGCTTCATCATTGGGGAAGGGCATCATTTCGGCATCGTTGGGAAAGCTCCTGCAGGCCCGTGGGTACAACATAACTATACAAAAGTTCGACCCATATATCAACATTGACCCAGGAACCCTGAATCCCTATGAGCACGGGGAGTGCTATGTGACTGCTGATGGTATGGAAACCGACTTGGACTTAGGTCACTACGAACGCTTCACGGGTATTGAGACCACACGCGACAACAGTGTGACTACCGGGCGCATTTACTTGAGTGTCATAGAGCGTGAAAGACGTGGTGACTATTTGGGAAAGACCATTCAGGTAGTACCTCATATCACCGACGAGATTAAACGACGCATCTTGCTGAATGCCACCAAACAACCGCTCGACTTTGTCATCACAGAGATTGGCGGTACCATTGGCGATATTGAGAGTCAGCCGTTCTTGGAAGCCATTCGTCAGCTCAGGTGGGAATTAGGTCCTCAGCGGGCACTCAACGTACATCTGACCTACGTGCCTTATCTGGCAGCTGCTGGTGAACTGAAGACGAAACCCACGCAGACAAGCGTGAAGCAATTACAGGGATTAGGTATTCAGCCAGAGGTGCTGGTGCTACGTACCGAGCATGATTTGAGCGACCACATACGAGAGAAGGTGGCGCACTTCTGTAATGTAGAAGTACCGGCTGTGATACAAAGTCAGGATTTACCTTCCATCTATGAAGTACCTGTGAATATGCTTCGACAGGGACTTGATACAGTTATCCTGCAAAAGTTGGGCATGAAGCAGATTAAAGAGCCTGAATTAGGTCCATGGAATGATTTCCTGGAACGAAGAAAGAAAGCCACAAAAGAGATAAAGATTGCTTTGGTAGGAAAATACGATTTGCAAGACGCTTATAAGAGCATCATCGAGAGCCTTGCCCATGCGGGAACGTACAACGACCGCAAGGTGAAGGCTGTCTTCGTGAATAGTGAGAACATTACCAACGAGAATGTCAATGAGCAGTTGCAGGGCATGGCAGGTATCGTTATCTGTCCGGGCTTCGGCTCCCGAGGCATCGAGGGCAAGATTATCGCTGCCGAATATACCCGTACCCACGATATTCCTACATTCGGTATCTGTCTGGGTATGCAGATGATGGTCATTGAGTTTGCCAGAAACGTGCTGGGCTACAAAGATGCAAATAGCAGCGAGATGGACGTGCATACCCCACACAACGTCATTGATATGATGGAGGAGCAGAAGAGCATTACCCAAATGGGTGGCACGATGCGACTGGGTGCCTACGAGTGTCAGTTGGTGAAAAACAGTAAGACCTGGGAGGCATATAGCAAGCAAAACATCATCAAGGAACGCCATCGTCATCGCTTTGAGTTCAATAACCGCTACCAGGAGGAATATGAATCCAATGGTATGAAGTGCGTAGGCATCAATCCCACTACCAACCTGGTAGAGATAGTGGAGATACTTTCATTGAAATGGTATATCGGTACGCAGTTCCATCCTGAATACTCATCAACGGTGCTGCATCCACACCCATTGTTTATGTCGTTCATTAAAGCCTGCATCGATGGAACAGCTGAAGCATGAATGTGGTGTGGCGTTGATTCGCCTGTTGAAGCCATTGAGCTATTACGAACAGAAATACGGCACCTGGCGGTACGGACTGAACAAGCTCTATTTGTTGATGGAGAAACAGCATAACCGAGGCCAGGAGGGTGCCGGCGTAGCATGTGTGAATCTTGATGCCCCCGCAGGAGAGGAGTATATGTTCCGAGAGAAGGCCGAGGGAAAGGATGCGATTACAGAAATCTTCAAAAGGATGGACGATTCCTTTGCCGGACAGCTTTACATGGGACATCTACGTTATTCTACCACAGGCAAGAGCGGCTTGCAATATGTGCATCCGTTCTTGCGACGTAACAACTGGCGAGCTAAGAACCTCTGTCTGTGTGGCAACTTCAACATGACCAACATAGACGAGGTTTTTTCTTTTCTTACGGCCCAAGGACAGTCGCCTCGCGTCTATGGCGACTCCTACATCACACTGGAACTGATGGGACATCGTTTGGATCGTGAGGTGGAAAGGTTGTTTGCCGAAGCAAAGGCACAAGGGTTGGAAGGTACCGACATCACTCAGTATATCGACAATCATGTAGAGGTAGCCAATGTGCTGAAGACCACCATGCCCCATTTTGATGGCGGCTATGTGATGTGTGGACTGACAGGTTCTGGTGAGATGTTTGCTGTGCGTGACCCTTGGGGTATCCGCCCTGCTTTCTTCTACCAGAACGATGAGGTGGTGGTGCTGGCCAGTGAGCGACCAGTCATTCAGACTACTTTTGACCTACAGGCTTCAGACATACAGGAGTTGCAGCCAGGACAATCGCTGATTGTCCGCAAGAGTGGTGAATGTTGTCTAGCGCAGATCCTTCCTGTCCAACAATTCTCGGCATGTTCGTTCGAGCGCATCTATTTTAGTCGTGGTTCCGACTGCGACATCTACCAAGAACGTAAACGCTTAGGCGAGCAGCTTACTCCAGCTATCATCAAGGCTATCAATGGAGATGTGGCGCATTCGGTATTCTCTTATATCCCCAATACCGCAGAGGTAGCTTTTCATGGGATGACCGACGGCTTGCGACGCCTCGATCATGATGTGAGGATAGAGAAGGTGGTGTGGAAAGACATCAAACTGCGCACGTTCATCAGCGACGGTGCAGAGCGCAACGACCTTGCTGCCCATGTGTATGACATTACCTACGGTTCAGTCAAACCTTACGAAGATAATCTGGTCATCATCGACGACAGCATCGTGCGAGGTACTACCCTCAAGGAAAGTATCTTCAAGATTCTTGACCGATTGCACCCCAAGAAGATTGTGATGGTGTCCAGCTCTCCGCAGATACGTTACCCCGATTATTACGGCATTGATATGTCGCGTCTTGAAGAGCTCTGTGCCTTCCGTGCGGCCATTGCCCTTATTCAAGAAAGGGGAATGCAACAGCTCATTGCCGAAGTTTACCGGAAATGCAAGCAGGCCATTGACCCTGAGAGAACTATTTCGAAGGGAAGTCAGAACTCGGTATGCAGTGAGAACTACGTTCGCTCCATTTATGAGCCTTTCACGGTAGAAGAAATAAGTGGCAAAATTGTTGAGATGCTTCGCCCCGATGGCATGCAGACGCCTATCGAACTGGTTTATCAGAGTATCGAGGGACTGCATGAGGCTTGTCCGCATCACCCTGGTGACTGGTATTTCACAGGTCATTACCCCACGCCTGGCGGCATCCGCATGGTGAACCAAGCGTTTGTTAATTATGTTGAGCAGGTATTAAGGTTACAGTTATGAAAAGACAAGCAAAGATAATACTCGACGACGGTACGGAGTTTTTCGGATGGTCGTTTGGAGCCGTGAGGAATGTGAATGGCGAGGTGGTGTTCAATACGGCCATGACGGGCTATCCAGAAAGCCTGACAGACCCTAGCTATGCCGGACAGATTTTGGTAATCACCTATCCACTGATAGGCAACTATGGCGTACCTGATACAGGTATGGGCGGCAACCAGTTGCCTCTCTTCATGGAAAGCGAGAAAATACATGTCAAGGCATTGATTGTGGCTGATTATAGTGAGACTTATTCGCATTGGAATGCTAAAGAGTCGTTGGCAACTTGGTTGAAGCGTGAGGGAGTGCCAGCTATAACAGGCATTGATACCCGACGTCTGACCATGTTGCTTCGTGAGCGGGGTGTGATGATGGGAAAAATTGTCATTGACGGATGTCAGCCATCAGAAGAAACCAGCATCATGGAAGACTATGGCAGCATAAATTGGGTAGAGCAGGTAAGTTGCAAGGAGGTCATCACCTACCATCCTGATAAGATAGACGTAAAAAAGAAAGTAGTCTTGGTCGATTGTGGCGTGAAGGCCAACATCATCCGCTGTTTGCTACGTCGAGGTATTGAAGTGATACGGGTGCCTTGGGATTACGACTTCAATACGCTGCAGTTCGACGGTCTGTTTTTGGCTAATGGCCCTGGTGACCCTGAGCGTTGTACTTCTACAGTAGATCATATCCGCACCTTCTTGAAGGGAGATAACGTAAGGCCTTGCATGGGCATCTGTTTGGGCAACCAGTTGCTGGCGAGGGCAGCAGGGGCAAAGACCTACAAGCTGAAATATGGCCATCGCTCTCACAACCAACCCGTGCAGTGGGTGGGCACTACAAAATGCTTTATTACTTCACAGAATCATGGATATGCAGTAGATGCACAGACGTTACCCTCCGACTGGGAACCACTGTTTGTCAATATGAATGACGGTTCCAACGAGGGCATCCGTCATCAATCGAAACCGTGGATGTCGGCACAGTTCCATCCCGAAGCCTGCTCCGGTCCTGTAGATACAGAGTTTTTGTTTGATGAATACGCAAAGATGTTAGGATGCTATGATGAATAAAAAGATAAAAAAGGTTTTGCTGTTGGGCAGTGGTGCCTTGAAGATTGGTCAGGCTGGTGAGTTCGACTATAGTGGTGCACAGGCTCTAAAGGCCTTGAAAGAAGAGGGCATCCATTCGGTGCTTATCAATCCTAATATCGCTACGGTTCAGACCTCCGAGGGTGTGGCTGATACAGTATATTTCCAGCCGGTACGCACTGGCTTCGTGGAGCGTGTCATCGAAAAAGAACGTCCTGATGGCATCTTGTTGTCGTTTGGTGGTCAAACGGCATTGAACTGTGGGGTGGAGCTCTATGAAAAGGGCATCTTAGAAAAATACGGTGTCGAAGTACTGGGAACTCCTGTACAGGCTATCATCGATACAGAAGACCGCGACCTCTTTGTTAAACGCCTCGACGAGATAGGTGTCAAGACCATCAAGAGTGAGGCTTGCAGCACTATAGAAGAAGTACAAAAGGCAGCTGCTGATTTAGGCTTCCCTGTTATCCTGCGTGCTGCCTATGCCTTGGGTGGCTTAGGTTCGGGTTTCTGCGACAACGAACAGGAGCTATTGGTGCAAGCCGAAGAAGCGTTCTCGTTCTCTCCGCAGGTACTGGTGGAGAAGTCGCTGAAAGGCTGGAAAGAGATAGAATATGAGGTGGTGCGCGACCGCTACGACAACTGCATTACCGTATGTAACATGGAGAACCTCGACCCATTGGGCATCCATACGGGTGAATCGATTGTGGTGGCCCCCTCGCAAACGTTGACCAACAGCGAGTACCACAAGCTTCGTGCATTGGCCATCAAGATTATCCGCCACCTCGGCATCGTGGGTGAGTGTAACGTACAGTATGCCCTTGACCCACAGTCGGAAGACTACCGTGTCATTGAGGTCAATGCACGCCTTTCGCGTTCGTCGGCTTTGGCATCCAAGGCTACAGGCTACCCTCTGGCGTTTGTAGCTGCCAAGTTGGGCTTGGGTTACGGACTCTTTGAACTGAAGAACGCAGTCACGAAAACCACCAGCGCCTTCTTCGAGCCTGCCCTTGACTATGTAGTGGTGAAAATTCCTCGTTGGGATCTCACGAAATTTCACGGTGTGAAGCGAGAACTCGGCTCATCCATGAAGAGCGTAGGCGAAGTGATGGCCATCGGACGCACGTTTGAGGAAGCGTTACAGAAAGGCTTGCGTATGATTGGTCAGGGCATGCATGGTTTTGTTGAGAACCATGAACTAAAAATCAACGACATTGCTTCTGCGTTGCATGAGCCTACCGATATGCGTGTCTTTGTTGTATCGAAAGCCATGAAGATTGGCTACGGTATTGAGCAGATACATCAACTGACCAAGATCGACCGCTGGTTCTTGCAGAAGTTCAAGCATATTATCAGCATCGACCAACAGTTGAAGGAATTCTCGTATATCTCAACGTTTATTGAGACGATGGAAAAAACCGAACTGCTGGAGTATATTGAATCCCCAGAATTCGTAAATTTGCTGCACGAAGCTAAGGTTTATGGTTTCTCCGATTTCCAGATTGCCCGTGCACTGGGACTGGAAGCGTTGATGTCAATGGAAAAGGCTGGTCTGTTGGTTCGCTCATGGCGCAAAGAGTTGGGCATCCTGCCAGTTGTCAACCAGATAGACACCCTTGCAGCGGAGTATCCTGCCCAAACCAATTATTTGTACATGTCTTACCTTTAAATAAAACGTTATGTGTGGAATAGTAGGTTATATAGGTACTAAACAAGCCTATCCGATATTGATAAAGGGACTGAGGCGCTTGGAGTATCGCGGTTACGATAGTGCCGGCGTGGCCCTGATTAGTCAGCAAGGCAGTCTCAATGTTTACAAAGAGAAGGGTAAAGTGGATAACCTGACGGATTATTGTGCCGACAAGGACATATCGGGCTGCATCGGCATCGCTCACACGCGTTGGGCTACACATGGTGAGCCTTCTGCGCGCAATGCACATCCGCACTACTCACAAAGTCATAACCTGGCCATCATTCACAACGGCATCATTGAGAATTATGCCGACATCAAGACAAAGCTACAGGAGAAAGGTGTGAAGTTTGCGAGTGATACTGATACAGAAGTACTAGTGCAGTTGGTGGAATATATCATGTCGAATAGAAACCTCACGCTGTTGGAAGCTGTACAGACGGCACTTTACCAGGTGATTGGTGCCTACGCCATCGCTATCCTTGACAAACGTGATCCTACTCAGATTATTGCTGCCCGTAAACAGAGTCCGCTGGTAGTGGGCATTGGTGATGGTGAGTTCTTCTTGGGCTCCGATGCCAGTCCGATTATCGAATATACCGACAAGGTGGTGTATCTCGAGGATGGTAACATCGCTGTCATCCGCTTGGGTGAGGAACTGAAGGTCATGGGCATTCATGGCGAAGAGCAGGCTTTGCAGGTGAAGAAGGTAGATATCAACTTAGGACAGATAGAGAAAGGCGGTTACCAGCACTTTATGCTGAAGGAGATATTCGAGCAACCCGAGTGCTTGACCAACTGCATGCGTGGGCGTATCAACGTAGAGGGGAATCAAGTGACGTTATCAGCCTTGATTGACCACCACCAGCAACTGCTCCAAGTCAAGCGCATCGTCATCGTTGCCTGTGGCACCTCGTGGCATGCAGGCCTTATCGGCAAACAGCTTATCGAGAGCCTTTGCCGCATTCCTTGTGAGGTGGAATACGCCTCTGAGTTCCGCTATCGCAATCCGGTAGTGACAAAAGATGATGTGGTGATAGCCATCTCGCAGAGTGGTGAGACGGCCGACACGTTGGCTGCCATCCAACTGGCAAAGGAAAGGGGTGCTTTCATCTATGGCATCTGCAACGCCATCGGCTCCAGCATTCCTCGTGCCACTGACACGGGTACCTATATCCACGTAGGGCCAGAGATAGGTGTGGCTTCTACCAAAGCCTTTACCGGACAGGTAACGGTGTTGTCGATGCTGGCGCTCTGTCTGGCCGACAAACTGGGTACCATCACCAAAGAAGACTATCAGCAGATGGTGGCTGAGCTGACACGCATACCTAAGAAGATGGAGCAGGCGCTGCAGGCCAATGAACAGATTGAGCACCTGGCAAGGATATTCACCTACGCCAAAAACTGTCTGTACCTGGGTCGTGGCTATAACTATCCTGTGGCATTGGAGGGTGCGTTGAAACTAAAGGAAATTAGTTATATTCATGCCGAGGGCTATCCTGCTGCCGAGATGAAGCACGGTCCTATTGCCTTGATAGATTCGGAAATGCCTGTGTTCGTCATAGCCACCCGCGACCGTCTGTATGAGAAAGTTATCTCCAACATTCAGGAGGTGAGGGCTCGTGGGGGCAGGGTCACGGCTTTGGTGACAGCAGGAGATAAACAGATCAGTCAATATGCCGACCATGTGATTGAGTTGCCAGATACGATGGAGTGTTTCCAGCCGCTCATAGCTTCTATCCCTCTGCAATTATTGGCCTATCATATTGCCGTTTGCAAGGGCAAGGATGTTGACCAGCCTCGTAACCTTGCTAAAAGTGTAACCGTTGAATAAATACAAATACTATGTGTGGAATTGCAGCCATATTGAACGTACAGCAACAGAGTGCTGAACTGAGACAGAAAGCATTGAAGATGAGTCAGAAGATACGTCATCGCGGACCCGACTGGAGCGGTATCTATTGTGGTGGAAGTGCCATCCTTGCCCACGAGCGACTGAGTATCGTGGATCCTGAGAGTGGCAAGCAACCGCTGTTCTCACCTGACCGTAAACAGATTCTGGCGGTGAATGGCGAGATATATAACCATCAGGAGATTCGCCGACGCTTTGCTGGGCAATACGAGTTTCAGACGGGTAGCGACTGCGAGGTTATCCTGGCTTTATATCGTGAGAAAGGCATCCATTTCCTTGAAGACCTGAGTGGCATCTTTGCCTTTGTGTTGTACGACGAGGAAAAAGATGCGTTCTTGATAGCACGCGACCCTATTGGTGTAATACCGCTATACATAGGTTATGATAGCGATGGCACCGTATATGTGGCTTCCGAACTGAAAGCCCTTGAAGGACAGTGTGAACGCTATGAACCTTTCCTGCCTGGTCATTACTATTGGAGTGCCGACCCTGTCATGAAGCGTTATTACCAACGCGACTGGATGCAGTATGATGCTGTAAAGAACAACGATGCCGATGTAACTGCTCTTCATGATGCCCTCAACGATGCTGTCAAACGTCAACTGATGAGTGATGTGCCTTACGGTGTACTGCTCTCGGGAGGTCTCGACTCATCTGTTATCTCCGCCATTGCAGAGAAATATGCCGAGATGCGTATCGAGGACGACTCTCGCACCAAGGCTTATTGGCCACGCCTGCACTCGTTTGCCGTAGGACTGAAAGGGGCACCCGACTTGGCAAAGGCAAAGTTGGTGGCCAACCATATAGGAACTGTTCACCACGAAATCAACTATACCATTCAGGAAGGCCTCGATGCCATCCGTGATGTCATCTACTATATCGAGACCTACGACGTGACCACCGTGCGTGCTTCCACGCCTATGTACCTGCTGGCACGTGTCATCAAGTCGATGGGTATCAAGATGGTGCTCTCCGGTGAGGGTGCCGACGAGATATTTGGTGGCTACCTCTATTTCCACAAGGCACCTAATGCCAAGGCTTTCCATGAGGAGACCGTGCGCAAACTCAGTAAGCTTTACCTCTACGATTGTCTTCGTGCCAACAAGAGCTTGTCGGCTTGGGGCGTAGAAGGCCGTGTGCCGTTCCTCGACAAGGAGTTCCTCGATGTGGCCATGCGCACCAATCCTGTAGCGAAGATGTGTCCTGGCTCCACTATAGAAAAGAAGATTGTTCGCGAAGCGTTTGCCGACATGCTGCCCACAGAGATTGCTTGGCGACAGAAGGAGCAGTTCAGCGACGGTGTGGGTTATTCATGGATCGATACCCTGAAACAAATTACTGCTGAGGCTGTGTCTGACGAACAGATGGCACATGCTACCGAGCGTTTCCCCATCAATCCTCCTAAGAACAAAGAGGAGTATTATTATCGCAGCATCTTTGCCGAGCACTTCCCCAGCGACTCTGCTGCCCGCAGTGTTCCCAGCGAAGCCTCTGTAGCCTGCTCAACCGCCATTGCCCTCGAGTGGGATGCCGCCTTTAAGAACATGAACGACCCCTCAGGTCGTGCTGTCAAAGGCGTACACGAACAGGCATACTAAAGAAAAGAGAAGGGGAAGCGAAATGCTTCCCCTTTACTTTTTATGCGGCTAATCGGTCAACATATTTGCTCTTGAGTGGGGATGCCGCCTTCAAGAATATGAATTACCCTTCTGGTCATGTTGTTAGGTTTTCTTTCCTGATATAGGTGATGGGAATATCTGCCATGAGTATGGGGAAAGTTTCCTATAAGTGGAGGGAGAACTTGCTAACAGGTGACGGAAAGTTTGCCACCACTGGCCGCAATATCTGCTATGGGTCGTCGCAGTATCTGCCATACCCCCATAGGAGATACTGCGATCAGTGATAGGAGATACTGCGACGGGTGATAGCAAAGCCTCCGACAAGTGATAGAAGGCATTGCCGTGAAAAGAGGCAGAAAGAAGGTATTTTAATGGTGTAGTAATATGGATTCTTTTTTATCACTTCCGCTTGCTACTTCCAGCAATTTTGCTTAATATTGCAGATGGATATAAACACAAAAAGCAATTAAAAATCTATATACTATGAAGAACTGGTTTGATCATATCCGAATCTATCATCTGTTGATTGATAGGTTTAATGGAGGTTGGCAGACACCGCCAGTGAGTGAGAATATGTTTTGTGGGGGAACCTTGCAAGGTGTCATCGAGAAACTGGACTATATCAAAGGTCTTGGTTTCAATGCTATTATGCTCTCTCCCATCTTTAAGTCGCAGAATTATCATGGATATCATACTTTGAACTTTGACGAGGTGGATCCGCACTTTGGTACCTGGGAGGACTATCAGCAACTGCTCGACCAGGCACACGACAAGGGACTGAAGATTATCTGTGACTTTGTGCCCAACCATTGCTGGTATCAGGCTCCGATATTCGAGGAATCACTCCTAAAGAATGGCGGCAAGCATCGCGACTGGTTCTTCTATCCTAAGGCAGACAGTGATGAGTTTGTTTCGTTCTTGGGATTTGGCGACTTGCCCAAATTCAACCTGACCAACCCCGAGGTGGTGAGTTTTATGACCGAGAAGGCTGAGCGACTCGTACGAATGGGCGTGGATGCTTTCCGCATCGATCATGCGCTGGGACAACCACATAGTTTCCTGCAGCGCTTGCGTCAAAGTCTGGAGGCCATTCGCAGTGATATTGTGGTGTTTGGTGAGGTATGGGCTTTCGGCATTGGTCCCCAACTGGCCAGTCAGCTGTATTTCAAGACTGAAGGCAGATTGAATGAGTTTATGGCACAAGAGACACTGCCGTTCAGTCAGGACGCCCTGCAGGCCGACTATGTGGGTACGCTGGATGGGGTACTTGACTTTGCTTACCGCGATATCATCCAGGAAGAGATACGTGCTGGCAGAGGTGTCAAAGGGAACCAGACCTTGCCCAGCAAGATAGCTGACCACTTTGCCAAGTATCCTGATGACTTCAAGCTAATTTTGTTCTTGGACAATCATGATACCGACAGGTTCCTGTTCGACTGTCGTGAGGATGTATCATTGATGCAGGAAGTTATCGACCTGACGATGGAGCAGCCGAGGCCGTTCTCATTCCTGTATGGTACAGAACAGTTGATGAGTATCAAGTCCACTATCTTCAATGCAGAGCCATACGCCGACCTTCGTGTACGCAACTGTATGGATTGGTCGAAGCAGCCTCATTTGAATTTGCCTAAATAGAATAACCGCTATGAAGTTGCCTCAGCTACTTTCTATCAGAGAATCGCTTGCCAGCCGCATTAGTGTATGGATAGTGCTGACTGTGGTGGTAATACTTACCGGCACAGCATACGTGGGTAATCATTATGTAATGAAAAGTATCAAGCTGGAGGAAAACGTAAAGGCATTTAATGTGCTGGGTGTGGTGGGACAGCATCTCAAGGCAGCGCTCATCACGGTGGAGGTGGCCGTAAGGAATCACATGGACGATATACGCGAAAACGTGAACAATCCTGATGCGCTCTACCGCATTACACAAAGGATGCTGGAGGACAATCCCGTTATTGTGGGTTCGGCCATAGCTTTCAGGCCTAACTACTTCCCTGAACAGGGCGAGTGGTTCTCTCCCTATAGCTATCGAGAGGCTAACACCATCAAAACAAAACAGTTGGGCTCGGCTGAGTACGACTACCTCAAAATGGACTGGTACCAGACAACAGACTCACTGAAACATGATTACTGGAGTGAGCCTTACTTCGACAAGGGCGGTGGGGAGATGCTGATGATCACCTACTGCTATCCGTTGACGGACGAGCATGGGAACATGACAGCAGTGGTGACTGCAGATATTTTGCTCGACTATATCACGGAGTTCCTGGATATAGATTATTTTAATCACGCCTATGCTTGCATGGTAAGCCGTAAGGGCACATTCATTTCTCAAACTGAGGAAGGTATAGATCTTGAAGATAACTTCTTCGAGCTGGCAAAGGAATCGGGACATCCAGAACTGATAGAGGTGGCTCAGGAGATGATGGATGGTAAAAGTGGCATGAAAGAGTGGAAATCGCCGGTGCTGGGTGATTCATATATCTTCTTCATGCCTCTGCAGCACATGGGGTGGTCAACAGCCATTGTGTGCGAAGCGTCTGAGCTTTTCAAGAACTACTATAGGTCTGCACTGGTTTTGCTGGTACTGTTCATTTGCATGTTGGTGTTGTTGTCACTTCTCCTTCGGAGGTCAGTACACAGGCTCATCGCCCCACTGACGAAGTTTACGCAAGCTGCGGATGAGGTGGCACGGGGTAACCTGCAAGCTATTCTTCCCACTATTCATTCCAAGGATGAGATGCATAGGCTTCACCAATCGTTCAGCATCATGCAGCGGTCGCTGGTGAGCCAGATGGAGGAGCTAAAACAGGTGAATGCGGCCAAGGGTCGTATTGAGGGTGAATTGAAAGCGGCCAAAGACATACAGCTTTCCATGTTGCCTAAGGCTTACGTCCCTACCAAAGAGAGCAAGAATCTGGACATATATGGTTTCCAGCTTACTGCACACGAGGTGGGCGGCGACTTCTACGACTATCTCGTTTGTGGCGAGAAACTGTTCTTCTGCATTGGCGACGTATCGGGCAAGGGTGTTCCTGCGGCTTTGGTGATGGCGAAGACAATTACCCAGTTCCGCAATGTAGTGAGATATGAGGATGATTTGAAGATCATCACTGAATCCATTAACAAGACCACGTGCGATGGCAATGAGACCGCTATGTTCGTCACCTTCTTCGTAGGTGTGGTGGACCTGCATACAGGACGCTTGCAATCCTGCAATGCGGGACATAACAAACCGCTTATTGTGAACAACAGCGCTGCTGACTCTTCCGCATGGGTCTTCGAGGAATTACCGGATAAGCCCAACCTGCCTTTAGGTGTTATGGAGGATACATCCTATGTGGTGCATGAAAAAGATTTACCCATTGGGGCAACGTTGTTTCTTTATACCGATGGGCTGACTGAGGCCATCAACGCTGAACGCGAACTGTTTGGCCTTGATCGGGTAAAAGAGCATTTGAAAGGTGGAAAAAGCTGCAAGGTGTTAATTGAGGAAATGACACAGGCAGTGAATCAGTTTGTAGGAGAGGCTCCACTGCACGATGACCTTACCTTATTAGCATTGAAAATAGAATGATTATGAAAATAAAAACTTATCAATTAGGTAAAGAGCTGGATTCTTTCAACTACCAGCAAGTACAGGACGCTATTCTGGCCATTCTGGAGAATGGTGATAATGTGGTGCTTGATATGACTGCCTGCAATTATGTTTCCAGTACCGGTTTGCGTGTTCTGCTTTATTCCAAGAAAGTAGCGGCTTCCAAAGACCTGATGCTGTATCTGGTTGGAATAAGTGAAGAGGTACAAGATATTATGAATGTCACTGGTTTTGATAGCTTCTTCGATGCTTTCAGTACCGTGGAAGAATGTTTGTCGGCCATTAACAATTGACAAAGGATCATTATGCACAGAGTCGATTTATTTCCTACCCATGAATACCAAGGATTAAAGCTTCGTCAGGGCAGACCTTATCCGTTTGGTGCAACAGTAGTTGGCAATATGGTGAATTTCTCTGTATATTCCCGTTATGCCACCGACTGCACACTGGTGCTCTTCCACAACCGTGAGGAGAAGCCGTTTGTTGAAATCCCTTTCTTCAAGGAGTTCAGACTGGGTAATGTGTTTTCGATGATTGTCTTCGACCTGGATTACGAGAACATAGAATACGGCTTCAGAATGGATGGTCCTTTCCAACCGCAGGAAGGGCATCGTTTCGACAAATCGAAAATACTGCTTGACCCCTATGCGAAATTGATTGTGGGACGTGATGTGTGGGGAAAGCAGCCCAATTGGGACAGTATCTACCCTTATCGCGCTCGTGTGGTGTTCGATGATTTCGATTGGGAAAACGACTTACCTCTGGAAACTCCTGTCAACGATCTCATAGTCTATGAGATGCATGTGCGCAACTTTACATGCGGAGCGGCTGCTGGTGTGAAGCACAGGGGGACGTTTGCTGGCATTAGTGAAAAGATACCCTATCTTCTTGAACTGGGTGTCAATTGTGTGGAGCTGATGCCTGTTCATGAGTTTGATGAGTTCGAGAACTCTCGCATCTCGCCAGTAGATGGGCGACAACTATATAACCTTTGGGGCTATAGTAATGTGGGGTTCTTTGCTCCAAAGGCAGCTTACGCCTCTTCGGGAAAATTCAGCATGCAGGTGGATGAGCTGAAGACTTTGGTAAAGCGACTGCACGCCAACGGCATAGAGGTGATTCTCGACGTAGTGTTCAATCACACGGCCGAAGGCAATGAACAAGGGCCCTACATCTCTTATCGAGGCATCGACAATAAGACCTACTATATGCTGACTCCCGATGGATATTACTTTAATTTCAGCGGGTGCGGCAACACACTGAACTGCAACAATCCCAATGTGCGCGATATGATTGTGGAAAGTCTGCGCTACTGGGTAACAGACTATCATATTGATGGTTTCCGCTTTGATTTGGCTGCCATCTTGGGGCGCGACCAGAACGGCAATCCGATGTCGAATCCACCGCTTCTTGAATCATTGGCACACGACCCGATTCTTGGCAAGACCAAACTGATAGCCGAGGCATGGGATGCGGGCGGACTTTATCAGGTGGGGTCGTTCCCATCGTGGGGGCGCTGGGCTGAGTGGAACGGGAAGTTCCGCGACAGCATACGCCGTTTCCTGAAGAGCGATCCCGAGGTGTTGGCTGATGTGAAGGAACGCATCATCGGCTCGCCCGACCTCTATGCATCACAAGGGCGAGGTATTAAAGCCAGCGTAAACTTTGTTACGGCTCACGATGGTTTCACACTAATGGATCTGGTGTCGTATAACAATAAACACAACGAGGCCAATGGTGAGGAAAACCGCGATGGTGAGAACCATAACAACAGTTGGAATTGTGGTTGTGAGGGTGAAACTAATGATCCCAACATCAACCGTCTGCGCCACCAACAAGTGAAAAATGCCATATCGCTGCTAATGGTGAGTCAAGGCATTCCTATGGTACTTTCGGGCGACGAAATGGGCAATTCCCAGCTAGGCAACAACAACGCCTATTGTCAGGATAACGAGATAGCTTGGCTTGATTGGAACAACTTGGAGAAGAATGCCGACATCTTCTGCTTCTTCAAGCGAATCATCAAATTCCGCCGTCTGCATAAGGTGCTTCGCTACGAAGATCATCTCAGACATAGGGATTATCGCAACTTAGGTTATCCTGACTTTTCTTGGCATGGGGTGAAAGCTTGGCAGCCCGAAAGCGGTTACAACAACCTCACGGCAGCCTTTATGCTGAATGGGCAATACGCTGATGACAACGGTTTGCCTGATGATTTCATCTATGTGGCTATGAATATGCATTGGGAGATGCATGGCTTCGAACTGCCTCAGTTGCCGCAAAAGTGTGCTTGGCACATTTTTGCCAATACAGGGATGGTAGCTCCTGAAGATATCTTTGAGCCTGGCGAGGAACCTATCTTGGATAATCAGCATGAGGTACTGGTGGGTCCGCGTTCTATCATTATTTTAGTAGGGAGGGGATGATATGAGTGAATTTCATTTCGAACCCATCAAAGGACAGGCTCGCAGCATACTCAGCAAGATTCTATCATCGCCAGAGGTAGCCTCTTGCTCTATGAAGGTGATGATGGTCATCCGACTGGCTTGTGAGGAAATCGTCATGAATGTGACGTCATACGCCTATCCAAAGGATGCTGATGGTTTTCTGGACGTGGAAATAAAAAAGACTGACAGAATTATCATACGTTTTACTGATGGCGGTGTGCCCTTCAACCCTTTGGAACTTAAAATGCCTGACACTACGCTATCGTGGAAATTGCGTCACATCGGGGGACTAGGCATTTTTCTTGTTACCAAAAAGATGGATGATGTCCGCTATGAATACTTGGATAATAAAAATGTATTGACCATTGAAAAAAGAATATGAGTGGCTGTTGCTACTTCCAGCAATTTTGCTTAATATTGCAGCTGAATAAATAATAGAGATATGATTAATCACAATACCGATCATCTGAAGACTAACAAGCAGTTTATGCTGGGCAACGGACTGCTGGCATTTGCCGTGTTCATTATCGTGGCCCTGTTTTTCTACCTCAGTTTCCGTGAACAGGGAAAGAAGGAGGAACGCAGGTATGCAGAATCATACGCCATCTCGCTGGTAAAGGGCTTTACGGGCAGCGACATGCAGGTGTTGGTGAACGACAGTGTGCTGTATAACGGTGCTGTGCAAAGCGAGCCGCTGACCTTCAGCATCACACGCTTTGCCGAAAACAGTTCGGTCATCATCGTGGATAACGCTACCGAGCAAATGGCAGTGTTTGAGCTGAGCGAACAGGGAGGGGTGTATAACTTCGAACGGAAAGACGGCGAGGTGGAGCAGATGCCTTAAACCGCTCAAGACAGGAATCTCATTATCCAGCGTTCAAAGAACGGATCTTCTAACTTATAGTCAGCATTCTTGACAATATAGCCTGCCTGCATGAGGCGCTTCACGGCGCTAAAGGTGGTGCTGGTGGGGTAGCTCTTGTCGTCAAAGATTTTCTGATGACGGCAAAGGGTCTGCAATACACGCCTGTCAGTGCGGTTCATGCTCACCCAGATGCGCTCATAATTCAGGTCTTGCATGCTGATAATCTCATTAACAGCTGTCTCTACCACGTTAGTTGTAAATCCTTGGTTGACCAGTATCTGCCATACCCGAGCGGCTAACTGCTGGGTGTAATAGGGGTGGCAATTGGTAATCTCCAGGATGTTGCGCGTTATACTCTTGCTGTTCTGCACACCCGCCATGGCCATCATCTTGCTGGATACGAAATTGTTAAGTGCGTCATAAGGAATCTTGTCCAAGCGTAGCACCTCACCTATGTTCCAGAAAGGCGACTTGCGCTTCTCGAAGAGGTCGGTCATGCCGCTTTCTTGGTTGCCTAAAAAGATATAGGTTACATGCTCTTGCTCGCGAATGAGCTGGGCTAAGCGCTTGATAAGGAAGATGTCTTGCTCCTTCACTTCTTGGAAGCCATCGAATACTACTGTGAAGCCTGCCTTTGTCTGTCCTGTGTTTTCCAATAGCTCCATCGCCTCTGTGAGAGGATCGTTAGACGAAAGCTGCAGTGGTTCGTGCTTGCGTACTTTTTGCACTTCGCGCAGTAGCTGCATGACAAAGTCGTTGGCATTGATGACATGCTGCCAATTGAGTACAAGATAAGGGCGGCGGGTCTGCTTGAGGGCCAGCTGCACGAGACTGGTCTTGCCAAAACGGCATGGACCAATAAGAACGAGGTGCTTCTTATTGTTTAATGTCTGCTTCACTCGCTCCAGCTCCGCCTTTCTGCCTAAAAATTGAGACTCATCTATGGTAGTGCCGTATGTAAAAGGGTTTTTCATGCAAGTTGCGAACTTTTCGCAAAGGTAGAAAAAGGCTTTGATATATCCAAATCTTTACAAAACAAATTGCGAAAATATTCGCAAAATTGACGCAAACGACCTAAAATAAGGATATAAAAAAAAGCTCCCTGAAAAAGGAGCCAGTGTGCGGGTAAAAGGACTCGAACCTTCACGGATTTCTCCACCAGATCCTAAGTCTGGCGCGGCTGCCAATTACGCCATACCCGCAATGCTTGCATCTTGAATGCGTTGCAAAATTAAAGTTAATTGTGTGGATTTGCAAATTTCTTATGATTTTTTATTCAAAAAGGCACGAGCTGCTTCGATAATGGTGTCGATGCCTTGTGCCTGGTCAGCTGGATCAAGACCTACCTGTATATCTGGCTCTATGCCAAATTCTATCTGTTGCATCTCTGCATCGAACATCGGACAGGCACTGAAGCGAACGCCCCATCCGTTGGGCAGTTCAGAGCTGAACGGCATGCCTGATCCTCCGCCTGTCTGGTCGCCCATGATGATGGCCTGTGGCATGTAGCGCATGGAGTTGACGAAGTCGTTAGTGGCACTATAGCTGTGGCGGTTGGCAAGTACCACCACGGGTTTCTGCCAACGCACACCGTCGGATGGTTCGATATACATAGGCTCTGGCTCGGAGAAGTCACTATGACCCTTGCCTGTTTTGTGACACATGTACCCTACCAACAACTTTTCGTTGGTGAAGCGCCCTGCCAGGCGGTCGGCATTGGTAAGTTCGCCACCTCCGTTATTGCGTACATCAATGATGATGCCATTGCAGATGTCGAGGTAGCGCAACATTTCACTCAGTGCATTATTGCCGATGCCAGACGAAAAACTGGTGCAGGTTACATAGCCGATGTTATCGTCGAGAATGCGGTAGCGCAAGCCACCTCCGATGCGGTACTCATGTCCTAAGTATTTCTCTACCAGCTCTTCGCTGTAGTTGCGGGGGTAGTCCTCATACCAGTTCCAATAACGTGCCGTGTTGTGGTTGGCATAGAGGTTCACATGTCCGTCTTTCAGCTCAGCCAGCATATTGCCCAGTATCTGGAAGAGCTTGTCGTTGCTCAGGTCTTCGGTGATATAGGGTTGGTACTGCCTTTTGACTGCATCCCAATCCACCTGTTTGTAGTCGAGGAAACAGTAATGTTCGTCGATAATCTGCCACAACGCCTCGAAGTTGCCTATGGGCGAATTGGCATGGTTTTCCTCATGCACGCACGAGGAGAGCAACAACAACGACACGATCAATAACAACCAACGTCTCATAGTTCCTGGAAGCGTTTGACTACGCCAATCATAAAGATATGGCTGTAGATGTGTGACTTAATCTCGTTGATATGCGCCTGTTGCATATCCCAGACATAGGTGAAGCGCAGGGTGACCTTGCCAATGGGGTAGTCGGCTGAGAGCATCTGACGGAGTGATGGCGTGCTGAAAGGCGTTGTGACTTTCACCGTGCCACCACGCTCGCCGATGGAGAATATTTCGTAGTAAGACTGTCCGTAGTGCGGCATGAACATCAAACCCAACAGGGGCAGGTTGGCTTGGTAGCGCAAGGTAAGTGGACGGTTCTTGACTTGCAAGTCCCATAATGCCATAACGGATGCATCGACAGAACCATATGCCCTCAATGACACAGGGTTATTTCCATTGCGCATGTTGTAGGTAAAGCCTCCGTTGAGGTCGGCTGCACCACCCAAGAGCAAGTAGAAATTGTGCGTCATTGGTTGACGGTAGTACCAACCATAATTCCAGTTGGCGAGGGCAGTAGCCGTCTTGTTGTTCTCGGCACGGTTGTCGGTATAGCCAAAGTTGCCCTGAAAGTAGGTCTGCTGCCATATCTTTCCCTGCATCAGCTTCGTTTGGTGCAATGTCTCGCGAGAGATACGAAACTCCCAGCCCTTGTAGGTTTCTGGTGAGAGGTAAGTGTCTTGCAAAGAGGTGAAGCCGAGGCCGTAGGAGGTAGCACGGGTATAAACAATTCCGTCTTGTGCATGAGCCTGCAAGCAGGTCCCTATACACAACAACCCAATACCCCATATTATCTCTTTAATTCTCAATTTAATCGAACAGTTTCATTTGTCCGGTCAACTCATCCAAGATGTCGCCTTGGCTCTTGTCTGCATCAGGATCCTCTACCTCTGTTGGCTCAGCAGCGGGAGCAGGAGCAGCAGGAGGTTCGGGGAAGCGGGTAGGTTCCAGTTCCTTAACGCTCTTGATAGTATAGGTAGTGAGGCGCTTGCCCTTGGCCTTGTAGCCCTTGATGGCGATAAACTCGTCGGCATCCACCTCTATTTTTCCACGGAAAGCATCGCCGCCTCCGAAGGTTACCAGGAAGCGAGCGTAGTACTGGTCGCTGAGCAGCAGCAGACGGTTCCCGGGGTTGTCGCCCAAGTAGTTCTGCTTACGGTTGGTTGCCTCGAAGTTGAAGCGTTTCACGTAAGGGAATCCCTTCTGTGACTCATCATACAGCACGACCGTCCATACCTTGTGAGGGTCGAACTTCTCGATCACTCGGATATTGTCATCGTAATGATTATTGGTGTCGAAGTCGGTAGTATAGAAATCACCGTTCTCCAACACCACGAGAATCAGCTCTCCATCCAGGAACTCGCCCAGATGCTTGCCATGACCGTCGTAGTTGAGGCGACGCACATCCTCGTCGAACCATACCTCACGGCCACCTAATGTAGAGACACCATGCGCCTTGAGGGTGATGCGGTGGATGGGGAATTTGGTAAGGATGTTACCCATCGCCTGACGACCCTTGATGAGAATCTGACTAAAGTCTTGGTCGATTACCAGGTTCTTCAAACGTGGGGTGGGCTTGAGTGTCACCTTGATGGTTTCTGCCTCACCGTTGGGGTTGGCAGTGAAATACAACATACGGGAACCCTCCTTGCCTTGGGTGATGGTATATTCACGGTCATGTACCACCGCTGTTATAGCAAAGCGTTTGATGAAATTCCAACCATTTTTGCCATCACGATACACCACATTGTAGATGGTACGTTTGTCGTTCTTGTTGAAGAGGGCAATGTAGTAGATGTCCTTGCCAATGAACTTCTTATCAGCCACAGAGGTCACCACATAACGTCCATCGCGGAAGAACACAATCACATCGTCAAGGTTAGAGCAGTTGCATACAAACTCGTCCTTCTTCATCTGTGAACCATAACCGATGAAACCTTCTTCACGGTTGACATACAGCTTCTCGGTAGCCTCGATGACGCGTGCCGAGTCGATGACGTCGAAGTTGCGTACCTCCGTACGGCGAGGGAACTGTGCCCCATATTTCTTCTTTAACTTGAGGAACCAGTTGGCGGTATATTCTATCAAGTTAGCCAGCAGCTTGTCTATCTCCTCAATGTCGGCCTTCATCTTCACAATGGCCTCTTCTGCCTTGTCGGAGTTGAACTTCAGGATGCGTCCCATCTTGATCTCCAAGAGTTTCAGAATATCCTCCTTGGTCACTTCACGCACCATATATGGATAGAACGGCGTGAGACGGTCGTCAATATGTTCGCAGGCAGCATCGATGCTTTGTGCCTCCTCAAATTTCTTGTCTTTATAGATACGCTCTTCGATGAAGATCTTTTCTAATGAAGCAAAATGCAACTGTTCGAGGATTTCGCCCTTCTTGATTTCCAATTCCCTGCGTAACAGTTCCTTCGTGTTGTCAACCGAACGACGCAGTACATCGCTGACGGTAAGGAATTGTGGTTTGCGCTCGTCGATGACGCAGCAGTTGGGGGAGATATTGATTTCGCAGTCGGTAAAGGCATAGAGTGCATCAATGGTCTTGTCGGACGATACACCACTCTGCAGGTGTACCAATATCTCTACGTTGGCAGAGGTAAGATCTTCCACCTGCTTCACCTTGATCTTCCCTTTGTCGTTGGCCTTCACGATAGAATCGCACACATTGGCCACCGTACGACCGAAAGGCAGTTCGCGGATAGCCAGGGTGTGGTTATCTACTTTTTCTATCTTTGCACGTACACGCACACTGCCACCACGCTCGCCGTCGTTGTATTTCGACACCTCGATGGCACCACCCGTTTGGAAGTCAGGGTAGAGTTTGAAGTCTTCATCGTGCAGGTAGCTTACGGCTGCATCGCATATCTCATTGAAGTTATGTGGCAGAATCTTGGATGACAAGCCTACGGCAATGCCTTCTACACCCTGCGCCAGCAGCAGTGGGAACTTGACTGGCAGGTTCACCGGCTCTTCGTTACGGCCATCGTAGGAGAACTGCCATTCAGTGGTTTTGGGGTTGAACACTACTTCTTTAGCAAAGCTGGTTAGGCGTGCCTCAATATATCGGGGAGCAGCTGCTCCATCGCCGGTAAGTATGTTTCCCCAGTTACCCTGCGTGTCAATCAGCATTTCCTTCTGTCCTAACTGCACCAGGGCATCACCGATAGACGCGTCGCCATGGGGGTGAAATTTCATGGTTTCGCCCACAATACCTGCTACCTTGTTGTAGCGTCCGTCTTCCATACGCCACATGGTGTGCAGGATACGACGTTGTACTGGCTTGAGGCCGTCGATGATATGAGGTACGGCTCGCTCGAGGATAACATACGATGCATAATCGAGGAACCAGTTCTCATACATGCCGCTCAATTGATGCTTGGCATTGGCATCATGGGTGTCGGTAGGTTTGTAGTCAGAGTGCCCTGTAGCTTCGTCTGTTGCGAAGTCATCGATGGGCTTGTCAGTGTCTTTACTCATAAAATAGTTCTAAATTTGTGCAAATATACAGAAAATTGTAGAATTATTTGAACGGAAAGCAGTATCTTTGTGGCAATTTTATGAATTATGTGTAAAAATTGAAGGTTATGGCACAAGAAGATGTTTTCAAGAAGATTGTTGCACATTGCAAGGAATATGGCTTTGTTTTCCCCAGCAGTGATATTTATGACGGCCTGGCTGCAGTGTACGACTATGGTCAGAATGGTGTAGAACTGAAAAACAATATCAAGCAGTATTGGTGGCAGAGCATGGTACTGTTGCACGACAATATCGTGGGTATCGACTCAGCTATCTTTATGCATCCAACTATATGGAAAGCCAGCGGACACGTTGACGCATTTAACGACCCATTGATTGACAACCGTGACTCTAAGAAGCGCTATCGTGCCGATGTGCTGATTGAGGATGAGATTGCCAAATATGACGATAAGATTGAAAAGGAGGTAGCCAAGGCTGCCAAGCGATTCAAGGAAAATTTTGATGAAGCAAAATACCGTGCCACCAGTCCGAAGGTGTTGGAACTGCAAGAGAAGCGTGATGCTTTGCATGCCCGCTACAGTGCAGCCATGAATGCTATGGACCTGGATGAGTTGCGTCAGATTATCCTGGATGAAGAGATTGTTTGTCCTATCAGCGGTACGAGAAACTGGACAGAGGTTCGACAGTTCAACCTGATGTTCTCGACCGAGATGGGTTCTACTGCTGATGGTGCCATGAAAGTATATCTGCGTCCAGAGACGGCTCAGGGTATCTTCGTGAATTACCTGAACGTGCAGAAGACTGGCCGTATGAAGGTGCCTTTCGGTATCGCTCAAATAGGTAAGGCTTTCCGCAACGAAATTGTAGCTCGTCAGTTCATCTTCCGTATGAGGGAGTTTGAGCAGATGGAGATGCAGTTCTTCGTACGTCCTGGCACTGAGATGGAGTGGTTCAGCAAGTGGAAGGAAACCCGTATGAAGTGGCATCAGGCACTGGGCTTTGGTGCTGATCACTATCGTTTCCACGATCATGAGAAGCTGGCTCACTATGCCAACGCTGCTACTGACGTAGAATTCCTCATGCCGTTTGGTTTCAAGGAGGTGGAGGGTATTCACTCTCGTACCAACTTCGACCTCAGTCAGCATGAGAAGTATTCTGGCAAGAGCATCAAGTATTTCGATCCAGAAACCAACGAAAGCTATACTCCGTTTGTGATCGAGACCAGTATTGGTGTTGACCGTATGTTCCTGAGCGTGATGAGTGCTGCTTATACAGAGGAACAGTTGGAGAATGGTGAGACTCGCGTGGTACTGAAGTTGCCTGCTGCTTTGGCTCCTGTGAAGTTGGCTGTGTTGCCTTTGGTGAAGAAGGATGGTCTGCCTGAGAAGGCACGCGAGATTGTGAACGACCTGAAGTTCCACTTCAACACCATCTACGACGAGAAGGATAGTATCGGTAAGCGCTACCGCCGTCAGGATGCTGTGGGTACTCCTTACTGCGTAACCGTTGACCACGACACGCTGAACGACAATTGTGTAACCCTGCGTAATCGTGATACCATGCAGCAGGAACGTGTGGCTATCAGCGAGTTGAACAGTATTATTGCCGACCGTGTGAGCATCACCAGTTTGTTGAAGAAATTACAATAATCTATGAATATTAACACAAGACACATATTCCGTGCGGTGGCACATTTGCTGCTACTGGGTTTTGTGGTGGGTGCCGTTATTGCCTGTGAGGAAGTCAAGGAGCCGAGCGTATATGACAACTGGGAAGAAAAAAACAAGTTGTTTGTTGACTCTATCAGTGACTTGGCTGCGGGCAAGGTAGTGGCAACGGCTGCTGAGGCTGACGCCATGCAAATAGGTACTTATTACGCAATTGAGACCAATACCAGTACCAACTACCAGTTGCAATATATTTATGTGAAGAAACTGTTGTCGAATACTGACGGTATCCGAGCATATTTTACGGATGCAGCTACGGTATATTATTATGGTACCGACATCACGGGTGCTCGTTTCGATGGTAACTTCACCGGCTATTCGGCCATTGACAACAGGACTCTTGACGGCAACGATAATTTGCCCACTCTGTTTAATACACCTTCTACGTTCACTATAAGCGATAATATCATACAGGGATGGAAAACCGCCTTACAGTTTATGCGTGAGAAGGAACGTTGGATGGTGTATATTCCTTATCAGAGTGCCTATGGCAAGAATGGCAGTGGCAACATCATAGGGTATTCGACACTTTGTTTTGACATTATTGTTGACGAAGTAATAAGACAATAAAAGAAACCCCGTCAATTGATGGGGTTTCTTATTTTTAGACAATCAGTTTCGAATTGGTGATGAAGTTGATGATGTTCTCTACCTCCGGACAACTCTCAATCTCACTCTTGATACGGATGGCTGCATCCTGAGGACTGATATTGGAGTGGTACAAGATGAGGTAGGCGTTCATAACGTGACGCAGTGTCGTATCATTCATTGGCTGGAATGTGTTCTTCTGCAAGATGACGGTGTTCACACCATGATAAGTGGCAGGGTTGCCCTTTACCATGATATATGGAGGTACATCCTTACGCAGACGGGTACCTGAAAGGATGAGTGTCCAATTACCAATGTGTACATTCTCGTAGAGAATAACAGCATTACTCAGCACATTGTAGCTTTCTATCACACAGTTGCCACCAATGATAGACTTCAAGCCCACCATCACATAATCTTTCAGCACAGCTCCATGACAGATGTGTACGCCATCCATCAGGTGACAGTTGTTGCCAATGGAAGTGGCATGTCCGGCATTCGTAGCACGTGCAATCACTACGTTTTCACGGATATCGTTATCATCACCTATGATCAGTTCTGTCTTGTCACCCTTGTACTTCAGGTCCTGAGGTTCGGTACCTAAGACAGCCCCTTGATGAATCTTGTTACGGTTGCCCATGCGGGTACCGTCTAATATCGTTGCGTGCGCGTAGATGTAGCAATCGTCGCCAATCACTACATCATCGGCAATATATGCGAAAGGTTCAACGGTAACGTTCTTACCCAACTTCGCACCTTTTCCTATATAAGCTAATTCACTAATCATGGTACTAATGTTTTATGTTATTGTCTTCCGCCACCTAATGCAGCGTAGAGGTTGATGACAGCCTTCATGCGGTCGTATGTGTCACTCACTTCAGACAGCTGTGCGCTGAGGTATGACTGTTGTGCGCTCAACACCTCCAGATAAGAAGAGGTGCCCAACTTGAACAGATCGGCCGTATCTTCTGAAGCCTTCTTAGCTGAAGCTACCTGTACCTTGCGTGATTCCGATTTCTCGGTATTCATCTGGTATTGGTAAAGGGCATTGCTCACTTCGTTACCAGCTTTCAACAAAGCTGTCTGGAAAGTCATCTTAGCTTTCTCTTCATTGGCTTTCGCAGCTTTCAGTCCTGCAATCAGTTTACCTCTCGCAAACAGAGGCTGGGTGATGCCGGCCATAAGGGTAGTCATGAACTTACCAGGGTTTACTACCTGTCCCAGGTTGTTGGTCCATGATTCTTGTGCATTGATGGTGAGTTGTGGGAAGAAAGCAGCACGGGCACTGTTGGTGTCGTAATAGCATGCTGCCAACGACATCTCAGCAGCCTTGACATCCGGACGGTTAGCAAGCATTTGTGCAGGAATACCTGTCAGGAAGTTGGTCGGCAGTTGCTGTTCGTCAAATGTAGTGCGAGGAATCTGCTGACCAGGTACATTCAGTATCAGACACAGCGAATTCTCCATCTCACGAATGCTTTGCTTAATACCTGGAAGCGAAGCCATCACTTGTGCATAGCCTGTGCGGCTCTGCTCTACCGCTGCACTGTTCGTCATGCCTGCATCTTTCATAGCCTCCATAGTCTCTACCGTACGCTTCATCAGTCCGGCTGTTTCCTCTGAGATCTGATACTGGCGGTCGAGCATCAGCAGCGTATAATACATGTTGGCTACCGATGAGATGATGTTGGTCTGCACAGCCTGCTGGTAGTACTGAGCCTGCTGGTAGCTTACCTTGGCCTTGCGGGCAGGGTTCAACAACTGACCGAACAAGTCAATTTGCCAAGAAGCAGCCACCGGTACGGAGTAGGTCCATACGCTGGTGTTCATGGCATAGTTGAAGGTACCTTGTGGCGATAGCGTCAGACTGGGCAGGTAAGCTAAACGGGATGCCGTCAGTGCTGCCTGTGCTGCCTCAATCGTCAGCTGTGCACTACGAACATCGGCATTGTTCTCTAATGCTTGTTCGATGAGAGCCTGAAGTTGTACGTCAGTAAAGACTTCACGCCAAGGAAGATCACCAAAAGTCTCTCCTGCCACAGCATTGAGCGTATCTGTATCGGATATAGGGTCGCGATACAAACCCTCAGTCACCAGGTCTTCTGGCCTTTCATAAGCTTTGTAGATGCGGCAGCTGCTCATCATGACTGCCGCGCCTACCATACATATAATAATACTTTTCTTCATAGTAGTCCTTATTTAGTATATTGTGCAATCTCAGGAGTAGCGTCAGAATTGTCGATATCCGACCATTCAATAGGCTTCACCTTCTCCTGCAAGTGCTGGAATACAACGAACAACATCGGTACGAAGAAAATCTGCAGGATCATACCGATCAACATACCGCCTACAGCTGCGGCACCTAATGTGCGGTTACCGTGAGCACCTACACCGAATGCGAACATCAGTGGCAACAGACCCACAATCATGGCGAGTGAGGTCATCAAGATAGGACGCAAACGAGCTGCGGCACCTAAGATGGCTGCTTTCGTCAAGCTCATGCCTTGCTTTCTGCGGTCGAGGGCAAACTCCACAATCAAGATGGCGTTCTTTGCCAACAGACCCATCAGCATAATCAATGCAATCTGCATGTAGATATCGTTGGACATAGAACCCATGATCATCTGCAAGATTGAGAATGAGCCGATGGCACTCATGATGTTGACAAAGATGAAGCTACCCATCAAACCGAATGGTACTGACAGCAATACTGCCAGTGGCAGAATGTAGCTTTCATACTGTGCACTCAGCAACAGATATACGAATACGAAACAAAGCAGGAAGATGAGAGCAGTAGTACTACCGCTGGTTTCAGCCTCCTCACGTGCCAAACCACCCAACTCGTAGCCAAAGCCTGGAGGAAGGGTTTCTGCTACCTCGGAGATGGCGTTCAAAGCCTCACCAGAAGTATAGCCGGCAGCAGGAGAAACCATAACGGTCATAGCTGTGTACATATTGAAACGGTTAATCACGTCAGGACCATACACCTTCTTCATGCTGAAGAACTGGGTGATTGGAGCCATCTCACCGGCATTGTTCTTAATCTTGATGTTCTTCAGCGATTCCATATCCTTGGTCGCCTCAGGGTCAGCCTGCACCATAACACGATACATACGACCGAAACGGTTGAAGTTGGAAGCATACAAACCGCCATAGTAGCCTTGCATCGCACTCAGAACGGTTGAAGGACTGATGCCTGCACGCTTACAAGCAGCTGCATCAATGTCCATCTCATATTGTGGGAAGCTCGGACTGAATGAGGTACGTGCTGAGTTGACCTCCGGACGCTGTTCCAAGGCGGCGTTGTATTCATTTACCACCTGGAAGAAGTTATCCAGCGTACCACCAGTCTTGTCCTGCATATACAGCTGGATATCGCTCGACATAGAGTAACCCTGAATCATAGGCGGCTGGAAGAACAGCACCTGTGCCTCTGGGATAATCTTCTGCGCACGCATATATAAAGTAATGAATACAATCTGCGAGTTCTGCATCAGTCCGCGCTCCTCGAAGTCCTTCAGCTTGATGATGAACGAACCGTAAGAAGGTCCGCTACCACCGGTCAAGCTAAAGCCGGAAATCATGGTACGGCTCTGTACAGCTGGCTCGGCAGCGATGAGGCTATCCACACGTAGCATAATCTCCATGGAGCGTTCCTGTGAGGTACCTGCAGGCAGGGTTACAGTACCCATCAACGTACCTGTATCTTCGTTTGGCACCATACCCGATGGAGTGGTTTGCATCAGCAATACCAAAGCCACGATAGATGCTATCACAATGCCCCAAGAGAGTTTCTTGTGTTCGATGAAGTAAGCCACATGCTTCTTGTATTTCTCCAAGATGTTATCGTACCAGCGGTTGAAACCACGGTGGAACTTCTCCATGCGACTCACCTTTTCTTCTTTACCTTCACCTTCTTTCTTGTGAGGCTTCAAGAAGATAGCGCAAAGTGCCGGACTCAAAGTCAAAGCGTTGATAGCAGAGAAACCGATGGCGATGGCCATAGTCAGACCAAACTGCTGGTAGAACGCACCTGCCGTACCGCTCATGAAGCTCACAGGAATGAACACAGACATCATGACCAAGGTGATGGAAATGATGGCGCTGGCCAACTCACGCATAGCGTCAATACTTGCTTGCTTAGCAGAGGTATAGCCTTGGTCGAGCTTAGCATGCACACCCTCCACCACTACAATGGCATCATCGACCACAATAGCGATGGCGAGCACCAATGCCGAGAGTGTCAGCAGGTTCAAGCTGAAGCCGATAACGTACAATAGGAAGAAGGTACCAATCAATGCCACAGGAATGGCGATGGCAGGAATCAGTGTAGAACGGAAATCCTGCAAGAAGATATATACTACGATGAACACCAGGATGAACGCCTCGATCAAGGTCTTGATCACCTCGTAGATAGAGGCAAACAAAAATTCGTTCACACTTTGTGCGACATTGATTTTCAAACCAGCTGGCAGACGGCCTTCGTAGCCTTTCAAAGCTTTCTCTATGCCTTGTACAGCTTCCGTAGCGTTAGAACCAGGCAACTGCATAGCGATGGCAGTCACTGCCTTGTGTCCGTTCACACGGTTGAAGAACGAGTAGGTGGTACGGCCCAACTCAATATCTGCCACATCTTTCATGCGCAACAGACTACCATCGTTAAGTGATTTGAGTACGATTTCCTCAAACTCCTCAGGAGTCTGCAAACGACCCTTATAGCGGATGGTATATTGGTAGGTCTGGTTGCCTTGCACACCAAACTGTCCAGGAGCAGCTTCCACATTCTGTTCTGCCAAAGCGTTGGAGATGTCAGTTGGCATCAAACCATATTGAGCCATGATTTCTGGCTTCAGCCATATACGCATAGCATATTCTACACCCATCACCTGGGTATCACCTACACCCTTGATACGCTGAATCTCAGGTAAGATATTGATGGCTGCGTAGTTTTCGATGAACTCTGTGGTATATGTGTCAGTCTCGTCAAAGAGAGAGAAAATCAGCAACATGGAAGTCTGTCGCTTCATGGTCATAATACCTACACGCGTTACTTCAGCAGGCATCAAGCCCTGTGCCATCGACACGCGGTTTTGTACGTGGATAGCAGCCATATCGGGGTCTGTACCCTGTTTGAAAGTAATCGTAATCTGCGCCGTACCGCTATTGGAAGCGGATGAGCTCATGTACATCATGTTCTCCACACCATTGATCTGGTTCTCCAGCGGAGCCACCACCGCATTCAACACCGTCTGGGCATTGGCACCAGGGTAGGTGGTATATACCATGATGGTAGGCGGTGCGATGTTGGGGTACTGGGTGATGGGCAGCTGTGACAACCCGATGAAACCCAATATCACAATAAGGATAGAGATCACCGTACTGAGTACCGGCCTATTTATAAATCTATCTAAATTCATTTATTGTTAAATTAAACTAGTTCAATAATCACTTTTCGGAGCAGCGAGGGCAGAGCTAAGTTGATATTAGCTATGCCGAATCGCGACGAAATTGGAGCGAATCCCAATTCTCTTTATTGCATAGCGCTCTGCATATTACCATCCTTCTGGTCCTTCAGGTTCTGCTGGTAGATTTCCTCTTTCTCAGCAGAAGTGATAGGTTGGATGGTCGCACCATCACGCAAGGTCTGGATGCCCTCGATAGCAATCTTGTCGCCATCCTTCAGGCCGCTCAGCACAACGAAATTCTTTCCGTCGGCTACCGGGTGACAAACAATCTCAGTAGTCTTAACCGTATTATCCGATTGCAACAGATATACGAAACGCTTGTCTTGCACTTCGAACGTAGCGCTTTGAGGAACCAAGATGATATTCTCCAGATTGTTAGGGAATACCACGTTGACGGTAGAACCACGACGCAGCACCTTCTTAGGATTTGGGAAGAGGGCACGCAGGTTGACCGAGCCGGTCGTCATGTCGATATCGCCACTGATGGTTTCCACATGACCAGTTTCTCCGTACATAGAGCCATCAATCAATTGGAGTTGTACCTCAGGGAAGTTTTTGATGATATCTTCAGCACTGTTGCTCTCGGTCATCTGCAGCAACTCGCGCTCAGTCATGCTGAAGTAAGCGTACATGTTGCTCAGGTCACTCACGGTGGTCAGTGGCTGAGCCGATGACGGACTTACCAAACTGCCCAGACGGTAAGGTATCTGACCTACTACACCGTCGGTAGGACTGGTAACGGTAGTATATTGTAAGTTTTTCTGTGCATTTGTCAGTGCAGCTTCAGCTTGAGCCAAACCTGCCTTTGCACTTGCCAGCTGGTTCTCCTGCATTTGCAAGTCGTAGTCGCTGGTGATTTCTTTCTGATTCAGTAATCTGCGATTATCAACAGTCAGCTGTTGGGTAGCCACGGTAGCCTTGGCACTCTCAACGGCAGCTTTTGCCTGATTCACAGCTGCTTGATACTGAGTCTGGTCGATAGTGAATAGCACTTGTCCGCGTCTCACGAACGAACCTTCATCTACGTGCAGATGTGTAATGAAACCGCTAACCATAGGGCGGATGTCAACATCTTGCTTTCCTTTAATGGTAGCAGGATAAGAGTTGGTCAGGTGTGAGGTGGTGGTATTCAATGTCATCACAGTAATCTTCGGTGCTTTACTACCAGCCTGTGAACTGCCTCCACCTCCGCAGCTGCTCAGCAAAGCTATACAGCTGGCAGCTAAAAGAATCAATCTACTCTTCATAAAATAATGTATTGTTTTGTTACTATTAATATGCTGTTTGCAGGGGAACTATATATAGTTCCGCAGTTTATTTAAGTTGCAAAAGTACATAATTTCTCGTTCATTACAATGACTTTAATCTTATTTCACTAAATTTTCCACCTTTTAGAGTATTTTTTGCTCCAGATGGAACAATTATTCAGCAAGAACCTTTATTTTTGCACCATGTTCTATTTCAACTTCAAATATGCTACCCGTTTACTGAAACGTGGCGCACTGCCTTTGGCTGTAGTGTCAGCGTTCCTCTATTCGTGTGCCAGTGTGGGAACATTGGGCGGTGGCGACTACGATGAAACACCCCCTAAATTCTTGAAAGGCAAACCTATGCCTAATGAGCTTAACGCTTCACAGAAACGTATCACCATAGAGTTTGATGAGTACTTGAAGTTGGATAAACCTCAGGAGAAAATCGTTATTTCTCCTCCTCAGGTGCAACAAGCCAATGTTCGAGCCAGCGGTAAGAAGGTGTTGATCGACTTGCAAGACACCTTAATTGCCAATACTACTTATACCATCGATTTTGGCGATGCCATACAGGACAACAACGAGGGCAATCCGTTGGAGAATTTCGTATATACCTTCTCTACTGGTGAGCGCCTTGATACGATGGAAGTAGCAGGTACCGTACTGAATGCCATGAACCTCGAACCTATCAAGGGTATGATGGTGGGTTTGCATGCTGATTTACGCGACTCGGCTTTCATCTCCAAACCATTTGACCGTGTAGGACGCACGGATAGTCGAGGTCGTTTCACCATCAAGGGTGTGGCTCCAGGCGAATACCATATCTTTGCTTTGCAGGAGAGCGACCAGAACTACTATTATTCTCAACCGACTGAGATGGTGGCGTTTGACGATTCGTTGGTGATACCTACCTTTGAGTTGCGCATGCGTCAGGATACCACATGGATCGACTCACTGGTGATTGACACCATCGTCGAGCGTCAATACACGCACTATTTGCCCGACAAACTGATACTGCGGGCATTTGTAAACAACAAGAAGGAGCAACGCTTGGCCAAGTCAGAGCGCACCACCAAGAAAGATTTTACCTTGTATTTTACAGCTCAAGCTGATACTTTCCCCTCTATTCGAGGCATCAACTTCGATGAAAAGGACGCTTTTGTTATCGAACGCCTCACTGATCGTATCGATACACTCAAGTATTGGATCAAGGATTCACTCATCTATCAGCTCGATACTCTTCAGATGGAAGTTACTTATCTTTACACCGACTCATTGAAGCAGCTAGTGCCTCGTACCGACACCTTGCGCTTGGCTTCAAGAGAAAGGCCAAAGAGTGAACGAGAACTGCAAAAGGAGAAAGAAGAGAAGGAAAAAGAGGAGAAACGCCGTCGCGAACGTGGCGATACCCTTGACGTGCAACCTAAGATAGAGTTTTTGCCTATTGATATTTATGCGCCCTCCAGCGTTGATGTTTACGACTACCTCACGCTCACCTTCCCCGAGCCAGTGGCCAGTCTTGATGCTACAGGTTTCCACCTCAAACAGAAGGTAGATACACTGTGGTACGACGTTCCTTTCGAACTTCAACCCGATAGCATCGATATCAGGGTCTTCAATATCTATGCCGACTGGAAACCAGGAGAGAGTTATTCGCTTCAAGCAGATAGCGCTGCAGTATTTGGTATCTATGGACGTTTTATAGATAAACAGAAGAAGGACTTCAAGGTGAAGACCCTCGATAGTTATGGACAAGTGTTCTTTAATATCAGTGGTGCCCAGGAGGGAGATGTCGTTGAGTTGCTCGACACCAAGGATGCGGTAGTGCGTACTGAGAGTGTGGTGAATGGCAGAGCTGATTTCTATTACCTCGCACCAGGTAGGTATGCTGCTCGTTTGGTAAGGGATGTCAACCGCAACGGGAAATGGGATACCGGCGACTATGAGCAGCACTTGCAACCCGAAGAGGTGTTCTATTATCCGCAGATGATAGAGTTTAAGGCCAACTTCGATGTTTTGCAGGACTGGGATCTTAATGCCAAGGCACTTGATCTCCAGAAACCTGATGAAATAAAGAAACAGAAGCCTGACCAGCCGCAGAACCGTATCCGTAACCGGAATAACAACAATAACAACAACCGAAACAACAACAGAAGATAAATTTTTTTTTTTGATGAATAAAACTGACATATGTTTCTGCAGCGTATAGAAACTCAGGCAGTTTTATCATCAGAATTAATATAATAATGAAGAAATGAGGAGATTATTAATCATAGGACTGTTGATAGCATTGATGCCATCAGTTTTGCAGGCTCAGTTGTGCGAGGTGGAGAATACCGCTTTCAAGGCAGGTGAGTATGTGGACTACGACCTTTATTTCGACTGGGGCATCATCTGGAAGAAAGTGGGACGCGCTTCATTGAGCACCGAGAAGACAATCTACAACAGTCAGCCAGCCTATGATATCCGCCTCATGGCTATTGGCAGCAAGGAAGCCGATATGTTGATGAAGTTGCGTGACACCCTGCAAGTATATATGACCGAGCGTCTGGAGCCAATCTACTATAAGAAAGCAGCCGAGGAAGGAAGTTACTATAGTGTGGATGAGGCTTGGTACAGTCATGAAGATGGTGTGAACAAAGTACACCAACGCCGTACCCGTCCGGGTGTAGCCGATTATACCCCTTTGGTTAGTGATATCGAAGACAGCCGTTGCATCTACGATATGCTGAGCATCATTGCCCGTGCCCGCAATTTCTCTGTAGAACATTTCTATGAGGGACATAAAACCACCTTGCCTTTGGCTACAGGTCGCACGGTGGATGATGAAACCCTCACTTGCTTAGGCGATGCTATTATTAAGGCTAAGGACGGACACAAATATGCTTGCAAGGGCTTCTCCCTATATGCCATCACAAAAGACGGAGACAAGAAAGAAATCCTTCGTTTCTACATCACTGACGATGCCAACCGTCTTCCTGTCAGAATCGATATTAATCTCAAGATTGGTTCGGCTAAAGCCTATCTGAAAGAGGTAAAAGGTAATGCCCATCCGTTGACACCTGTCAAATAAATGCAGGTTTTTGCCACAAAATCCGAACAACGAACAGTAGAACAATAAAAATCGGGCAGATGCAAAACATCTGTGGCAACATTGTTACGCAAAAACATGGCAGAGATTAAAAATATTTTTATTATCTTTGCTCCCAAATGTAAAACTGGCAAATGGATATCTTGTGCTTGCTTGGTGGATTGGTGTTGATTCTGTTGGGAGCAAATTACCTGACAGATGGTGCCTCATCCCTCGCCAAGAAACTGAAAGTCTCTGATCTGGTGATTGGCCTGACCGTTGTGGCTTTCGGTACTTCAGCACCAGAGTTGGCGGTATCCATCTCTTCCGCCTTAAAAGGCAGTGCCGACATCGCCATCGGTAATCTGGTGGGAAGTAACATGTTCAACACCCTGATGATTGTAGGTTGCACGGCACTCTTCGCACCCATCATTGTCACCAAGAACACCCTGTTGAAGGAAATCCCTCTTTGCATCCTTTCAGCCTTTGCGTTGTTGGTAATCTGTAATGATAAGTTGTTCGATGGCTATACCAATGAAGTGGTAAGTCGCACCGACGGCTTTATGCTGTTGCTGTTCTTCATCATCTTCATGGTCTATACTTTTTCCATCGCCCGACAAAACAGTCACGAGGAAGCGGAAGAAGTGAAAGTCATTCCCATGTGGTTGATACCTATATATATAATAGGCGGAATGGCAGCTTTGGTGTATGGCGGTAACATCTTCGTTGACGGTGCCACCGGCATTGCCCGCAGTTTGGGTGTAAGCGAGTCGGTCATTGGTTTGACATTGGTGGCAGGCGGTACTTCGCTACCCGAGTTAGCCACATCTGTAGTAGCAGCTATGAAAAAGAGTCCTGAGATGGCCATTGGCAATGTGATAGGCAGCAATCTGTTCAATATCTTCTTGGTGTTGGGCGCTACAGCTGCTATCTCTCCGTTGCATCTCATTGGCATTACCAACTTCGACCTCTGTTCGCTGGTAGTGGCTAGTGTGCTGCTGTGGCTGTTTGGCGTGTTCTACAAAACGCGCACCATCACCCGCATCGAAGGTACCATCTTAGTGCTGTGCTATGTGGCTTATATAATTGCTTTGATAATAATGAGTTAAGATATTATGATAGAGATCAAGAAAGTGGAAACGAAGAGTGAGTTGAAGAAATTTATTCGCTTCAACTACGATATGTATAAGGATAATCCCTATTCTGTGCCCGACCTGTATGAAGATATGCTCAACACCTTTAATCGAGAGAAGAATGGAGCATTCGAATTCTGCGAAGCCGATTATTTCCTGGCTTACAAGGACGGAAAGCTGGTGGGACGTGTAGCTGCTATCATCAATCACAAGGCCAACCAGACCTGGAATACCAAGAATGTTCGTTTTGGATGGATTGACTTTATCGACGATCCAGAAGTATCAAAAGCGTTGATCAGTACTGTAGAGCAATGGGGCAAGGAGCGTGGCATGACACATATCCAAGGTCCTTTGGGCTTTACCGACATGGATGCTGAAGGAATGCTGATAGAAGGCTTCGACCAGTTAGGCACGATGGCCACCATCTATAACTACCCTTATTATCCACAGCACATGGAGAAGTTGGGTTTTGCCAAGGAGGCCGACTGGATAGAGATGCAGCTGTTCATGCCCGAAGACGGTCAGGTGCCTGAGAAACACAAGCGCATCTCCGAGATGGTGATGAAACGTTACAACCTGCGTATCAAGAAATACACCTCCAGCAAGAAAATACGTGAAGAATATGGTGAAGCCATCTTCGAACTGGTGAACGAAGCTTTTGCACCTCTCTATGGCTACTCAGCCCTCTCACCCCGACAGATTAAGCAGTATATCGACATGTATCTGCCTATCGTCGATCTGCGCATGATTACCTTGATCATAGATGAGAATGACAAACTGGTAGGCGCCGGACTTTCTATGCCATCGCTGTCGAAAGCCCTTCAGAAGGCCAAGGGCAAACTCTTCCCATTTGGTTGGTACCATCTGGCCAAGGTACTTTATTTGCACAAGTATGGCGATTGCCTCGACCTACTGCTTGTGGCCGTGAAGCCAGAATACCAGAACAAGGGTGTGAATGCACTGCTGTTCTACGATCTGATTCCTGCTTATGCCAAGATAGGTTTCAAATATGCCGAGAGCAATGTAGAATTGGAGACCAACGACAAGGTACAGGCACAATGGAGTTATTTCGACCATAAAGTACATAAACGCAGAAGAGCATTTATCAAAGAAATAGAAAATTGAAGATGAGCGAAGAAATCAATTTTAATCAAATACCAGTAGATTACACAGACGAAAACATCCGCCACTTGGATGACATGGATCATATCCGCATGCGTTCGGGTATGTATATCGGTCGTCTGGGCGATGGTTCGCAGGCTGACGACGGTATCTATGTGTTGTTAAAAGAAACAGTTGACAACAGCATCGACGAGTTCAAGATGGGAGCGGGCAACCGTATCGAGGTAACCATTGAAGACAACAAACGCGTGAGCGTGAGAGATTATGGCCGAGGCATTCCGCAAGGAAAGATGGTTGAGGCCGTGAGCAAGTTGAACACCGGTGGCAAGTATGACAGCAAGGCGTTCAAGAAAAGTGTGGGCTTGAATGGTGTGGGCTTAAAGGCTGTCAATGCCCTCAGTACCCATTTCGAGGTGCGCAGTTTTCGCGATGGAATGGTGCGAATTGCCCAGTTCGAGTGTGGCAAATTGGTGAGTGATGTCACCGAACCTACCACCGAACCTACCGGTACTTATATCTATTTCGAGCCCGACAATACCCTCTTCACTGGCTATACCTATCACAACGACACTGTGGAGAACCTGCTCAAGAACTATACCTACCTGAACACAGGTCTTTCCATTCTGTATAACGGACAGAAGATCCTGTCTCGTCATGGGTTGGAAGATTTGCTTAAGGACAACATGACGATGGATGGACTTTACGATATCGTCCATCTGAAAGGTACCGACATTGAATTAGCTTTCACTCATACTAACCAGTATGGCGAAGAGTATTACTCGTTCGTCAACGGTCAACACACCACCCAGGGCGGTACGCACCAGAGTGCTTTGAAAGAACATCTGGCTCGTACCATCAAGGAGTTCTACAACAAGAATTTTGAATACAGCGACATCCGTAACGGTTTGGTAGCTGCCATCGCCATCAATGTGGAGGAACCGCAGTTTGAGGGACAGACCAAGACGAAATTGGGTTCTACGCTGATGGAGCCCGATGGCGTGACCATCAACAAATACATAGCCGACTTCGTAAAGCAGGAGGTAGATAACTACCTGCACAAAAACCCGCTGATGACCGAAGCCATGCTGCAGAAGATACAGGCTTCCGAGAAGGAGCGCAAGGCCATTGCCGGTGTTACCAAACTGGCGCGCGAGCGTGCCAAGAAAGCCAACCTGCACAACAGCAAGTTGCGCGATTGTCGTTATCACCTCAACGACGGCAAGGGTAAGCCTCAGGAAGAGCAGTCGTGCATCTTCATCACCGAGGGCTTGTCGGCCAGCGGATCTATCACCAAGAGCCGTGATGTCAATACCCAAGCGGTGTTCAGTTTGCGAGGCAAACCGCTCAACTCTTATGGCTTGACTAAGAAGGTGGTCTATGAGAACGAAGAGTTCAACCTGTTGCAAGCAGCCCTTAACATTGAGGACGGACTCGATGGTTTACGTTACAACAAGGTGATTGTGGCTACCGATGCCGATGTGGACGGCATGCACATCCGTCTGCTGATGATAACTTTCTTCCTGCAGTTCTTCCCCGACCTCATCAAGAAAGGACATGTCTATATCTTGCAAACGCCGCTGTTCCGTGTGCGCAACAAGAAGAAGACTACCTATTGCTATACCGAGGACGAGCGTGTGAAGGCCATCAAGAAGTTGGGTCCGAAGCCAGAGATTACCCGTTTCAAAGGTCTGGGTGAAATCGACCCTGATGAGTTCAAGAACTTCATTGGCGATGATATGCGCTTGGAGCAGGTGAACCTGCACAAGACCGATTTGGTGAAAGAACTGCTGGCGTTCTATATGGGTAAGAACACCATGGAGCGACAGTCTTTCATCATCAACAACCTGGTGATAGAAGAAGATTTGGTAACCGAAGATTTCATGATATGAGCAAAGCATTATTTCCCGGCACCTTCGACCCCTTCACCATTGGTCACGATGCCATCGTGAAGCGCACCCTTACCTTTATGGACGAGGTGGTGATAGCCATTGTCAGCAATCCCGACAAGCAATCCCTGTTCTCGATAGAAGAGCGGGTACGTATGATTAGCGACCTCTATAAGGACGAGCCTCGTGTAAAGGTGATATCTTTTTCTGGTGCAACACCTGATATCGCTGTAGAGGTGGGCGCTAACGCCATCGTGCGTGGTGTGCGCAGTGTGAAGGACTTCGAATACGAGGAGAACCTGGCGTTCATCTATAAAAAGATGTGCGGCATCGAAACTGTCTTGCTCTATACCGACCCCGAACTGGCTTGCGTGAGTTCGTCAATCGTCAGGGAGATGATTAAGTTTGGGAAGGATCCAAGTGAATTTGTCCCTTTTAAATTGAAAATTGAGAATTAAACATGAGAAAACTGTTATTTATATTTTTATTGGCCACAATAACAATATCAACTTTTTCGCAAACCACCTCCCGCATGGCCATGCGCAAACTCAATATGGCAGAATATGCCATCAGTCAGCTGTATGTTGACAGCGTTGATGAAACCAGTCTGGTAGAGAGCGCCATCACCAAGATGCTGCAACAGCTCGACCCACATTCTACCTATAGCAATCCCGATGAGGTGAAAGAGATGAATGAACCCCTACAGGGCAACTTCGATGGTATCGGTGTGCAGTTTCAGATGATGGAAGACACCCTGCTGGTCATCCAACCCGTGAGTGGCGGTCCTTCCGAGAAGGTGGGCATTCTGGCGGGCGACCGTATTATTGCCGTCAACGACTCTACCATTGCGGGTGTGAAACTCAGCACCGAAGAAATCATGAAACGTCTGCGTGGTCCTAAGGGTACGCTCGTTGACCTTACCGTGCTGCGTCGCGATGTGAAAGACCTGCTGCACTTCACCGTGAAGCGCGACAAGATACCTCTCTACAGCCTCGATGCCGCCTATATGATTGAACCGGGCATCGGCTATATCCGCGTAAGCCGTTTTGCGATGACCACAGGAAAGGAATTCCTCGAAGCCCTGCAGAAACTGCAAGCCAAGGGTATGATCGACCTAATCCTCGATCTGCAGGGCAATGGAGGCGGTTACCTGAATGCAGCCATCGACTTGGCCAACGAATTCTTGGGACAACGCGAACTGATTGTCTATACTGAAGGTCGCTCAGAGAAACGCAGTAACTTCTTTGCCAAGGGCAACGGTCATTTTCAAAAAGGACGCCTTGTACTTTTGGTGGATGAGTATTCTGCCTCGGCATCAGAGATTGTGGCAGGTGCCATGCAAGATTGGGACAGGGCCGTTATCGTGGGGCGCCGTTCGTTTGGCAAGGGCTTGGTGCAACGCCCCATCGATCTGCCCGATGGTTCGATGATTCGTCTTACGGTAGCACGCTATTACACCCCTTCAGGACGTAGCATCCAGAAGCCATACACTAAATCTGCCAAAGGCGACGGCAAAGCCGTGGAGGTGGATTACGAGCAGTACCGCTCCGACCTCATTGCCCGCTACAACAACGGCGAACTGATGCATGCCGACAGCATCCACTTCCCCGACTCGCTGAAATATACTACCCAGCGCTTACGACGTACCGTCTATGGCGGTGGCGGCATCATGCCCGACTACTTCGTGCCCATTGACACCACGTCTTACACCAATGTGCATCGCAACCTAGTGGCCAAGGGCGTTGTCAACAAGGCAGCAGCTGTCTATATCGACCAACATCGCAAGGAACTGCAGCGCAAGTACAAGATTTTCGATGCGTTCAATGCCAACTACCAAGTAGGGCAGGAGGTGCTGACCCTCCTCCAACAAGAAGCTGAGAAACTGAAGATTGAGCTGAAAGAAGATGAATACCAGCAGTCGCTGCCCCTTATCTGTACCCAGCTCAAGGCCCTCATGGCGCGCGACCTTTGGGACATTAGCGAATACTACCAAATCATCAACGTTACCAACGAGAGCGTGAAGCAGGCGCTTCGCATTCTCAACAACGACTATGAACATTACCTTCGGGTAAATTGACCGTTGAAAAATAAAAGGGCATACGTGGAGAGGCGTTTAGCCTTGGAGCGTCAGCCCTTGTTTTTTCGAATGGTCATTACTTAAAATGGTCATTATTAAAAAGGTCAGTTGCCGAAAAGAACCTTGTTCAGCCATTTCGATGCGTAAATGCTACCCACGGCACATCCTGCGCCAATCAACGCTCCTGCCATCACATCCGTAGGATAATGCACTCCTTCGTGCATGCGTGATATGCCCACGGATATAGCATAGATGGCTGACGGAGCAATCACATACCACTTAGGATACCTGATGCACAACGATGTGCAAAGCGCAAAGGCCGATGCTGTATGCCCGGAAGGGAACGATGGACTATCCTCAATGCTACGAGGAATGATATAGCCCGGCCACTTCACGTAAGGACGCGTTCGGTTGAAGATATACTTCAAACCAAAGCCAAATGCGAAGCCACCCGCTACGCTCATACCGATATACAACGCATCCTTCTGCAACTTCTGGTCCTTCTTGATAAGGCCCACAATGCCTATCACAGCAGGTACCCCCAACGCCACATAAGGTTCGGTGTTCGAGATAAACTTGCTGTAGTCATGTATAAACTGTCCGTTCCATCCGTTGATATCGTGCAGCAGGTTCACTTCCCAGTTTTGAGCTGACACGCAAACACATGCCATCAACAATGTTAGCAATATGTAGATTCTTTTATTCATGTCAATATCTGTTATTTCATGCAAAGTTACGCAAATGTTTAAAAACATGCATACAGAGCAGCAAATATTTTCATGATGATTTGCTAAATAATTGTTTTTAACTTATTTTTGTAGCTACTTATGGCTTATTTTGTATATAGATACAGATTATAAACAATTAAAAATATTTAAAACTCAATTATTTATGTGGTTAAGTAATTCATCAGTAGGAAGGAAAGTGGTGATGAGCGTTACCGGCCTCGCCCTTATCCTGTTTCTGACATTTCACTGTGCGATGAACGTCGTTGCCTTGATTTCGCCATCTGGTTACAACTGGATCTGCGAAATGCTGGGTGCTAACTGGTATGCTGTGGTAGCTACCATGGGCCTGGCCTTTTTGTTCATCCTTCATTTTATCTATGCTTTCTGGCTTACTTGGCAGAACAGAAAGGCACGTGGTAGCGAGCGTTACGCCGTGACAGACAAACCCAAGACGGTAGAGTGGGCATCACAGAACATGTTGGTGCTGGGTATCATCGTCATTTTGGGTATTGTGCTTCACCTTTTCAACTTCTGGGCAAAGATGATGTTGCCTGAGTTGATGGGCACCGACGACTTGCAGGTACTGAGTAACGCTACCAATGGTATCTATCACATTAAGATGACATTCAGCAATGTGATTTATGTGGTGCTTTACCTCATCTGGCTCTGCGCCCTGTGGTTCCACCTCACTCACGGATTCTGGAGTGCTATGCAGACCCTTGGTTGGAACAACCGTGTATGGTTAGAGCGTTGGAGATGCATCGGCAATATCTTCAGCACCATCGTAGTAGGTTGCTTCGCACTGGTTGTTATCGTATTCTATGTCAACTCTTTGTTATAATTGACGTATAACTTTAAAACTGAATAAACTATGACTAAGATAGATTCTAAGATTCCTGAAGGGCCAGTAGCTGAGAAATGGACCAACTATAAGGCTCATCAAAAATTGGTAAACCCAGCTAACAAGCGTCGTCTCGACATCATCGTGGTGGGTACTGGCTTGGCTGGTGCTTCTGCAGCAGCTTCTCTCGGTGAGATGGGGTTCCGCGTACTGAATTTCTGTATTCAGGATAGCCCACGCCGTGCACACTCTATCGCTGCACAGGGTGGTATCAATGCTGCTAAGAATTACCAGAATGACGGTGACTCTGTTTACCGTCTGTTTTACGATACCGTAAAGGGTGGTGACTACCGTGCTCGTGAGGCCAACGTTTATCGTCTGGCTGAGGTGTCAAACAGCATCATCGATCAGTGCGTGGCACAGGGCGTGCCTTTCGCACGCGAATATGGTGGTTTGCTGGCCAACCGTTCATTCGGTGGTGCACAGGTAAGTCGTACGTTCTATGCTCGTGGCCAAACGGGTCAGCAGCTGTTGCTGGGTGCTTACTCTGCACTGAGCTGTCAGGTAGCTGCCGGCACCGTGAAGCTCTACACCCGCTACGAGATGCTGGATGTGGTGCTCATCGACGGTCGTGCACGTGGTATCATTGCCCGCAACCTGGTAACCGGTAAGCTGGAGCGTTTCGCTGCTCACGCAGTGGTTATCGCTACTGGTGGTTATGGAAATACCTACTTCTTGTCAACCAATGCTATGGGTTGCAACGTATCTGCAGCAATGGCTTGCTACCGCAAGGGTGCTTGGTTTGCTAACCCTGCTTTCGTACAGATTCACCCAACCTGTATTCCTGTTCATGGCGACAAGCAGTCTAAGCTGACATTGATGTCAGAGTCACTGCGTAACGACGGTCGTATCTGGGTACCTAAGAAGCTGGAAGACGCTAAGAAGTTACAGGAAGGCACACTCAATGGTGCTGATATTCCTGAGGAAGACCGCGACTACTACTTGGAGCGCCGTTATCCTGCATTCGGTAACCTTGTGCCTCGCGACGTGGCTTCACGTGCCGCTAAGGAACGTTGCGACAAAGGCTTCGGTGTTAACAACACTGGTTTGGCTGTGTTCCTCGACTTCTCAGAGGCTATCGGTCGTCTGGGCATCGACGTGATCCGTCAGCGCTACGGCAACCTGTTCGATATGTATGAGGAGATTACCGACGTTAATCCTGGTAAGGTAGCCAACGAGATCAACGGTGTGAAGTACTACTATCCAATGATGATCTATCCAGCTATCCACTACACAATGGGTGGTATCTGGGTTGACTACGAGTTGCAGACCAGCGTGAAGGGTCTGTTTGCTATTGGTGAGGCAAACTTCTCAGATCACGGAGCAAATCGTCTGGGTGCTTCTGCTTTGATGCAGGGCTTGGCCGATGGTTACTTCGTATTGCCTTACACCATCCAGAACTACTTGAGCGACCAGATTACCGTTCCTCGCTTCAGCACTGATACTCCTGAGTTCGATGAGGCCGAGAAGGCTGTTCAGGCTAAGATCGATCACCTGATGAACATCAAGGGCAAGCGCTCTGTTGACTCTATCCACAAGGAACTGGGTCACATCATGTGGGAATATGTGGGTATGGGCCGCACCGCTGAAGGCCTGAAGACTGGCTTGGAGAAGCTGAAAGAAGTTCGCAAGGTGTTCGAAACCGATTTGTTCATCCCTGGCACACAGAACGGTGTGAATGTTGAGCTCGAGAAGGCATTCCGTCTGAACGACTTCATCACCATGGGTGAGCTGATGGCACACGATGCATTGAGCCGTAACGAGAGCTGCGGTGGTCACTTCCGTGAGGAATACCAAACCGAGGAAGGCGAGGCATTGCGTGACGATAAGAACTACTTCTATGTAGGTTGCTGGGAATACCAGGGCTCTGACGACAAGGAACCTGTCATGATGAAGGAACCTCTGGAGTATGAGGCTATCAAGGTACAGACCCGTAACTACAAGAGCTAATTTGGGAAGTTGAACATTTTAAAGAACAAAGAAAACTATGGATAAGAATATATCATTTAAATTGAGAATTTGGCGTCAGAACGGTCCGAAGGAGAAAGGACATTTCGACGAGTTCCAGATGAACGATATACCAGGTGATACCTCATTCCTCGAAATGCTCGACATCCTGAATGAGCAGATCGTGAGCTCAGGCAACGAGCCTGTGGTGTTCGACCACGACTGCCGTGAGGGTATCTGCGGTATGTGTTCACTCTATATCAACGGTCATCCTCATGGCCCAGCTACTGGCGCTACTACCTGCCAGATCTACATGCGTCGTTTCAAGGATGGCGACACCATCACCGTTGAGCCTTGGCGCTCAGCAGGCTTCCCTGTTATCAAGGACCTGATGGTTGACCGCTCTGCCTTCGACAAGATCATGCAGGCTGGTGGTTATGTTACCGTTCGTACAGGTGCTCCTCAGGATGCCAATGCCCTGCCTATTCCTAAGGATGTGGCAGAAGAGGCTATGGATGCTGCTGCCTGCATCGGTTGCGGTGCTTGCGTAGCTGCCTGCAAGAATGGTTCAGCCATGCTGTTCGTTTCATCCAAGATTACACAGCTCAACCTGCTGCCACAGGGCAAGCCAGAGGCTTTACGCCGTGCTAAGGCTATGTTGAGCAAGATGGATGAGCTGGGCTTCGGTAACTGCACCAACACCCGTGCTTGCGAGGCTGAGTGTCCGAAGAACGAGAGCATCATCAACATCGCGCACCTGAACCGCGATTTCATCAAGGCTAAACTGAAAGACTAATCTTTTGTTTATAGCTGACACAAAGAGGCGGAGCACATGCTCCGCCTCTTGTATTTTTGAAAAAATGCAATGAAGTGTTGGTGTACTAATCGAAAAGTATACCACTATAATAAATGAGTACTTTACTACAGATTAAGTATTATGGCACTATTGTTTTTTTTAATAGCTACAGGAATCGTTGCGATTATTATGCTCGTTTACTCGTTTGTTCTCGAAAAGCGAGAAAAACAATCATAATTTGATTTATATATTTCAGATGACTAAAATAGAATAGTATTTATGAACCAAAGATAAATCCCTCGCAAAGCGAGGGATTTCTTCTTTTAGATGCTAATGGGACCAAACCCCATACAGCTTGTTGTGCTCATAGCAGTCAATGCTGCTGTCAGTATCGAGATGGCGAACTGAATCACCGTCTTCCAAAGGTCTTTATTCTTCATAATACTAGGTTTTAGTTTGATACTTTGTCATTGAGATTGCTAACGCTGGCTGAATTTCTTCCACTAAAAATCGCTCACGTTTTCCTAAACCGCAAAAACTCGCTTCGCTCAAACAGGTTTGCGCTTTTATACGGAAAACTTTCCCGATTTTACATAAATTGCTCATGCTCGGCACAGTTTAAGCAAGCTTAACTCTGCTCTCGCTTAATCGCAATTTTCTTCACGCTTCAGAAATATATGCCAGCTTTTAGCAATACTCAATTTTCAATTGTCACTTTCTGGAGCAGCGAGGGCAGAGAGATGCTTGCATCATCTATGCCGAGTCGTGACAGAATAGGACGCAGTCAATTTTCAATTGGCGTTAGATCTGCATGTCATCACCGCCATCGCCACCGTTGTCACCACCGTCGTTGCCTCCGGTATTGCCACCAGTGTTGCCAGAGCCTGAGCCACTGCCGCCACCAGAGTCGCTGCCGGTGTTCTCGGTATCGGTGCGGGTATCAGCATCGTCCTCGATGTTACCAGGATCAGAGCTGGTTACACGCTTCACCTCCTCGCCGTTGCGGTCGTAGCAGGTAATCTGGATAGAGGTGTTCGCCAACTCATCCTTCAGGTCCACTGCAGGGGTGAAGATAATGCGGCGCGTCTTGATGAGCGAGGTCTTCACGTCGTTCACGTTGGCCACACTGGATGCACGCAAACCGAATCGCATGGTGCCCAATCCGGGCAGTGCCACAGAGTGACCTTCGGTTGCCCATGCCTTGATGACCTCACCGGCAGCATCCCAGCAGGCCTGCATCACCCCGCGGCTGACACCGCTTCGGAGTGCTGCCTCCTTGATCACCTTCTCCTGACTCAGCGGGATATACAAATCCGGCTGCATAACATAGCGGTAGGTACCCGCATCATTCTTGTTGAACTTCACCAGGCGTTCAACGGCCTTCACTTTCATTG